>ERZ795044.382-NODE-382-length-40904-cov-45.346716_pt1 | contig 40904 bp, 33 predicted proteins | sample MGYA00375128_ERZ795044 | MGnify/ENA primary metagenome ERZ795044 (study PRJEB30173, sample SAMN05720213) | anaerobic digester metagenome | isolation source: active sludge of municipal wastewater-treating anaerobic digesters | place: USA | collected 2014-12-22 ...
ATCTCAGGGACAGCGCCTGTGCAATATTTGATTGCATATCCATCTCCTTACCGGGAAACTGCCGGCAACCCTTGCCGCCGGTTTTGTCCTCTATATATCACAAAGGCGAAATTTTTGAACGGTGGAGGCAGATAAAGTGATTTTCTTATTCAGTGCCGACCTGCAGGACACCCACGATAAGTAAAATTGATGATTAGATCTGGGAAACCATGAAGGGTTGCGTAGAAAAATGCAATTAAGTGAGTCCCCCGAATCCCCACAGTCCGGTAAATGGCACCCGCTTTTCGATCGTCTATTTTCCTTTGCGTCTTAATTTTAAAATTTTAAACATCGGAAAATATAGAACAATCAGTGCGATGACGATTAAGAAAAAACTGGCTGTAAATGTCATTTTATATGAAAAATGCAATGCGTTCAGATAATCTGACGAAATTGCAGAATCTCTTGTCAATGTCTCGCTGAAGTTCCCTATACCCGCTGAATAAATTGTTTCAAAAAGAATGATCCCGATTGCCAGAGAAGACCGGAGTATTATTTGAAAAATTCCCGCAAAAAGTCCTTTGCGATCGGACGAAACCATATTCATAAAAATCGATGTGGAAGGCGCGTTGTAAATCCCAAATCCCATCCCCATCATCACAAGATAGGCAATAGGAACAACCAGGCCATCGGTATGGAGGCCGAAAATCATAACCGCGCTTCCCGTCATCATACAAATAAAACCTGCCGTTCCAATCGTACGAAAATGAAATCTTGAAAAAATAAATGGGCTTAACAAATCCGTTATGACAAATACCAGTGAATAGATCATCAGTAGCGCGCCATAATAGACTATTCGCATATTCTTAATGTCATCGAAATAAAATGGCATTAAAAAATAATGCCCTCCCTGTAAAATAATCGGGATCGTAATGAGAATGACCACCAGGCCGAAGCCTTTGATTTTGAACAAGTTAACGTCCAGCAGGGGATTGGCGATGCGATTATTCCGTATGATAAAAAGCCCCGCAGATAAAACCCCTGCCCCCAAAAAAGCCCATAGCAGGATTGATCTGTATCCTAACTCCTTAAAGAAACTTATAAAAAGCATAAAGAAAAATGGCATTAGGAATCCGGAGACGGCAGAGGCGATATCAATACTCGGTTTTGCAGCAGTACGTTTTTCATCTACAGGAATACTCCGTATCGCAATGAAATAAAAACATAGCGCCATAATCAGGTTGATGTAAAAATTCCATCTCCACCCCAGATATTCTGTAATTAACCCTCCCACGGGAGCGCCAATAGCCATGGCAATCGCTGAACCAATATTTAAAGCCGCATAACCCCTGACAACCAGATCGCCGGAGAGATATCTGGCAACCGCTGAATACGACGCAACGACAAGCATTGCCCCCCCCAAACCCTGAAAGAAGCGAAAAACGATCAGGCTAAGAACAGTCTGCGCAACTCCACAAAGAATCGAGAATAGCGTGAACAGGAAAACCCCGAGTGTAAAAATTTTTCGAATATCGATAATGTCTGAAAATCTGCCAAGAATAAGCATGGATGAAATGAAGGCCAACAAATAGGCAACTAAAATCCATGATACGAGACCGGTTCCCGTGGAAAACTGTTCGGCCATGACAGGAAGCGAAACAACAAGCCTTGTACCGTCAAAAGACGGCAGAAAATATAAAGAAACGACACTGATTATGAAAATTCGGAAACTGGTTGGCAATTTCTCCACCTTTTAATGAGTAAGAGCTTCCTGTTTGATGGGGCAAATGATATTCAGCAACGGATTTCCTGTGCGTCGAGAGGATTCTATGCATGTAATTGCACGTTCGCCATTTATGACACGAATGGATGCTCTTTTTTACTTTTTGTTGTTTTCAGCGGCCGCGGGAGAAACGCCCGTTTCCTGAGCCAAAAAAGCATCAAGTCTCTTCTTTAAACTTTCCTGATCACACAGGAAGGCAAAATGCCCGCAGACGCCGTTTAGGTCGGCTGTTTGCGCCCCGATCAGGCGGGCGAATGCTTTCGCTTCCTCCCTGCTTGTAACCTGATCCTGGGCGGACGTTATCACCAGGCATTCGGCGCGCACAGCAGCCGCAGCTTTTTGGCGGTCGCCGCCGAAATCTTTTAGAATATCATGACTCATAATGGCCGTGACCTGACGGCTCCAGTTGTATGCGTCATAGCGGGAAAGCTTTTCCTGCTGATCGGCTAGAAAGACAGGGAAAGCGGCGGCGCTCGTGTTGGCTGTACGGTAGTCGGGCGGCCAGACCTGCATGACATGCAAAGGCGCCAGGGCTTTCATGGCCTCTTCACTTCCCTTGCATTCCCCGATCTGCTCAAGAATCCCCATCTGAGCCGACCAGAACAGCAGTTCGTAAGATGTCATCCAGGGACTGCCGGCGATGGGAACGGCCCGGTCCATAAAATCCGGATAGGAAACCATCCACTGGAACGTTGTCATGGCTCCCATGGAGATGCCCGACACGGCGCGGACATGGCGGATATTCAAATGCCGGGTCAGGAGAAGATGCTGGGCGCGAACCAGATCGCGGAGGCTGAACCGCGGAAACGCTTTTCCTTTCTGAAGCGCGCTGTTGGAGGGCGAGGACGACACGTTGTTGGCGAAGGCATCCACCGCAATGATATAGTGCTTCGAACTGTCGAACACCTTGCCGGGACCGATGAAACCGAGATCTGCCAGTTCCTTTGATGTGCCGGCAAGCCAGGTGGAAACCAGCACGACATTGGATTTTTCTTCATTTAAGGCTCCGCGGGTGAGGTAGCCCAGACGACAGTTCTGAATTACGTTCCCGTTTTCCAGTCGGAAATCGCCCAGGTCTGCATACCGGACCGAATCGTCCGACCAAACGTTTCCATAAAAAACAAAGATACTGACGGCGAACAAAAATGTGAATAATTTTGTCTTAAATGTCATGGGACGACTCCTGAAAAAAAGGTTGAGCCATCATAAGCAAAACGATGTGAACAGTCAATCCGGAACAAAAAAGCCTAAACAAACAAGCTTAAACGGCAATGGCACGGGCAAATAAGGAACCCGTAGTCGGTGGCGCACTTCATGCCCGGCAGGAATGCTCTTTACACCACGGTCAGCTTTTTCAGTAGGCAGCAGGATGCCGCCTTCTCCCGGAATCGCCTGTCTTTTTCAGCGGAATTCGTACTTTTAAAAACAAGAACTGCAACCTGGTTTGAGGTTGCGTTTGCTGTCAGGACAAAGGTAGAGCGCCCGCCTATTTTTGACGGTTGAAGATGCAAATCTTCGGAGTGATTAATTCCGCTGCGGCCTGGCCGGTTCAATCGAATCATCTTTTGATCCCTTTCGATCTGTTTTCTTTTGCGTGTCGGATCCGCGCCAGGATATTTTTGTAAAGCGCGGCAAAAAATATACTGATGATCAGGATCGCGAGCGCAGCGGGAACGATCCATGCGGCGGTAAGGGTCTTATTCACGCCGAATAACATCTGCAGCCACAGGATAATAACCCATTGGATACAGTAAATGTTGATAAGATTGGCGCTGGTGCTCGAGATGAAACGCAGCAGGACTTCGTTGCGGACGCTGCGCATGGCAAAAAATACGACAGCGGAAAACATAAAGAAGGCTAAAAAAGACAGCGTGCTGATCATCATGTTTTGCCGGTACTGCGCGTCTCCGGCCAGCACAAACAGCTCCGGAACATTCAAGCCGGTCAGGCTGAGCGCCACCCACAGGCACACAAAAACGGGTGGAATGCCAAACAGCAGTTTTCGATAGAATTTCGGCTTGTCCGCGACGTACTTCAGAAGATTCCCGCAGGTATATCCGAATGTCGGGTAAACGAACCAGAGCATCAGCGGGAAGCTGGTGTCGGAATTCACGTAAACAAAAAGCCCGACCAGCATGTCCATGACAGGGGTTCCTGTTGTGGCTTCCGTCCACAGGCCGGCCGCCGTCTGCAAGACGAGGGCGATTAAGAGCATCACCGGTGGAGCGATCCGGAATTTCATGAAAAGTGCGACCAGAAGGAAGGACAGGCCGGCCAAATGCAGGATATCCACATTCATCAGCGCGCTCAGATACGCCTTCGGCTCCGGAGATCCGGTTCCCGAAAGCGAAATGATCAATAGGGGTATGCCCTCGCGCACGAGATTGAGCAGATAACCGTAAAACAACAAATGCCAGCCGCGATTGGCGAAAGCGGCCGGCGTTTGCCGGGGGGTGTACGCCATGCCGATCCCCATGCAAAACATGAAGAGCGAGGCGCCGACCAAACCGCCGCCTACCTGCAGGACCCACTCGGCGGTTGTGCCCGGCAGGACGCTGGTATCGTATATGCTGAGTTTCTCGTACACATGCACGAAAACCATGCCGATGATGAGGATCACCTTCAGCAGATCAAATTCCGTTTGTCTTCCAGTGTTGCTTTTCTCCAAAGATACAACGGCCATATTCATCTCGCTCAATTGATAATTGATATGAACTTCCTTTTTGTGAGCCGAAGTATATTAAGCCGTCTCTTGTGTGTCAAGAATGTTTTGCCACAATATGTGGGGTACAGCGCGGATGAGCGCGCTGAAGGTATTTGGCAATATTCGTTCTAATGAGAAATCTGCATGCCTTTTGATCTATTCCGATGCCAGGATGGCCAATTTAACCGAAATTTGAGCAAACATCACCCTCATGCATTTTTTTCACAACGCGTTATGACTGAATGTATTCATCCCATGAGTATTCGGGGTCGGCGCAAGCGTCGGCTTGTGGATGTGGCGTATGAGCGAGATCATCAGCGCGATAAACCACATTCCCTTCCTGTTCCAGATACCGCAGGCACACCTGAGAGAATGACGCCCGGATGATCTAACGCGCCAGATTCTCCGTGGACGTCTCATCTTTTGGTGAAAGAGTTCACCCTCCCCCTGCCCCTCCCATCAAGGGAGGGACCTTACCGTGGCGATGTCACAAGAAATCCTACGGATAAAAATCCCTCTTACGGAGAAACCGTGCAGACAACTCTTTGAAGGTGAAGAGACCCTCCATGGAATCCCTCCCATCAAGGGAGGGATCTTACAGTCGAGGAACGGTTTAAAAACCGTTCCCTGCATACTCTCGGAACAGTCGCGACTTTTCCCTACATTGCCTTAGAACGGTCACGATAACCTAATACGCTGAAGGGCACGAGAGGTCACAGGCCGTTCCCAATACCCGTAAACAGGGTGCGTTCGCCCTACATGAAGCTTTCTTCGGCGATGTCGATCGCGCTGCGGTCGCCGAACTTCATCGACTTGAGATAACCGAAGAGTTCGGGAACGTGATTCATGATATAGAACCGGGCCGTGGCGATTTTGCCCTTGTAGAAATCGGCGTCGATTTCGCCTTTCTCTTTCATCCTGGCCGACGCCAGAAGCGCCTGGTCCAGAAGCAGCATGCCGCAGTAAACTCTCGCGCCTGCATGCAGGGTCCGGGTGGCAAAAAGCTGTTTCATCTGGCGGTCGCCCTTCGTCCAGGCGTCATTCATATGGACGATCTCTTTGAAAGCGGTCATGGCTTCCGCCATCATTGCGAATTCCGCCGCGAATGCGTCCGTCTTCTTTTTGGCAACGAAGTCGTCGATTTCCGCCACCCACTTTTTGAACGGCGCGCCGTCCTTCATGGTGAACTTGCGGCCGGTATAATCCTGCGCCTGGATGAAGTTGGTGCCTTCCCAGATACCGTAAATCACGACGTCCCGGTACAGTTCCGCCGGGGCGTACTCTTCCGTGAAGCCGTAGCCGCCGTGGCACTGAATGGCGTCGCCGGTGGTGAGCCGCGCCATATCGGAGGTGTAGGCCTTGCACATGGGGTTGTTGATCGCAAACATGTCATCGTAGTATTCCCGTTCTTCGGGCGTGGCGGCATCCACGGCCAGGTCGCGGTAGAGATAGGACTTGTAAATGAGCGCCCGGCAAGCCTCCAGAACGGCCTTCTGGGACAAAAGCATGCGGCGGACGTCTTCATGTTCGATGATCCGGACGCTGGGACCCTTGGGATTGGTGGAATGTTTGCTCTGTACGCGCAGCTTGGCATAATCCAGCGCGGCGTAATAGGCAGATCCGATGCAGCCCAGCGAGAACAAGCCCGTATTCAGGCGTTCCTCGTTCATATACGCAAACATCTGCTTCATGCCGATGCCGCGTCCGTCTTTCACTTCCGCTTCGCCCACCATCCAGCCGTAGCAGTTGTCGTTTTCACCCATGGCCAGCGTGGCGGTCGTCGATCCGTGAATGCCCAGCTTGTGCTCGATGCCCATGGTGGTGACGTCATTCCAGGCGCCCAGCGAGCCGTCCTCGTTCACCCAGAACTTGGGCACGATGAAAAGCGATATGCCCGCGGTGCCTTCTTTGGCGCCCGGCGTCTTCGCCAGCATCAGATGGATGATGTTTTCGGCCAGGTCATGGTCGCCCGATGAGATGAAGCATTTCGTTCCGGTGAGTTTATACTTGCCGGGCGTGTCTGTGGGAAACGCCTTGCTCTGCACTGCGCCGACTTCGGAGCCCGCGCCCGGTTCGGTAAGCCCCATAGTGCCGCCCCACTCGCCGGTGCGCAGTTTGGGGATGAACAGGTCCTGCTGTTTTTGCGTGGCAAACTCTTGAAGCACGGTGATCGCGCCCTGCGTCAGACACCAGAACATGACGATCGACGGCGACGCGGCGGACTGCATCTCCAGAATCGGCGCATACCAGCACAGCGGTATTTTGCCTTCGCCGCGGTAGCCGAACTGGGGGCCCAGCTCCGCATCCATAATGGTTTTATAAACATTCTTGAACGAGTCCGGCGTCGTTACCGCATGCTCGTTGCCGCCCACAAATTTCGCGCCGGGTTCATCGGCGTCTTTGTTGGCCGGACACATCACGTCGCGGCAGACTTTGAAGTTGACATCGAGGAAGCTGTCGATGTCGTCCATCCCGTAGTAATCCTTGTAAGCGTCAAGGGCCAGGAGCTTTTCCACGCCGAGCCATTCTTTGATCTGGAACATGATGTCGCGGGTCTGATACAACCAATTACTATGAGCCATACTTAAATTCCTCCCGTTGAAAATTAAAGGCGCAAAATGAAACGAATCCATGCCTCCTGCACGAAAGGCTGCGTCGCAATTCCTATTTTGTCATTCCGGGCAAGCGAAGCGCGACCCGGAATCCAGTATTATTAAAAGACTCTGGATTCCCGCCTTCGCGGGAATGACAGCTTTTGACCATTCTGACACAACCCCCGAGCACTGATGAAGGCACTTCATTTACTGCCGTTAAACGTTAATGTCGCGTCCGCCCTTTTCCCGGCAAAAGCGCACACCGCATTATTTCCCCTTGAATACCGCGGCGCGCCGTTCGATAAAAGATTGCAGACCTTCCATCATATCTTCACTTTTCATCACTTCTTCCATAGCCGGATAAATCAATCCCCTGGCGGTTTCTTCTCCCTCAAGCACAGCCAGACGGCTTAATCTCAAAGCATGCGCAACACCCAGCGGAGCGGCTTTGGCCACATGTCTGGCGAGCGCCAGCGCGCGGTCGAACTGCTGCCCCGGTTCAGCAAGCTCCTGAACCAGTCCGAGACGGTAGGCCTCCGGACCGCTCATTTCATCGCCCGTCAGCATGTAGCGCATCGCGTTCGCCCAGCCGATTTCTTTCGCCAGCCTGAGCGTCGCCCCGGCGCCCGGGAAAAATCCGCGCTTGACCTCCAGCATACCGAAGCGCGTGTCAGTGGCGGCAACCCGGATGTCCGTATTGAGCATCATCTCAAAGCCCCAGGTGTAGCAATAGCCATGAACGGCCAGAACAATCGGTTTGCGGCAGCGCTTGTCGCTCATCATGTAAAAGGGATCGATTTCGTTTTCCGCGACAAAAGGAAAGCCCTTGCCCGCGTCAAACGTACCGGCCCAGTCGGTCAACTCCAGACCGGAAGTAAAATGAGGGCCGACGGCATACACAAGGCCGACGCGGGCCTCGGGATCGGCATCAAGCCTGAAATAGGCTTGGGCCAGCTCGTGATACATTCCTTGAGTCATGGCATTGAATTTTTTCGGCCGGTCAACTTCGATGTGCTGGATATGCTCTTCGGTCTTGACGTTGATCGTCATCTGGTGATTCCTCGAACAATTTTTGCTGGCCGCGAGTATAAGGAAAGGGGTCGCGCGTGTCAACGGAATAATCCAAACACAGCGTTTTCTCCCGGAGGAGGGACTGCGCCCCGCAGCGCCCCCCCGGCGGCCTTCTTTTACCTGAACGCTACCGGATGGCCGGCAGGTCGGCAACGATTTCGGCGGCATCGCGAACACAGGGCCGGCAGATCCCATGGAAGCACTGGTTTTCCCGGTAATACGTTTGCCCCTCGGGCGTGGCCAGATTGCAGCCGCTGAGCAGTTCCCGGCAGATACAGGAGCCGTGTTTTGCAGAAAAGCGGTCGATCAACTCGCGCACTTTGGCATACAAAGCATCCGTTTGCGCCCGCTCCTCTTTTTCTCCCCTGCCGTATTTCAATCCCAGCACCATAACGCCCCCGGACACAGCGCCGCAGACCTCTCCCTTTCGTCCCATCCCGGCGCCGAATCCGCATGCAATTTTGAGGGCCGTGTCGGCATCGAGGCCCAGTTCTTCACAAAAGGAAAACAAGACAGATTGGGCGCAATTGTAACCGCCGGTGAACTTTTCTTCGGCTATTGCCGCATGGTTTTTCATGGCCGGACCTTTCTGATCATCTTATTTGGACAAGCGGCATCGTCTTCCGGAAACGCCGCGCCGGAACAATATCATTTTTATTTTAATATTCAAACGATTATTGCCCGTTTTATCGACCATTTTCATGCGCTTTCCACTCACCGCTTTTAAATTTTTCCCTGTTCCGGCATTTTCCGCACGGACGCTTTTCCAACAGTTTATTGATGATTATCCCTTGACAAACGCGAATATAGTTGCATAATACAACCATTATGAAAAATGGAAAGCAAGACGGATTAATGAACGTTTTTGTCGGACTTGCCCAGGCAACCAGATCTTTCAGGCAGGATGCCGCTTTTTGCGAGGGGGTTACGTTTCACCAGTACATTATTCTGGATGCCGTGGCCAAAAATGAAGAGCTGAATATCTCAGATTTGCACCGGATTCTTTCCGTGGAAAAAAGTACGACCACCCGGCTGGTCAATCCCCTGATTCAAAAAGGCCTTTTAACCCGCCAAAAATCCAGCCGCGATTCCAGAGCCTTTGTGCTGAGGCTTACGAAGGAAGGCAGGAATACTCATCAAAATGTTCAGTTATGTCTGGAAGGATTTTTCAATAAAATAGCCGATCATCTGCCGGGGGACAGAAGCGATGATATCCTGCAGTCTGTGCAGATTTTCTTGAACGCCGTCAGGAATGCGGCCGGCATTTGTGATTGTTGTCAATAAGATAAAGGGTAAAATATGGAAGAAAATACGAAAGGCCTTGACGCGGGCGGCAAATTTGAATTTCCGATTATTCAGGAACAAGCGGGATGCGGCTGCGGCGGGGACAACGCAGCGGATGCAGACGATTCGGGGTCCAGTTTGGACCAGCCTTTTGTTTCCGGATCTCTTTCCACGCCCGCAGGCCTCCTGCCGAAAGTATCATCCCGGTTGACGCGTCAGGACCGATGGGGAACGATCAAAGCCCGTTTTGGAGTCGGCAGAATGAACTACGCTGTCCATCCCGGCCTTTATGCGTTAGGAGAACCGGATGAAAATGCGCCCGTCCTGGTCACCGCCAATTACAAAATGAGTTTTGACTGTCTGAGGCAGGCGCTGCCCGGCCGGAATGCCTGGATTCTGGTTTTGGACACCAAAGGCATTAACGTCTGGTGCGCGGCAGGGAAAGGCACGTTCGGGACCAACGAACTGGTTTACCGGATCGAGGCCAGCGGTTTGAAGAAAGTGGTCCGCCACAGAAAAATGGTTCTCCCGCAACTGGGCGCACCCGGCATCGCCGCCCACCAGGTTAAAAAGCTCTCCGGATTCAAGGCGCACTACGGTCCGGTTCGCGCCAGGGATATCCCTGCGTATCTGGACAATGGGCTTAGGGCCTCCAGGGAAATGAGAATCGTTACTTTTCCGCTGGCGGACCGCGCCGTGCTCATCCCGATTGAACTTCTGGGCGCGGCAAAACCCTTTGCGCTCCTATCGCTCGCCCTCTTGGTTCTGGCAGGCATTCTGGGTCGATCCGGATTTCAAACCAACCTGCTCCATGACGGCGTGTTTGCAGTTGTTGCGCTTTTCGCAGCTCTTTTCGGCGGAGCTGTTTTAACTCCGCTGCTTTTGCCCTGGCTCCCGGGGCGGGCGTTCTCCGTCAAGGGTCTTTCGATCGGGCTGGTGACAGCCCTCGCACTGATGATGGCAAGAGGCGTTGATGTCGGGGCATGGGCCGGCAGGGTAGAAGTCCTGGCCTGGCTCCTGATCATTCCGGCCATCGCGGCCTACCTGGCCATGAATTTTACCGGCGCTTCAACCTACACGTCGCTCTCCGGCGTAAAAAAGGAAATGCGGTTTGCTCTGCCTCTGGAAATAACGGCCGGCATTGTCGGCCTGATGGTCTGGATAACGTCATTGATTCTTCGATGGGAGTAGTAAAAATGGGAAGCATGATTTATCTGAAAGATGTTGCCACCCTGGCGCTGGATTCGCAAAAATGCACCGGCTGCGGCATGTGCCTGGATGTTTGCCCTCATGGGGTATTCAAAATGAACGGCCAAGGTCTGCAAATCGCTGATCGCAACGCCTGCATGGAATGCGGCGCGTGCAGCAGAAATTGTCCGGCGGGCGCAATCAGCGTTCAATCGGGCGTCGGCTGCGCCGCTGCCGTCATCAACAGTATGCTGGGACGAAACGGCGGGGAATGCTGCTGCGGACCGCAGACCGGTCAAAATCAAACCGCAAAGAGCGGGGGCTGTTGCTGCTGAACCGGCGGTCCCGACCCGGTCAGGTTGTCCCGGACGGCGGAAAGGACGCTGGCGGCGGCCCCCCCTCCGACAAGACCAAGACACTGTATGTATATGATATAATTATATTTATCTAAGCTCTTGACTTTGACGGGTCTTTCCTGTAAAGGTGTTCCGGTCTTCTCAAAACGACCTCAATACAGTAACGGATAACGGATTTGTACAAAATTTACACCGTCATACCTTCCGCGACACAAAGAAGGTCGTCCTGTACCCGATCCTCTTTGTTTCACGCCAAAAAATCATTCCCGCCCGAAAGGGTGTAAAGGAGGAAATACATCATGAGCAACAGCAGCGCAAAAGAAAGCAGGTTGCCGGTACTCGGCATCAACAGCCTGGGACGCATCGGTAAACTGACCCTGTGGCATCACGTCAACAGAAAGTACTTCAAAGAAATCATCGTCAACCAGGGCCGGGACATCGGCATGGGGATGGAAACCATCGCCCGGCTGATTGAAGCCGACGCGACCTACGGGTTGCTCCACCGGTTTCTGTACGGCATCAAAGCCCAGCCCTGCATTCAGATTACGGACGAAAAAAACGGCAAGATGCTCATCGACGGCATCCCGGTGACGGTCCTGCGGGAACAGCGCAATCCCATGAATATTCCCTGGCGCCAGTACGGGGCGGACATTGTCGTGGACTGCAGCGGCAGCTTCAAAGATCCGACCGTTCCCGTGGACGACAAAAAAGGCTCCATCCGGGGTCACTTAAACGGCGGCGCCAAAGCGGTCATTCATTCCGCGCCTTTCAAGATCAAAAACAAGGCTCTTTCGACGCCGGAAGATACCACGACGCTGATTTACGGCATCAACCATACGGCCTTCAACCCCAAGAAGCACCTGTTGATTTCCGCGGCATCCTGCACCACAACGGGGCTTGCGCACATGGTCAAACCGCTTCTGGACAACAAGGAAACCAGCACCATCCTGACGGCGTCCATGTCCACAATTCATGCCGTGACCAATACGCAGAGCGTTCTGGACAAGCTGCCCAAGGCGGGCGAGAAAGATATCCGCAAAACGCGCAGCATCCTCAACAATATCATTCTGACCTCGACCGGCGCGGCCAAGGCCCTGGCCGAAGTTATTCCGGAAGTTAAAAACATCGGCTTCATGGGCGATTCCATCCGGGTGCCGACCAACACTCTTTCGCTCATCGTGCTCAACGCGACGTTCCAGGCCAGAAACAACGACAAGGCCGCGGCGGCCGGCCTCGACACCAAAAAGCTCAATGATATTTACGCGAAGGCCGCACAGGACAACCCGCTTGTCCGTTTCACCATGCAGCAGAATGTCTCCACCGATCTGATCGGCGAAGACGCGGCGGTCATCATTGAAGGGCAGTTCAATCACACCCGCACGGCTTTCATACCGGTCGATCTTTCCCACATTCCGAATCTGCCGGTGGACCTCGTCTCGAGCCTTGGCGAAAAAATGCTTCAGGTTCCCGTGGTCCATGCCAAGATTTTCGGCTGGTACGACAACGAATACGGCAGCTACACGAACCGGATGGGCGACCTGACCGTCTATATCCACAAAAACATTCAGTAAGCTGTTGATGCTCAAAAACAAAGCCCTCGTTTTCCCGCAAAGGAAAACGAGGGTTTTTTTGTTGGAAAGCCTATACGGGACCACCCGGCAAAGATCGTGCAAGGTGCAAAACCATCAAAACCGTCATTCCGGACAAGCGCAGCGCGATCCGGAATCCAGTCATATCAAATGCTTTTCTGGATACCGTCTTTCGACGGTATGACGAAAAAGGAGTTTTTCAAAGCTCTCCATGCATCAGGTAAAAAAAGCCTGGGGAGGAGATTGTTGTTTTTGACGCGGAACGCCTTACGGGACAAGGGAAGCGTAGGAAGCTGATTCCAGGTCATGCTTCCCGAGGTACAGAGCTCCGCTCCAGCCGTCAATGCCGATAAAATCTCCGCTTTGGATGGCGCGGCCCTCCAGCGTCGCATAGCCTTCCATTTCATAGACCTTCAGTTTGCTGAGCCCCACGACACCGACTTTGCCCAACTGCGGAATGGTTACGGCGGCATGGGAGGTCGCTCCGCCCTTGGCGGTGAGCAGCCCATCCACCTGCAAAAGGACGCCGACATCATCGGGAACCGTATCGGGTCGGACCAGAATGAGCGGCGTCCTGGGCTCCGCCTGGCGAAACTGCTGAATGTCTTTTTCGGAATAAACGGCCCGGCCGCAAAGGGCGCCGCCGGCGACGCCAATTCCTGTTCCCAGCATGGAGGCGTGCAGGAGGTCCGTCTCTTTAAAGCGCCGCAGGCTTTTTGCCTGGGTCTGATCCATGTCCCGCGTCTGCAGCAGAAACAAATGCTCTTTTTGCGGGCCTTCAAAGGTAAATTCTATTTCCTGGTGGTTCAGGCCCTTTTCATAAATCAGCGTTTCCGCGGTTTTGACCAGTTCGTCATAGATGGCCGGAAAGTCGGCTTCCAGGGAAATTCCCGTGTTGCGCTGTTCGGCAAGCCGCTGGCGCTCGGAGATGGGATACGTTTCGACCAGCCCCGAAACGATATCGTCCCCCTGAACGCCGAAGATGAAATCCCCGTAAAGGGCCACGTCGGAGGAAGCGCTTTTCGGATCGCGGGTAAAGATCACACCCGAACCGGACCGTTCATGGAGGTTGCCGAAGACCATCGCCTGTACGATGACGGCGGTTCCCCACGCATCGGACAAGTGCATCTGGTGGCGGTAGATGCGCGCCTGCTCGGCATACCAGGAATCAAAAACCTTTAAAACCGCATGACGAAGCTGCCGGAGCGGATGATCCGACAGCGGAATGCCGCTGTCCAGAATTCCCTGCTTATACACCAAGGCAATCTGCTTCATCAGCCCGGGCGGAAATTGAATTTTTCTTTGCACGCCATGCTTCTGTTTGAAGCCGTCCATGATGGCATCGAAGAAGTCCCGGCTCAGCCCCTGGAACATCCCCCAGGTTTGAAGGAAGCGGCGGTAGGAATCCCAGGCCGCCCACTGAAAATCTTTTCTGGCGCTGAGGGTTTCGGCAATCGAAGCGTTGATGCCGACGTTTAAAAAAGACCGCATCATGCCGGGCAGCGAAACCGTCGCGCCGCTTCGCACCGACAAGAGCAGCGGATTGCCGGGATCTCCGAAACGGCGGCCCGTTTTCTTCTCCAGCGCGGCGATTTCCCGGTTGACCCGCCGGGCCAGATCCCGGAAAATGTACTTGTACCCATAGACCGCGTCGAATCCCCGGAACACTTCCGTGGTGATGATGAAGCCCGGCGGCACCTGGAACCCGAAGGAAACAAGCTTCTTCAGAAAATAGCCTTTGTTGCCCAGCAGAATCTGGTTGTCCGTTTTCGGGTTCTTGCTGTAGAGGGGAGACACGGCCAGCTCCGGATTGTAATCCATCAGGAGATTGACAATCCGCTTGTTGTCCTTGAACTTTTCCAGCTCCGCGTTGAGCGTCTTGATGACGGTGTGAACAAAATTGTCCAGCGCCTGCAGACCGAAGGCGGACGCGATCACGCCCCGGAGAAAATTCTCCGATTGCTGATAGATGACCTCCTCCATACGGGTTTCGTCTTGCTTGCCGTCGGATGGATCCGTCTGCGCCTGAAGCTGACGGATGATCACCGGCAAATTAACGCTGTGGGCGTCGATATAGTAATCACGGATGACATCCTGAATGCCCCGGGAGATGAACCGGAAAATATCCAGATACTGCTCCATGGAAAACTGCTTGATGGGCAGCGCGCTGGTGATGTACCGGACTTTGGCCACCAGACCTTCGGTGGAGATCCCTTCCAGATCCAGCGCGTTCAGATAGGTCCACAGATAGTTATGGATCCGGATGATGGTGCGCTTGGTGATAAACTGCAGATTCAGGGATTGAATCAACTCTTCAAAGAGCATTCCCGCAAGGCTTTCCAGGCGCAGGGAAAGCCCAAGCGCGTCGAATTTTTCCTCGTGGTAGGTTCCATACATGGACGGAATCCCCGCGGCAATATGCCTTTTATAGTAGATGTTTTCAAAAGAGCGGGTTTTCTTTTCGGAAAGAATTTGAGCCTTGAGCGAACCGAGGCATTTCAGGATGACCGTCAGACTCCGGTAATGGTTTTTATCGGCCAGCGATCTTTTCAGCGACAGAAGATCCTGCGCGGTAAAAACATTGGCGGACTCCAAATCGCCAAGCAGATCATAGTACCGGGGATGGTATTTCTTGTAAATCAACTGGTAAATGCGAATCATGAGCGACGCGCGCTCCCGGTCCGTCTCGGAAATATTCGGAATCCGTGATATTTCCCCGGCAATTTTCTCCGGATCCCATTCCAGGAATTTCCCGGGGTGATTGCCGATGCCCTCAAAGAGGCGGGTCAACGCCTGATGCATGCCGTCAAAATAAAGACCCTCGTTTGCCACCTGATCATAGATTTCCTCGGGAACATGTTTGCGGATGGTTCGCTTCTCCCCGGAAACCCAGAAGCGGAAAATATCCTCGATAAATTCGACCAGCAGACTGTTGCTCTCGACGTGGGACTGCTTGCGGAAAAAATCGATCAGGCGGTCGTTGCGGCAGGACAGCTCATCCACACGGGTCGTCAGGTCCCTGAGTTCTCCTTCGGCGCCGATTTCGCTGAAGTAAACGGGAAACAACCGCAAAAGCTGCTTGATCAGACTGTAGGCCGGAGCAATGTCCGCGTTGAGCAAACGGGAAATGTCGCGCTGAATCAGGTCCGTATCCCGGATGAAAATGCCGCCGATTTTCAGATGAATAATCAGCGCGGACACGAGCCGTTTCGTCCAGCGCGGCTTCAGGGCGATGATTTCCAGCCAGGCGCGGATCGTCCGGATGTGTTCGGGATTGACCCGCACCTGCCATTCGGCCGTCGATCCTTGAATCTCCGGATATTCAAATCCGTAGGCGATCAGTTCGTCCATGAACGTTTCCACCAGGGGGTGGTCGTTTTGTGCAAAAACCTCCCGGGCCGCCGTGAGAATGCAGTCGATGCTCGCGCTGCGGAATTCACTCCGCGATGTGTTTTTTTTCAGGAAACCGAAAATTTTCCTTACAAAAATATCCAGGTTCTCTTTCTTTTCCTCCTGAAAAACAAGTTTCAGCGACGCATTGATTTCCCGCATGGCGCTGACGTGGAGGTCCTGCAGACCCGGCGCCGTCATGATGCCGAAGAGGAAATCCAGCTTCACAAGGTGACGGCTCGCATAGGCTTCGGATTTTTCCAGCGCGGAGGCGACCCGGAGGTAGGTGTCGAGGATCTGGAAATAATCCGGAAGCGCCAAAAAGTCCCGGAGATGCGCCCCGGCTTTTTCGCCGTCCCGGGGACGAAGCGCTTCGAGCTCCAGCATCAGCTTGCGGAACCGGTGATGAGAAAGCGGCCGGATCAATTCCAGATAAGGGGTTTCGTTCGGCGGCGCCTCGGCCTTGCGTTCGGCCACCAGCCATAAAGCTGGATCGGGCTGATTCAGCCAGAAAGCGTAGGTCGCGCGGAACATTTTGTAGAGCAGCGCATCGAATGCCGGTGTGGCCAGATCCACGTTCCTGTCGGCCGCCGTCCGGAGGATCCTTTTCAGATAGGAAGAGCATTTTTTAAACAGAGCCGATTCGCCGTCCGCCAGCGCCGTCAGGGATTCGATCATCCCGGGAAACAGCGATAGATTCCTCTCCAGAAATTCTTCGCTGTGCAGGATCACCGTGTCCGCGTAGTCAAACAGGTAGTGCAGCGCGCTGTCTTTCACGTCTTCGCTGGCTGTGGATTTCAGGATGTCGAAATAAATGGTCAACAGGATCCATAAACCGGCAAGCCCGTCCGCCCGACGGCTGTAGAGGTGAAAATTGCCGATGGAGATGGACTTGAGTTCCCGAAGGACAAAATCCCAGTTGACATAGGGGTGATTGAGCTCCGTCAAAAGCTCGCGCGTTTTTTTTTGCAGGCCGTAGTGGTCCTCGACCATCTGCAAGAGCGGCGCGTACTGCGGAGGAATCCGGACTTCCGCCGCCGTGCGCTCCAGATTGACTTTCAGCGCCGATGAAACCCAGGAATCGCTTTTTTCCGTGGATGGGGATTTTGTTGTCATGGACAGATCCACCTCGCCAGAGGCCAATAAATCAGAATACCGGACGAATTTCAAGGAAGGAATATTCGGCAGGCAGACGGCGTTTGCGCGCCGCTAGTTGTCTTTTTTAGGGGAAAATTTTTCCAGCAAAACGACCATCAGGTGAATCATGCCGGCAACGCCGAAAGCAATGACGATCGTCAGTCCATAGGTCAGCAACGCTTCGGGCCATCCGCTCATGAGGCTTCTCCTTTTATTTCGCCAGCAGGCTGCAGAAAATACCGGCAATAATCGCCGTCGTGATCACGCCGCTGACATTCGCGCCCAGCGCGTCGGGCAAAATAATGGCGCCCCGGTTGACTTTGGAAACCACCTTCTGCGCCACCTTGGACGTGGTCGGCGTGCAGCTCACCCCGGCGATGCCGATCGCCGGATTGAACTTTCCGCGCGTCACAAAATAAAGAATGTATCCGCCGAGAATGCCGCCAATGCCGGAAATCAAAAGCGACAAAACGCCCAAAAGCAGCAGGGGAAGAACCTTCGGGTCCATGATCGTGTTGGCGTCGCACAAAACACCCAGCATCAGACCCAGAAACATGGTGGACCCGTAAAGGATGGGACCCTGCAAAAGATCAATGAACTCCTTAATGCCGGATTCCCGGATGACGACGCCGAAAAACAGCGAGAAGATCAACGGGGCCGCCACGGGCAGCAGAAACGACAGCAGAACGCAGGCGACCACGGCAAACAGCATTTTCTCGCCGGAGGTGATGTTGCGCTTCTTTTTGGGCGGCGCGGGCTTGATCCCCAGAAGCTTTTTGGGAACCAGCATTTTGATCAGGTAGGGATAACCGCCGTAGGCAAAGCCTAAATAAAGGTAGGCGATGATGGCGATGGGAACAAAAAGCTCCGGCGCCAGCCGAAGGGAGGTGAACAGAACCATGGGCCCGTCGGCCCCGCCCACGATGGAAATCGCCGCGGCCTGCTGCGGGGTGTAGCCGAACAGCTGGGCCACAGGAAAGGTGACGATGGTTCCCAGCTCCGCGCACACGGCGATGAACATGCTTTGATACGGGCGGGCCATGACATAGCCCACGTCCAGCAGCGCGCCGATCCCCATAAACACCAGGCAGGCGATCAGGCCGTTGCTGAAGGTAAAGGTGTAGATGGGCTGAAGCCAGTCGATCTGTAAAATGGCAATGATTTCAGCAGCGTTTTTCACGGCATCGGCCGTAGCGCCGGCCTGCGCCTCCACAAAAAGCGTCCCCGTGCCGCCGTGCAGGTTGAGGGGATCAAAAAACATGATGGCCGCGTTGACGGTGGCCATGCCCAGCCCCATGGGAATCATCAAAAGGGCTTCCAGAATGCCCTTTCTTCCCAGATAAATCATCAGCAACCCGAGCAAAATCAATCCGATTCTGGCTGCCGCCATTATGGGGTTATGGGAAAAGGACTCCGCCAGCGTCGTGACCCCCTGAAAGATATTCGCCATTGCTTCCCACGTCATCGGCCGGACTCCCTTTACAATTCAGCATCTTGAAATCGTTCAAATTTACAAAAAAATTCCAGGGTAACTACCACAAACCATCTCAGGAAGTCAAACGCTCATTTGCCGGTCATCCTTCAGGGCGAATCAGCCTTTCAATCATCCTTGACGACAACAGACAAAACAGCCCGCGCCCGGACAATCCATTCCTGTCCTGCCCTTACAGTCTGTTGCCCGAACGATATCCTTTGCTGAGCAGGCCGCTTATTCTTGACCGCGGGGAATGTTTGTTATAAGAGCTTCGGCAGAAAGGTCGGATATGTCCTATAAAACGGTCTCAGATGTCGAACAAAGGTTGATCGAAGCAGGCTACATCCCGTCTCGGGAAATCGCCACGGTTATTTTTCTGGCGCAGGCGACTCAGAAGCCCGTTTTGATCGAAGGGCCGGCGGGCGTCGGCAAAACGGAGCTGGCCAAGGCGGTGGCGCGCAGTCTGGGGCGGGAGTTGATCCGTCTCCAGTGCTACGAAGGCCTGGACGAGGCCAAAGCCCTCTATGAATGGGAATACGCCAAGCAGTTGCTCTACACACAGATGGTCAAGGATCGGATCAACGACATCATCGGCGCCACGGCAACGCTTGCCGAAGCGGTCGATGCCATCGCCGCTCAGGAAGACGCTTTCTTTTCCGACCGCTTCATCCAGCCGCGTCCGCTTCTGCAGGCGATCAGTTCGGCGAAGCCTGTTGTGCTGCTGCTCGATGAAGTGGACAAGTCCGATCCGGAGTTCGAGGCCTTTCTGCTGGAACTGCTCAGTGATTTTCAGGTTTCCATTCCGGAGCTGGGCACACGCACGGCCGTCCGGATCCCCTTTGTCCTGCTCACGTCCAACAACTATCGCGACATGAGCGACGCCCTCAAGCGCCGCTGCGTGCATCTCTACATCGATTATCCGGCGCGCGACACGGAAATCTCGATTGTCCGTCTGAAAATTCCGGACATCGAGGAAAGACTCTGCGCCGTCCTGGTGGATTCGATCCGCAAAATCCGCACCCTGGATCTGAAAAAAAGCCCCAGTATTTCCGAAACCCTGGACTGGGCGCAATCGCTTCTGGCGCTGCAGATTACCGAACTGACGCCGGAAGTCATCTCGGAAACCCTCAACGTCATCTGCAAATACCAGGCGGATCTGGAAAAAGTGCGGAAAAACATCGACCGGGTCGTCGCCGGAGCCGGATGAAGCCTTCATCACGCTTCCCGTCCCGGAAAAGATTAAGGATATTCGGGCAACAGCCCGTAAAGACCCGACCGGCAGGGCAGCCGTCTTTTGCGGGTGCGCCTCCGGAATCCCGCCGTGGTGATTTATGGTCAAACTGATTGGGCAATTTGTTTCCTGCTGCCGGGCCGCGGGGCTGCGCGTCTCCACCTCCGAAGTCCTCGACACGCTCAAGCAGCTCGAGCTGATCGACCCGACCGATGAACTGCAGTTCAAGGCCCTGCTGCGGGCCAATTTTGCCAAAAGCCTGCGGGAACTGAAGCACTTTGAACGCCTCTACCATCTGTTTTTTCACGAAATGCGCGTCAACGCGGAGGACATGCAGCAGGCAGCCTCCCAGATCGACCGCATTCGGGAAGCGACGGACCTGCTCAGGAAAAAGCCGCATGACAATCCGATGTATGATGCCGTGGTGGATTTTCTGGCCGGAAATCCCATGGCCCTGCTGGCGGAAATGCGCCGGATCCATTTGGAATCGGATGACGCGGCAGCGCCCGCACGGTTCAATCTCGGACCGCTCGCCAGCCGCTTCAACGTTCTGCTGCAGATCAATGCCGCGGCAAACGCCGCCGCCGCGCTTCTGGAAAACAATGAATTGAACATGACGCCGGCGGACCGTCATAACCTTGCGGCTCATTTTGAAGAGCGAGTGGAGGCCGCGCGGTCCATTCTGGTTTACGAGCCGCAGGCGGGCGACGGCGGCGCCAAAAAAGTAAAAACGCACGAGCAGCGCGTGCGCGACCTCGGTGAAAAGGCTTTTTCGTCCTTCACCCGCGAGGAAGTGGAGGAAATGCGCGAAGCCATCGACCGGCTGGTGCGCAAACTGAAAAACATCGTCAGCCGGCGCTTCGCCGTCCGCGACCGGGGAAATCTGGACGTGAAAAAAACGCTGCGGGCGTCGGCCAAATACGACGGCGTCCCCCTCGACATCCAATACCGCCGGAAAAGCCTGCGCAAAAGCCGGATCGTCACCCTATGCGACGTGTCCGGATCCGTCTGGGCCGCGGCCCGCTTCATGCTCAATCTGGTTTATTCTCTTCAGGACTGCTTCGATAAGGTCAACAGTTTTGTCTTCATCGACCAGTTGACGAACGTCACCGGCATCTTTGAGGAGCAGGATATCTCCGAAGCCATCCGCATCGTCATGGAAGAAGCGGACGTGCACTACTCGGCACCAACCGATTACGGCGAGACGCTCAGAAATTTTAAAAGAGACTACATGGATCTTCTGACGAAGAAGACGACGCTCATCATCGTCGGCGACGGACGGTCGAATTACATGAATCCGGAAGACGCGATTCTGGGCGCCATGCGGGAGCGCTGCCGACGGGTCATCTGGCTTAATCCCGAACCGGAGAAACTGTGGGGCACGGGCGACAGCGAGATCCGGACCTACCTGCGCCACTGCCATGAAGTCCGCGCCTGCCGCAACGTCAACCAGTTGTTCACGTTCATCGAGGAACTGGTCATATGAAACAACCGGACAAGCCTTTCGACATGCCGGCGCTGGCCGCGGATTTCGCCGCGCGGCACGTCGCCTGCCGCGCTGATTTGCAGACGGAGCAGGAATTTCCTTCAGACCTCTGGCGGAAAATGGGAAAGGCCGGGCTGTTCCGGGGCGGCCTTCCGGAAGAATACGGCGGTGACGGCGGCGGCTATCTTGACCTTTTGCGGTCCGGAGAAGCGTTTGTCCGCAGCGGACTGAATCTGGGTCTGGGAATGTCCTGGATCTTCCAGCAGATCATCGCCCGCTCCGTTGTGGGAACATTCGGCACGACGGAGCAATGCCGGCAATATCTGCGCGCCGCAGCTCTGGGAAACTGCGCCATCAGCTTTGCCGTGTCCGAACCGGGACGCGGCGCTTCTCCGAAAGCACTGGCCACGAAAGCTCAACAGCAGGGGGAATCCTACCTCCTCACCGGCGAAAAAACCCACCTGACCAACGGACCGATTGCCGATTTGTTTGTGGTTGTCGCCGTAACCGACGATACGTCGGCGCGAAAAGGTTTTACCGCGTTCATGGTCCCGCGCGGCGCGCAGGGCCTCTTTGTAGAGCCGCCGATGCCCCTGAACTTTTTAAAGCCTTCACCGCACGGCGGCATTCAACTGAACGGCTGCCTTATCCCGAAGACATCCGTCCTCGGCCGGGAGGGAAACGCCTGGGAGGACATGGTCGTCCCTTTGGGAGAAACGGAAGACGTGGTGATGATGGGACCCGTTCTGGGCGGCATGGCCGCACAACTGGACCTCCTGAATTCCGCTCTCCGGGGGCATTCCACGGACCGCACCCTGCAGGGCGAATGGGGCGCGCTGCATGCCCTGTGGCAAGCCCTGCGGAGCATCGCTTATGAAGCAGCCGGAAAGCTTGACCGGGGCGACGGATCCACCGCATCCGCCGGCATTGCCTTTGCCCGCTTCGCGGCGGAGTTTCACGCCGACATCGCCCGGTGGCCCGAACAACTCCACCTTCAGCCGCCCGAACGCTTCGGCCTGCTGCAAAAAGACATGGCATTTCTGGAAATGCTTCAAAAAAGACGCCTGCAAATCCGTCGGGAAAAAATCGGCGCCGCCCTGCTGAAAACGTAAACGGGCTCTCCGGAAGATACGGTCAGGCATTGCCCAGCGTATATTCATTCATCAACCGCAGTTGCCGGCTGATGAAACCGCGCACCATTTCAGCCGTCTCTCCAACTGAAAGATGCGCAAAAGCGTCATACGGAATCTCTTCAAATATTTTAATGTAAATTTTCTGCACACCGGTAAAATTCATGCTGTATTTGGGAAGGGCCTTGTTGGTTCCGCTGATCACGATCGGCAGAATGGGCACCTTCTTCTGGTGCGCCAGTTGGAAAGCTCCCGGTTTGAAGGCCTTGACTTCGCCGTCATGAGACCGGGTGCCTTCCGGAAACATGAAAATGGAGCTTCCCTCGTCCAGGTGCATGGCGCATTGGCTGAGCATCTGTTCGATGCTCTGCTTGTCGCCGCGTTTCAGTTGAATATAGCGGTTCAGCATCATATTCCAGCCGATCAGCGGCACACGGAATATTTCAATCTTCGACACCCATTTGTAATGGAAGAAAAGCCGGAAGGCGATCAGAATATCCAGCTGCGACTGGTGATTGGAAACGACCATGTACGCCGCGTCTTTCCGGACGTTGTCACGGCCTTCGATGCGAATCCGCCAGGCCGGCATCGTCCAGGTATAAATCGAAGCCCAAAAGCAGGTAAACAAATGCAAAAGCCGCAACCGCCGGTCAAAGGGGTAAGTTACCACACGAATGAGCAAAGCCGTCAAAAACAGCGGAATAGACGTCAAGGAGATAAAAATCAGAAAACCAATGCTGACAATGCGATTAAACATAGAAAACCCTTTTGCTTTCGGTTATTTCCCTGTCAGGATGGCGCGGAGTATAGACAGAAGATCCAAACCTGTCAATCACATTCCATCACAGGGGCAAAAGCCTGATTTGCGGGCACAAATCCTTGTTCCGGCAGAAAAGAATGACCCCGCCTTTCACAAACCATTGCCTGAAACCGCCAAATCGTGATAGGGTGCCCGCACACATCCAATGTGAGTAAACAACGGAACTGGCCGAAGGTTAGCAATGAGCATTCTGTTTGAATCCGCCCGGCTGAAAAACATGACCCTGCGCAACCGGTTTGTCCGGTCGGCCACGTATGACGGCATGTCGGATCCCACCGGACAGGTGACGGACCGCCAGATCAAATTGATTGCCGGCCTCGCCGAGGGCGGCGTCGGCTTGATCGTCACGGCCATTACGTACGTTCATCCCTCCGGTCAGGTTTCGTCATTCATGAATTCGATTGCCGAAGATTCCTGCATCCCCGGCTTGCAAAAGCTTGCCCGGGCCGCTCATCAGCGGGGGGCAAAAATTGCCGTACAGCTTTATCACGGCGGCCGCGAGGCGCGCTTCGTCAAAACCAGAGGCCAATTGCCCATCGGTCCCTCGGTGATCGCCGACGATCCCTTTTACCGCTGGAATTACCGCGAAATGACGACCCGGGAAATCGAGGATGTCGTTCAGGCCTTCGGCCGGGCGGCGCGCCGGGCGCGCGAGGCGGGGTTTGACGCCGTCCAGATTCATGGCGCGCACGGGTATCTTTTCAGCCAGTTCCTCTCGCCCTTTACCAACCGGCGGGAGGATGCGTGGGGCGGCTCGCTGGAAAACCGCCTGCGGCTGCACAGGGAAGTTTACGCGTCCGTCCGCGATCATGCCGGCCCGGACTATCCCGTCGGGATCAAGCTGGGGGTTGAGGACGGCTTCAAAGGCGGCCTGACATTTTCCGAGGGGATGAAAGCGGCGCTGATGCTTGCCGAGACAGGGTATGATGCGCTGGAGATCAGCGGGGGCGTTCGGGGAGAAAAATACGAAGGCACGGAATACAGAACCAAAATCAACATACCGTCGCGGGAAGGCTATTTCCGCGCATGGACGGGGGAAATCAGGAAAAAGACGGATACTCCCGTCATTGCCGTGGGCGGCTTGAAATCCATCGCCATGATGGAGGAAATGATTCGCGGCGGGGAGGCGGATTTCATCTCGCTTTGCCGGCCGCTGATCTCGGAGCCGGGTCTGATCCGGAGCTGGGAAGCCGATCCCGGGAAAAAACCGCGTTGCGTTTATTGCAATCAATGCCTGGAGGCCGTCCATCGGGGCATCCCGCTTTCCTGCGTCGCCTTCAGCAAAGGAGAGCAGACGGTGTTGAAAGCTCCGCAGCGAAACGTCGGAGCAAATCCGGAGGGGACTCATGAAAATTGAACTTCAGCAGATGAGAACCATCGGCTGCGGACTGACGCGGCCGGAAGGCGTCATGGCGCTGGATGACGGCAGCGTCCGCACGGCGGACGGCCATGGACGCTGTTCGCGGATCGATCCCGACGGCCGAACAGCTTTTTACGGCCGACTGGGCGGCCTGCCCAACGGCATCTGCATGGATACGGAAGGCAACTGCATTGTCGCCAACATCGGCAACGGCGAAGTCCAGTCTCTTTCCCCCGATGGTCGGCACACGGTCCTGATGACAGAGGCTCAGGGCAAAAGAATGTTCACGCCCAATTTTCCCTTCCTGGATTTTGCGGGCCGTCTCTGGGTTTCCAACTCCACGGACAACCCGGATATCGACGCATCCTTAAGGGCGCCCATCCCCGACGGATGCCTGGTGGTGATCGCGAAAGGCAGGGCGCCTCAAATCGTCGCCTCCGGAATTTGTTTTGCCAACGGCGTCGCGGTGGACGCGGAGGAACAATATGTTTATGTGGCGGAAACCATGAAACGCCGCGTCCTGCGCTACAGGATTCATGCCGACGACACGGTAGGACCGGCAGAGGTTTACGGTCCCGAATTTCTGGGCAAGTTCGGGTTCCCCGACGGCATCGCGTTTGATGAAGCCGGCAATCTCTGGGTCGCCTTTCCTGTCGCCAATGCCGTAGGCTACATTGATCCGCAGGGCGCCCTGAACCTCTATGCCGAAGACCAGCAGGGCATCGTGCTTTCCCGCCCGGCCAATATTTGTTTCGGCGGAAAAAACCGCCGCACGGCTTTTATCGGAAGCCTGGGCGGCACGAACGTTCCCTGCTTTGAGGTGCCGTATCCGGGCATGCGGCTGGTGCACCAGGAAAATTAGGTAGGGAACGGTCGCGACCGTTCCCTACAAACCTAAGGATAAACACGGAACAGGGGATGCAAATCCCTTGCTCTTAAATCTGAAAGGAGAAAGAAGATGGAATACAAGAACATTATTGTAACAACCGAGAATTTTGTGACGACGATCGTTTTGAATCGTCCGCCGATGAATTCCGTGAATCTGGGCATTCGCGAGGAATTCTTCGACGCGGTCACGAACATTGAAAAAAGCAAGGAAACACGGGCCGTCATCATCACCGGCGCGGGCGAAAAAGGCTTTTCCGCCGGGATGGACGTCTCCGACGTGGCCAACATCACCCGCGGCCCCAACGGCAACGACATCATGAACGCCATCTCGCGCTCCACCAAGCCTTACATCGCGGCGATCAACGGGCACGCCCTGGGCGGCGGATGCGAAACGGCGATCGCCTGCCATTTCCGCATCATGACGGACAATCCCAAAGCCCTGATCGGACTGCCGGAAGTGAATCTGGGCATCACGCCCGGCTGGGGCGGCATTCAGCGGCTGCCCAGGCTTCTGGGAAAATCCAAGGCGCTGGAGATGATTCTCTTCAGCAAACGCCTGACGTCAGCTGAAGCCCTCGCCATCGGCCTGGTCGACAAGGTCGTTCCGGCCGCCGATTTGATGAAGGAGGCGACGGCATTTGCCCAGGCGCTGACCAAACGCCCGCCGCTGGCCGTGGCCGCCGTTCTGGAAGGCATCAGCGTCGGCATGGAAAAGGGCTTTAATGAAGGCCTGAAGCTGGACATCGAGTGGTCCAATAAACTGGCGGCCAGCAAGGACGCCGTGGAGGGCATCACCGCTTTCCTGCAGAAGCGCGAACCGAACTTCACCGGCGAGTAATCAAAACAAGGCAAGGAGCCGTCGCGGCCTCTCTCCCGGCAACGCGAACGGCCGGACTGTTTCCGCAAACGTTTTTTCTTTTGCTGTTTCAGGCAGCAGGCCGTCGGCTGTAATCCGGGGTCTGCTGCCTGCGCCATTCTTGTGTTTATGATCATTCCCGAACTCCTTGACATGTATCGATCCTGCGCCCTTTGCCCGCGCGCCTGCCATGTTGACCGGACGAAAGGCGAACCGGGCTACTGCCGCCTGCCTTCCGACATCGTCATGGACTGCGCTCTGCCCCATCACGGAGAGGAGCCGCCGCTTTCGGGAACAGGCGGCGCAGGCACCATTTTCCTTTCTTCCTGCAATCTGGGATGTGTCTATTGCCAGAACTATCAAATTTCGCACAGGGCGCAAGGCCGCCGTTTGACCGTCATCGAACTGGCCCGGATCATGATCGATCTCCAGAAAAGCGGCTGCCACAATGTCGAGCCGGTAACCCCCACGCCCCAGACGCCTCTGGTGATGGAAGCCCTCTGTCTGGCGCGGGCCCAGGGGCTCACCGTCCCGCTGGTCTATAACTGCGGCGGCTATGAAAATCCGGACGTGATCCGGATGCTGGACGGCATGGTCGATATCTATCTGCCGGATTTCAAATACGGTCTGGAAGAAGACTCGCTCGCCTTCTCCAACGCCCCGCAGTACCCGCGTTTCGCCCTCGCCTCCCTTCGGGAAATGGTCCGGCAGGTGGGAGATGATCTGGACATCGAAAACGGCGTTGCGGTCCGCGGGATCATTATCCGCCACCTGCTCCTGCCGGGGCGTCTGGAAAACTCGAAGGAGGCGCTGAGGCTTTTGCGCGGCGAGATCTCCGCGCGTATTCCGATCAGCCTCATGTCGCAATACACGCCCATCCCGAAAGTGCGATCGCATCCGTTGCTGAGCCGCCGGATCACAGCCGCAGAATATCATGAAATTGTGGAATTTGCCCTTTCCCTGGGGTTTGAAAATCTGTTCCTTCAGGAAGTCGATGAAAGAGCCCTGACGCCGGATTTCAATCGTGAAAATCCCTTTGATAAAACCGGGTGAATGTATGTCCGGTGATCTGCGACAGATTTACGATCGCTTCGCCGACACGTATGAACAAAACCGCGGCTTGTTCGACATGTCCGAAGTCATCGACGATTTTTCCCGAAGGCTGCCGCAGCGGCCCGGAAGGCTCCTGGATCTGGGCTGCGGCGCGGGCGAGCCTTTCCCGGCCTTCTTCATCACGCGGGGCTGGCGGGTGACGGGCGTCGATTTTTCTTCCCGAATGCTTGAACTGGCCCGTCATTACCAGCCGAACATGGAAACCGTGGAAGCCGACATCCGCAATGTGGAATTTCCCGATCGTCAATTTGACGCCGTCACCGCCATTTACTGTCTGTTTCACATCGAGCATGAAAAACACGAAGGCATTTTCCAAAAGATTTTCCGGTGGATGAAACCCGCAGGCAAGCTGCTTTTTACCTACGCCACAAAGGAATACACCGGGGCGGAAATCTTCAATGGATACAAGGAATTCATGGGCGAAAAATTGTTCTACAGCCACACGACGCCCGGCAACCTGGCCGCGATTTTAAAATCTATCGGCTTTGTTATCGAATCGTCACGTTACCGTCAGATCGGCGGCGAAACCTTTCTCTGGATGACGGTCGCCAAACCGGGATAATACGTCAACTTGACTTTTCCCTATTCCTTACGTTATAAGCATATTGTAAGGAAACACAGGAACAGGAGGCATGACATGCAATCCGTAATTACCTCGAAATATCAAACCACTATCCCCAAGGCCATCCGTGATAATCTTGGCCTTTCCGTAAAAGACGCCCTGGAGTGGAAGCTGGAAAACGGCAAAGTGGTTGTTTATCCTTCCCGGCTGCAATTTTTGAAACATCGCAACGCGCTGAAAGTGGGAAAAGGAGACATCGCCGCGGATATTGAACTGGCGCGTGAAAAGCGCCTGGAGAAATACCGGTGAAGAAATATATCATCGACACCAATGCCCTGATCTCCTTCGTGACGGACCGCAATCCCGATCAGCAGGAAATAATCGCCGATCTTTTCGAACAGGCGGCACAGATCAAGGTGTTTCTTTTCGTTCATCAGCACACGTTAACCGAATTCATCTTCGTGATGGAGAAGGTCTATTCCATCCCCAAAAAGGAAATCGCCCGGATGATTTCCGATCTGATCGCCATGCCAGGCATTGAAGTGGTGAACACCGTCGATTATTCGCTTGTTTTATCATGGTGGCCGGAATCTGTTCCCGACTTCGGCGATGCCGTAATCGCGTCGATTTGCAAAAACATCAAAGGGTCGATTGTTGTAACCTTCGATCGGAAATTCATGGAGCGTTTGAAAGCGCTGAAGCTGAATTTTCAAACCTTCTAAAAAACCGTCTGAATTACGGCATCTTGAAAATGCTGACGCCGGGGGGTGGGTGGAACTGGAACAGTTTCGAAGGAAGCCCGCTGTTCATTTTCATGTCTGAAAATTTCAGGAGCGTGGAATTGCCCATGACATCGTCAAAGCCGACCTGGAGAATGTAAAAATTGTTTTTGGCAATCGTCATTTTCAGACAGGAATAAGATGCGCCTTTTTCACGCGGGTAGAGCAACAACAGATAGTTGCCGTCCAAATCCACCGCGGGAGAGGCGTATTGAATCGTAAAGTCATGATTCAGCTTCCCCAGACCGGACAGAAATTTGATTAAGGCCTCGGATTTAAAAATCTTATTCGATTCCTGCGTATAGACGGTTTTCTCCCCGGGCAGGTAAAGCCAGGCTTTTTGCGCGTTGATGATCAGCTTTTTTGTCTTCGGCTTTTTATAATCCCAGAGCATCTGCCTGGGATTTTTAAAATAGACCGTTCCCGCCTCCGTGTCCGTTTTCCGGATCGATTTCACCGTGGTTTCCTGAATAAAACCGGCCTGAAAGTCCTGCGTTTTTTCATAAATCTGCTGCAGGCGGTCAATCACTCCCTCCAGGGCAGGGGCGGGTCCTGCCGGCGAAGCAGCGGGGCAAGCAACCCCTAAAAACAATGCCGCGCAAACCGCGAGCAGGGCGGCCGGCATAAACAACTCAATTTTATTCAGATTTACCTTCATCTTTTTTTATTTCCCAAAATAGAGAAAACCCGCTCAAAGATGGCACATTTTTTTCAGTGCGGTTAATATCTCGGACCTGCGGGGGCCATAAGTCGTTGTGATTCAAGGATATATAAGTAACTATTTAATATTACTTACATTATTAATTGCCCAAACCTTAAGCAATCCGGTCTAAAAGCCTAAGCAATGCGGACTTGCCGGGTTTATCCACATGGTTGTCCACAGGCCTTTCCACAACTTTGTGGAATACGGTTTCCCGTTTGGGCAAAAAATGCTTAAACGGCTAAAAAAATTTTGTTTTTTTCGTGCCATCCTCATGCGATCCGCATTCTCCAGCCAAACGGGTCTTCTTTCAATCCGTACTGAATCTGAAGGATTTCATGATAGAGTTTTTCGGCCAGTTCCCCGGTTTTTCCATCGTTTATGAGGTATTCCCGATTGTGATAAAAAATCTGTCCGACCGGCGAAATAACGGCAGCCGTTCCGGTGGCAAACGCATCCCTGAGCGTTCCCTCTTCGATGGCGGAGATCACTTCCGTAATGGCAATCCTGCTTTCCTCCGCCTTCACACCCAGGTGCGCGGCCAGTTTGAGAACGGAATCACGCGTCACTCCCGGAAGGATCGTCCCTCCCAGCGGCGGCGTAATCAACCGGTCGCCGATCATGAAGAAAATATTGCTGGTGCCCACTTCTTCCACATACCGGTTTTCCCTCGCGTCCAGCCAGAGCACCTGCGTATAGCCCATCGCGCTGGCGATGCGGCTCGCGTAGAGGCTTGCGGCGTAATTCCCCGCCGCCTTGACATGCCCCGTTCCGCCCGGCGCGGCCCGCACGCAGTCGTCGGACACATAAATTTTGGTCGGCCCGAAGCCGTGCGCGTAGTAAGCGCCCACCGGCCCGCAGATGATGAAGAAAAGATATTCGCTCGCCGGATGCACGCCCAGGGCCGGTTCCGTGGCAATCATCGTCGGCCGGATATACAGGGAGGCTCCTTTTTCCCGGGGAATCCATTCTTTTTCCAGCACAACGAATTGTTTGAGCGCGTCCAAAAACACCGTTTCGTCAATGGGCGGCATGCACAACCTTTCGGCGGACACATTCATTCTGCGAATATTCTCCAGCGGACGGAAAAGGTAAATTTCATCGTTGGTCCCGCGGTAGGCCTTCAATCCTTCAAAGATTTCCTGCCCGTAATGAAGGCACATGGCGGTGGGATCCAGTTGCAGGTAATGGTACGGTTCGATGACCGGGTCATACCAACCGTCTCCCTCCCTGTACTTCATGGTAAACATATGGTCGGTAAAATGCTGGCCGAACCCCAGTTTTTTTTCATCCGGTTTGGGCTTCAGGTACTTGGGTAGCGCTTTGATAATTTTTATTTTCATAAAAACCTCTTGACAAAAAGATTCCGGCCATTCCGGGCCGGCTGTGCTTTTTTCATAGCACTAAACGATGTTCCGATCAAGGCTTCGATACTGAATCGCCTCGGCAACATGCGCGGCTCCGATCTTTTCGGCGCCGTCCAGATCGGCAATCGTGCGCGACACTTTCAGGATGCGGTTCATGGCGCGGGCGGAAAGGCCCAGCTTTTCGACGGCCATTTCCATGAGTTGATGCGACTCTTCATCGATGGAGCAGAAAGACCGGATTTGCTTTTCCGTCATGCGGGCATTGGCCGGAATGGCCGCACCGCCGAAGCGCTCCTGCTGGCGCCGGCGCGCCCCGACCACGCGCTTCCTGACTTCGGCGGAGGATTCATTGTTCTCTTTCCCTGTCAACGCCCGGTACCGGACGGACGGCACTTCGACGTGCAGGTCGATGCGGTCCAGCAAAGGACCGGATATTTTTGCCTGATACTGCCGGATTTGCTGAGGGGAACAGCGGCAGCGGCGGACCCGGTCCCCGAAATAACCGCACGGGCAGGGATTCATGGCGGCGACCAGCATGAATTTCGCCGGAAAGGCCGTCGTCACGGCCGAACGGGTAATCGTAATCGTCCCATCTTCCAGCGGCTGGCGGAGCGCCTCCAGCGCGTTACGCTTGAACTCCGGCAGTTCATCCAGAAAGAGCACGCCCAGATGGGCCAGCGATATTTCTCCGGGATGCGGCATCTGACCGCCGCCGACCAGCCCAACGTCGGAAATGGTATGATGCGGCGCGCGAAAGGGTCGGGCGGCAATCAGCGTTTCCCCGGCACTCAGGAGGCCCGCCACGGAAAAAACCTTGGTGACCTCGATGGCTTCTTCAAAGGAAAGATCGGGCAGAATCGTGGGCAGCCTTCGGGCCAGCATGCTTTTGCCGGAGCCCGGAGGGCCGATCATCAGGAGATTGTGAGATCCTGCCGCGGCGATCTCCAGCGCCCGGAGCGCCAGCTTCTGGCCTTTGATTTCGGAAAAGTCGATGTCATAGCGCCGGTTGATCTGAAACAGGTCATCGGCATTCACGCAAAGCGGCTCGATGGTTTTCCGGTCGCCCAGGAATTCGACAACGTCGGGAAGCGACCGAACGCCATACACGCAGACGCCCTCCACCATGGCCGCTTCCGCGGCGTTTTCTTCGGGAACAAAAATGGAACGAATCCCCGACTCCCGGGCTTTGAAAGCGGCGGGGAGAACACCCCGCACTCCCTTGATGCTGCCGTCCAGCGACAGCTCCCCGATAAAAAGGCATCCGTCCAGGGCGGCTTCCCCGATCAACGCCTCCGCGGCCAGAATGCCCACCGCGATCGGCAGATCAAAGCCGGTCCCCTCTTTGCGGATATCCGCGGGCGCCAGATTCACCGTCACATGATCGCGCGGGAAAGCATAGCCGGAATTTTTGATGGCGGCCTTGATCCGGTCCCGGCTTTCCTTGACCGAAGCGTCCGGCAGACCGACCGTGGCAAACTGCGGCAGGCCCTGGGAGACATCCACTTCCACCGTCACAGGATAGGATTCCATGCCGATCACGCTCATGCTCTGCACTTTGACGAACACTTTTTTCTCCGGGGAAGAATTCGCGGGGCAAATACTAGCTAATTCATTCATTTATATCAAGATTTTAATTTGTAAAAATTCTTTTCGTCATTCTTGACTCGGTCAAGGCGCTGTGCTAGGGTTCGCTGAAACTGATTGGATCCGTAAAACATCAACCACGGGTAAGTCCTTTGCCGCCATGAAGAAATTATCCCATATCGACGATGCAGGCCAGGTTCAAATGGTGGATGTGACGGACAAAGCCCAGACCGCCCGAAAAGCGAAAGCCCGCGGTCAGGTGACCATGAAAAGCGCCACGCTGAAGCTTCTGGCGGAGGGCAGGATGGCCAAGGGCAACGTGCTGACGGCCGCCAAACTCGCGGGGATTCTGGCGGCCAAAAAAACCGGCGACCTCATTCCGCTGTGTCATCCCCTGGGGCTGACCGGCGTGGACATCGCTTTTGTCATCGACCGGAAAAAATCGCGGGTGATCATTGAATCGCAGGCGCAGACGGTCGGACAAACCGGCGTGGAAATGGAAGCGCTGACCGCCGTGAGCGTCGCCGCACTGACCATCTATGACATGTGCAAAGCCGTGGACCGGGAAATGGTCATCGGCGATATTCTGCTTCTGGAAAAATCCGGCGGCAAAAGCGGCGCCTTCGTCAGAAAAACCGCAAATTAATTCGGAGACAGCGCGTGTCCGTTTATAAAATCAAAAAAACCTTTCGTTTTCCTTTCGTCGCGGTGACGGTCCTTCTGTTTGCGCTGTTCGCGACGGGAATGGCGATGGGCGAGTTGTGGGAAAGAATCCTGACGGGCGTTTTATTCATTATCGCGCTTGTCGTTGCCGTTGAAGTTTCGGAAAGGGAATTTCGAACTTCAGAAAACGGTTTGCAAATCCGCAAGTTTTTCCGGACGAAAAATTTTGCCTGGGCGGAAATCACGCACCTGGGCACGGTGCTTCTCCGCAACAAGGCCTACTTTCTGCTGACGACGACCAAAGGGTTTTACATCTTCTCCAATCTGCTGCAGGACCACACGCTGCTGCTTAAGTTTCTTGCGGAAAAGCTGGGCGGGGAAAAAGTGGAGGCGGAAGTCAAAAGTTACATCGAGGCCCCCAGAGAACGGACATCGCTCATCGTATTGACGTGGGTCTCCCTGGTCATTCTGGTCGCCCTTCTTCTGACCCGGTGGCTGGCGGCCTGACGCTCTCCGTCCATCGATCGGGGCATCCGGAATTCCGAAGGGAGCCCCTTGATGAAAAAGACATTTTTTAACGCAGGAGTTGCATGATCATGAAAGCAAAAAAGCAGCCAAAACCGGCCACGGGGATGAACGTTCAGGAAACCCTCAACAAGGCGGTCGAAGAAATCCTGGAAAAAAAGCTGGACGATCTGGCAACGATCCTGTCGGGCTCCGACAACGGCAAAAGCAAACTTCATGCGGAAGTCATGGCGATGGTCGAAACGGGCCTTTTCAAAATCGCCCTGAGGCGCTCCGGCAACATCAAAAGCACGGCTGCGGCTTTTCTGGGCATTCATCGCAACACCTTTACCGATAAAATGACCAAACTGGGCCTTGACGGCGAATAAAAAGATCTTCTTTCCTGACCATCGGCGCCGGAGCCCCTCCCGCCCGCATCAAAAGCGATCCTCCCCAAAGAATGCTTTCTCCTGAAGCTCCCGGCAGGCTCTTCAGTCCCCCCGCAATCCTGTTTGCAACCAAAGGTCGCAACCGGTTTCCACCCATTCCATACCCGCCGCCAGGCAAAGAAAACCTCCCGGGAAAATTCAGGAATGGTTTTTGCGTGACCGCCTTCGGAGGAAGCACGTGAAAAGGGGGAGCAGAACCATAGGAAGCACAGGAAGGAATAAATGTTGCCCAAAGATATCCCTTTGAGGGGCCATTGAGAGAGTTTTGTCCAATAAATCTTGGCGAAGCGAAAGATCAGCCTTTGACAACTGTTTGAGCCGAAGGCGAGTTTTGTCAAAGCCTTTCGCGAGCCTTAGATTTATACAAAACGCTCTTAAGGCAAGCGAAAAGGATATCTTTGGGTAACAGACCATTAAAAATATAGACCGAGAATGAGACCTAAAGGAAATAATGTTCCATACAAAATTGTCTTACATTTTAAAAAAATGGTTCTTTTTTGTAACACATTGCCGGGTTTTTTTCGGCATTCGGCCGGCTACGGTTGACGGACCGGCCATCATCTTTGCCCCTCTCCTCCCCGGAAGATTGAATTGCGGTTTCGCCGGTCTGATGTCCTGCCGGTCTGCGCAAAAGGAGTCCGGAACCTCAGCGGACCAAGCCCTTCGGGCTCTATGGGAAAAAGCAAAAAAGAACGGCTTGGAAAAAATCTTCAACGGGCAAACCGATCCGGCGGATTATCTGGATGGCCGGGAAACCATCCGGGCGCTCACGGACTGCGTCAAGGAGTTGAAGCGGGAGAATGTCCAGGAATATCTTTTTTTTCACCAAGAACGGGCCGTGAATTTGACCCGCATGACAGCCGGAATGAAAGCCTTTCTGGCCGATGAAGAGAAAATTCTGGAAGAACGGGCTGCGGGAATCAGCTCCGCCGACCTCGAAACCATCCATCGCCGGCTGCTGCTGTTTAAAGATATCTGCTGGATGCTGGATTGCGACATTCTGACCAATCTGCAAAAAGTCCTCTCGCTCTCCGGAGCGGAAAAATGTTCTTCGCTTCAACCGGCCGCCTTTCGGAAATACCGGAAGCTGAATCTGCTGTTAAACGCGCTGGACCGCCTGGAAGTCCGGGGAAGGGACTCGGCGGGCATCCAGCTGGCCTTCGTGCTGAAAAATGAAAGCGCCATCGAGGAGCTCGTGCGACGGATCGAAGAAACCGGATGGGGAGAGGATTACCGGCGCCGAACGCAAAAAGGCGATCTGTTGAACCGGTCCATTTTCATTTCAACCGGCCCCGGAGGTCATGGCGGCGGAATTCACGTTGCGTTTACATACAAAACCTTTTCCGTGGTCGGCGAACTGGGCCGCAATGTCGCCGACCTGCGGCAAGTGATCCGTCGGGACGGCATTCTTCGATTGTTTGCCGAACAGGCGTCGATGGACGAATCCGCCATTGCCCACACCCGATGGGCTTCCGTAGGCTCCATCACCGAGGAAAATTGTCATCCGGTCAACAATGCCGCCGTCCGTCCGGAGCCGCCTGTTTTCCCCGCGTATCCGGGATTGGAAGCGCACATCAGCGTGGTCTTGAACGGGGACATCGACAATTATCCGGCGCTCCGCAGGGATTTGGAAAAGGACGGGGAAGAGATTGCACCGGACGTCTCGACGGATACCAAAATCATTCCCCTGCAAATCGAAAAATATCTGAAGGCGGGGAGAAATCTGACGGACGCGTTTCGACTGGCCGTAAAGGATTTCGAGGGGTCGCACGCCATTGCCATGCAAAGCAATCTGGAGCCCGGCAAGATGTTTCTGGCGCTCCAGGGCAGCGGCCAGTCGATTTACGTCGGCGTGAGCGAAGACGCGTATATGGTTTCTTCGGAGCTGTACGGTCTGGTGGAAGTTGCGCCCCGCTTCATCAGGATGAACGGCGACGCGGGCAGCGGCACGGCCGGCGGACAACTGTTCATCCTGGATCAGGACCGGGGCGGAGGCAGCAAGGGCATTGCCGCCTGTTTCTATGACGGGACCCCGATTCGTCCGGAAGATCAAAATCTGCAAACCGCGGAAATCACGACGCGGGACATTGACCGCGGCCATCACCCTCATTTCTTTCTCAAAGAAATTTCAGAATCCGGCCTGTCGGTCCGGAGAACATTGCGGGGTAAATACCGGATCATCGACGCCGGTTCGGCGCCGCCGCAGGTCCTGTTCAATCTGGGCGAGGACATCGTTCCCGCTTCGGTTCGAAACGGCCTGCAAAGCGGCAAGACGCAGAATATCTGTGTCATCGGCCACGGAACGGCGGCGGTGGCGGGCCAGGCGGTGGCGGATGCGCTGGCCCATTGCCTGAAAGGCAGCCGCCTCAACATCCAGTCGCGCGTTGCATCCGAGCTGAGCGGCTTCGGCCTCAGGGAGGATCTGTCGGATACGCTGGTCATCCCCATTACACAATCCGGAACCACCACCGACACCAACCGGGCCGTGGCCATGGCCCGGGAGCGCGGCGCGCAGATTCTCTCCATCGTCAACCGCCGCCAGTCCGACATCACCGCCTCGTCGCACGGCGTCTTTTATACCAGCGACGGACGGGACATTGAAATGTCGGTCGCTTCCACCAAAGCCTTTTATGCCCAGATGGTCGCCGGACAGGTGCTGGCCCTTTATTTCGCCGGTCTTCTGGGAACGCTGAGCGATGAACAAATCGTCCGCCGGCTCCGGCATCTCGAGAGTGTTCCGCAATGCATGCAGCGGTTGTTCGACCGCCGCGACACCGTCGCCGCTTCGGTAAAACAAAGCGTCGGCAAACGCTACTGGGCCGTCGTGGGCAGCGGCCCCAACAAGGCGGCGGCCGACGAAATCCGCATCAAACTGTCCGAGCTGTGTTACAAAACCATTTCTTCGGACATCGTGGAAAACAAAAAACACATCGACCTGTCCGCCGAACCGCTGATTCTCGTGTGCGCCGCCGGCAACCCCGATGTCGTTTTGGAGGACATCGCCAAGGACGTCGCCATCTTCCGGGCGCATAAAGCGGCAACCGTCGTTTTCGCCGATGAAGGGGATTTGCGCTTCGATTCGGTTGCCGACGCCGTCATTCCCATTCCCCCGGCGCCCGCTCCTCTTGCCGTGATTCTGAACGCCATGGCCGGCCACCTGTGGGGCTATTACGCGGCCTGCGCCATCGACGAGGAAGCGCAGCTCTTCCGGGTGTTTCGCAGCCGCCTGGCGACGGAACGGACGCGCAAGGGAAAAACGAAATTATCGATTTTTGATGTTTTCGACCTGATGGCCGACGTTTCCTTCTGCCGGATCATCAACGATTTTTACCTCCTGTTTCAATCCCGGAACCGGGAGGGCGCGCTGGGCGCGCTGGGCGGCAAAGCCATCGCCGATCTCACCCTTCTGTTGAAGTACGCATCCGGAAAACTGCCCATGCAGGATATCCGGCAGGAATTTCACGGACAGGAAGACCTGGTCCATCCTTTCGATCTGCTGGACGAAGCTCTGGGAACCGCCATTGACGAATTGACCCGTCCGATCGACGCCATCCGCCATCAGGCCAAAACCGTGACCGTGGGGACCAGCCGCAGGGAAAAAGAACTCGGAGGCGTCATTTTTGACCTGCTCGAGACCCTGAATTTCTCCGCGAAGAATCTGAGCTACCGTAACCTCAGAACGATTCACCGCCTCCAGCCTGCGGCTGCGGCGGTCCGGGGATACACGGTTTACAGCGTCGGCGGCCTCGACGAGCAGGGGCATCCCGGGCCGGATGCAACCATTGCGGTATGCGCCAAAGGCGGCATCGCCCTGCGCATGAACTCCCGCGCGGAGCAGCCCACAACGCTGATGGGGGTCAAGAAAACCATCGTCAGCACAGGCCATGTTTATCTGGGCCGCGGGAAAACCGATTCCTCTTCCATCATGGTCATCCCCCTGCAGGGAGCGGACGGCCGGACGGGCAACCTGCTTCTGATCCATATCACCTTCAATGAGAACCTCAGCGGGCCGGAAAAAATCGAGGCGCTGGGCCACCGGTATGACGACATCCGCAATTTGATCAATGAATACAACCTGATATGGAACGACCGATATCTGGAAGGCCTGTCGCTGGAATTCCTGTTCAGTGAACCGATCGAAGAAATTGCACGAAAGATTCAGGCTCGCCGCAGCCCGTAAAATTTTTATTTGACAAAAAAACGGTTTGAAAGTAGGGATACGGCAAACGATTGCCGATAGCCTTACGGAAAGCGAATGAAAGAGCTTTTTAAGCCCGAAGACATTGAACGGAAAGTTCTCCTGATCCTGAAGATCCTCCGTGAAAGCCCCGATCCGATGGGGGCGCGCGTCATTGCCCGCCGGATGTCGGATTATCACGTGCAGCTCAGCGAGAGAACGGTCCGCTACCACCTGAAAATCATGGACGAGCGGGGTCTCACCAAACTCGTGGGACGCCGCGACGGCCGCGTGATCACCGATCAGGGGTTTGCCGAAATTGGCGACGCCCGCGTGCAGGACAAGATCGGCCTTTCCATTTCACGCATCGACCTCCTCTCGTTTCGGACCACCTTTGACGTCAAAAAGAAGCGCGGCCTCGTGCCGGTCAATGTTTCCTTCTTTCCGAAAGAGCACTTCGCCCGGGCGCTCTCCATCATGAAACCCGTGTTTCAGCAAAAACTGGCCGTCAGCTCGCGCGTAGCGGTGGCCGAGGCCGGAAAAAACCTGGGGGACATTGCGGCGCCCGAAGGCCATGTCGGCTTCGCCACGGTCTGCAGCATCGTCATCAACGGCGTCCTGTTAAAGCACGGCATCCCGATCGACTCCAAATTCGGCGGCATTCTCCAGATGCGCGGCGGAAAAATCCTTCGTTTTGTGGAACTGATTCACTACGCCGGCTCTTCGCTGGATCCGTCGGAAATCTTCATTCGCGGGAAAATGACGTCCGTCCGGAGCGTCGCCAAGACCGGAGAGGGAAAGATTCTGGCCAATTTCAGGGAAATCCCGGCACTCAGCCGTCCGCTGGTTGAAAAGGTCATGGAGGATTTCACCCAATGCGGCATTCACGGCGTCCTTTCCATCGGCCATACCGGCCGGCCGGTCTGTCAGACTCATGTGGATATGAATAAAATCGGAATGATTCTGATCGGCGGCCTGAACCCGGTGGCGGCGGTCTGCGAAGAAGGCCTGCCGGTGGACAACAAAGCCATGTCCACCGTCATGGAATATGAAAAAATGCGGGATATTGAAACGCTTTAACCATTAAAAAACCATACTACTCTACAGGGGGAATCAAACTATGTCAGTCATTAAAGATGTTATCGCCAAAGTCAAACAGACCGATCCGGACCAGCCGGAATTTCATCAGGCGGTCGAAGAAGTCATGGAAACGCTGGAGCCTACCGTCAAAAAGCACCCGGAATTCGTAAAGGCCAACATTTACGAACGGATTGTCGAACCGGAAAGAGCCGTGATCTTCCGCGTGCCCTGGATGGACGACAAGGGAAATGTGCAGGTGAACCGCGGCTTCCGCGTCCAGTTCAACAACGCCATCGGCCCGTTCAAGGGCGGCATCCGCTTCCATCCGTCCGTAAATCTGGGCATTATCAAATTCCTGGGATTTGAGCAGATCTTCAAAAATGCGCTCACCACGCTGCCCATGGGCGGCGCCAAGGGCGGCTCGGACTTCGACCCGAAGGGCAAATCCGACGCGGAAGTCATGAAATTCTGCCAGTCCTTCATGCGCGAGCTGTACCGCCATATCGGCGCGGATGTGGACGTTCCGGCCGGCGACATCGGCGTGGGCGCGCGGGAAATCGGCTACATGTACGGCTACTATAAAAAAATCCGCAACGAACACACGGGAGTGCTCACCGGCAAGGGTCTGGACTACGGCGGAAGCCTGATCCGTCCGGAAGCAACGGGCTACGGCACCGCCTACTTCGCCGCGGAAATGCTGGCAACGCGCGGGCTGGATTTCAAAGGCAAGACCGTGGCCATCAGCGGCGCCGGAAACGTAGCACAGTTTGCCGTGGAAAAAGTCAATCAGCTGGGCGGCAAGGTCATTTCCCTTTGCGATTCCTCCTCCTGCATTATTGATGACGCCGGCATTGACATGGACAAATGCAGCTATGTGTTGGATCTGAAGAACGTCAAACGCGGCCGCATCAGTGAATACGCGGATAAGTACAAACAATCGACCACCTGCTTTGAAGGGAAAAACGTCTGGGACGTCATCCGCGAACAGGGCATCAAAGTGGATATCGCCCTGCCCTGCGCCACCCAGAATGAAATCAACGGAAAGAACGCAGCCGCCCTGGTGAAAAACGGATGCTACTGCGTGGCCGAAGGCGCGAACATGCCTTCGACGCCGGAGGCCATCAAAATATACCAGGAGAACAAGATTCTGTACGGCCCCGGCAAGGCGGCCAACGCGGGCGGCGTGGCCACGTCCGGTCTGGAAATGAGCCAGAACAGCCTGCGGCTTTCCTGGACGCGCGAAGAAGTGGACAACCGTCTGCTGATCATCATGAAAAGCATCCATAAAAATTGCTTTGACACGGCGCAGGCTTACGGTAAAAAGGGCGACTACGTGACGGGCGCCAACATTGCCGGCTTCACCAAAGTGGCCAAAGCCATGCTGGCTTACGGAGTGGTGTAAAAAAACAGGCTAGAGGCGATGGGCTATAGGGCATGGGCCATGGGGAAAAGCTCATGGTTCATGCCCTTCGACAAGCAATGTCATGGTGAGCTCGTCGAACCATGGTGAGTGGTTAATAGTGATGAGCGGAAAGTAGGGAACGGTCGCGCCCGTTCCCTACGAGGGCAAGGTTCATAAGCAAGAAGAGAAAAGACAATCCTTTGG
>ERZ795044.383-NODE-383-length-40898-cov-5.513381_pt1 | contig 40898 bp, 43 predicted proteins | sample MGYA00375128_ERZ795044 | MGnify/ENA primary metagenome ERZ795044 (study PRJEB30173, sample SAMN05720213) | anaerobic digester metagenome | isolation source: active sludge of municipal wastewater-treating anaerobic digesters | place: USA | collected 2014-12-22 ...
CTAGTTCTTTCAATAGCAAATGTGCTAACTCAAGAGGAAGTGGCATGAAGTTGTCAGTTTCGCGACAAGCATAACCGAACATCATGCCTTGATCACCGGCACCTTGTTTCCAAGGGTCAGTTTTTTCAACTCCGCGGTTGATGTCAGCTGATTGCTCATGGATAGCAGACAAGATCCCGCATGAATCAGCTTCAAACATGTACTCGCTGCGCGTGTAACCGATCTTCCGGATCACTTCACGTGCAATTTCCTGCACATCGAGGTAAGCCGAAGATTTTACTTCGCCGCCCAGTACAACCTGGCCTGTAGTTACTAATGTCTCGCACGCAACTTTAGAAGTTGAATCATACGCGAGGAAATGATCGATTAACGCATCAGAGATCTGATCTGCGATCTTGTCCGGATGGCCTTCGGAAACAGATTCAGAAGTGAACAAATAAGACATGTTTCTTATGAAAGATTTTTGGTTAGAGAATAATTCTTCAAGGGAAAAGGGACAAACGGAAATAAAATTGCCTTAGCATTTTTTTTACCGTGGTTGCAATATCCCATAGGGACCAAATCCTTCCACCTTTGTCCGCAAAAGTAGGAAAATATCAGTATTCCAACACAAATGAAATATTTTTTTTGAACAAGAATAGTCCTAAAACGCCCTGAAATCAGTAATTCTTGCCATTGTAAAAGATAGTTGTTGTATTATTTCCAACTTCATACTTCAAAACATTTCCATTCACATAGTAATTATTGACAATTTCATAGGAAACAGTATAGGTTTTCCCTTTGTGAAAAAGCATTAAAACTCCATTATCACCGATCCATGCAACACCATCATTTCCCATTTTATAGCTGTTTGGTACCCAGGTTTGAAGCTGTGTCGTCTTGCCATCATAATAGACATTGAACGTATTGTTGTAGCCATAGACAATAGTATTTCCTTTTACTTCAAAAAACTTTGGACGATCAGGGAGGATTTCAACTGATGCTCCATTCTCGAAGATCTTGAAATTTCCCAGATTGTCTACGTATGCCATATTTGCAAAACCAACTTTAAAGGAATCTGGCGGGAAGAGTTCAGCGGTAGCAGTATCTCCTTTATAAAAGAGGCGGAACTGTTGTACATAATCGTCTACATATGCTACAATATCCCTTCCTGTCGAATACGCCAATGGTGCAATATTGTCAAGCTGATAAAGTTCGCCGTGGTAAAAGACATTAAAGTAATTCGATTGATTTACCCATGCAACTAAGTTAGGCCCGGTTTTTATTGATTTAGGTTTGTCAAGAAAAGAATCCTCCATATCTACAACTTTGCCATCATAGTATGCGCTAAAGACATTTCTTGAATCATCAAAGAAGGCAAGAATGCTGTCATTGACAGCATACATCGAATTGTAATAACACAATGTTCGTTTTTCTCCTTTATCGAATGCATATAAAACTTGACCAACTTTAAAAGAGATCAAGTAGTCTGTAACATTGTAAGAAAAATCCGCAGCATTTAACATTGTTATAGTAGATCCATTTGAATAGATCCTGAAATCATTTTTATTGTCAATGTAAGCAACAGAATTGCCCGCATATTTATAGTTCCTCACCGGCAAATACTCCAATTCACGAAAAAGCCCACCATCAAATACCTGTAAATTGCCTCGATTGTCAGGATATGCTGCAACATTCTGCGCATTAACTTCTCCTCCGAATAAAGTACAGAACAGAAATATTATTTTGTAACTAAAGTCGTAAGGTCGCTGCATTTTTTTGTTGTAAATTGTAATGGGAAGTTGAGAAACCTAAATTTTTTTTAGATTTTCGTTATTCGTTATTCGTTATTCGTTATTCGTTATTCGTTATTCGTTATTCGTTAGCTGATGAAAAACATCTTCCAACCTTTGTTCCTCAACCTGTAAGGAGAGCGCAGTTAAGTCATTTGCAACTGCCCATTTGAATATTGAACTTCGGACAGTAAGGTCGTTCACTTTTAATCTCCATTTGTTTCCGTTAATATTTTCACACGACTGGACTCCGTCGATTGAGCGTAGTTGTTTTTCTGAAACGGCAGAATCAAATTCAACCAGAATGATCTCACCACTTGTTCGACTTTTCTGAAGTACACTAGTACTTTCATTGGCTACGATCTTCCCTCGATTTATAATGATCACTCTGTCGCAGATCGCTTCCACTTCCTGCATGATGTGGGTCGAAAGAACGACCGTCTTTTCTTTGCCAATCGATTTGATCAATGCTCTGATCTCTGTCAATTGATTAGGATCTAGTCCCGAGGTAGGCTCATCAAGAATCAAAACTTTCGGATCGTGAATTAATGCTTGAGCCAATCCAACACGTTGACGATATCCTTTAGAAAGTGCTGCAATCTTTTTATTTTGTTCAACAGTAAGTCCTGTAAGTTCGATCAGCTCTTTTATCTTAGCGTCCTTTTTACCTTCAAATTTATAAACACCACAAATATAATTGAGGTATTCTTTCACATACATTTCCGGATAGAGCGGATTATGTTCCGGGAGATACCCAACTATTTTTTTTACGTCAATGGATTGTTCTGTTACGTCGTATCCACAAACAGAAACATCACCGGATGTTTGTGGAATGTAGCAGGTAATGATTTTCATCATTGTAGATTTGCCCGCACCATTCGGTCCGAGAAATCCAATAACTTGACCGCTGCCGATCTCGAATGAGACGTCGTCAAGCGCTTTTTGTGAGCCGTAAACTTTAGTGATGTTTTTTACTGAAATCATAACTGCTTTTGTAGCATAAAATGTGGGACAAAACTAATACTTTTAATTGAATTTTAATTTCCTAATTTCGCCTCAGACTATGCAGGGAATTGTAATCAAATCTACAGGGAATCAATACTTGATCCGTTTGGATGATCAAACACAGATCATTGGACGAATTCGAGGGAATCTTCGTTTACAGGATTTTGAAGCGACCAATCCATTGACAGTAGGAGACAGAGTAGAGGTCGATATCAATAATTTTGAAGGTGACCTGCATTGGATCACTGCTTTGGTTAAGCGGAAGAATTACATTATCCGTAAGTCTGTTAAGTTGTCGAAGCAGGTTCAGATCATTGCTGCCAATATTGACGTAGCATATGTTGTGGCAACTCCGGTTTTGCCGAAGACCTCCTTAGGTTTCATCGATCGTTTTCTGTCAACTGCTGAAGCATACAACATTCCCGGTGGTATAATCTGGAATAAAGCTGATCTTTATGAAGAAGACATCCGTGAATTTTTAGCGGAGGTAAATGGACTATATGAATCGATTGGCTACAAAACATTTGTAGTTTCTTCGATCAGCGGCGAAGGACTGGAGGAGTTGTCGGCTGCTCTAAAAGATAAGATCAATTTATTTTCCGGACATAGTGGAGTAGGAAAATCGTCGCTTATTAATAGATTGATTCCGACGCTGAATCTGAAGACAGCAAAATTATCAATGCAGCACATGAAAGGAACACATACCACAACATTTGCAGAAATGCATTTGTTGCCTTTCGGAGGTTTTATTATTGACACACCCGGTATTCGCGAATTTGGGACAATAGATTTCAATCCGAAAGAGATCTCCCACTACTTTCCTGAAATATTTAAAGTGAGCAAAGGTTGCAAGTTCAATAATTGTATTCACACAAACGAAAAAGATTGCGCAGTAAAAACTGCTGTTGAAGCCGGTGAAATTGCGATGAGCCGTTATGAAAGTTATCTGAGTATTTTAAGCGGGCAAGATATCTTTAAATAATGCAAAATAAATCAATGCAATCAGTTTAATCAGTATAATCAGTATAATCCAGGTAATCCCGGTCAATTATGCGTTGCGTCATCCAAAGAGTTTCAGAAGCATCAGTTACAATAGATAGAATTGTTAAATCTGAAATTGGCATAGGCCTTTTAGTTCTGGTTGGAATTGAAAACGCAGATACTGACGAGGACATTGAATGGCTGTGCGGAAAAATTGCAAAGCTGAGAATTTTCAATGATGCCGACGGAGTAATGAATTGCTCCGTTTTAGAAGTGAATGGAGATATTTTGCTGATCAGCCAATTCACCTTGCATGCCTCAACAAAAAAAGGAAATCGCCCTTCCTATTTAAAAGCGTCTAAACCTGATTTTGCAATTCCCATGTATGAAAAACTCATTGCTCAGATGGAAAGAGAAATGAATAAAAAAATATTTACCGGAGAATTCGGTGCAGACATGAAAGTAAGATTGTTGAATGACGGTCCGGTAACAATTATTATAGATTCAAAGAATAAAGAATGAACACACAACTAACCATAGAACAAGCTCAACAAAAAGTTGATGAGTGGATAAAAAAATATGGCGTTCGTTATTTTAATGAGCTGACAAACATGGCTATTCTTACCGAAGAAGTTGGAGAGGTTGCTCGTATTATGGCGCGCACTTACGGAGAGCAATCATCTAAAGAAAGTGATCTGAAAAAACAATTGCCCGATGAATTAGCCGATGTGCTTTTTGTGTTGATCTGCATCGCAAACCAAACCGGCATCAATCTGCAAGAAGCTTTTGTAAAGAATTTGGAAAAGAAATCAAGTCGGGATTCTACTAGGCATTTGGATAATCCGAAGCTTTAAAAAAAGGTTAGTAGTAAGTAGTGAGTAGTAAGTAGCAGCCTGCAACTTACTACTCACCACTTACTACTTACCTTTTTTTTCTTCATGAAAATAATACCTCAAATCAACCGTCAAATAATTTCCAATCAGTTGGTTTCCTACAGCAACATCTTTACCATGGTACTTGTATCGCACCTGATCGAAGTAGATGTATTCAAATGGTCGGTGGTAAGAAACACCAAAATAGATAGTCCCATCTTTCGGTGTTCTGTATTCGAACCCAATGTTGCCATTGATGGCAAACTGGAAGATCTGTCGATAGGATGAAACGTGATTGAAATAATAATCATACGTCTGGATATCGCTGGCGAACATGTTTACTGCAGGACCAAGAGAGCCGCTTGCGAAAAGTCTTTCGCCGACACGAGTAAAGATCATTGCAGAAACAGGAACTTCATAGCCAATTATTCTATACGTTGATTCACCTTTGAAAGCTGTATCAGAATCTGTGATAGTCAAGCTGTATTTTCTCTTGACATAATTGATTCCGGTTTCCAAAGAGATCAAGTCGGAGAAAGAATGTCTTATGATCAATCCTCCATTGAATCCGGAAGTCAGTTCAGTTTTAAAGTTGACATTGGCTGTATCGTTGAAGATCGGCCCTGTGTTGAGGAAGTTGAAAGGGAATATAGGTTTAAACTGAATACCAAGAGTCGTAAGTCCTTTTTGAGCAAAGAGTGACGACCCGGTAAGAATCAGGAAGCAAAAAAAAATACTCTTTGAAAGGAATTGCATAAAATTATTGGTTTGACATCTTTTTCAGTTTGTCAAGATAGCTCATGAAAGCGATCCAGTATTCCTGATTACCGGGAGTCGAAGGCCAAAGAACTTTTGAGCCATGTTCGCCGAGTGAAGTAGGGATATACTGAATCTTCAAACGAGAGTTTACATCTTTAAGTAATTCTGTCACTGTATTTGCTTCCGCTTTTGAAGATGTTGCAAATACCGGTTTCATTAATGTTTTAATGCTGTTGCCGATATAATTTTTGTCTGTGAAAACTTCTTCAGGACTGAAAACGGCTGCAGCCATCACTCTATTGTTTTCGGCAGCAATTTTTAATGCTAAAGAAGCAGAATAGCTACTTCCAACGATAATGATTGGTTTTTTATATTTCAGATATAAGAAATCGATTGCAGCGATAATATCTTTCTCGGCATCTTCAAATTTTGGGTTTTGATGCTTTGATTTTGCTTCGGCAGCAGTTTCATTTGGAATATTATTTACGGACTCGCCAACTCTTTGGTCAACGGCCATACAATTGAACCCGAATTTATTCAGGCGAAGAGCAGTTTCAATATATTCACCTCGACTTGATTTGTCCTGATGACAAAGCAAAATGACAGGTAGGTTGCTGCTTACCGGATACCAGTCGGCAGTAACATCCAGCCCATCTCCCGCAGGGAAGAGAACTTTTAACTGTGCGGAAAGTGGCTGCATTGAAAAAAGAAATGCAATTAAGATTAGAATTTTTTTCATGTGAATGTCCTCGGATGAGGTGGCAATATAACCAAAACTAAACCTCGGCATATCTCTTTTCAACCAAGTTTTTGACTATGAAATGTTATTAGCGGAAAACTGATTTTAAGACGATTTATGGAAAAAGCTTCCCGATTTGCTCATGTCTAAAATCTAAACCTATGAAAAGAGCTCCCAACAGTTACGAAGATCTGATCTTCGAAAACCGCAACAAGTCCTATGGCGCTTATGAATTAAGGGTCACGTACCAGGCAAATCTCATGAAATCTTTTTTTATTGGAATCGGCGGCTTGACACTTTTGGCATTCATCATTTATCAGATCGCACATGATCCGCTTCCGGCCTTGGTGAAACACAAAGAAACTACACTTAACGACATGTCTAAAATTTTTGAGATCGAACCTGAGAATAATATCCCAAAATCGCTGATAAAAAATATCTCAAAACCTGCATCCCTTGCGGCTCCTAAGCATGTTGTCGATCCGCTTTCTTTCAAGCTGGTTGCAAAAGTGGTAGAGCCAATACAACCGGTAAAACCTGAACCGTTACCACTTCCTGTCGAACCAATTTCACCTGCTTTGCCGGGCTCCCTTCCGGCAGCACTTCCTGTACTTCCTGTAATTGGAGGTGGTGGTGCCGGTTCAGAATTGGGAACAACAGTACTGAGTAGCGCAGCTGTCGATAAGTTGCCAATGTTTCCGGGCGGCATGGAAGGATTCTATAATTTTCTTTCCAGACATATGCGTTTTCCGGATGCAGCACGAACAGAAGGCATAAGCGGCAAATTGTTTGTGTCTTTCGTGATCAATAAAGACGGAAATCTGGTCGAAATCGAATTTGTGAAGAAAGCAGGGTATGGAATGGAAGAATCTGTGGTTGCCGTTTTAGAGAAATCGCCAAAGTGGACACCAGGGCAGGTTGGTAATCAGCAGGTCAACACAAAAATGATTTTACCGGTTAGTTTTAATCTCGTTCAATAAGTGCTTTTGGATTTCGTTTGACTAACATACTAATGTTTAAAAGTACAAATTGACGAGAGATAGTAGGAGGGCGTTCTCACTACTTTTGCTAGCTACTCAAATAGCATTCTATGACAGGATTTATCTTACAGATTACACAAACAGGCACAATGGTTGCTGATAGTTTAAATAATGCAGCAGCAACGATGACACCACCCGTTGAGCAATCAATTTCGCTCTGGGAAATGGCAGTAAAAGGAGGGCCGATCTTATATCCTATCGCAATTCTATCGATCGCTGCATTCTATATCTTCTTCGAACGATATATTACGATTCGTAAACTTTCTAAGGTAGACAGAAATTTCATGAATCAGATTCGTGATTATGTTCACAGCGGAAATATTGATTCAGCCAAAGCACTTTGTAGAAATACAAATACGCCTGTATCAAGAATGATTGAAAAAGGAATCATGCGTCTGGGTAAACCGGTAAAAGAAATTGAAGGTGCTATTGAGAATGTTGGTAAACTGGAGATCTTCAAGATGGAAAAGAACATGAACATTCTAAATTCCATTTCAGGTATAGCGCCGATGTTTGGTTTCCTTGGAACAATTTTCGGAGTAATCAAGATCTTCTATCAGATCGCACAGCAAAATAGTTTGGAAATTAACACTATTTCCGGTGGCCTTTACGTAAAAATGATTTCGTCGGCATCAGGACTTTTAGTAGGTATGATCGCTTATGCAGCATATCACTACTTAACGTTCATGATCGATAGAGTAATAAATAGAATGGAAGTAAATGCGGTAGAATTCATCGATTTACTAGAAGAGCCGGTTAAACGATAATTTAATACAAGAAGTCATGAATTTAAGACGAAGAAATCGTGCATCAACAGAGGTGTTTTCAGCATCACTGAACGACATTATGTTTTTCCTATTGTTGTTCTTCCTGATCACTTCTACGATGGCTACGCCAAACGTATTGAAGTTATTGTTGCCGAATGCAAAGAGCAGTAATCAGGGATTCAAACATCCGCTTACTATATCTGTTACAGAAGATCTGCAATATGCAGTGAACAATACACCCGTTGCTCAGGAAGAGTTAGAGGCAACCCTTGTATCTATGATCAAAGGACAGCCTGATCCAACAGCTTTGTTGAAAGTAGACAAAACGGTACAAGTGCAAAATCTTGTTGACTTACTCGACATCGGAAATCGTCTTAAGATAAAGATGGTATTAGCGACTCAGACATCATCAACTGCAACAGCAAAGAAATAAAATATGAATGCTAACATCCGTTCGCGCTCGGCGATCTTATCGGTCGCAGTTCATGCCGGACTCTTTTTGATTTTACTTTTCACTATGCTGAAGACTGAAGTTCCGCCATTTCCGGAAACAGGTGGTAGCGGCGGTGTGATCGTAAATATTGGAATGGTAGATGAAGCATCAGGTGACATTCAGCCGATGGCTGATGTTGTGTCAAAAGAACCTGTTGTAGAAAAAGTTCAACCAGCAACTGCTCCTGAAGAAAACATAGCAACGCAAGAGCTGGAAGAAGTAAATATTCCTCCAGTAAAAAAAGTGGACACCAAGAAGGATGTAAAGCCAACAAAGACGGAAGTTAAAAATACAACAAAGCCTACTGAGCCCGTAAAGACTGTAAATACAAGTGCATTGTATCAAGGTAAAACGACTGCATCGAAATCACAAGGTACAGGCAGTGGAACCGGTGATCAAGGTTCAAAAGACGGTGACCCAAATTCAAACTATACAGGTAAGAATGGTAATGGTACAGGCGATGGCGGAGGAGAAGGTACAGGTAAAGGAACAGGAAGCGGAAAAGGCATTTCATTCTCTCTATCGGGAAGAAAATTAATTCGTACTCCACAGATCACAGATCATTCACAGGAAACAGGAAAAGTTGTAGTCGATATTACAGTAGATAAAGACGGAACAGTTGAAACAGCAATTCCCGGTGGACGAGGATCTACAACAACAAGTGCATATTTGTTTCGATTAGCAAAAGAAGCTGCAATGAAAGCGAAATTCAATCCGAGTCCTGAAGGCGCGGATATACAGAAGGGGACGATATCGTTTGTGTTCCTCGTTCAATAGAGATTCTCATTTGATGTGAATATTTTAAAACACAAAGAACACAAGTTACACAAAAGTACACGGAATTAATATATACAATTCCGTGTACTTTTGTGTAACTTGTGTTCTTAGTGTTTTATTTTAAAATATGATTCACTCCACAACGATCTTCTCCGATTTTATCGTCTCTTGATTATTCATCCGTATAAAATAAATCCCTTTTAAAAACCTATCAACTGAAACAGAAATATTGTTTTCTCCGGCAGTAGACTTGACCTGTTTTGTAAAAATAGTTTGACCAATCGTATTGCAGATTTCAATTGTAGAATTTTCTGAATAAGATGAAGTAAATTTTAAATTAAAAATACCGCTCACCGGATTCGGATAAATCTCAATTACATTTTTCAAAGAAGAATTGTTTTCGACAATACCTACAACTTCTAACATATCTCCCGATTTCATCCCACTTCCAAAACTTGTTACCCAGATCATATTATTCTGATACGGATTAAAGAAAACACGTTCCGGCTGACGGAAAGGATAGCTTGAAACATTCGTCCAAGTTGGTGTTGTTGCATTCATATCTGTTGAAGTCCATAGCCCTTGAATCTCTGTTGTCAGATATGCCTGATTGAGATTGTTCGGGTAAAATGTTATTGAAGTCACTCGATCAAATTGCGAAGCGGTGAGTTTCGTCCAGCTGCTTCCGCGATTAGTTGTTTTGTATAATCCGCCCAAGCCATTCGGCGCACCGCCCCATCCGCTAAATACACAAACATACCAAGTATTTTGTGTCGGATCATTCGGATCGATCACCACATCTTTCGTCCAATAGTGCATGCCGTTATCACTTACATCTGTCCAAGTATTTGCTACAGGATCATAAATGAACACTCCTGAACTTGCAGTAAATGCTCCACTCGAATTTCTTCTGCCTGAAAAAGTACAGACTGCTTTTCCATCATTCAAGACTACAATGCTAGCCGGATGTCCTTCTGTGCGCGGAGGGTTTGATAATTTTGTCCATGTTGATGTTGCAAGGTTGTTCAGATTATTCGTCATATAAATTCCGCCAACCTGATTTCCTTGTGTTCCACCATAGTGAATAACGGATGCATACATTCTGTTTTGATTATTCGGATCGATCGCTAACCAGAACACCGGATGATTGAAGACATGCAGATTTGTCCATGTAGCACCGCTATCTGTAGAGTAAACAATTTTTCCGTTAGCATCATTGGCATCGAGCTGTGCATCAGCTAGTCGTGTGCTCTGGTACATGTCATGAATGTTCGAGCAGCCCGCGAAGATTGTCCCGCTCGTATTTTGTTCCAGGCGATAAACAGAATTCACTGCAAGACCTGTGTATTGAAATCCCCAGCTCCAACCCATGTCAGTACTTCTGATCAGTCCTATATCGCTGAAAGCAGCAAGTACGTTCGTTGGTGAAGTCCATAGTACTTGCCATGAAGTTGTATTCTCCAATCCGATGCTATGATAAGCACGATGTTTCGGAGTTGGATTACCCGAAGGGTTTTCATCGCCTTGATCAACATACGCTTGTCGCCAGTAGTCACCGCCATCGCTGCTTACCTGAACATTTGAGAAGTTGCTAAAAATTATTTTCGAAGAATTATTTGGAGCCGCAGTTATGCCAAAACACGTTTCACTCCAGCTGAAATTTTTATCGCCTTGATATCCTTCCCATCCGGTTGCGATGTTAGCATTGTTGATCGTCTGATATTTCGATGTCCAGTTTGTTCCGCCTGTTGTCGATTTTAAAACGAGAGGAGTGCTATTTGCATTATCATTTCCACCCAGATAAATTGTATTGATATCATTCCATGCCATAGCGCAATACATGATAAAATCATTGGAGAAATTTATTCCGGCAGATTTGTCAACCCATGTTCCGTTTGCATTATCCATTGTATAAACGGCTTTTGCAAATCCCCAGTAGTCCCATGGTTTGATGCCATTGTATGTTCCGGAAACATCTGCAGCGATGCAAGTGAATCGTGTGGTTCCTCCATTCTTAGCGCCTGCGAAATTCCAAATGACTTGCCCTGCCGTCATTCCTGTTGTTGTCATCGTAGAAAACGAAGTCCCGCCATTGGTGGAGTAGAGTAGTCCATCGTTAGTTCCTATGTAAATGTTTTGTCCATCAAAGAATACTCCACCGAGAATCAATCCTGCGCCCATTGAATTTGCAGTTTCTACGAGAGAAAAAGATGCACCACCATCATTTGAAATTAGGATATCGCCATAAGCGCCGACAATGAGCTGATCAGGATTATAGTAATTAGCTTTGAGTGCATAAGCAGATCCATACGTCCCGAGATTGTATGCATTGATCGTAGACCAAGTCGCGCCGCCATCAGTAGACTTCACCGGAAATTCGTTATTGCCATCGTTATAGATAGTGTAAGCGGTAAATCCATCGTTCGTAAATTCGAAAGTAGAATTATTCGACACCTGCAATTGCGCGAAATCACATTGCGAATACGTCATACCGAAATTGGTTGTATGAAACGACTGACTCATATCGCAACTCACATAATATTCGTTGTCATTTCCCGGATTGATGGTAGGAAAGAAAAGAGCACCGCCACCGCCGACTCCGTGAGGATAAAAGGCGATAGGTTGAGAAGAGGCAGAGAGGACAAGAAGCAAAAGGTGTCCGAGGATGAAGAGTTTGATTTTCATTTCCTGAGTTTTTGATAATCGAACAATAAAATTGAAGTCAAATAAAGATAGTTAATGTATCATTTTGAATACGGTAATTTCGGTGGAAGTTGCTCACTTTCGGGTTTTAAAACACGGAGAACACAAAGTTCACAATGAGTCCACAAAATTTTTCTGCGGATATTCTGCGGATTCTGCGCAAATCTGCGGGAAATAAAATGGGCTATTTTAAACTTCGAAAAAACACTAGTTAGTTCTCCTCATTTTAACTCTTTCAAAATGAGTAAAAACCCAAATAAAAGATGTTTTTTTTCATGAAATCCTTTTGGAATCTTGTTCTCAGAGAAAATTACTTTATATTTGCCATCCCAAAGAAAAAAAGTGCATTTCTTTGCAAAAATGGGAGCTTAGCTCAGCTGGTTCAGAGCATCTGCCTTACAAGCAGAGGGTCACAGGTTCGAACCCTGTAGCTCCCACACCCTAAGAATCAAGCCTTTACAGAGATGTAGAGGCTTTTTCTTTTTGGGCCGGTTTAAACATAGTTTGTACTTTTTTGATGGTTATGCGGTTCAAAGCAGCAATCAATCGTGAAATCAAGAGTCACAATCCTTTAAAATTCACCAATTTAATTGTACCTTCGCGGCCCTTTGAAATAGGAAAAGGACAAAAGAACATCAAATTTTAGCCAAAAAGGCATTTGATTTCGCCCAATTACGCTAAAATCAATCAAACCATGAAACGAATCCTCGACAGCCGCAAACTTCTCAACGCAGAAAAAGACACCGATCTGGCTAATCTGAAATTGATCTACAGAAACCTGATCAAGGAATGGCACCCTGATAAATTTCAGGATGAACAAAAAAAAGAAGAAGCAGAGGTGACAAGCAAAAGCATCATTGAGGCCTACCATTTATTAGTGAGTGTGAATCCGGAAACACATGCATCGAATGCGGAGGCATATACGCTTACAACTATGACTTCAAGTATCGAAGATTTTTCTTACAAAGGACAAACGTTGAAAGTGACCTTTCATGATGGTAGCGTATATGAATACTTCGGCGTGCCGAAAAATATTTACACAAAACTGATCAACACACCGATACAAGCGCGATTTGCTAGACGTCATATTTTCAATTCGTATTTGTATCGTAATGTCATTAAGAGTGCAATGGTAATGGCGTAATCGATATTTATCGATTTCAATTATTCATTACTAACATTGATCAATAAACTCTTCACATGTCTTTTTCCAATCTGGGTCTATCGTCTTCGCTGATCAAAATTATTTCCGATCAGGGATATACTCAGCCGTATCCGATCCAACGTGAAGCTATTCCTGCTATTTTAAAGAAGAAGGATGTATTAGGGATCTCTGCAACAGGATCAGGAAAGACTGCAAGTTATGTGCTGCCAATCTTAATGGGTTTGCATGCTAATGTTGTTTCAAAAAACAGACACGTAAAAGTTTTAGTGCTCGTTCCGACGCGTGAACTTGCAACACAAGTTTTAGATGTATTCAAACTTTTTGGTTCCGCTCTTGCTAATCCTGTGAAATCGCTTGCCGTGTTTGGTGGTGTTTCCATCAATCCGCAGATGATGGCCATGCAGAATGTAGATGTTCTCGTCGCAACTCCCGGTCGATTACTCGAACTTGTTGAATCGAATGCCGTTCATCTTTCTGAGATCGATACGCTCGTTCTCGATGAAGCAGATAAAATGCTCAACCTCGGATTCGAAGAAGAGATGAATCGCATACTCGAACTTCTTCCTCGCAAACGCCAGAATTTACTTTTCTCGGCTACATTAAATGAAAATCTCGAGTCGATCAACAAATTAGTTTTACGAAATCCTGTTGTCATAAAAATCGAGTCGAATGATGAGCCTGAGAATATTGATCTCATCAAACAACTTGGTTATTTTGTGAGTGAAGATCGCAAAGGTCCATTGCTTCGATATTTGATCAAGCACAATGAATTGAAACAAGTTTTAGTTTTTACATCATCAGTTTACGAAGCAGATAAAGTAACCGATAAGCTTCGTAAGAATGGTATTGATGCTGCAGCAATGCACAGTAAGAAAAGTCAGGGTGCAAGAACGGATGCGTTGTCACGTTTCAAGTCAGGGAAGCTTCCCGTACTTGTTGCAACCGATCTCATCTCTCGTGGAATTGACATCAAATTTTTACCACATGTTATCAATTACGAATTACCTCGTTCGCCGAAAGATTACATACATCGAATAGGAAGAACCGGTCGGGCCGAAAATCCGGGTGAAGCAATTACATTTGTCACTCCCGAAGACGTTCATCATTTCCGTGTTATTCAAAAGAAAATGGGCAAGTGGGTGACGATGATTGATAGTGAGGGGATGGATCTGAGTGGGTTTTAATTGAAATCTTCATCTTGCAGTTGGTGTTTTGATGTATGATGACAGAAGTTCGAACTATTTTCTGTACTCTTGATTCTTAAATTTCTGATATCGCCGGGAATATAAATATTTATTCAATTAAAGGCGCAATGTCATCTTGTACAGTTATCGGTATTCCATAGTGTCTTAGAGAATTTCAAATGAAAATAAAATTACTCGCCTTATTGATGGCATTGCTTTTTGCAGAAGAAATTAATGCACAGGGGTATGATCAGTTTGTTTGGACTACTTCAGCTCCATCATTAGGCGCCAAAAATGTTTTAAGGTTTGGTGCTGATGATTCACTTTATATAGGTGCAAGGGGATTATTTGTTTATAAGGATACAACTATTAATCATTATTCTTTTTACCCTCAAGCCGGTTATAATGTCCGGGCTTTGGCGTTCGAAAATAATGATGTTTGGCTTGGAACTGATAGCGGGATTGTGAAGAGATCTGGAAGTGTGATTCAGGTGTACAATAAAAGTAATACCGGAATGAATTGCAATATGATCAATGACGTATGCTTTAGAGGTGCTGATCTCTACATTGGAACTGATAGTGGTATTACAATTTTTAATGGAAGCACATGGATAAATATTTTAATGGCAGATCTCCAATTGACAGCGCCGCCTATTTCAATAGGTTTAAATTCCTATGGAATTTATTTGCTTGATAATTTTGGAAATATCGTGTGTAGCTCGGGCTCAGTTTGGAGAGTAATTTATAGTTCAACAAATTTTGCATATAGACCAAGTAAATTCCGAAATGATATATTAGATACTCTTTTTATTCCTGACTTTCCGGCATTTATCACAGACACTCTTGTTCACTTTATTGAAGTTCCATTTGATCCTTGTCTTTTTAAGGATGATTTGCTTACAAAAGGTTATTTATTTCCGAATCCTGTTTCTCATGATAAATTATTAACGATTGGCGAAGGTGCTTTGGACCTTAGATATCTGCTGAATTGTGTGAATTTAGAACCTGACCTAAGTAATGTCAAGAAGTTTGCCGGTGGTCAACTTGGAAGTAATTTCAATCTGATTACAGACGGTGAACTATACGATTTAGATTCCTCAGGAAAACTTTATTGGATTAATAGAACCACTTCAAAACAGATCTTTTCAATGCACTTTGAATTGGATTCTTTTCCAGCGAATGTTCCATATGAAGTATGCCCATACCTCGACATCAATCAAGTCCGTGCAAGAGTATGGAATAATGGAACTATGTTTTGGGATCTTACAGGGGAGGCATTGTATGAAGTTCCAAAAGGTTCAGGGAAGACTGCAATTTTTGGAAATGGACTTTGGATAGGTGGATTAGATCAAAGCAATCAATTGCATATAGCGGCGCAAACATATAGACAAAGCGGAAGTGATTTCTGGCCGGGACCATTGGACACTGTGAATGCATCAATTGACTCTGCTACTCATGCTGCATTTGATACGATCTGGAAAATCAACAGAAGTACAATCGATGATTTTATCTGGCGGTATGCAACAGGACAAGTTCAGAATGGATCCTGGACAGTGCCTGACATAATTTTAAACTGGCCTGCTCATGGTTCAGGAAATTATTCGCATGATCTTGCTCCTTATTACGATTTTAATCAGGATGGAAATTATAATCCTTATGATGGTGATTATCCTGATGTGAAAGGAAGCCAGATGATCTGGTCTGTTTTCAATGATAATTTTGCTTTTCACGATGAAACAAATTCTGACCGAAATCTCGGAGTGGAAATTCAGATGTCAGCTTATGCCTATAACTGTCCAATGGCTATCAATGATGACAGCGTGATCAACTACACAACCTTTTATCATTACGATATTATCAATCGTTCGGATACAGATTACCATGATGTTTATCTGGGTGTATATACAGATGTCGATCTAGGTAATTATCTCGATGATTATGTTGGCTGTGATACTGTAAATGACTTTGGGTTTGCTTATAATGGGGATGATGATGATGAAGGTCTATTAGGCTATGGTTTACATCCTCCAATGATCAACAACGTAATTCTTGAAGGACCAGAAGCCACTGCGCAAGATGGAATTGACAATGATCACGATGGTGCAACAGACGAGTTAGATGAAAAGTGTATGATGAATAATTTTACGTATTGGAATAACGATGCTTCGCCGATTGGAAATCCAAGTACAGCTCAAGATTACTATTATCGTATCCAATCGCGGTGGAAAGATGGTTCCCATGTAATGTTAGGAGGGAGTGGCTACGCTCAAGTAAATCGGGACTCTACAAATTATATGTTCAGCGCAGTGCCATATAGTGGAATGTTCTGGTCTGAATTAGTACCTGATGGACCGGGGTCTACACCAAATACTCCAAACGATAGACGGTTTCTAATTTCAGCCGGCCCTTTCAATTTAGTTGCTCATCAAGAAAAATCAATTGACTTCGCCTATGTTTATTCGCGCGACTCTCGGTATTCAAATGGATTAACAACTTCAATAGCAAAGAATACACAAGATGTTTTACGGATCAAACAATTTTACGAAAGCAATACATTCCCATGCGACAATGTGATCTCAGTTGAAGAAATTGAAGATTTGCAACTGGGAGTTTTTCCTAATCCGGCAGACCAATATATTGACGTTGTTTTTCATTCTAAGGGGAATTCAGAAAAGCAATTACAAATAACGGATTTATTGGGGCAGATTATTTATTCGAAAAAAATCAACTCAGAAAGAAGCATTAGAATTGCAACCGATAGCTTTACGGCCGGTTTGTATTTCATAAACATCTCTTCAAGAGCACATTCATCTACAAAAAAATTCGTTGTCCAACATAGCAATTAATCATTGTTGAATTGGTAACTCTCTATTGCAATATTCGACGCACATTGCTACTCACAACTTACTAATTACCACTAACTAAAGGGTCACTTCCATATCCTAAAATCAAACTCCAATTTATTCTTCTGAATCAACGTCCGCCAATCAATAAACAAAAGCGCGCCGATCATGATTAATCCGACAGCTAAGCTTAGCGTACTTTTCCATGTGAGCACATTTTCAAAAATAGCTTTCGAATTTTCTGTGGCGTACTTTCCTAAAAATACTGCAATCGTGTCGCTGATAAATTTCCCGATAAAAAATGCAGGAATAATATTGATCGGTTTAACTTTCGCAATACCGGCTGCAAGAAAAAGTGGTGTAGTAGGAAGTGGCATCAATGAATAAGCCAGAATAAAGACATGACTTCGCCAACCTCTTTCTTTCATTTCAGTGCCTAGAAATTCGATATCTTCCGTTTTCGCTCTTTTGAAAATTCTTCCTGCTAAATGGGGAATGTAAAGTGTGAGTATATACCTTCCCAGAATAGATCCGGCTACACCAATGATTATTACCAACCAAATATTGAGATCAAACAAGATCTGCAAAGTAACCATAATCGTAAATGCAGGAGGAAAAGGAAAGGGCACTACATCAAAAATAAATGCTCCCAGAAAGACCAGGAAATAGTGAAACCACATATGTTGCTATTGAGTGACTTGAAATCAGATATTTCTATGGATAAAGATAGGGAATTTTAACACTAAGATCACTAAAATTTTAGCCACGAATTCACGAATGAATTATTTTTTATTCGTGAATTCGTGGCTAAAACTTACACGATCTTAGTGTTTTATTTTCTGTTTTTATTTAGACAAGGTAATCTGCGTGTATTATTCTTTTTTTTGTTTAGTTTTGAAATTGCTTACCTTATAAAACATAAAAACCGATGGCAAAGCTTGAAGCACTTTTCGTTAGTCCCGAATGCGACATCTATTACAACACTGAATTGCATATAGTGCAATCACGCTGGAAAGGTGTTTATGCTGAGGGACAAAGACTTCAGGAGATTTTTGACCAGCTTATATTGGCACTTCAGGTGAAAAAGTGCTCAATGATAATTGCTGATGCAAGAGAGATGTTTGTGATTTCACCTAAAGATAGGCAGTGGACGATTGACGAGTGGTATCCTCGTGCAGTTAAAGCAGGATTCAAATACCAAGGACTGATCTTAAGTAAAGACACGTTCAATGAGCTTTCTGTTAAACAGATCTCCGCTCATTACGATGAGAACAAAGTAACAACCATGTACTTTACTTCGCCTTCGGTTGCATTGGATTGGGTGCGGTCGGTTTCAAGTGAAGAACGAATTTTAAGAAAATGATTTCGCTGTGCGCACAGCGGAATGCTGTACGATTAGAAGTTAGTAAATCTGCGGTTAATCTGCGTGATCTGCGTAATCTGCGGGAGAAAAACACAGGAGTTCACAATAAGTCCACAAAAGGTTGGATGTATACGGTTGAAATTACGAAACCTTTACTAATTACTACTTACCACTCACCACTTACTTAAATGAAGAAAACAGGAAGTACACTCACGATGTTTGTCATCATCATACTTGCATTGCTAACGCTTGCAGTAAAGAGATGTAACAAATCGAGAGAAAGTCATACTAATCGGACGATATCGGTAAATGAGGGCGATTGGCGACATCATAAATTGATCTTCACCAAGCATGCACGGTGTAGAATGGAATGTCGTGACATCTCGGAAGAAGAAGTAGAATATATTCTTGTAAATGGTGTGATAAACGAACAGAAAAGCAAAGAAGAAGATGCAGAGGCAACAGGCCATTGCCCGACATATGCGCTAGAAGGGAAAACGAACGACGGACAACAAATTCGTATCGTTTTCGGTGCTTGTGATAAGATAACAAAAGTTATTACAGCGATTGATCTTGGAGTGGAGCATGCATGTGACTGCAGATAAAAGAAATGAATCCCGATAGCTATCGGGATGAAAAATGAATTACAAATTACAATTCACACACAAAAGGATTGAAGTATATAACTAAAACTGTTTGGATCTTATCGCTTGTCAGTTTGTTTACAGACGCTGCAAGTGAAATGCTATATCCAATCATGCCGATTTATTTGCAGTCGATTGGGTTTTCGATTGTTTTAATTGGAATACTTGAAGGTGTGGCAGAAGCTACAGCTGGACTGAGCAAAGGATATTTTGGAAGACTTTCTGATGTTAACGGGAAGAGAGTTCCATTTGTACAATTGGGATATGCATTAAGTGCAATCTCAAAGCCTATGATGGCAATCTTTGTATTTCCATTGTGGATCTTTTTTGCAAGAACCATTGACCGGTTCGGAAAGGGAATTCGAACGGGAGCCCGTGACGCTTTGCTTTCTGATGAGGCTACTTTTGAAACAAAAGGTAGAATCTTCGGTTTTCATCGGGGAATGGATACGCTTGGTGCAGTGATTGGTCCGTCACTTGCACTTGTTTATTTGTATTTTTATCCGGAGAGTTATAAGACACTTTTTTTCATTGCTTTTATTCCCGGATTATTAGCAGTGATATCTAGTTTTTATTTGAAAGAAAAGAAGAACACTCCTTCTAGATCATTTAAATCTGTTCCTGTGTTTTCTTTTTTGTATTTCTGGAAAAAAAGTCCATTACAGTATAGACGGTTGGTAAGTGGTTTGTTAGTATTTGCGCTAGTGAATAGTTCTGATGTTTTTCTATTATTGAAAGCAAAACAATCAGGTTTAAGTGACACTTTAGTAATTGGTGTTTATATTTTTTACAACCTTATCTATGCAATAACTTCATTTCCCATGGGAAAAATGGCAGATAAATTTGGGTTGAGAACTATATTTCTATTAGGGCTTCTTCTTTTTGTTTTTGTGTATTTAGGGATGTCGATAACAACTAACGTGTACGTTATTGTCGGACTATTTTTCATGTACGGAGTTTATGCAGCAGCAACAGAAGGAATTTCAAAAGCATGGATAACCAATCTTTCTGAGAAAAGCGAAACTGCCACAGCAATTGGGACATATGCCGGACTACAGAGCATTTGTATGATGATTGCAAGTACATTGACCGGATATGTTTGGTATCGATTTGGATCGTCACTAGCTTTTGGCGTAACTGCTGGAATTACGTTATTGGTAGTTTTATATCTACTTGTTTTTACAAAAGCAGTTGGAATGAATCCCGATAGTTATCGGGATAAAAAAGGAATTTAGGATTTGTTACGTGCTATCAGTATAAGTGTTGATTCACGCTTCACGCTCAATCCTGTAATATACTCCGGGGTGTTCATGAAAAACATAATCTTTCCAATACGTCATTCCACATTTTTCGAGAACGCGAATGCTGGCCAGATTTTCTTTCATTGCACGGCCCACGATCAATGGGGTTTCTAGTTTCTGTAAGCCAAAAGTTATACATGCATTCGCAGCTTCTGTGGCATAGTTTTTCCCCCAGAATTTTCGGTGTAAACGATATCCTATATCTATCTCGTCCTTTGGTTCAAAGTACTTTAAGCCACACCAACCAATAAATGAGTTGTCAGATTTTTCAATCATTGCCCACCGCCCGATAGGAGTAGGTATTTTTGTATAAGGGGGAATTTTATACTCGTAGTTCTGCAGAAATATTTTTGCAGCATTGATGTCAGAAAAAGGTGCATCACCGGTATATTTAACGACTTCCGGATCATTGTTTAAATTGAAAAAATCTGATGCGTCTTCAATTATAAATTCACGGAGGTAGAGACGATCAGTTTCAAGAATTGCAACCATGCTCAAAGATAAAAAATTACAGTGCTACCACTTCAAATATATTAAACCCCTTTCAACTACCTCAAGCTGCGTTGCCTTTCCCAAATTCCGCTTTCTTCTTATCATAACGAACAAAGAAATTTAGCCAGATAATTCTTGACCAGCGAAAGGTAAGTGGACTTAACATTAAAATTGTTACCGCCTGGAATCCAATGAAAAATGCGGTAGACCAATCCAGGAAAAGTCCATACATGATAAACCAGGAAATGAACCAACCGGATGTAAGTGCATATGAAACATACATGGCACCAAAGAAATAGCCCGGTTCTTTTTCATAGATCTCACCACAATGTGAACAGGTTTTTTCCATTTTCAACATTCCGCCTTGCAAGCGATAGGGGTTGTTGTGTGTAAAAACCTTACCCTGATGGCAGCGTGGACATTTGTTGGCTGCCATTGAGTAGATGATTTCGGTTAACATCATGGGATAACTAGTAACGAATAACTAATAGTGAATAGTGGGAAGTACAGAATGTTCGATGATCATTTGAATGGACAAGTTGTACTCCTTAAACCACCTAAACAATTTAAACAATTTAAATAATTTAAACCTTTTTATTATCCGTTTTGCAAGTATTTACTCCGATGATAGAATAGAGAGGGCAGAAGCTGATAATGCTTGTTAAAAGGAAAACTGCTGCAAAAATAAGCAGGACGATTCCAAGTGTTCCGGTAACTACATTTCCAAAATAAAGTCCTGCAATAATAAGTGCTATGACAATTCTAATCGTTTTGTCGGTTGAGCCCATGTTCTTTTTCATGATCGTTTTTTTAAGTTTTTCAAATGTATATTTAATCAATTAATAGAAAAGTGACTTTTGTTACATAAGCTGTTTTTTATCCACAATGGCAATTGTTTCACAAAACGCGAAAAATGGTGCTTAAAGAAACAAATTGAGCAAAATTCATATCTGTTTATTCGTCTGTAAGAGTCTTTAGAAAATTGACCAGGTCTTGTTTCTGTTGTGTTGTAAGATTTTTTGGTCGAACCACATTGCTTTTATTTGGGTGCAATTCTCCACCGGAATTGTAATGTTCAACAACTTCTTCTAAAGTTGCCATACTTCCATCGTGCATGTATGGTGCTGTAAGTTCAACGTTGCGTAACGAAGGGACTTTAAATTTTCCGACATCAGTGGATCTGCCTGTGATTCGTGCTCTTCCTGAATCCGGATAAACAAGATAAAGGCCGTTGTTCTGGAAACTATAATCAGTAAAATTATAATCTACGTGGCAATGAAAGCAATCACCTTCTTCATTGAAGAACATTGTCATACCATTTTTTTCAGAAATGGTTAGTGCAGATGAATCGCCATCATGTACTAAGCGATCATATCTCGATTTGCCGGTAAATAAAGTTCGTTCATAACAAGCGATCGCACGAGTTAATGTGTAAACAGAAGGGTCAAGATTGTAACTTTTCTGGAATTCAAGAACATATTCCGGATTATTTTTGAGTCTTTCGACGGCAAGGTTTACATCAAAATCCATTTCATTAGGATTTTCAATCGGGGCTAATACCTGTTGTTCAAGATTTGGCACACCGCCATCCCAGAAAGCATACGGTTGATAAGCAACATTTAAAATGGTCATCGAATTTCTCATTGCAGTCCGCCCACTTATTCCGGCACTTAATGGAACACCATCTGTAAATTTTAAATTTGGCAAATGACAAGAGCCACAAGAAAGAGAGCTATCCCGCGATAAGATTGGATCGAAGAACAGTTTTTCGCCTAATGCAATCCTGTTTGGTGTCGGTTTATTGTCAGACGGAACGTAAGGATAAGGGAAACCCTGAGGAATATCTAGTAAGATCTCTTCATTCCCCGGATCAGGAATAGGATCTGTTGCCTTTTCTTTTTTACAAGAAAAAACAATGATGCCGAAAATTAAGAGGGTGATTATTTTTTTCATGTGTATCCTTCGCAGCAAATGTTGTTTAATTAATAATGAATAATTAATGTTAGAGTTGCAAGGAACTAACTGTTTGTTCGAAGTCCATTATTAATTATTCATTATTAATTATTAAAATATTATTCTACCGAGAACGCAGCCTGCCAGTTGTTCGCTATTTTCGTAGCTAGAGGTAAATTATCCATCGTGTGTGTCATTAATTCTGAAGTCATGTCAACATTACTCAATGCTTCATTAAGATTGAATGCTAAATGAACTAACTGGTCTTGTCCTGAAACAACGCTGAATGCTTCTGTGCTGAAATCAATATTTCTTTTGAAGCTATCCATTCCGATGTGATAAAAATAATCAACGACAACCGGTCCGTTTTGAGCAACAGTTGTGTCCACTTTTCCTTCTACTTTCCAGAAGATATAACCGCTATTCCATGACCAATGAATTGATGGTGTTTGAACTGAAAGCGGATCTGATGAAGCGTATGTTGAAGGGTCTGAGTGATTCGTTGTTGAATCAAGTCCAAGGATGAATTTGAAACCTTTGTAGTTTCCAACAGGAACCATTCCAAGACTGTATTCTTCTGTTTCAGGATTTGTAAGCAATACTTTTCCTGTGATAGGTAATTCACTTCCATCGTTTTTGATCAGGACGATATTGGAGATATACATTCTGTAGTCAGTTACCGTAAATTGACGGCCTGATGCAGTCAGAAATGTTGAATCATAATTTGCTTCATGGGTGCCTACCTTTGAATGAAGGTGAAAGGAAAGGTTTTGTTCAGTAGAAGGTGTTGGTTCTTCAGCGGTGTCTTTTTTACATGCAGTAAATGAAAGTACTGTTAGTGTAAAGATGACTGATGTTAATCGGAATATATTTTTCATTAGGGATTTTCTTTTTGATAATTAAATATTGTTTTATTTTGAATAGGTGGCATATGCAATTTATCAACCATACTATTTTGATTGAATTCAATTAAATAAATTGTTGTGCCTAAATAATGAACGCTCAATTAAACTTTTGGTGGCTGAAACGGCTGACTAAAAAAATCAGCAAGCTGACGTTCGAGGTAAGGTGTAAAAATTTGTTGAATAGGTTTGTTGTCGGTAAGAGGAAGTGAATTTTTTACAGTTAAGTATACAATTGTTTCCAATTTTTCTTTTGATGAACTTACCGGGACAGATTCTTTCTGTTCTTGATCTTTCAGTTCTTTGATCAAATGACATTTGCCTTGGCAATGTAATTTAGGTTTGTCTTTATTAATGCAAAAATTGCTTGTAATAAAATCCTTGTTTAATGAATAACTCACAAAAATAATTGCACTACTCAGTGTCTGGCTGAGAATTGCAAAGCTGATCAATATGAGTAGGAGTCGACGCAAACGTTTGTTTTTGACTAATACAAAGGTAATGAATATTACAACGAAAAATTCAACGAATTGTTTTGCTTATTACAGTTTGACAAAAGTCATATTTCATAAATTAATCTATTTCTGCCACTACGAAAGTGCTTCCACCAATGAAAATCAGGTCGTTAATAGAGCTATCAGTTTTAGCTTGCTCATATGCGGCTTTTACGGAAGAATAGGCTTCACCTATCAAGCCAAAGGTTTTTCCGGACAATTTTAACTCGGTTTCGTTAAGTGCACGGGGTATATTTGCCTTGCAAAAATAGTAAGTAGCTTTTTTAGGAAGCATTTCCAGAATTCCCGAGATGTCTTTGTCATTGACAACTCCAATCACCATTCTAAGGGTATCGTATTTATATTCTTTCAATTGTTCAAGTATTAATTCAATTCCTGCTTTGTTATGACCGACATCGCAAATTGTCAAAGGCGCATCTGAGATTTTTTGCCATCGGCCCATGAGGCCTGTCATTGATTGAATATTCTTTAATGCTGTCCTGATATCTTCTTCAGTTATTTTCCAACCAATTTTTTGGAGTTGAATAACAGCTTGTAACACTGTGCAAATATTCTTTTGCTGGTAGTTTCCAACAAGACTAATTTCGAGAGTTTTTAAAAACAGAACGGCATCTTTAAAAACATTGAAAGTTTGAAGCTCTCCATTATTCTTTATTTTTTCTGCCACAAAATAATCGGAAGCAAATGTGATTTCACTTTTATTTATTTTTGATTTTTCAAGAAAAACAGAATCAATTTTCTCCTGTCTTTCTCCGACCACAACAGGTGTGTTGGGTTTTATTATCCCGGCTTTTTCGATTGCAATTTTTTCAAGTGTGTCGCCCAGGAGTTGGATATGGTCATAACTGATGTTGGTAATCACCGAGAGTTCAGGAGTGATAATATTCGTTGAATCTAGTCGCCCGCCTAGACCTGTTTCTATGATAGCTATGTCAACCATTTCATTGGCGAAATAGTCAAAAGCTAGCCCGACTGTCCACTCAAAAAAACTCAGTTGCATCCTTTCGAAGTTCGATTTGTGGTTTTCAACAAAATCGGTTACCACTTTCTCGGGAATCATTTCTCCATTGATCCTGATCCGTTCTCTGAAGTCTTTTAGGTGGGGAGAAGTGTACAATCCGGTTTTATAACCGGCCGATTGAAAGATTGCAGCAAGCATATGAGAGCAAGAGCCTTTGCCATTTGTCCCGGCAATATGTACGGATTTGAATGAATTTTGAGGATTTTTAAGCGAATTACAAAGGGAAATGGTATTATCCAAATTTGCTTTGTAGGCCAATGCCCCAATGCGGTGGAACATGGGGAGTTGTGAAAATAGATATTCTAATGTCTGTGAGTAATTCACTTTTAAGTCAAGCCAATTTAAGGCGTTGGGCAATTTACAACCAATTTAGGTCTTTAAATGAAAATATTTTTTGTACAGAAAAGATTTTTTTCTAAATTGCTAACGCTAACAACAACAACCTTATGTCTTTAAAGAACAGAACTGCCAAGAAGCTGATAAGCACTTGGCCGCAAAGACTTGCTTTATCAGGAGTCATTGCCTTTATCGTCTGGAGTCTTACAGAAGAAAACCTGATTATTTTCTTGGCCTCTTGGGTTGTAGCACATCTGCTACTTAGTTTATTGAATGCTCGAATTCCGGAAGTCAAGACGAACTTTAATGAGGAAATGAGGTATTAACTAATAACTAATAACGAAGCTAATACTGCTGTTCACTATTCTTTATTTATTATTCGCTTTTTTCCAGCGAAAAGTTTTTCCAGAAAATCGGTCTGCACATTTTAATTCTCGCTTGCATTTTCTTTTCGATGATTTCCGGGTTGTTACGTACGAATTTTTGAATTTCTGTTTCGGATTCAGCTTCTAACAGGTTTATTATTCCACTACCATTTTCAAAAAGGGCTGCCATTATGAGTCTTCCATCGGTATAGGCTTGCCGCATATAGTTTTCATGTCTTCGAAGGTCAACGGTTGTGAATGTTTTGTGTGAAGGAAAATTTTCTCCCATTGTCCAAAGAATAAAATACAGATGTTTAAGTCCGCTTCGTAAGTTTGGAGGAGAGTCAATGTTGTCAAGAGGTACTATCATGGTTCGTGTGATTTCCTTTGGAAAAATAATAACAAGTTTCATTAAGCACTTGCAATTGCTTCAACCTTCGACTTTGCTTAATTGATAGTCAAATATTCATTTTAAGTTTCATATTATTATCAGCATTGTGTCAGTTGTCTGTCATCGAAACGTCACCCCAATCCTAATGCGTGTTTGAATTAGTTTGGAATATTTTTGAATTGGCTCTTTCTTGTTACATTTGTTGAATGAGAATTCGGTTGCTGATTTTATTTCTTTCATTGGTTTTGATCAATTTTACTGTTGCGCAGACAGTCAAATTTTCTGATGAGATCAAGGAAAACAAGTATGCGAAATACATGCGGACCTTGGGTGCAGATGAAACGGGAAACATTTATGTCTTGAGGAGCAATATTTCGCTGGAAACTGATCGTGACAAATCCGGCTTTAAAAACAGGGTTTACTTTCTGCAGTATTTAAACGCGGAGTTAAAGATCATCTGGGAAAAAGAACTTTTAACTTCATTTGAAGATGGTCATATTGCTGATGTTCAATTCAACAATGGAAGAGTAGTGGTGGTAGGTTTTTTAAATGACAGGAAAGCTAAAACGTACACATTCTATATTCAGGCACTGAACGATTCCGGGACTTGGGTTGGGAAGCCTAGAGAAATTGACAGATTTAGTGCTAGTGAACTCGATGATGATGACAGGCCGGGAGTCATCAATTCTCAGGATGAATTGTCATTGGCTTTTTCGTATCGAAAAATAAGTGCCGATAAAAAGTATCAGATCTATCAGGTATTGATAATGGATACTTCTTTTTCGATACGTTATAAAAAACAAATAGAAATTGAAGCTTCAATGGAATCATATGTTCCAATCTCCTTCTTGCTGTCTGATCAAGGTAGTTTCTTTGCCCTTGGAATTCACTATTCAGCTGATAAAAAAGGTAAGAATCAAGATGAGGTCTATTATGAATTACATGGGTATAATCCTGTTTCCGGGATGGTTTTGCATACTCAAATAAGAAGTGATAATAAATTTTTGACGGATGTCGGTTTTTCAATTGACAATGCAAACAAACGAGTTATTGCAGCAGGTTTTTATTCTGATAAAACAACTTATTCTGTTGCAGGTGTTTTTTACAATTCATTTACGGAAGACAGTTTGATTCAGTTGTCATCAAAGAACTCAGCGTTTCCGGATTCGTATTTGCAAAAATTCATTGGTGAACGAAAAGAGGGAAAGAATAAAGAGCTGGTGAATTATTCAATTGATCGGTTGATCGTACGCCGGGACGGCGGTGTTGCCATCCTTGCAGAGTCGTTTAATAGGGCAGAGCGATCGTACTGGGATTATTATATGCAGACGTACATTTATCATTACTATTATCACTATGGAAATATAATGATCTTGTCGATTAATCCTTCCGGTGAAATTTTGTGGGGAAATGTTGTCCCTAAAGATCAGAATTCTGTCGATGACGGGGGATATTCATCTTCCTACTTCGGCTCGGTCGTAAATGGTAAATTAATTTCACTTTACAATAAAGCAATAGATGATCAGTCACCTGTACTAATGACAACTGTTGATGGAATTGGTGCGCAGAAAACGGACGTTCTTTTTAAAGACAATCAAAGAGTAGAAATAATTGCTAAATCGGCAAAACAAATTGATGAAGACACGATACTTTTACCTGCGTATAGGGGGAAGAAGTTGTTTATACTGAAAGTAGTCTTTTAATAAAAATTAATTTTCATTAGTGTCCGATAAAAATCAAATTCAATAATTTTAGTTGAGAAGTATACATTAAATCAACTGATCTTAGTACGAATTTAAAGCAAACCCCCACAATTAGTTGACAAACATCTTTTTTAATCAAAGAAAAAGCAGTGGTTGTGCGGGGAGTCCACCCCAATGGGGAAATCATTTGAAAGGTTAATCAGGGATGTATCCAATAATCGAAGATTCAAATGATTTGGTGCGCGTGGTGGCCTTTTTTTGTTTCTTTTTTTGGCCAAACAAAAAAAGAAAAATTGAAAGTGTCGGCTTGAATTCATGAAATTACTTTCAAATGAAAATAATTTTATCGGAAAGTAGTTAATAATAATTAATAATGGGCAGGTTAATTAAGTCTATCACTTATCTAAAAAGCCCTTTCATCCCGATAGCTATCGGGATTAGTTATTTATTAAAGCTTCTGCAAGTAGATCTTCTGTCCCGGCGGAATAGAAGCCCCTTCGTTCAGGTTGTTGTATTTGTAAATGTATCTCATTTTTATTCCATGTTCCTGAGAAATGGAAAAAATGGTGTCGCCGGGTTTTGAAATATAGAATTTTCTTTCGCCTTCCTTTTTCTTTGGTTGAATGTAAACAATTTCGCCTTCAAAAAGAGGGGCGTCTTCCGTAGTCTCGTTGTATTTAGGTAACTGCCAATAACCAAGATTCAATTCTTTTGCAAGACTATGGTAAGTATCGCCATGATGAGCAACAACATATTTGATTCCGTTTTTCTCACTTACTTTTCGAGAAGAGAATGGATCTACCACATCTACTGATGGAACAAAAACGCGTTTTGGTCTGACTTCAGTTTTAGGAATGGCTTCTGCGATCACCTCATCGTTTGATGTTTTAGAAGAGGCGGAAGTTGAAGACGGGATTGGTGATTTAGTGTCAGCATAAAGTGGAAGTTCCTCTTGGGTATCCAGCATATGAAGCTGATAGTCTTCTATGATCTTGATCAGTCGATCTGCATAAGAAGGATCAGTAGCATAGCCGGCTTTTTTCAAACCTTTTGCCCAGGCTTTGTAATCTGTTTTATCTAGCTCAAATAAAAATGCATAACGTGGTCGAGTCTTTAAAAAATTACTGTGATCGTCATACGATTCCAGTGCTGTATTGTACTTTCTAAAGCATTCGTCTTTTGCGTCATCATCCTGAATGTAAGACGGCCCGACCCAATTCGAACATTTGATACCGAAATGGTTATTTGCATTTATCGCTAGTGGACTATTTCCGTCGCTCGATTCCAGACAAGCTTGTGCCATTGTAATACTGGCCGGCACCCCGGATTTGATCATTAACGAATAGCGTCCTCCTTGTGTTCGGTAATATAGCGCATCCTCGCTGCTTTTGGATCAGCGGCAAATGAGTTATTTAATCCGATTAAAGTAAAGAAGGCAAGAAAGGAAGTGACTTTCATAAGCTAGTAACGAAATTTAGTCAATGTTATTTGTCGTGTTATTACGATGATCTTTCAGTGTAAGATACATTTATTGTATTAATTAAATTCAGGTTTTCTAAGGGAAAAACGGATAGATCCCGCCAGTGTGAATCGCCGTAATACTGCTTTGAACAGGAAAGGTTCCCTTTTTTATCAAATCTTGTAGTGCCCAAAACATTTTTCCTGTATACACAGGCTCGATTTGAATTCGATTGAGAAAATAAAAGTCGCGACAGAACTTATCCAGTTCAGGACTAGTCTTTGCATATCCTCCAAAATGATAATCGTAGTGCAAAGTAATTTTCGACAGATCGCCGCCTAATGAAGAAATGTTGTCACTCATGAAACTTTCTGCTTTCAAAACAGGTATTCCATGGATGTGCTGATTCGATTTGATGCCTTTCGATAATCCTGCAACTGTTGCTCCTGTACCACAAGCACAGAAAATGTTTTCAGTGTGAATTAATTCACTTGCCATTTCAGCAGTGCCTTCAACTGCTGCAGCATTGGATCCGCCTTCAGGAAGTATAAATACATCGTCCGGATTTTTAATGTAGCCTTGAGCAAGAAGTTTTAGGAGTAGTGCCGAAATAAATTCTTCATTGTTTTTCAATCGATATTCTTCACGACTGATAAATATAATTTTCATTTTATTTTCTTGCATGAATTGAATGCAAGGATTTGCAACAACATCACCTCTCACAATTCCGATGCTGTCGATTCCTAATTGGTTAGCAGCTGCAGAAGTAGCGATCAAATGATTAGAAAATGCGCCACCGAAAGTGAGCAGTACTTTTTTATTCTGTTCGCGGAAATCAATCAAATTATATTTCAACTTCCGCCATTTGTTTCCGCCGGTAAAAGGATGCACCAGATCTTCGCGTAGCACTTTCACATGCCGATCGCGCAAGTCGGGTAATTTCACATCTTGAATAATTGGATTTGTGCGGATATTGAGCATGTGGCAAATTTAGGATTAATAAAGATGAGGTTAAGTAGGTTTGAAGGTTTATAGGTTTATAGGTTTGCAGGTTGATAGATGTAAGTTAGCAGTATAGTAAACCTGTTAACCTGTAAACCTGCTAACCTAATGAACTCCTAAAGCTATTCCAGACCTCCAAGCTAAACATTCATAGTTTTTTGGTAAATTTGCCACCTCCGAATGAACAAAAAGGCGGAAATTATGTTAATTTATGGCAATCCAAGACAAATATGATCCGGAAGATTATTACCTCTCCCCCGAGGGTTATATTATCTTTACGGAGAAATATCATTTAAAGAGAGGATATTGTTGTCAGAGTGGGTGTAAACACTGTCCATGGGATTTCAATAAATCAAAATCAAAAAAGGAAAAATAAGCATCATGCTAACTAGTATATCATCTGAAAAATTAGATCTCAGTACTTCAAAAACTCCGACAGGAACAACGCTTTCATGCAAAGGTTGGGTTCAGGAAGCAGCATTACGAATGTTGTTGAATAATCTTGATCCAGATGTAGCAGAACGTCCGGAAGACCTTGTCGTTTACGGTGGAAGAGGTAAAGCTGCAAGAAATGTGGAGAGTTTTAATCTCATCGTAAAAGCACTCAAAGATTTGAATGAAGATGAAACGTTATTGATTCAAAGCGGCAAACCGGTTGCAATCCTTCCTTCTCATAAAGATGCGCCAAGAGTAATTCTCAGTAATTCTCAATTAGTTCCAAAGTGGGCAACATGGGAAGTGTTCGATGAATTGGAGAAGAAAGGTTTGATCATGTATGGTCAGATGACTGCGGGTTCATGGATTTACATCGGCTCGCAGGGAATTGTACAAGGTACATACGAAACGTTCAATGCTGTTGCTGATAAACATTTTGGAGGTTCACTGAAAGGGACACTTTCTGTGACTGCGGGACTCGGGGGAATGGGTGGTGCACAACCATTAGCAGTGACAATGGCTGATGGAGTTTGTCTGGCTGCTGAAGTAGAAGAGTGGCGTGCTCAAAAAAGAGTAGACACAAAATATCTTGACTTTATTGAAAGAGATCTTGATAAAGCAATTGATCTTGCTCTGGAGTTCAAAGCGAAGGGGGAAAATAAATCGATCGGTGTAATTTGTACAGCAGTTAAATTGTTGAAGCGATTGATCGAAAGAAATATTGTTCCTGAAGTATTAACTGATCAGACATCGGCACACGATCCATTGGTTGGTTATTTGCCGGAAGGATTGACAGTAGAAGAAGCGAATATTCTTCGTGAAAAGGATCCTGCTAAAGTAATTGATATGGCCTATGATTCAATGGCAGAACATGTTCGTTTGATGTTGGAATTGCAATCGCGTGGTTCAATCACTTTCGATTATGGAAATAATTTGCGTGCCAGAGCGCAAGAGCGTGGAGTAAAAAATGCATTTGATTTCCCGGGATTTGTTCCTGCATACATTCGTCCGCTGTTCTGTGAAGGAAAAGGTCCTTTCCGCTGGGCAGCATTATCTGGCGATCCACAAGATATTTATGAAACAGATAAAGTCATTCTGGAATTATTTCCGGAAAATAAATCATTGCATCGGTGGATGAAAATGGCGCGTGAGCGAATCGCATTCCAGGGATTACCTGCACGAATTTGCTGGTTAGGGATGGGCGACAGAGAAAAAGCAGGATTAGCATTTAACGAATTAGTACGAACAGGAAAAGTGAAAGCACCAATTGTAATAGGTCGCGATCATTTGGATACGGGTTCTGTAGCTTCACCAAATCGTGAAACAGAAGCAATGCTGGATGGTAGTGATGCCATTGCAGACTGGCCGATATTAAATGCATTGATCAACACAGCAGGCGGAGCTAGTTGGGTGTCGTTACACCATGGCGGCGGAGTTGGCATGGGTTATTCAATACATTCAGGAATGGTGATCGTTGCCGACGGAACATCTGATGCCGAACGTCGTTTAAAGCGCGTATTGCACAATGATCCGGCGATGGGCGTGATTCGACATGCAGATGCCGGTTATGATATTGCAAAGGATACTGCTAGAAAATTCCGCCTCGATCTTAATTCAAGATTAAAATAAAGTTTGGAGCGGTAATTGCTTGTCAATTTCTACCATTTAAATATTCCATGAAAAACTCAAAAATAAAATTTCTTTTCGCAGCAATAGTATGCACACTTTTTTTTACCGGCTGTGAAAAAACGGAAGATCCAATATCGACTGGAACGGACAGAGAAAAATTTCTTGGTAACTGGTCCGGTAATTCAACAGGGGTTGGCGGAACAAGATATTTTAATCTTACAATTACTGCCAGCAATAGCAATCCGGATCAAATACTGTTGAATAATTTTGATGGTGTAGGAGTTGGTAGTTATATTACTGCTACAGTAAGTGGAAACTCAATGAATTTCGAAAGCACTCTTATTGGTCAGGACCGTTACGATGGATCCGGGACAATTTCAAACAATGTTCTCTCCTTTAATTTTACAATTGACGATGGGCAGACGATTGAGAATCGGACGGGGTCGGCAACGAAGTAGAGTTTAAACAAAGAGAGAATGGAGTTCATAATGAGTCTATGGGTTTTCTGTAAAATTTTGTCAACCGTATTTTTGCATTTTAAAGTGAGGTTTCATTCAATTGATTTTTTGTCGCCCTTCCCTAAAGCTAAAGTAAACGAGATTTAAAAATATACCAAGCATTAATGTGATTCCCCAAGTCCTTGAATGCGTAAGTGGATTGATGAATCGATCTGTGACGTCGTACATTAATTCTCCGGGATTTTTTATGATGTCCCAGCTATTCCATCTTAAAAACCTGCCGATATAAACTCCAAATGCGCCAGCAAAAATTAAAATGATTGCAATTATCTGTGTCGATTTTTCAGATACTTTTTTCCTCAGAACAAATTCAATTTCAATTAAACTATAAAAACCAAATGTTAGACCTGTCCATGCGAAAGTGAGAATTAAGATCAGGTCGTACCAAATAGGGAAAGTTCCTCTTTGTCTGAGATGAATCAAATCAGTGAGTATATATGGTGAATTGGGGAAAAACAAAAGCCAGCTGAAAATAAGAATGGCGAATGAAATCATTCTATTTGGTTTGGTTGCAGGAATGGACCAAAGTAAACTTAAAGCCCACGGAATAGCTGCCAGGAATAAATTCCAGTTGAGAAAGAGAAAGATCTTATTTCCTGTGAGATAAAACCTAAATAGTGAAAGTCCAAAACAAAAAAGAGACATGCTGCCCATAAGGATTAAGGATTTGATTTTTTCCGATCTTCCGGTAATGCGCATATCTTTGGTCATATCTGGTGATTTTAATCCGAACGACTTTAGTCATAGAATATTTATTCTGTAATGTTAAAGTTGCTTAAAGCTAGAATTCTACTTAACTTACAATTCATATTTATTCCATTTAAATGAAAGTGTTGTCAGCCGAACAAATCAAAATTGCAGATAAGAATTCAATTTTGAATGAACCAATCTCATCGATCGATCTCATGGAACGCGCCGCAGAAAAATGCTGCGAGTTTTTTCCACCGAAAGGTCAATGGAGTCATTTGGTTGTGATCTGCGGTATTGGAAATAATGGCGGTGATGGACTGGCAATTGCACGCTTGCAGATGGAGAATTTTAAATCGGTAAGAGTGTTGGTGTTGGAGTCGTCGAAAAATTATTCTGATAATTTCAAAATAAACTTGAAGCGGTTGCAAGATGAAAATTGCAACATTCAATTTGTAGAAAGCGCAAAAGATATTTATTTGCGCGAAGATGAATTGGTTGTTGATGCAATTTTGGGAACCGGGACGAGTCGTCCAGTTGAAGGATTTTTAGCTGAGTGCATTGAAGTCATCAATCAACAAGCGGCACATATAATAGCTATTGATCTGCCTAGTGGAATGGATTCATCGCAGCCAACGTTAGGTGCGATTATAAAAGCAAATCTTACATTGACGATTGGCGCACCGAAGCCGGCATTGTTTTTTCAAGAGACAGCAGACTTTGTTGGAGAATGGAAATTGGTCAAGATCTATAAAGAAGATTCTGTTATTGCTGAATTTTCGGATGCACCTGAAATAGTAGATATTGAATTCGCTAGTCCATTTCTAAAAGTACGCAAACAATTTTCAAATAAAGGAACTTTTGGCAAAGCATTGATCATTGCAGGAAGTGAAGGAAAGTATGGAGCGGCAATTTTAGCGGCAAGAGCATGTATGAGGAGTGGTGTTGGATTGTTAACGGTTCAAGTTCCTTCAAATACTATGAATCTGATTCACCAATTACTTCCAGAAGCTCTTTTGAAAGCGGATGTGAATGAAAGAATGATTACTTCAATTTCGGATTTTGAAAATTTTAATTCGATTGGCATCGGACCGGGAATTGGAATGGCAAATGAAACTGTTGATGCATTAATTGAACTACTCAAGATAAATCAGAAGCCAATGGTTCTTGATGCTGATGCATTGAATATAATTGCTGAACATCCAACATTGCTTACAAATCTGCCGGAGAATTCAATTCTTACGCCTCATCCAAAAGAGTTTGAACGTTTATTTGGTCCGAGTGAAAATAGTTTTGAGCGATTAGAAAAGCAGATCAAGCATTCTGCAATGCATAAGATCGTAATTGTTTGCAAGGGTCGCTATACAACGATCACTTCACCTGATGGTAAGGTGTATTTCAATATGAGTGGCAATTCCGGATTAGCAAAAGGTGGTAGCGGTGATGTATTGACAGGAATACTTACAGCATTACTTGCTCAGGGTTATTCGCCAATTGATGCAGCTGTATTGGGTGTTTTTGTACATGGGCATTCGGCGGATCTGTTAGCGGTGAAGATGCATGAGGCGGGGATTTTGCCGAGCGATGTGATTGAGAATTTGCCGTATGCTTTCAAGGATATTGTTGGTGAAATGAAACACAAGAACACAAGGGCACAATGAGTCCACGGATTTTGTGATTATGTACTTTATTTCCCTCAGAGTTGCGCAGAAAAGTCGCCGATTTTTCTAGTGATGTGCTAAATAATTGTGAACGACTTTTAAGTGATGCTAGATATTTGTCAACCGTAATTTGAGATACTTCATTGCTAATTTCAACTCCATTCCGTGGTCTCATTGTGTACTTGTGTACTTGTGTTTTATTTATTCACAAGAGGTATATCCTTGATAAACACATTCGAAATCACACCACTCCCATTCAACACAGAAACCTTCGCATATGTAACTGAAGTCGTATCGCGAGCTGCATCGATATATGCTTTTTCAGCAGGAGCGGCTTTGGATTCTTCCATGTAGAATTTGGTAAAAGTGAAATTTAAAACGATGAAAGCTGAATCGCTATTTTGGTAATAGTCGATATTCGTTTTTATGTAATCGGCGGACTCAGGTTTTGAAGTAGAAACATTTGCGATTTTTGCAAATCCGTCCTTGTCTTCGCCGAGAGTTGCAAATACTTCCTGATTGGAATACCAGGCTGCATTTCTGGTCGTGTAAAATCTATTTGCTTCGAACTGAAGTGTTATATATTTTCCTCGTATTGGATCTGAAGGGTCGACGGGCGCAGTTTTAAATTTGAAAACTTTCCCCTTGTTAAGAATAGCTTCATGATCATAGATCATTTTTGCCGGAACAAAAAGTTGCAGACAAACTAATAGAAGAAGCAGAAAGAGGTTTCGTTTATTGTTCATTGCGCTTTCTTTTTTGGATGATCATATAATTTGCATAGAAGAAACCAATTCCCAATCCGACGAAAACTAATCCGCGAATAATAAAGGAAATGTTCGTGTCAAAAAATTTACATAGGATAGCAGTGGTCAAGACCAGCAATCCATAATTTAATATTCCCAGATGATCCTCTTCGATTCCTTGTCGAATGATTCTGATTCCAATTAAGAGAAGCATAAGATTGGAAAGCAGTTCTGCAAGCTTCGGAGAAATTGATGCGGAAAGAAAAATAGCTATGAAAACGAGAAACGAATATTTGATTATGCTTAATCTATTGGAAGCAGGAATGTGATCATGACGAAGTAGTAGGTAAACAGCAATGCAGGTGGTTATAATAATTGAAATGAATTCAGGCGTCATAATTAGATCGTTGATCGGAGGTAATTTACGAAACAGATTATCCCAGATCCAGTCGAACGTAAGTGGAATAAGTGTAACGATAATTCCAAGTAGACCAAGCGAGGAGTAAGATTGAGTGCTTTTTCCTGTTTTTCTGAATATCGGTAAATACCCGAATAGGAAGAATGAGGAGAATAAACTGATGAATGAAATGAAAAGCAGCTCCTCATTATCATAACCACACGTACCCAAAGCAATGATCAGTGAAATTGGAATCATTCTGCTATGAAGAACAGCCCAATTTGCTTGTGCATTATTTTTTAACAACTTCAAGTAGTGTGGAATGATTCCAATGATAAGAAGCCAATACCAGAGAATTTCTTTCGAATGATAATAAGAGTAGCCTACTTCGCCTGCATAATAAGTAATGCCAATCAGATAAAACAAGGAAGCAACTGATGAATTCAAAATATAGATCTGTGGCAATGTCAGGAGCATCCATGTTAGAATGAAATCAGGCAGACTTCCGGAGATATGATAGATCTGACTGATCATAGCGATGCAAGCTCCGACACTGAAAAACAAAAATGCAGAGGATGCTTCCAGCCATGCTTTTTGTTCTTTCTTTTTTATGAGTGCATATGCACAACTAGCTTGTCCTAGCAATAGTGGCAGAAATGCGAGTATAGATTTTGTTGTTCTACCGAAGTCATCCCAATTATGAGCAACGATCAGAATAATTCCCATTCCAACTAATATGGCACCTATGATTCCGAAGACGGCAATTAGTCGGTTTGGTTCTTTGTTTTTCTTTTGGTGATAGTAATCCGAGATCCTCTCTGCAGTTTCCGGGGAAATGACATTCGCTTCTATTAATTCAGGGAGGTCTTTTATCATGAAAAAAGCAAGTAGTGAGTGGTAAGTAGTGAGTTGAAATTAGAATGCAAATAAAGTAAAACTAGCCAAATGACCACAAGTTTTTTATAATATTGTCATCTAAGCAAAAAGGACTTTTTTGAGCGAGACAGAATTCATCCATTTATTAAAAAATCGAAATGAACAGGCCTTTCAGCAACTCATAGTTGAGCAAAGAGGTCGGGTTTTTAATACCTGTCTCAATTTTCTACAGTCGAGAGAAGATGCTGAAGACGTTTGTCAGGATGTATTTGTAGAAGTGCTGCAGTCCATTTCGAAATTTAAAGGGGAATCGCAATTGTCCACGTGGATCTATCGGATCACGGTAACTAAATCGTTGGAATTTCTTCGAAAGAAAAGCAGAAAGAAGCGATTCGGTTTCCTACAGAGTTTAACCGGAGAAAACGACATTGAACTGAATCTTCAAGGCAATTTTGATCATCCGGGAATTCAGTTAGAGAACAAGGAGCTTTCAAAGATTCTTTTTGCAGCTATTGAAAAGCTGCCTGAACGTCAAAAAGTAGCGTTTTTATTGAATAAAACGGAGAATTTGTCTTATTCAGAGATCGCTGAAGTTTTGGAGATTTCAGTCTCATCAGTGGAGTCGCTTCTCTTTAGAGCGAAACAGGGCCTCCAAAAGATATTGGGTAATTATTATGAAAATAATTTCAAATGAGCGCAAGTAATTCTAAAGAAGAGCATCTAATGGATATGAACAAAAAGGAAACCTGGATCAATAACACACTGTATTCAATCGACATGATTGAACAAGTTCCGGTTTCAGATAATCTGGCATTCAGACTTGGACATATTTATAAATCAAGTCAGGTTGTTGTTTACAGAATTCAACCTAAAGTAAGGTGGGCAATTGCTGCTGCACTAACGACTTTGTTTCTGATCAATGTTTATACTTTAAGTAAAACATTGAAACGAGAAAATTCAGAGAAAGCTGTTTTTGCAAATGAGTATTTTTCTTACATGAATTCAATTTAATCAAAACAAAAGATGAGCGATACAAAATTTCTTCGGGTCATAATTTTATGTTTGATTGTATTGAACATAGGAACGCTTTCGTATTTACTGATTGGAAGAACTGAAAGATCCCCAAGACCCGGTGGACCTCCACGAGTGATTGAATACCTTTCTTCAGAATTAAATTTTGATGAGAGTCAGAAAATGACTGTGATGAAATTGCGTGATGAGAACAGAGAGGAAATCGAAGAAATTCAAAAAGGCGACAGAAAATTACATGACAGTTTTTTTGACCTGCTAAATCAAAACGATCCTGACTCAGCAGTCATTGATTCAATGGCAAGTTTGATAGCAAGTAATAGAAAGCAAATTGAACTTTTAACGTTTCAGCATTTTTCAGAGATCCGAAAAGTATGTACTGAAGAGCAAAAACAAAAGTTTGACGTGATTATTAACGACGCTCTTAGAATGATGGCACCACGACCGCCACGATAGAAATCAAACCACTAATTATAAAACCTACACAATGAAGAAAATCTTATTGGCAATTTATTTGATGTTAATTGCTGTTACCACATTTGCGCAAATTCCTGAGCTTGAAACATGGCAGCAAAACACAACTTCTACCGGTTACAATGGTATTGTATCAAATGTTCAATTGGTGCAATATTCAACAAACAATGTATATGTATCTTGTACTTGTATTCCGGGTTACAGCATTGGTCCATGGACAGGCAATCCGAATGTTGCCAGTAATCAGAACTTTGTTTTCAAGATCACTCGTAGTCCGCAACAAAATACAGGCACTCCAACAGCAGTTGGATTAGGTCATATTGGTGTATGGTCAAATGGTGTGAGCGTGTTCAATGTTTCTGATGCTATGTCATATAATAATCAAGGATTATGGAATCGCAACGCTTACTACTGGGAGGGAAGCGGATTTGATAATTGTCTGGGACATCCACAACAGCAAGGAGAGTATCATCATCATGTTAGTCCGACGTGTTTGTATAATGATCTGGATAGTGTTGAGCATTCGCCGATCATTGGATATGCCTTCGATGGTTTTCCAATCTATGGAGCGTATGCCTATACAAATACAAATGGAACAGGAGCGATCAAAAGAATGCAAAGCAGTTATGTAATGAATACAGCAACAAATAGGACCAACGGGCCTGCCGTTGGCGGGATGTATCCGAATGGTTGTTTCATTGAAGATTATACTTATTCAGCCGGAGCCGGTGATCTGGATGAACGTAATGGACGTTTTTGTGTTACTCCTGAATATCCTGCCGGAACATATGCATATTTTGTAACGATTGACCAGAACAGAGTTCCGCAGTTTCCATATACTTTCTTTGGTACTTATTACGGAGTTGTTCAAGCGGGAAATACAGGACCGGGAAGTGGACACGTAACAATTACAGAGGTGACGACTGTTTATACAGGTACAACAGGAATAAAAAGCATTTCGGACGATATCAAATATACATTGGCAGAAAATCCGGTTAAGGACTACGCTTACATATATTTCGATCCGCAAAGTGTAAATAATGTAAAAGCTGAAATTTACGATATCAGAGGACAGCTTTTATTTTCACAAGATAATATGCAGCCTAGCATCAGCTATACATTTGATTTTACGACCTATACAACAGGAACATATTTTCTTTATCTTACATCCGCAAACAAAAGGATCGTCCAAAAGATAATTAAAGCAAATTAATGAGAATACTATTTTTCATCATTCTGAATTGTCTGGTCAGCATTTCACCGGCCTTTTCTGAAAATGGAAACGAACTTCAGCTCATCTTCCGGCATTATGTCGGAGATGAGCTGCTTGTTTTAAAGAGCAAGCAGTATAAAAATGAGCTCGGACAACCATATACTGTTTCGAAATTCAAATATTATGTTGGGAATATTGAGTTGACAGATTCAACAGGTAAAGTTTATTCTATTGACAATTATTTTTTGATCAATCAGGATGATCCAAAGACGAGTGAAATTATTTTGAATGCTATTCCACCCGGAAATTATAAATCGATCTCTTTTTTAATTGGCGTAGATAGTTTGCATAACTGTACAGGTTTGCAAGAAGGAGATCTCGATCCGATAAAGGGAATGTTCTGGGCATGGAATACGGGATACATTTTTTTGAAATTGGAAGGCCATTCGGATTTTTCAAAATCAGAGGCCGGAGTTTTTGAATATCATATTGGCGGCTATAAAAGTCCGGCAAATGCAATTCGCCGAGTGACTCTGAAATTAGAAGAGATGAATTATCTGACAGAACGAACAGGAAGAAAAACACTTTCTATAAAAACCGATGTAGCACAGATCTTGAAGCAGCCGGTATCTATTGATTTCTCAGTTCTGTCCGTTGTTGCCGATTTTAATAATGCGGAAATGGTG
>ERZ795044.385-NODE-385-length-40766-cov-20.204171_pt1 | contig 40766 bp, 43 predicted proteins | sample MGYA00375128_ERZ795044 | MGnify/ENA primary metagenome ERZ795044 (study PRJEB30173, sample SAMN05720213) | anaerobic digester metagenome | isolation source: active sludge of municipal wastewater-treating anaerobic digesters | place: USA | collected 2014-12-22 ...
CGCTGATCAGCGGCATGATGTTGTGCAGGAAGGCACCGCGCTTCTTGACCTCGCGGTTCACCTCGTAGAGGTGCTCGTCGTTGATGCCGGGGATCAGCACCGAGTTGATCTTGGTGAGCACGCCGCGCGCGGTGAGCATCTCCAGGCCCAGCATCTGCTGCTTGTGCAGGATGGTCGCGGCCTCGATGCCGGTGACGCGCCGGTGCTCCCAGAAGATCCACGGGTAGATCTTCGCGCCGACCTCCGGATCCACCATGTTGATGGTGATGGTGACGTGGTCGATGTTGTACTTGCAGATCTCGTCGACCATCTGCGGCAGCGCCAGGCCGTTGGTCGACAGGCACAGCTTGATGTCCGGCGCCTGCTCCTGCAGCATGCGGAAGGTGTCGAAGGTCTTCTTCGGGTTCGCCAGCGCATCGCCCGGGCCGGCGATGCCCAGCACCGTCATCTGCGGGATCTCGCTGGCCACCGCGACGACCTTCTTCACCGCCTGGTCGGGGGTGAGCTTCTGGCTGACGACGCCGGGGCGCGACTCGTTGCTGCAGTCGTACTTGCGATTGCAGTAGTTGCACTGGATGTTGCACGCCGGCGCGACGGCCACGTGCATGCGGGCGTAGTGGTGATGCGCCTCTTCGGAGTAGCAGGGATGGTTCTTGACCTTCTCCCAGATCTCCGCGGGCATGTCGTCGGGGCCGCCGGACGAGCCGCAGCTCGCCTTGCCTTCGCCGCCACTCGTCGAGCAGCCGCCGCTGGCGGCGGTCTCGAGGATCTGCGCAACCGGGCTGAGCGCCGGGCGGCCGCGCTTGAGATCGCCGATCGAAACGAACGCTGTGTTGCTCATCGCGCGGGCCCTCGTCGCATGGTGGATTCGAAGCCACCATTGCGAGACCCGTGCCAGTGCACGAAGCGTTGTGAATCAGGGACTTAGCGCAGGCCGGCCGGGGCCGGAGGCTGTGTCCTTTGCGACAAACCGAACAGGCCGACGACGCGCGGGGCGTCGTCGGCGGCAGGCGTCAGAAGCTGCGGCGCGGCGTGCTCGGCTGGCCGTTGCGCACCAGGTGCCGGAAGGTGATGCGGCCCTTGCTCAGGTCGTAGGGCGACAGCTCCAGCGACACGTTGTCGCCGGCCAGGATGCGGATGTGGTTCTTGCGCATCTTGCCGGAGGTGTAGGCCACCAGCTGATGGCCGTTCTCCAGCGTCACGCGGCAGCGCAGGTCGGGCAGGATCTCGTTGACGATCCCCTGCATCTCGATGAGTTCTTCCTTGGCCATGGGGTGCTCCTAATGTTGCGATGAAAGAGGTGCCGCGGGCATGCCGATCCAGCGCAGGCCCTCGTCGGTGGCGTAGCGGATGGCGGCGTTCAGGGAGTCGAACCGCGGCGTGAGGCGCAGCACACGATCGTGCGTGGCGCTGCCGCGGCCGGTGCGGATGGAGACGGACGGCGCAAAGAGCCCGTCGTCGAGTTGTTTGATCAGCGGCGAGACAAGGTACTTGCCGATTTCGATGGAATGCTTGATGCAGTGCTTTCGGTACAACCCGGGCGCGGCACACAGGCCGGTGCGCGGGGTCTAGAGGGAGAGAAGATGGAACCGGGCCGTCCTTCGTGCCGTGCCCTGCAGGGCTTTTCGCTGCAGGTCAGCCGGGGGGTGGGGACGGGGGTCACGCCGAGCGATCGGCGCCGGTGCAGCACGTCATGGCGTCTGGCCGCACCTTTCGCCGCTGTGAGGGACCGCGGTGAAGCGATCGTCGGCGAATGCGGGGATTATAGCGGGCGGAGCAGGGAAGGTGGCGCGACCGGCAGGAATCGAACCTGCGACGTGGCCTTCGGAGGGCCGCATGATATCCACTTCACCACGGTCGCACGCCAGGGCGGATTCTACCGCCCTGGGTCGAACAGGCTGCGTTCGAGGCCGCGTCAGCGCTTGTGGTGCGCCGGCGCGAGCTCGTAGACCGGCGTCTTGATGCCGGCCTGCCGCGCCTTCAGCTGCAGCGACAGGAACTGCGAGTAGTGGCGCGACTGGTGCAGGTTGCCGCCGTGAAACCACAGGTGCGGCACCTGCGTGGGCTTCCACATGTTGCGCAGCTCGCCCTCCCACGGGCCCGGGTCCTTGGTGGTGCTCGAGCCCAGGCCCCAGACCTTGCCGACCTTGTCGGCCACCTCCGGCGAGATGAGGTCGGCCAGCCAGCCGTTCATCGAGCCGTAGCCGGTGGCGTAGACGATCAGGTCGGCCGGCAGCTCGCTGCCGTCGGACAGCAGCACCGAGTTCGGCTTGATGCGCTCGATGTTGACGCCGCTGCGCAGCTTCACGCTGCCGTTGGCCACCAGCTCGGAGGCGCCCACGTCGATGTAGTAACCCGAGCCGCGTCGCAGGTACTTCATGAACAGGCCCGAGCCGTCGTCACCGAAGTCGAGCATGAAGCCGGCCTTCTCGAGCCGGCCGTACAGGTCGGCGTCGCGCTTCTTCATCTCCTCGTACACCGGGATGTGGAAGCCGTGCATGATCTTGTAGGGCACCGAGGCGAAGATCAGGTCGGCCTTGTGGTGGTCGATGCCGCTCTTCACCGCCTGCTCGGAGTACAGGCCGCCGAGCGCGAGCTCCATCAGCGAGTCCGACGGCGCGATGTGCGTGGAGCTGCGCTGGATCATCGTCACGTCGGCGCCGTTCTCCCACAGCGCGGCGCAGATGTCGTGCGCCGAGTTGTTGGAGCCGAGCACGACGCACTTCTTGCCCTTGTACTTCTCGGGGCCGGGGTGCTTGCTCGAATGGTGCTGGTCGCCGAGGAAGGTCTCGGCGCCGGGGATCTTCGGCACGTTCGGGTAGCCCGACACGCCCAGCGCGAACACCAGCTCCTTCGGGCGCAGCGTGACCGGCTTGCCGTCGCGCTCGACCTGCACCTCCCACTCCTGCGTCTTCTCGTTGAACGACGCCTTCTTGCAGACCGTGGAGCCCCAGTAGTTGAGCTCCATGACCTTGGTGTACATCTCCAGCCAGTCGCCGATCTTGTCCTTGGGCGCGAACACCGGCCAGTCGTCCGGGAAGGGCAGGTAGGGCAGGTGGTCGTACCAGACCGGGTCGTGCAGGCACAGGCTCTTGTAGCGGTTGCGCCAGGAGTCGCCGGGCCGCGCGTTCTTCTCGACGATGATGGCCGTCACGCCCAGCCGGCGCAGCCGCGCGCCGAGCATGATGCCGCCCTGCCCGCCGCCGACGATCACCACGTAGGGCTGCTCGGTGTAGCCCAGCGACTTCGCTTCGTCCTCGCGTTGCTCCGCCCAGCTCTTGCGTCCCGGGTGCACGCCGTGCTCGGCGCCCTTGATGCGGTTGGCGCCCTTCTTCTCCTCGTGGCCCTTCAGCTCGGTCATGGTGGTCAGCAGCGTCCAGGCCTTGCCGCCCTTCAGCCGCAGATGGCCGCGGCCGCGCGCCACGCCGGTCTCGAAGGTGAACCAGGCGTCGGTGATGCCGTCGGCCTCGGTGGCCTCGCCTTCGATGGCGAAGTTCGATGGCTTGGTGTCCGCCAGCCGCGCCTGCAGCATCGCGCGAATGGCCGCCGGCCCTTCCTGCGTGCGGATGTTCCAGGTGAAGGCGACGAGGTCGCGCCAGTAGCAGTCGGGGTCGAACAGCGCGAGCGTGGCGTCGATGTCGCCGCGCGCCAGCGCCCGCCCGAAATCATCGAGCCAGCGCGTGGCCTGCTCGGTAGGCGAGATCAGCGTGTCAGTGGTCATGCGTGTGTCTCCATCGGATGAATACCCCGGCCGCATGGCGGGCCGGTGCCTGATGGAGATCAACTTGTGTGCCTGCAGCATTGCGGGGCGATTCGGCGGGGCTACGCCGGTGCGCAGGCCGCGCAGATGCTGCGCTTGCGGGGCGCGCGCCAGTGCTGCTGCGCCGCAGCAGCACCGCCCGTGCAGCTGTCACAGTGAGACAGGTGTCACAGGGTCGGGCTGTGACACCTGACGCGCGGGCTCAGTGCAGCAGGGGATCGTCGAGCTGGTTCGGCGAGGCAATGCCCCAGCGCTTCATGCGGCGGTACAGCGTCATGCGCGACACCCCCAGCGTGCGCGCCGCGCTGCTGACGTTCCAGTGCGCAGCACGCAGTTGCTCGAGCAGCAACGCGGCCTCGCGCGAGCCGGCCGCCGGCGCTGCCGCCTTGTGCCCGCGTGGCGCAGCGGCGCGCAGGCCGTCGGGCAGGTCGCTCAGCTCGATCGGGCCGGGGCCGGCCACGCTGCGTGCGTAGTCGAGCACGTTGCGCAGCTCGCGCAGGTTGCCCGGCCAGCGGTGCGCGAGCAGCCAGGCGCGTGCCTCGGCGCCCAGCTGCGGCGCGCTGTGGCCACGCGGCAGGTCATGCTGCAGCAGGCGGTCGATCATCCAGCCCAGGTCGCGGCGTTCGCGCAGCGGCGGCAGCGGCAGGTGCGCGCCGTTCAGGCGGTAGTAGAGGTCGTCGCGAAAGCGGCCCTCGCGCACCAGCGCTTCGAGGTCGGCGTGCGTGGCGGCGATGACGCGGATGTTCACCGCCACCGGCCGCGTGGCGCCGATCGGCAGCACCTCGCGCTCGGCGAGCACGCGCAGCAGCCGCGCCTGCAGCGAGCGCGGCATGTCGCCGATCTCGTCGAGAAACAGCGTGCCGCCGTCGGCCTCCTGGATCAGCCCGCGCTTGCCTTTCGGCCCGGCGCCCGAGAAGCTGCCGGGCAGGTGGCCGAACAGCTCGCTCTCGATCAGCGTCTCCGGAATCGCCGCGCAGTTCACCGCCACAAAGGGCCGCGCGCGCCGTTCGCTGGCGCTGTGCACCGCCTTGGCGAAGAACTCCTTGCCCGAGCCGGTCTCGCCGGTGATCAGCAGGCTGACGGGCGAGTTGAGCAGCCGCGCGGCGCGTTCGATCTGGCGGTCGAGCACCGGGTCGCCGCCGGACAGCGCGGCCAGCGGCGCCGGGATCTGCCGCTCCGCCACGCTGCGTGCCGGCGCCACGCGCGTGGGCGGCGGTGTCGCCGTCATGAAGACGAGCTGGCGGCCGCCGGCAAGCAGCACCGCGCGCTGGTCCGACGGTCGCGTGTGCACGAAGCGGCCGAGGTCGTTGAACGAGGCGTCGAAGATGCGCTCGAAGGCGCGGCCGAGCAGCGGCGTGCGCGCATCGGTCTCGAGCAGTCGCTGCGCGCGCCGGTTGTGGCCGATGACGCGGCCGTTCGCGTCGATCGCCAGCAGGTACTCGGGGTTGACGTCGAGGAACTGCGGCGCGGCCGACAGCCGCAGGATCCACTCCTGCGAGAAGCGGTGCAGGAAGGCGGCGTTCTCGATGTGGTTGGCGTACACCTTCACCAGCTGCAGCGCGAGGTGCTGGCTGGCCTTGGGCTGCGGCGAGCTCAGCGCCGAGATGTCCAGCACCGCGTTGAGCCGGCCGGCGGCATCGAACACGGGCGCGGTGGTGCAGGTCAGCGGGATGTGCGTGGCGTCGAAGTGGTCGCCCAGGTGCACGGTGAGCGCCTCGCCGGTGCTGATGCAGGTACCCACGCCGCAGGTGCCGGCATGCTGCTCGCTCCAGTCGGCGCCGAGGTACAGGCCCGCCTTGCGCAGGCTCGGCTCGACCTGCAGGTCGCCGATGAAATCGACGGTGACGCCGCGCGCATCGGTCAGCAGCACCACGTAGCCCATGCCGGCGACCTGCTGGTAGAGCGTCTCCAGGCCGTGGCGGGCAATGTGCAGGAAAGCCTCGAGCTGGTCCTGGTGCTCGCGCAGCCGGTCGGGCGGCAGGATCACCGCCTCCTGCATGCGCGTGGGATCGAGCCGGTGCTCGTGCACACAACGGTGCCACGAGCTGCGGATGATCTCGTCGTGCGTCTGCGCCACCGGAGCGTGGGTGCCGTCGGCGGCCACCTGCATGACGGTGGCGATGTGCTCGCGCTGGAAGGACTCCATCGCCGGTCTCCTGTCGAGGCGGCACCTCGACACGGGCACCTGCGAAGCCGCGACCTTGGCGGCGCCCGGCCGGCCTGTCAAGCAAGCCCCGCCCGCGGCCATGCCGTCTTGAGCGAGGTCAGGCCGGCGCGGCGACCCCCCTATAATTCGCGGGTTTTTGCTCTCCCGGGCCGCCCGGGGCAGCGCCGAACCCGATTCCGACCCCGCAGAGCACCCGCAGCCGAGGACACCATGAGCGACTCCCACGACCAAGACGGCCCGCACGAAGGCCCGATCAAGACGCCCAAGCAGCTCATCCTGGCGGTGTTCTTCTCCTTCGTGGTGCCGATCTTCGCGATCATCCTGCTGGTCATGTACGTGACCACCGATCACCATGACGCCTCCGGCAGCGAAGGCCTGGGCGCCGAGGCGGTGGCCCGGCGCATCCAGCCGATCGGCAGCATCGAGATCAAGGACGCATCCGACGTGGCCGCGCTGAAATCCGGCGAGCAGGTCTTCAACGCCCAGTGCACGGCCTGCCACACCAGCGGCGCCGCAGGCGCCCCCAAGATCGGCGACACCGCCGCCTGGGAGCCGCGCATCAAGGCCGGCTACGAGGCGCTGCTGACTTCGGCGCTGAAGGGCAAGAACGCCATGGGCGCCCAGGGCGGCGGCGACTTCAGCGACCTGGAAATCGGCCGCGCCGTGGTCTACATCGCCAACAAGGGCGGGGCCAAGTTCGACGAGCCCAAGGCGCCGGCCGCGGCTGCTTCCGCCGCGAACTGAAGCTTCCGCGCTCGCTGACCAGGCCGGCCCGAGGGCCGGCTTTTTCATGGCTGCATCCAGTTGCGGCCGGGCTGCGTATCCGGGGGTCGGGGCACTGTCGCCCCGCGACAAACCCTTCTTCCGGAGAGCACCATGACCCAGACCTTCGCCCTGCTCGGCACCGTGGCCCTGCTGTCGGCCTGCGCCGCCGGCCCCTCGATGATGGCCATGAAACCCGTCGACAACGCCACCCTGCCCGAGCCGGTGCGCGTGCCCGCCGGCGCGAGGCAGACGATGGCCACCACCGGCATCGGCCAGATCACCTACGAGTGCCGCGAGAAGGCGGGCACGGCCGGCGCGCACGAATGGGCCTTCGTCGCCCCGGTGGCCACGCTGTACGGCGCCGACAAGAAGATGGTCGGCAAGTACTACGCCGGCCCGACCTGGGAAGCCGCCGACGGCTCCAAGGTCACCGGCAAGCAGCTCGCGGTGGCGCCGGCGATGGCTGGCAGCATCCCGCTGCAGCTCGTCAAGGCCGAACCCGCGATGGGCGCGGGCGCAATGCAGGGCGTGAGCTACATCCAGCGGCTGAACACCAAGGGCGGCGTGGCGCCGGCGGCCACCTGCGATGCGGCCAGCAAGGGCCAGCGCCAGCAGGTGGCCTACGAGGCCGACTACGTGTTCTACGGCAGCTGAGCGGCGTGCGCGGTGGCCGGGCTGAGCCGGTAGCCGAATCGACCTGGCAGTTCGTCGAAGCGGATCTCCTGCGGGACCCAGGTGCCGCTCTCGACGGCCCCGGCGGCGGCCTCCATGTCCAGCGTGTGCACCAGTCCCAGGCCCAGGTCGGTGGCGAGGAAGAGCCGGCCCTGCTCGTCGAGCCAGGCCGACTCGAACTGCGCCAGGCGCCCGCTGTGGCTGGTGATCGCCGGCGCGGCCTCGCCCGGCGCGAGCCGCCACACCCAGGGTGCGGCTTCGAGCTCGACGTACACACGCTGCGGCCCGTTCTGGAAGAACCAGTCGCCGGATTCATCCGCCAGGTAGTTGCGGTGGATGAACTCGCGCAGCTTGTCGTGCAGGATGCGGCTGCCCTTGACCTTCGGGAAGGGGCCGGCGGCCTGTACGCGGTCGTCGCGCATGTACCAGTCGCCGCGCGCATCCAGCGCCAGCCAGCCCCAGCAGTGCGGCACGTTCGGCCACTTCTTCAGCGCCGCCTTGACGATCTCGTCCATGGCCCGATGCTGCGTCAAAGATGGCGGGCGATCCAGCCCATCACCTGCTCGGGCAGGGTCATCACGTGACCGGGCCAGCGACCGCCGGGGAATCCCACGTGCCCGCCATGCCTCGGCTGCCACAGCGTGACGCGGTCGCCGACCTCGTGCACACGGGGCAGGCTGCTGCCGGGCACGAACGGGTCGTTCAGCGCATTGAGCACCAGCGCCGGGATGCGGATGCGGTTCAGATGCGGCTTCGCCGAACCGCGCGCCCAGTAGTCGTCGGTGTCGCGAAATCCGTGCAGCGGCGCGGTGAAGACGTTGTCGAACTCGTAGAGGTCGCGCGCGGCGAGCAGCTTCTCGCGGCTGAACAGCCCGGGGTGCTGCGCCAGCTTGGCCAGCGCGCGCGGCTTCATCGTGCGCAGGAACATGCGCGTGTAGACGAGCCGGTTGAAACCGCGGCCGATGGCGTGGCCGCCGGCCGCCAGGTCGATCGGCGAGCTGATCGCGGCCACTGCCTTCGCGGTGGCGCCGGCGCTGCCACCCGCCTCCTCGGCCCAGCGCAGCAGCGCGTTGCCGCCCAGCGAGACACCGACGGCGGCGATCGGCCCGGCGTGGCGTTGCCTCGCCTGGCCGAGCATCCAGCCGATCTCCTCGAAGTCACCCGAGTGGTAGGCGCGCGGCGCCAGGTTCAGTTCGCCCGAGCAGCCACGGAAATGCGGCATCACGAAACGCCAGCCGTGGCGGCGCGCCCAGTCGGCGAAGGCCTGCGCATAGTGGCTGCGCGTCGAGCCTTCGAGGCCGTGGAACATCACCAGCAGCGGCGCGGTGGTGTCCTCGCCCAGCCAGTCGGCATCCACGAAATCGGCGTCGGGAGTCGTCCAGCGTTCGCGGCGGAACTGGATCGCCGGCCCGCGGTGCCGCTGGCCGAACAGCGCCGGCCAGATCGTCTGCGCATTGCCGCCGGGCAACCAGCGGGGCGAGCGGTACTGCTGCACCGCCGCTCAGTGCAGCGTCGAGCCGCCCTCGGCGGCGTCGTGCGCCTCGCGCGGCGAGCCGGGGCTGGCATGGTGCGCGGCCAGGGCCCAGCCGCGGCTCGACTTCACGTAGACGTTGGTGGCCATCACCCAGGCCGCCTTGGGGCCCTGCTCGGTGGGCACGTTGACGCGCTCCTGCACGCTGTGCACGGCGCAGTTCAGCGCCTGCAAGCGGCGCACCTTCTCGGGCCGCACGTCGATCGCGCCGCCGTTGGCGAACAAGGCCTCGAACGAGGCGCGGATCGCCGCGGCGCCGACCAGACGCGGCCCGCCGGGGTGAACGCAGACGATTTCGTCGTCGTCGGACCACACCGCCATCAGCGCCTCGATGTCGGCGCGCTGCAGCGCCTCGTAGAGCTGCTGCTCGATCTCGTCGGGCGTCGAGGGCGACGGCGGCGGCTTGATGCGCGGCATGGCTCGGGCTCGCCGGTCTCAGCGGAACACGACGGTCTTCTTGCCGTTGAGCAGCACCCGGTGCTCGACGTGCCATCGCACCGCGCGGGCCAGCACCACGCACTCGACGTCGCGGCCCACGGCGGTGAAGTCTTCCGGGCTGAGCGTGTGATCGACGCGCTCGACGTCCTGCTCGATGATCGGCCCTTCGTCGAGCTCGGCGGTGACGTAGTGCGCCGTCGCGCCGATCAGCTTCACGCCGCGCTCGTGCGCCTGGTAGTAGGGCTTGGCGCCCTTGAAGCTGGGCAGGAAGCTGTGGTGGATGTTGATCGCCCGGCCGCGCAGGAACTGGCAGAACTCGCTGCTCAGGATCTGCATGTAGCGCGCCAGCACGACGAGGTCGATCTGCTGTTCGTCGACCAGCGCCTCGACCTGCTTCTCCTGCGCGCGCTTGGCCTCGGCGCCCGAGCCGGTGGCCAGCGGCAGGTGGTGGAAGGCGATGCCGTAGCTGGCCGCGAGGTCGGCGTAGTCGGGGTGGTTGGAGACGATCGCCGGGATGTCGACGTTGAGCTGCCCCGAACGCCAGCGGAACAGCAGGTCGTTCAGGCAGTGGCCGTGCTTGCTGACCATCAGCATCACGCGCGGCTTGCGTGCCAGCGAGTGCAGCCGCGCATCCATGCCGAACTGCTCGCTGAGGTGGCGGAACAGCGGTTGCAGCGTCGCCACGTCGGCCAGGTGCGGCGGCGCCTCGAAGTGCACGCGCAGGAAGAACAGGCCGGTGGCGTCGCTGCTGAGCACGTCGCCGTACTGCTGCGAATCGATGATGTTGCAGCCGGCCTGGAACAGCAGGCCCGAGACGGCATGCACGATTCCCTTGGTGTCGCGGCAGGACAGAGTGAGGACGAATTCGGTCGGGCGGGGCATGCGGGCTTTCCAGTGGTCGGCGCATTGTAAAGAGCCGGCCCTCGTAGACTCGCGCCATGCCCGCCGCCGCCGACTGGTCCGACCGCAGCCGCGAACTCGCGCAGCTGCTCGCGCGCGCCGGGCTGGGCGACCGTGCGGCTTTTGCCACGCTCTACGAGCGCACCAGCGCGCATCTGTTCGCCGTGGTGCTGCGCATCAACCGGGACCGGGCCCAGGCCGAGGACATCCTCCAGGAGGTGTATGTCAACGTCTGGCGTTCGGCGCAGAGCTTCGATGCGGCGCAGAGCCAGCCCCTGACCTGGCTGACCAGCGTGGCGCGCAACCGCGCCATCGACAGCCTGCGCCGCGCGCAGAGCCAGCCGCAGATCCAGGCCGCCCCCACCTCCGGCGGTGACGATGCAGAGGACACCGACGTGTACGACAAGCTGGCCGACGACAGCGCGGGGCCGCTCGAGCTGCTCAGCCGGGCCTCGGATGCGCGCGCGCTGACGCACTGCATGGAAGGCCTGAGCGCGCCGCAGCGCCAGAGCGTCGCGCTGGCTTTCTTCGATGGCCTCAGCCACGCCGAGGTCGCCGACCAGCTGCAGCAGCCGCTGGGCACGGTGAAGTCGTGGGTGCGGCGCGCGCTGATGGCACTCAAGGGCTGCCTCGAGGCCGCTGTGCAGCGCGACGTGGCGGGCCGAGGCTGAGATGGACTACAGCCGCCCCGAACTCGCCGACCGGCTGGCCGCCGACTACGTGGCCGGGACGCTGCGTGGGCCGGCGCGCCGGCGCTTCGAGGCGCTGCTGCCGGCGCACCCGGCGCTGCGTGCCGCGGTACGCGCCTGGCAGGACCGGCTGATGCCGCTGACGGCCACGCTGGCGCCCTTGCCGCCGTCGCCGCAGGTGTGGCAGCGCATTCAGGCGCGCATCGGCGGCGCAACCTCGGCGGCCCCGGCGCCTTCCGCCTGGTGGGCACGCCTGGCGTTCTGGCGCGGCTTCGCGGCGCTGGCCTCGGTGGCGGCCATGAGCCTGGCCGTGCTGCTGGCCAATCCAGGCCCGACGTTGCCGCCGATCGTGGTGGTGATGAACGCCACCGCGCCGGCCGGCGGCGCAGGCGGCGTGATGCCCGCCTCCTTCGTCGCCAGCATCAGCGGCGACGGCCGTGCGGTGGTCACCAAGCCGCTGGGCAACGTGGCACTGCAGCCCGACCGCGTGCTCGAACTCTGGGCCGCCGCGGGCAAGAACCCGCCGCGTTCGCTCGGCCTGATTTCGGCCAGCGGCGCGACCGTCGTGCGCCGCGCTTCGCTGCCGCTGGGCACCGACCACCTCGCGGTGAGCCTGGAGCCGCCGGGCGGCTCGCCCACCGGCGCGCCGACCGGGCCGGTGCTGGCCGTCGGCCAGCTCTAGGCGCCGGGGCTCACGATCAGGCTGCGGCCAGCGTCACGCTGAAGGTCGAGCCCTGGCCGGGCACGCTGACCACGTCGATGCGCCCGCCCATGAGTTCGACGAGCGAGCGCGTCACCGCCAGGCCGATGCCCGCGCCTTCGATCGCGCTGTGCTGGTGCGCGCCGCGGTGGAAGGGCTCGAACAGGGTGGGCAGGTCGGCAGCGGCGATGCCCACGCCAGTGTCCGACACGAGCAGCACGACGAGTTCGCGGTCGGCACGCACGCGAAGGCGCACGCTGCCGCCGGCTCGGTTGTACTTGATGCCATTGCCCAGCAGGTTGAGGACCACCTGGCGCAAGCGCGTGGCATCGGCGCGTGCCGACCAGGGGGTGTCCTCGGCGTCGAAGTGCAGCACGACGCCGGCCGCATCGGCCTGCGCGCGCACGAACTCGACGCAGTCGGCCAGCAGCGGCGCGAGCGGCAGGGCCGCCAGCGTCACGGCGAGCTGGCCCGACTCGATGCGCGTGAGGTCGAGCAATTCGCCGATCATCTGCAGCAGGTGCGTACCGGCCTCGCGGATCAGCTCGACGCGGCGGCGCTGCGTCTCGTTCAGCGGCGCATTGCTGTCGAGTTCGAGCAATTGCGCGAAGCCCAGCACCGCGTTCAGCGGCGTGCGCAGTTCGTGGCTCATGCGCGAGAGAAAATCGGTCTTGGCCCGGTTCGCGGCCTGCGCTGCCGCCGCCGCTTCACGCACGCGGTCGAGCTCGCGCTGGTCGGTCACGTCCTGCAGGTAGCCGTGCCAGGTCACCGTGCCGTCGGTTTCGGCCTGCGGCGTGGCGCTGCCGCTGAGCCAGCGCGCCGGCGCGCCGCGCCGGAAGATGCGGAACTCGCATCGCCACGGCCGCATCATGCGGCCGGAGTCGATGATGCTCTGCTCGAGTTGCGCACGGTCCTCGCGCTCGACCATGCGGAAGAAGGCGCCGGCATCCTCCGTCAGCGTCTGCGGCGACACGCCGAGCAGATCGATCACGCTCTCGCTGACGAAGGGAAAGTAGCCCCGGTTCAATGCGCCCGGCCGGTTGCGGAACTGGAAGACGATGCCCGGCACGTGGCGCGAGATCTTGAGCAGCCGCTCGGCCATCTCCAGCGCCGTGCCCTGCGCTTCGCGCCGCAGCGTGATGTCGGACAGCGTGCCCACCATGCGCAGCGGTGTGCCGTCCGGCGCACGCTCGACCACGCGCCCGCGCTCGGCGATCCAGCGCCACGACCCTTCGCGCGTGCGAGCGCGGTACTCGTGCTCGTAGATCGGCACTTCGCCACGCACATGGCACAGGTAGGCTGCATGGTTGGCCGCCACGTCTTCCGGATGGATGAGCGCGTCCCAGGCCTGCTGCGAGGTGCCGATCTCGCCGGGTGCGTAGCCGAGCAGTGCGGCGCTGGCGTCGGTGTTCGACAGGCGGTCGCTGCCGATCTCCCACTCCCACACGGCGGTGCCCGCGCCGAGCAGCGCGTCGCGCATCAACGCCTCGGTGATGCGCCCGGCTTCGTCCATCACGCCGCCAGGGCGTCGTGCAGCGCGGTCTCCACGCGCTGCGGCGCCACCTCGCTCAGGCAGCGTGTGTGGCCGAAGCGGCAGTTGCGCTCGAAGCAGGGCATGCAATCCAGGCCGAGCTCGCCCTTCAGCCACAGCACCTGGGCGCGCGGGTTCAACGGCGGCGTGTGCTCGGGGCTGGTGGAGCCGAACACCGCCACCTGCGGGATGCCGAAGGCCGCGGCCACGTGCATCAGGCCCGAATCGTTGCTGACCAGGCCGCGCGCACCGGCGATCAGCGCCATGGCATCCATCAGCGAAGTCTGCCCGGCCAGCACGCGGCAGGCGCCGGGCGCAGCATCCGCGATCTGCTGGCACAGCGCCGCCTCCTTGCCCGAGCCGAGCAGCAGCACCGGCAGGCTCTCCTTCGCGTGCAGGCGGCGTGCCAGCTCGGCGTAGTGCCCGGCCGGCCAGCACTTGGCCGGGCCGTATTCGGCGCCGGGTGCGAAGACCCAGTAGCCGCCCGGCTCGACGCCGGCCGCATTGGCCGCAGCGCGCAGCACCGCAGGTTCGAAGCTCAGGCTCGGGCGCGCATCGGCCGCCGCCCCGACCCCGCGCGGCTCGCCGGCCAGCGCCCGGTAGAAGGCCACCATCGGCGGGCGGCCGCCCGGGTTGCGGAGTTGGCGATTCAGCAGCAGCCAGCGGCCTTCGCCGCGGTAGCCCACACGCCGAGGGATACCGGCGAACCAGGGAATCAGCGCCGCCTTGATCGAGTTGGGCAGCACGTAGGCGATGTCGAAACGGCCGCGCAGCGTGGCCGCGATGCGCCGCCGCGCGGCCCAGTCGAGCCGGCCGTGGGCGAAGGGCAGTTCGATCACCTCGCGCACCTGCGGCATGGCGCGGTACACCGGCGCCACCCAGGGCAGCGCCGCGACCGCGAGTCTCTCGCCGCGCGCGGCCAGATCTGCGAGCAGCGGCTCGGACATCACCGCGTCGCCGATCCACTGCGGCGCGATGACCAGCGAGCGCGTCATCGTCGGCCGGGCGTCAGTGGGCGTGAAGCTTCTCGCCCGCTTTCAGCCGGTACACCGTGCCGCAGTACGGGCACCGGCCTTCGCCCGTGGTGGCGACATCGATGTACACCTTCGGGTGGGTGCTCCACAGCGCCATCTTCGGGTTCGGGCAGGCCACCACGCCGGGGCCCTGCACGTCCTGCGCGGTCACCTCGACCACGGCCTTGGCTTGAGTGCTCATCATCAGACCTTCGTGAGCCATTCGGCGTATTTCGGATTGCGCCCGTTGACGATGTCGAAGAACGCGCTCTGGATCTTCTCGGTGATCGGCCCGCGCGAGCCCTGGCCGATCTCGATGCGGTCGAGCTCGCGGATCGGCGTGACCTCGGCGGCGGTGCCGGTGAAGAAGGCCTCGTCGCAGATGTAGACCTCGTCGCGGGTGATGCGCTTTTCCACCAGCTTGAGACCCAGGTCCTGGCAGATCGCCAGGATGGTGTCGCGCGTGATGCCGTTGAGCGCGCCGGCCGACAGGTCGGGCGTGTAGACCACGCCCTTCTTGATGATGAACAGGTTCTCGCCCGCACCCTCGCTGACGAAGCCGGCCGAGTCGAGCAGCAGCGCCTCGTCGTAGCCCTCGTCGGTGGCCTCCATGTTGGCGAGGATGGAGTTGGTGTAGTTGCTCACCGCCTTGGCCTGCGTCATCGTGATGTTGACGTGGTGGCGGGTGAAGCTGCTGGTCTTGACGCGGATGCCGCGCTTCAGGCCCTCTTCGCCCAGGTAGGCGCCCCAGGACCAGGCGGCGACCATCAGGTGGATGGTGTTGCCCTTGGGGCTGACACCCAGCTTCTCGGAGCCGATCCAGGTCAGCGGGCGCAGGTAGCAGCTCTCCAGCTTGTTGGCGCGCACCACCTCGCGCTGCGCCTGCATCACCTGCTCCTGGCTGAAGGGGATCTTCATGCGCAGGATCTTGGCGCTGTTGAACAGCCGCTCGGTGTGCTCGCGCAGCCGGAAGATCGCCGTGCCGTTCACCGTGTTGTAGGCGCGCACGCCCTCGAAGGCGCCGCAGCCGTAGTGCAGCGTGTGGCTCAGCACATGGATCTTGGCGTCGCGCCACTCCACCAGCTGGCCATCCATCCAGATCTTTCCGTCACGGTCGGCCATCGACATGGCTGCTCTCCAGGGTTTTCTCGAACCGGCAATTTTACGGCGCGGGTCGGTCCAGCTCGAATCGGGCCAACTTGCCGCCCTCGAACCGCAGCCTCACCGTGCTGCCGCCCTCGTCGCTCCAGGACCAATGGTCGTCGCCGCCGTCGAGCTTGCGGCCGAGGCTCCTGGTCAGGCCGATGACCTGCAGCATGGTCATGCCGGGCTGCAGTTTCGCGTTGAGCATCACCGCGCTGTCGACATGGCCCACCGGGGCCTGGCCGGCCTGGCGCATGGCGCGCATGGCCCGGCTGAACTGCAGCAGCAGCCAGAACACCACCACGCTGACGCCCAGCAGCACGCCTTGCCAGCCATAGGAATACCAGGCGACGACGACGAGAATGGTGGCCAGCGACCAGCCGATGATCCGGTTCATGGCCGCGATGTTAGCGACGCGCGCAGTGCAGCCGTCAAAGGTTGCGCACCAGCTCGATGGCCTGCTCGATGCGCTCGACGGCGTGGATGGTCAGCCCTTCGATCGGCTTCTTCGGCACGTTGGCCTGGGGCACCACGGCCACCGAGAAGCCGAGCTTGGCGGCCTCCTTGAGCCGCTCCTGGCCGCGCGGCGCGGGGCGGATCTCGCCGGCCAGCCCGACCTCGCCGAAGGCGAAGAAGCCGCGCGGCAGCGGCCGCCCGCGCAGCGAGCCCTGGATGGCCAGCATCACCGCGAGGTCGGCCGCGGGCTCGCTGATGCGCACACCGCCCACCGCGTTGACGAACACGTCCTGGTCGAAGGCGGCGATGCCGGCGTGGCGGTGCAGCACCGCCAGCATCATCGCCAGCCGGTCGCGCTCCAGGCCGACACTCAGCCGCCGCGGGCTCGGGCCGCCGGCATCGACCAGCGCCTGGATCTCCACCAGCAGCGGCCGCGTGCCCTCCAGCGTGACGAGCACGCAGGAGCCGGGCACCGGGTCGCCGTGCGTGGAGAGAAAGATCGCGCTCGGGTTGGCCACGCCCTTCAGGCCGCGCTCGGTCATCGCGAACACGCCGATCTCGTTGACCGCGCCGAAGCGGTTCTTGATGGCGCGCACGAGGCGGAAGCTCGAATGCGTGTCGCCCTCGAAATACAGCACCGTGTCGACGATGTGCTCGAGCACGCGCGGCCCGGCCAGCGTGCCTTCCTTGGTGACATGGCCGACCAGCACCACCGTCGTGCCGCTGGCCTTGGCCGCGCGCGTCAGGTGCGCGGCGCATTCGCGCACCTGCGCCACCGAGCCGGGGGCGGAGCTGAGCTGGTCGGAGTACACGGTCTGGATCGAGTCGATCACGCACACCGCCGGCTGTTCGCTCTCGATCGTGGCAAGGATGCGCTCGAGCTGGATCTCCGCCAGCACGCGCACCTGCGAGCCGTCCAGGCCGAGGCGGCGCGAGCGCAGCGCGACCTGCGCGCCGCTCTCCTCACCGGTGACGTACAGCGTCTTCGCCGTGCGCGACAGCGCGTCGAGCGCCTGCAGCAGCAGCGTGCTCTTGCCGATGCCCGGGTCGCCGCCGATCAGCACCACGCCGCCCTCGACGATGCCGCCGCCGAGCACGCGGTCGAGCTCGTCGATGCCGGTGGGCTGGCGCTCGACGTCGCTGGCCTCGATCTCCGACAGCGTGGCCACCGGCTGCGCCTTGGCCAGCGACTGGAAGCGGTTCTTGCCCGCGCCGGCCGCTTCGGCCACCGATTCGATGAGCGTGTTCCACGCCCCGCAGCCCGGGCACTTGCCCAGCCACTTCGGGCTGGTGGCGCCGCATTCGTTGCAGGTGTAGATCGACTTGTCCTTGGCCATGCGCCATTCTCGCCGCGCGGCGACAATCGCCCGATGGAACTATCGACCTGGATCGCCTTCTTTGCCGCCGCCTGGGCCATCAGCCTGTCGCCCGGCGCCGGCGCCGTGGCCGCCATGAGCGCCGGCCTGAACCACGGCTTTCGCCGCGGCTACACCATGACCTTCGGCCTGGTCACCGGCATCTGGACGCAGGTGCTGGTGGTCGGCGTCGGCCTGGGCGCGCTGATCGCGGCGTCGAGCCTGGCGTTCAGCGTGGTCAAGTGGGTCGGCGTGGCCTACCTGGTCTGGCTGGGCATCAAACAGTGGCGCGCACCGGCCGTGCCGCTGGCCGCTGCCGACGGCGAACGCGCCGATGTGTCGCGGCGCGAGCTGTTCGTGCGCGGCTGGATCGTCAATGCGCTCAACCCCAAGGGCACGATCTTCCTGCTCGCCGTGGTGCCGCAGTTCCTCGAGCTCTCGCGGCCGCTGCTGCCGCAATACGCGGTGATCGCGCTCACGCTGGCCTTCACCGACCTGGTCGTGATGGCGGGCTACACGGCACTCGCCTCGCGCGTGCTGCGCGCGCTGAAGGCGCCCGCGCACCTGCGCGCGATGAACCGCAGCTTCGGTGCGCTGTTCGTCGTCGCCGGCACGCTGCTGGCCTTCTTCAAGCGCGCCTGAGCCGCCGCTGCCGGCGACGTGCCGGCTTCATCGTGGCGTAAACATTTGTCCGAATGTTCCATTAGCATTCGGGCCTTCGGCGCCTGTGTCGCCGCCACTCACGGAGATTCCCCCATGCACCCCAAGACCCTGGGCCTGAGCCTCGCCTTCGCCAGCGCCTTGCTCACCGCCTGCAGCAGCACGCCCGTCACTGCGCCTGCCCCCGCGAGCGCGCCGGCCCCCGCCCCGGCACCCGCTCCGGCGCCGTCCCCGGCCGCCGCGGCCGCACCCTCGTCCACCGTGGCCATGGTCAACCTGCCCGCGCACCTCGACCCGAACAGCTCGATCTCGAAGGAGCGCAGCGTCTACTTCGACTTCGACGACTTCTCGATCAAGCCGGACTACGCTGCGCTCGTCGAGCGCCATGGCAAGTACCTGAAGAGCAACGCGACGCTGGCGGCCAAGGTCGAGGGCAACGCCGACGAACGCGGCAGCGCCGAATACAACCTCGCGCTCGGCCAGAAGCGCGCCGAGGCGGTCGTCAAGGGGCTGAAGATCTACGGTGCCACGGACCGCCAGCTGGAAGCCGTCAGCTGGGGCGAGGAGCGTCCGGTGGCCACCGGCCACGACGAGGCCGCCTGGGCGAAGAACCGCCGCGCCGACATCGTCTACCCCAAGCAGTAGGCCCTGGCCTCGCCACGGCGGTTCATTGACCGAGCGGCACCGTGGCCCCTTGCGGATCGGCGTCGAGCACGGCAATCAGGTTCGCGAGGTCGGCGTCGAGCCGCTCCAGCGTCTGCGTGTCCAGGCTCGCCAGCGCCTCGGGCAGGACGCCCGCGAACGGCCCCGGTGCGTGCTTCAGGACCTTGCGCCCGGCCGGCAGCACCTCGAGCTGCACGGCACGCCGGTCGGGCCCGTCGCGCGAAATGGCGATCAGGCCACGCTCGGACAGTGCCTTGATCAGATTGCTGGCCGTCGACTGTTTCACGTCCATGGCGCGGGCCAGGTCGTTCACGCCGCGCCCCGGTTGGGCGCGGATGATGCTCAATGCCCACAGCTGCGCGCCGCCGATGCCGGCCGTCCGCTCGACCTGCTGGAAGTGTGCCTTCACCGCGTTGAATACCAGGCGGAAGCGGCGCAGCACACGCGCGGCCGGTTCCGTGAGCTGCGCGCCCTTGCGGTCGGTGGCCGTTTCGATGGCGGGCGGCTTCGTGCGAGCGGCGCTCGGGCGGCGGGTGGTCATCGGGAAATGATAGAGGAGCGAGGGTGAACCACGACCTGCGCATCGTTGCGGCCTTCAAGCGCGAGCTGTCCGACTGGCGCCTGTGGGTGGCACGCGCCGTCGTGATCGCCGTGGCCATCGCCGCCGGCCTGACCGTCGTCGCGTTCACCTGGATGACCGACCACGCGCTCGGTCTGTTTCGCGTGGCGCGTACGGCGTGGTGGTGGCTCCCGCTGATCGTCACGCCGATCATCACCGGGGCGATCGTGTGGGTCGTTCGGCGCCACGTGCCGGGAGCGGCGGGCTCGGGCATCCCGCAGGTGATGGCCGCGCTCGACCCCCGAGTGGATTCGTCCAGCCGCGGCCTGTTCGTGTCGCTTCGCCTGACGCTGGCCAAGATGGCGCTGACCTCGGCCGGGCTGCTCGGCGGGCTCTCGCTCGGCCGCGAAGGCCCGTCGGTGCAGGTGGCTGCCGGCGTCATGCTCGCCGCCAGGCGCTGGCTGCCGCAGCGCAGCGCCGTCACCGAGCAGGGCCTGCTGGTCGCGGGCGGTGCAGCCGGCATTGCCGCGGCCTTCAATACACCGCTGGGCGGCGTGATGTTCGCGATCGAAGAGTTGTCGCGCTCGCCGGAGCAGCGCAACAGCGGCCTGATCATCGCCGCCATCGTGCTGGCGGGCCTGGTGGCCGTTTCGCTGTTCGGCAATGGCACCTACTTCGGCGTCATCCAGGTGCCGGCGCTCGACATCTCGCTGCTCGGCCCCGGCGTGCTGGTAGCGCTGGCCGGCGGCATTGCCGGCGGCCTGTTCTCGCGCCTGCTCATCACCTCGCTGGCGGGCCGGTCACCGGATGTGGCGAGTCGCTGGCGTGCGCGCCGCCCGGTGCTGTTCGCGATGGCCTGCGGGCTCGCCGTCGCCGTGATCGGCGTGGCCACGGGGGGTGCCACGTTCGGCAGCGGCTACACCTACACGCGCAACCTGCTCGAAGGTGCCGAGTCCACGCCCGTGCTCCATGTGGCGCTGAAGTTCCTGGCCACCTGGCTGACGGCCTGGTCCGGCGTGCCGGGCGGCATCTTCGCCCCGGCGCTGACGATCGGCGCTTCGCTGGGCCATGACGTCGCCACGCTCACCGGATCCGCCCATGCACCCGCGCTGATCGCCCTGGGCATGGCGGCCTTCCTCGCCGCCGCCACCCAGGCACCGCTGACCGCCTTCATCATCGTGATGGAAATGGTCGACGGGCATGCCATGGTGCTCAGCCTGATGGCCTGCGCGTTGGTGGCCAGCGGTCTCTCGCGGCTGATCAGCCGGCCGCTGTATGCCACGCTGGCCCGCGCGCAGCTCGAGCGGCTGCCCGAGCGCGCCGCCACGCCAGCGGCAGTGCCGGTGCCGGAGCCAGGCAAGGGAGCCCCCACCGGGCTTCACTGAAGACACGCCGTTGACCAGGCCGCCCGCTCAGGCCTGCACCTTGCCGCGCCCGGCCTTGATTCCGCTGCGCAGGGTCTTGCCCTCCAGGCGGCGCCGCTGCGACGCGCGTGTCGGCTTGGTCGCCTTGCGCACGCGCGGGATGTGCGCCGCCGCGGCCACGAGTTCATGCAGCCTCGCCATCGCGTCTTCGCGGTTCTTCTCCAGGCTGCGGTGCTGCTGGGCCTTGATGACGACCACGCCCTCGTCGGTGATGCGCTGATCGCGCGTCGCGAGCAGCCGCTGCTTCAGCGCATCGGGCAGCGAGGAAGCACGCACGTCGAAGCGCAGGTGCACCGCGTTCGACACCTTGTTGACGTTCTGGCCGCCGGCGCCCTGCGCGCGGATGGCACTGAACTCCACTTCGGCCGGGTCGATCGCGAACGGGATGTTCACGGCGTGCCGCCGCGCAGCAGCCGCACCGCCTGCGGCAGCGAGCCGGCCTGCGGCATCCAGCGATCGATCACGACGCCGAGCACGGCCGCCAGCACCAGCAGGATCAGCATCGGCCGCCAGGTGCGGCCCGCCGCATGCAGCAGCCAGCCCTCGCGGCGCGCACGGAAGGCCAGCGCGCCGCCGGCCGAGGCGAAGGCGATCTCCACCGCCACGCCGAGCAGCACCTCGACGCCGAACAGGCCGAACACCGCGACGCTCAGTGCGCTGGCGATCAGCGCCGCGATGCCCAGCACGAGAGCCAGCGGCACCGCCACGGCCAGGCCTTCGTCGGCCGAGCCGGCCAGCTCGAGCGTGCCCTGGGCGATGTCGCCGGCCTCCAGGCCGCTGTCGCCGCATTCCACGCCGCCGCCGCCGCGACGTGACGGGATCAGCTCCAGCGCGTCGTCCAGCGGCCAGTCGCCGTCGGCCTCGGCGCGCGAGAGCAGCCAGCGGCACCACAGCCACAGCAGCGCGAGGAAGACGAGATAGCCGCCGGCCAGCGCGACCGACCAGCGCAGCGCGAGGCTGCCGACGCCGGCGCGCATCAGCGCCGTCGACAGGCCCCAGCAGGCGAGGAAACACAGGCTGCCGAGCAGGAAGGCATGCACGCGCAGCCAGCGGCGCTGCCGAAGGTCGGCGCGCACGCCGCGTTCGAAGTGCAGGGGGTCGTCGCGCTCTCGTCTCACCACCACGCTCACACCACGCTCACCGGCACGCGCCGGGCGAGCGCGCACATCAGCTCGTAGCCCACCGTGCCCGCCGATCGTGCCACTTCGTCGATGCCCAGCAGGCTGCCGTTCGGGCCGCGGCCCCACAGCGTGACCTCGGCGCCGAGCGTGGCCTCGGGCACGGGCGTGAGGTCGACGGTGATCATGTCCATCGAGACGCGGCCGACGGTGCGCGTGCGCACGCCGTTCACGAGCACCGGCGTGCCGGTGGGTGCCACCCGCGGGTAGCCGTCGGCATACCCGCAGGCCACCACGCCGATGCGCATCGGCGCCTCGGCCGTGAAGGCCCCGCCGTAGCCGACGCGATCGCCCGGCTGCAGCGATTGCAGGGCGATCAGCTTGGCGCGCAGCGTCATCGCCGGCTGCAGGACCCAGCCCGCGGCGTCGTGCGCCGGGTAATCGGGCGCCGAGCCGTAGACCAGGATGCCCGGGCGCACCCAGTCGGCGGCGACCAGCGCTCCCTCGCCCTGCCCGCCGGCGAAGCGCAACGTGGCCGCGCTGTTGCTCAGCGAGCGCTCACCGGGCAGTTCACGCGTGGCGGCCTCGAAGGCGGCCATCTGCGCCGCCACGCCACCGGGGCCGTCGGCATCGGCGAAATGCGTCATCAGCGTGATCTCGTCGACCTGCGTGAGGCCCGACAGCCGCTGCCACGCGCCGCGGTAGGCCGAGGGTCGGAAGCCGAGGCGGTTCATGCCGCTGTTCATCTTCAGGAAGACGCGGTGCGGCGCGTTCGTCTTGTGCGCCGCCAGCATGTCGATCTGCGCCTCGTGGTGCACGGTGTGCCACAGGTCCAGGCGCGAGCACAGCTCCAGGTCGCGCGGCTCGAAGCAGCCCTCCAGCAGCAGGATCGGGCCGCGCCAGCCCAGCGTGCGAACGCGCTGCGCCTCGTCGAGGTCGAGCAGCGCAAATCCATCGGCGCCCGACAGCCCCGCGTAGGCGCGTTCGATTCCATGGCCGTAGGCGTCGGCCTTGACCACCGCCCACACGCGCGACTGCGGCGCGGCCTGGCGTGCGCGGCGCAGGTTGTGCGCCAGCGCCTCGGTGTGGATGAGCGCCTCGATCGGTCTGGGCATGGTGCGCCGATTCTGCCAGCGCGGTCGGACCGGGGGTTCCCCCGCGGGCAGAAGTGACGGGGCCGCGTGCTATAAACCGGCGCCGCCGAAGTCCCCCGCATCCCCGGGCCGCGCGCGCGTGCAACGGAGCGAATGAAACGCGGCTTCTACACCATCATGTCGGCGCAGTTCTTCAGCTCGCTGGCCGACAACGCTTTGCTGGTGGCGGCCATCGAACTGCTGAAGAGCTCCGGCGCACCGGCATGGCATGTGCCGGCGCTGTCGCCGATGTTCGCGTTGTTCTACGTGATCCTCGCCCCATTCGTCGGCGCGTTCGCCGACGCGGTGCCCAAGGGCAAGGTGATGTTCATCTCGAACGCCATCAAGGTGGTGGGCTGCCTGCTGATGCTGTTCGGCGGCCACCCGCTGCTCGCCTACGCCATCGTCGGCCTCGGCGCGGCCGCCTATTCGCCGGCCAAGTACGGCATCCTCACCGAGCTGCTGCCGGCCTCGCAGCTCGTCAAGGCCAATGGCTGGATCGAGGGCCTGACGATCCTGTCGATCATCTTCGGCATCCTGCTCGGCGGCCAGCTGGTGGGCAAGAACATTGCGAGCCACCTGCTCGCCTTCAACCTGCCGCTGATCGACACCAGCATCGACACGGCGCCCGAAGCCGCCATCTCGTTGATCGTCTTCCTCTACGTCGCGGCGGCGCTGTTCAACCTGAAGATCCCGCGCACCGAGGCGCCGCTGCAGGTGCTGTCGGGCAACGTCGGCGCGCTGGTGCGCGACTTCTCCAACTGCAACGCGCGCCTGTGGAGCGACAAGCTCGGCCAGATCTCGCTGGCCACGACCACGCTGTTCTGGGGCGTCTCGGGCAACCTGCGCGTGATCGTGTTCGCCTGGGCCGCGGCCGCGCTGGGCTACGGCACCACGCAGGCCTCGTCGCTGGTGGGCGTGGTGGCCATCGGCACGGCCGCCGGCGCGATCGTCGCGTCGATGCGTTGCCGGCTCGACCAGGCCACCGGCGTGATCCCGCTGGGCATCGCGATGGGCCTGCTGGTGATCGGGTTGAACTTCATCACCAACGTGTGGGCGGCCGCGCCGTTCCTGATCCTGCTGGGCGCGATCGGCGGCTTCCTGGTGGTGCCGATGAATGCGCTGCTGCAGCACCGCGGGCACAACCTGATGGGCGCCGGCCGTTCGATCGCGGTGCAGAACTTCAACGAGCAGGCGTGCATCCTCGGCCTGGGCGCGTTCTATGCGGGCATGACCAAGTTCGGCATGTCCGCCTTCGGTTCGATCACCATCTTCGGCCTGGTCGTGGCGGTCACGATGTGGCTGATCCGCCGCTGGCACCGCTCGAACTGCATCGTGCACAAGGACGAGCTGGATCACCTGCTGGCCATCGCGCGGACCGACAAGCATTGACCTGGGATCAATGCTTGCGGCGTAGGGTCATGGGGCTGCAGCCCACGTGAGCCGCAGCCACTGGCACTGAACGCTCAGTCGTCCCCGCGCTCCGCGCGGATCACCTTCTCGATCGCCGCCGCCCACGGCACCGCCAGCGCCGAGCAGCCCTGGCGATTCAGGTGGATTTCGTTGATCCAGCTGCCACTCTCGCCGCTGCTGCCCTTCGCGGCCGCCTGGATCGGAATCAACGTGGTGTCGAAGAAATGCAGGTTGGGGAAGTTCGCCGCATCGGCCGCGCATTCCGCGAGCAGCGCCGCCAGCCGCCCGATCAGCAGTGCGGCCACGGCCTCGTAGTCGGCTTCGGGGACCGCATAGGCCTGCACCGAGGGGTACAGCCAGGGCCCGATGCCCAGTTCGGCGGGGGCCGGCCGCGGCATCGGCACGGCATAGCCGTGCAGGAACATGGGCGCTCCGCGCGACGGGCCGGCATCGCGCAGCCCGACCATGTGCTTGAGGTTCGCCTTCAGGTAGGTGCTGAAGGTCTGCCAGCCGGCGTCGCTGAGGTAGCGCGCGGCACCTTGCGAGGCATCGCCCCACTCCGCGGCCTCGCGCAGCAGGCGCTTGGCGAGCGGCACGCCCGGCCCCCGAACGCCCAGCGCGTCGATCAGGTCGTTGCCGCCGCAGGACAGCAGCAGACCGTCCCACACGCGGGCGCGCCGACCGGTGAGCAGGTCGATGAAGTCCGGGTCGCTGTTGAGCTCCGACATGTGGCTCAGCGTGTCGCCGGGCGTCGCGCAGTTGATCACGCAGCCGGTCTGGGCGAAGCGCATTTCGAACAGCAGGTTGGAGTTCTTCAGCGGATTCAGCGCGCCGACTGTGAACCACGAATCCCCCTCGGCGAGGAAACGGTAGCCGAACTCGCTGAACGGCGGCATCAGGTCGGGGCTGTTCAGGCTCGAGGGCGGGTAGATCTTCAGCTTGTTCATGGTGTCCTCCTGGGGTGTGCCGGCGCACGTTAGCGCTGCATGGGCGCCGCGGCAAGCCGACAAGCTGGGGAGACGGCTGCGGCGAGAATCGGCCGGATGTCCGCCGTCCTGCCCCGCACCACCTCCGTCTGGCCCGCCCTCGCCCTCGTCGTCAACGCCTTCGTGTGGGGCACTTCGTGGTGGGCCTTCCGGCAGCTCGAGGCGCGTGGCCTGCACCCGCTGTGGGCCACCGTCTTGATCTACGGCATGGCCGTGGCGGTGATCCTGCTGCTGCGCCCGCGGGCGCTGCGGCAGTTGCTGCACACGCCGGCGCTGTGGGTGCTGGTGCTGGCCTCGGGCACCACCAACGCCGCCTTCAACTGGGCGGTGACCATCGGCGACGTGGTGCGCGTGGTGCTGCTGTTCTACCTGATGCCGCTGTGGGCGGTGCTGCTGGCGCGCGCTCTGCTGAACGAGCCGCTGACCCGGCTGGCCGGCGTGCGCGTGCTGATCGCCCTGGCCGGCGCGGCCATCGTGCTGTGGCCGGCCGAACGCAGCGGCTGGGACGCCCTGCCGCTGCCGCGCTCGCTGCCCGACTGGCTGGGCGTGATCGGCGGATTCAGCTTCGCGCTGAACAACGTGATGCTGCGCCGCGAAGCCCACCGGCCCGAAGAAGGCCGCGCGCTGGCGATGTTCGCCGGCGGCATGGGGGTGGCCGGTGTGCTGGCGCTCGGGCTGGCGAGCGCCGGCACCGCGCCCTGGCTGCCGGCGCCTCAGCCGGCCTGGCTGGCGGGTGTGTTCGCGCTGGCGGTGCTGTTCCTGTTCGGCAACATGGCCTTGCAGTACGGTGCAGCGCGCTTGCCGGCCAACGTGACCTCGGTGGTGATGCTCACGGAGATCCTGTTCGCCTCGGTCTCGGCGCTGCTGCTCGGCGGCGGCAGCCTCACAGCACAGCTGCTCGCCGGCGGGGCGCTGATCCTGCTGGCGGCCTTGATGTCGACGCTCGGCAGTGCGCCGGACGCCTCACACTGAGGCCGGCGCGGCACTCGCCGTGACAGCGCCGTCCCAGATGAAGTCCGGATCCACCTGCTGAAGCGTGGTGATGAACTCCGCCTCGTGCAGCGGCTTGGTCAGGTAGGCATCGCAGCCGGCCAATGAGCCGCGCACGCGGTCGGTGGCGCCGTCCAGCCCGGTGACCATGACCACGACGGTGCGCAGGCCCGCCGCATGGGCTCCGCGCTGCTTGAGTCGCTGGCACAGCTGCAGCCCGTCGATGCTGCCCGGCGGGCCGAGCACGATGTCGAGGAAGGCCATGCCGAAGGTGCGCTTGGACAGGATCTCCATCGCTGCTTCGCCCGAGCCGCATTCGTGGACCTTGTAGCCGAGGTGGTAGAGCCGGCGCTTGAGGAACTGTCGCGCGATGGCGCTGTCCTCGACCAGCAGCACCTCGCGGCCGCCACCGCCGGGCCAGGCGGGCTTGGGCGGCCGGGGGCGCCGGCGTCGCTCCACGCGCGGCGCGGCCGCCACGTCTGCCGGCCGCGGCGCAGGCGGCGCTTCGGCGTGTTCGACCGGGCCGAGCGGCATCATCTCGCTGGGCGGGTCGGGCAGGCTCAGGCGCAACTCGACCAGCACCTCGAGCTCGCGCAGCACGTGCGCCGGGTCGATCGGCCGGGGCAGCCAGGCGTTCGCACCGCTGGGCGACTTGGCTCCGATGAAGACGGTGTCGCCCAGGCGCTGGCCGCGCTTCACGGCGGCCACGGCGGCGGCGCTGTCGGCGTCGGCGATCAGGAAATCACTCACGCCCGCTTCCTCTCCAGGCTGGAAGGTCGGCGAGCGCTGCGCCGCCAGGCGGAAGACCGACGCCAGCGCCTCGCGCTCGACGGCAGAAAAGCCCTCGATGGCGACGGTGAAGGTATCGGTGAAATCGGCAGCAGACATCGTCGGGCATCTTTGGGCCCGGGGCGATTCCCGTCAATCACTCGCTTTTCGGGATTGCCGGTTCTTCACGGTGATTCCTCACGGCGGCGATACCATCACGGCTCCAGCAGCGGAGGACCCGATGGCGCACAGCAGCATCTACGATTTCGAGGCCTTGTCGATCGACGGCCAGCCGGCGCACCTGTCGACGCAGAAGGGCAAGGTGCTGCTGATCGTCAACACCGCCAGCGCCTGCGGCTTCACGCCGCAGTTCGCCGGGCTCGAACAGCTGTGGAAGGACTACCGCGAGCGCGGCCTGGTGATCGTCGGCTTCCCGAGCAACGAGTTCGGCGCGCAGGACCCGGGCAGCAACGACGAGATCGCGTCGTTCTGCCAGCTGAACTACGGCGTGAGCTTCCCGATGATGGCCAAGGTCCAGGTCAACGGCGCGAAGGCGCACCCGCTGTGGCAGTTCCTCACCAGCGAGGCGCGCGGCGTGCTCGGCTCGCAGGCGGTGAAGTGGAACTTCACCAAGTTCCTCGTCGGCCGCGACGGCACGGTGCTCAAGCGCTATGCCCCGAACGACGCCCCCGAATCCCTCCGCAAGGACATCGAAGCCGCACTGGCGGCCTGACGCAGCCATGTTCTCCCACATCGAACCCTTCGCCGGCGATCCCATCCTCAGCCTCAACGAGGACTTCCAGAAGGACCCGCGGCCGCACAAGATCAACCTGTCGATCGGCATCTACTTCGACGATGCCGGGCGCATCCCGGTGCTCGAGTCGGTGAAGCGCGCCGAAGCGCAGGTGGTGGCGGCCGGCGGTGCCAAGCCTTACCTGCCGATCGAAGGCGCGGCCAACTTCCGCACCGCGGTGCAGTCGCTGCTGTTCGGCGCCATGCACGAGGCGGTGACGAGCGGGCGCATCGCCACCATCCAGTCGGTGGGCTCGTCGGGCGGCCTGAAGGTCGGCGCCGACTTCATCGCGCGCTGGTTCCCCGGCAGCGGCGTGTGGGTCAGCGACCCGACCTGGGACAACCACCGCTCGATGTTCGAAGGCGCCGGCATCGCCGTGCAGACCTACCCGTACTACGACGCCGCCACCGGCGGCGTGCGTTTCGCCGACATGCTGGCCGCGCTGCGCACGTTGCCGGCGAAGAGCATCGTTCTGCTGCACGCCTGCTGCCACAACCCGACCGGCGTGGACCTGACCCGCGCACAGTGGGACGAGCTGATCCCGCTGCTCAAGCAGCGCCAGCTGATCGCCTACCTCGACCTCGCCTACCAGGGCTTCGGTGACGGCATCGAGGAAGACGCCTACGCGGTGCGCGCCCTCGCCGCGGCGGGCCTGTCCTTCTTCGTCGCGAACTCGTTCTCGAAGAGCATGAGCGTGTACGGCGAGCGCTGCGGCGCACTCAGCGTGGTCTGCCCCGATGCGGCGCAGGCCGCGCTGGTGCTCGGCCAGCTCAAGTTCACCGTGCGACGCAACTACTCGAGCCCGCCGATCCACGGCGGGCAGATCGTCGCGCGGGTGCTCACCGACCCGGCGCTGCGCGCGCTGTGGGAGGGCGAGCTCGCAGCGATGCGCGAACGCATCCTGGCCATGCGCCGCAAGCTGCACGGCGTGATCAGCGCCAAGGTGCCGGGGCGTAATTTCGACTACTTCCTCACCCAGCGCGGCATGTTCAGCTACACGGGGCTGAGCGCAGCGCAGGTCGACCGGCTGCGCGAGGAGTTCGCGGTCTACCTGGTGCGCTCGGGGCGCATCTGCGTGGCGGGCCTGAACACTGGCAACGTCGAGGCCACCGCGGTGGCGATGGCGGCGGTGATGGGCTGAGTTGGCTCAAGCCCGAGCGGCGCGGAGGTCGATAAGACTTTCTTAACCCCCCGGCGGGACCATGGCGACTCCAAGGAGAGTTGCCATGCACCGAAGACTGTCGATCCTCGCCGCCGCGCTGGCCCTGGCCGGCGCCGCCCACGCCGCCACGCCGTCCGAGCAATTGGCCGGCTACACCGCCGCCGCCAAGACGGCCGCCGACCCCGCGCGCGGCCAGAAGCTGTTCACCACCACCGGCACCAAGGAGTGGAGCTGCTCGTCCTGCCACGGCAGCACGCCGACCGGCACCGGCAAGCACGCCTCCACCGGCAAGGCCATCCAGCCGCTCGCGCCGGCGGCCAATGCAGAGCGATTCGCCGATCCGGCCAAGACCGAGAAGTGGTTCCGCCGCAACTGCAATGACGTGCTCGGCCGCGAATGCAGCGCCGGCGAGAAGGCCGACGTGCTGGCCTGGCTGATGACGCTCAAGCCTTGAGCGCCCCACGGAGAACATCGATGAAGAACAAGCTCCCGCTGCTGGCTGCGCTCGCGCTGGCCGCCCTCGCCCAAGCCCCCGCCCACGCCGGCGATCACGGCCGCAGCGTCGCCCTGCTGCCGATGTACGTGCAGGAATGCGGCTCCTGCCACGCACCCTTCCCGCCGGGCCTGCTGCCGGCCGAGTCGTGGCAGCGGCTGATGAACGACCTGCCGCGCCACTTCGGCACCGACGCCTCGGTCGATGCGGCCACGCAGAAGGCCTTGAACGTGTGGCTCACCGCCTACGCCGGCAGCGGCAAGCGCGCACGCACCGCGCCGCCGGAAGACCGCATCACGCGCGGCGACTGGTTCGTGCGCGAGCACCGCGAGGTGCCGGCCGCCGCCTGGAAGCGCGCCTCGATCAAGAGCGCGGCCAACTGCAGCGCCTGCCACGAGGGCGCGGCCCAAGGCATGTACGACGAACACAGCATCCGCATCCCGCGCTGAGCGCGCGCACCGGAGAACCTCATGAACACCGAGACACGATCGTCCACCCTGGTCTGGGACCTGCCCGTGCGCCTCTTCCATTGGCTGCTGGTGCTGTGCTTCGCCGGCGCCTGGCTGACTGCCGAGTCGGAGCACTGGCGCCTGGTCCACGTGACGCTGGGCTACACGATGGCGGCGCTGGTCGCCTTCCGCATCGTCTGGGGCCTGCTGGGCACGCGCTATGCACGCTTCTCGAGCTTCGTGCGCGGCCCGAGTGCGGTGCTCGCCTACCTGCGCTCGCTGTCGGGGCCGAAACCCGAGCACCACACCGGCCACAACCCGGCCGGTGCGCTGGCCATCGTCGGGCTGCTCGCCTTGATCGCCGTCACCACCGCAACGGGCTGGGCCGCCTACAGTGAGATCGCCGGCGACTGGCTGGAGGAGGTGCACGAAGTGGCAGCGAACGGCCTGCTCGGGCTGGTGGTGATCCACCTGATCGGCGTGGTCGTGGGCAGCTGGGTGCACCGCGAGAACCTGGTGCGCTCGATGCTGACCGGCCGCAAGCCGGTGCCGCAGGCCGAAGGCATCCGCCGCGGCTGGGCGACCGTGGCCGCCCTGATGCTGGCGGGCGTGCTGGGCTTCTGGTGGGTGCAGTGGCAGTCGGCCCCGGCCGACACCGGCGCGCAGATGTCCCGCGCCAGCCACGAGAAACACGAAGACCACGACTGAAACAGGCCCCTCGATGCGCATCCTGCTCGCTGAAGACGACCCCCTGCTCGGCGACGGCCTGCGCGCCGGGCTGCGGCAGCTCGGCTTCGTCGTCGACTGGGTACGCGACGGCGTGGCCGCCGAGCGCGAGCTGAACGACGGCGGCCACGAGGCCGCCGTGCTCGACCTCGGCCTGCCGATGAAGGACGGCATGGACGTGCTTGCCGCCGTGCGCGCGCGCGGCGTGCGCATCCCGGTGCTGGTGCTCACGGCGCGCGACGCCGTGCCCGACCGCATCCGCGGGCTGGACTCCGGCGCCGACGACTACGTGGTCAAGCCGGTCGACCTGCACGAGCTCGCCGCGCGCCTGCGCGCGCTGGTGCGACGCTCGCACGGCCAGCCCGACGAACAGTTGAGCGTGCAGGACGTGGTGCTCGATGCGGCCAAGCGCCAGGTGACGCTCGAAGGCGAACCGGTGACGCTGTCCGCCCGCGAGTTCGACGTGCTGCACGCGCTGATGCTCGCCGATGGCCGCGTGCTCTCGCGCGAGCAGCTCGAGCAGCGCATCTACGGCTGGGGCCAGGAGGTGGAGAGCAACGCCATCGAGGTTCACATCCACCACCTGCGCCGCAAGCTCAAGGCCGAACTGATCCAGACGGTGCGCGGCGTCGGCTACGCGCTCGCGAAAGCCCAGCCGTGACCGGCCCGCGCTCGCTGCAGGGCCGGCTGCTTGCACTGGTGCTGGCCACGGTGAGCGTGGTGTGGCTGGCCGCCTCGGCCTTCAGCTGGTGGGAGGCACGGCACGAGCTCGACGAGCTGCTCGACGGCCACCTCGCGCAGGCGGCGTCGCTGCTGGTGGTGCAGCGTGGCCGCGGCTCCCACGAAGACGATGACGACGACGAGCGGGTCGACGCGCCGATGCTGCACCGCTACGGGCCCAAGGTGGCCTTCCAGGTGTGGCACGAGGGGCGCCTGACGCAGCGTTCGTCCAATGCGCCCACCGAGCCGATGGCGCAGACGCAGCGCGGCTTCGAGACCGTGACGATGAACGGCGAGCCCTGGCGCGTCTTCGCCACGCGCGGCGCGAAGCGCGACATCCACGTCTACGTCGGCGAACAGATCGACTCGCGCGCCTCGATCCTGCAAGGCATGCTGCGCGGCCTGCTCGCACCGCTGCTGGTCGCCCTGCCGCTGATGGCGCTGCTGCTGTGGTGGGCGGTGCGGCGCGGCCTGCTGCCGCTGCACCGCATCGGCCAGACGATCGCGCAGCGCGAGCCGCAAGCGCTGCAGCCGATCGCCGCGGACGCCGCCGGCGAGAACATGCCCAGCGAGCTGGCGCCGCTGGTGGGCGCGTTGAACGGCCTGTTCGAGCGCATCGCCACCATGCTCGACAGCGAGCGGCGCTTCACCGCCGACGCGGCGCACGAGCTGCGCACGCCGATCGCGGCGATCCGCGCGCAGGCCCAGGTGGCGCAGGGCGCGGGCGGCGACGAGGCCGGCCGCCAGCATGCGCTGGCCGCGACGCTGGCCGCGTGCGACCGCGCCACGCGCCTGGTCGAGCAGCTGCTCACGCTGGCGCGATTGGAGTCGTCGGCCGACGGGCCCGGCGACGCGGTGGACCTGAGCCACGTGGCGCGCGACGTGCTCGCCGAGCTGGCACCGGCGGCGCTGGCACGCGGCCAGGCGATCGAGCTGGAGGCCGACGCGGCCGTGCCGATGCGCGGCAGCGCCACGCTGCTGTCGGTGCTGGTGCGCAACCTGGCCGACAACGCGCTGCGCTACAGCCCCGACGGCGCGCGCGTCATCGTGAGCGTGGGCCGCCGCGAAGGCAGGCCGGTGCTGACGGTGGACGACAGCGGCGGCGGCCTCAGCGACGCGCAGCAGCAGCGCCTGGGCGAACGTTTCTTCCGCGTGCTCGGCAACGCGGCCCCGGGCAGCGGGCTGGGCTGGTCGATCGTGCGGCGCATCGCCGCCGTGCACCGCGCCGAGGTGACGACGGGCCGCTCGGCCGCGCTCGGCGGCCTGTCGGTGCGTGTGGCCTTCGCCGCCTGACAGCGGGGCGATCAGACGCCCAGATAGCCCGCCAGCGCCGGGCTTGCCGCCACCTCGTCGGCGCCGCCTTCGAGCACCACCTGGCCCTTCTGCAGCACCAGCGCGCGGTCGCTGTGCGCGAGCACGCGGCGGTAGTCGCGGTCGACGATCAGCGTGGCGATGCCGCTGGCGCGGATCTCGCCGATGACGCGCCAGATGTCGGCCACGATCAGCGGCGCCAGGCCCTCGGTGGCCTCGTCGAGGATGATCAGTTCCGGGTGCGTCATCAGCGCGCGGCCGATCGACAGCATCTGCTGCTCGCCGCCGGAGAGCTGCGCGCCGAGGTTGCCCAGGCGCTCCTTCAGCCGCGGGAAGGTGTCGAGCACCCGCTCGTAGCTCCATTCGTTGCGCCCGTCGCGGCCGCGCCGCGCGGCCATCACCAGGTTCTCGCGCACGCTGAGGTTGCCAAACACGCCGCGGCCCTCGGGCACGTAGGCCACGCCCAGGCGCGCCACCTGGTGCGGCTTCGCCTTCGAGGCGTCCTGGCCGAACAGCGCGATGCGGCCCTCGCGTTGCGTGACGTGGCCGAGCAGGGTGCGGATCAGCGTGCTCTTGCCCATGCCGTTGCGGCCGAGCAGGCCCAGCGTCTGGCCGCGCGCGACGAGCAGGTCGACGCCATGCAGCACATGGCTGGAGCCGTACCAGGCGTGCAGGCCGCGGGCCTCGACGAGGAAGTCGTGGTTCACGTCAGTGGTCTCCGAGATAGGCGGTCAGCACCTGGGGATGGGTGCGGATCGCCGCTGGCACGTCGGAGGCGATCACGCTGCCATTGACCATCACCGTGATGCGGTCGGCGATGCGAAACACTGCGTCCATGTCGTGCTCGACGAGCAGGATGGCGTGGTCTGCACGCAGCTGATCGAGCAGCGCGAGCATGCGTTCGGTCTCCTCCGCACCCATGCCGGCCAGCGGCTCGTCGAGCAGCAGCACCTCGGGCGCGGTGGCCAGGCACATGGCGATCTCGAGCTGGCGCTTCTGGCCGTGGCTGAGCAGCCCGGCGGGGCGCTCGAGCAGCTCGTCCAGCCCGGCGCGCGCCGCGGCGTCGCGTGCTGCGGCGGTGCTCGCCTCGCAGCGCTGCGCATCGCTCCACCAGCGCCACGGCTTCTGCGCGCGTGCCTGTGCGGCGAGGCGGCAGTTCTCGAACACCGTGAAGCTCGGGTAGATCGTGTTGCGCTGGTAGCTGCGGCCCAGGCCGGCGCGGGCGCGCCTGGGCTGCGCCCAACGGGTCACGTCCTGGCCGAGCAGCTCGACGCTGCCGCCCGAGGGCGGGATCTCGCCGGAGAGGATGTTGATCAGCGTGGACTTGCCCGCACCGTTGGTGCCGATCACCGCATGCACGCTGCCGCGCGTGAGTTCGATCGAGACGCGATCGACGGCAACGAGGCCACCCCAGCGGCGCGTGATGTCGCGGCCGCGCAGCAGCACGGGCGCATTCGTTTCAGGCTTCATTCAGTGCCTCCGTGCCGACGGCAACCGGGCGGCTGCGCCCCACCAGTCGTTCGCGCCATTGCCCGGGCAGGCCGACCAGCCCGCGCGGCAGCAGCGCCACGCTGGCGATGATGGTCAGGCCCAGCCCCAGGTGCCAGTGCCGTGCGAAAGCGCCGAAGATCGCCTCCGACTTGAAGAACTCCTGCAGCAAGGCAAAGGCGAAGGCACCGATCAGCGCGCCGCGCAGGTGGCCGAGGCCGCCGAGGATGATCATGATCAGCACCGCGCCGGAGAGGTGCCAGCTCATCAGCTCGGGATTCACGAAGCCGTCCTTCACCGCGAAGAGAAAGCCCGCCAGCCCGGCGATGCCGCCCGACAGCGTGAAGGCCGCGAGCTTGTACGGGTAGGTGGAGAAGCCGGTGGCGCGCATGCGCTGCTCGTTGACGCGGATGCCGGCCAGCGCGCGGCCGAAGCGCGAGCGCAAGAGCACGGCGAGGAAGGCGAACACCGCCACGAGGCACACCAGCGTGAGGTAGTACAGCGACAGCGCGCCGTCGAGGTCGAGCCAGGTGCCGAGCACCGGCTTCATGGTCAGGTAGATGCCGTCGGTGCCGCCGCCCAGCGGCGTGTCGTGCACCACGTAGTAGGCCATCTGCGCAAAGGCCAGCGTGACCATGATGAAGTAGACGCCCTTGGTGCGCAGGCTCAACGCACCCACGGCCAGCGCATAGAGCGCCGCGGCCATGATGCATGCCGGCAGCAGCCACAGCAGCGAGGCCGCCTCGCCGGCCGGCGACAGCAGCACCGCCGCATAGGCGCCGATGCCGAAGAAGGCCGCCTGGCCGAAGCACACCAGGCCGGTGGCGCCGACCAGCAGCTCGAGGCTGAGCGCGAAAACCGCGTAGACCATGATCTTGGTGACCAGGTCGACGCCGTAGCTGCCGGCCAGCCAGGGCAGCAACGCCAGCGCCGCGAAGCAGGCGACGACAAACGCGGCCTTCGAACGATCGATCGTGTTCATCATCATCACCCCGCCTTGAACAGACCGTCCGGCTTCCACAGCAGGATCAGCGCCATCAGCACATAGACCAGCACGCCGGCCGCCTGCGGCACCAGCACCTTGCCGAAGGTGTCGACCGCGCCGATCAGCAGCGCCGCGAGCAGCGCGCCGCGGATCGAACCGATGCCGCCGATCACCACCACCACGAAGCAGATGATCAGCACCGTGCTGCCCATGCCCGGGTAGACGCTGGACACCGGCGCGGCCACCATGCCGGCCAGCACCGCGATGGCCACGCCCGCGGCGAACACCACGCGGTAGAGGAACTGGATGTCGATGCCCAGGCTCTGCACCATCTCGCGGTTGGCGCTGCCGGCGCGGATCATCATGCCCAGCCGCGTGCGCGTGAACACGAACCACATGCCCAGTGCCAGCGCCAGGCACACGCCGCTGACGAAGAGGCGGTAGACCGGGTAGGTCATCAACTCGCCCAGCGGCAGCGTGCCGGCCAGGATGTCCGGCGGCTGCACGCCGTGCACGTCGTCACCGACGAGCAGGCTGCGCAGTTCCTCGAACACCAGGATGAGGCCGTAGGTCATCAGCACCTGCTGCAGGTGCTCGCGCTCGTAGAGGAAGCTGAAGAACGCCCACTCGAGCACGTAGCCCAGCAGCACGGCAAGCACCGTGCCGACCAGCAGCACCGCAAAGAAGCCGCCGCCGAAGGTGGTTGCGACCACCGGCGCCAGCGCGAAGGCCATGTAGGCGCCGATCATGTAGAAGCTGCCGTGCGCCAGGTTGATGACGCCCATGATCCCGAAGATCAGCGTCAGGCCACTGGCCACGAGGAACAGCAGCAGGCCGTACTGCAGCGAGTTCAGGCACTGGATGAGGAACGTGGCGAGATCCATGGGCGAAGCCTTCCCCTGCGGCCACCGTGGCGGTGGCCGTTGGTCGGTTGAAACGGGTGTGCCGGAGAGGCCTTACATCTTGCAGCCGCGGGCCGGGTCGCTCAGCGCCTTCGAGGCGACGCTCACCAGCTTGTTCTCCTTGCCGCTCACCTGGCGCAGGTAGATGTCCTGCACCGGGTTGTGCGCCTTCGAGACGCTGAACGGCCCGCGCGGGCTGTCGATCTTCGCCTTCTCCACCGCGGCGGCGAAGTCGGCCTTCTTGCTCACGTCGCCCTTCACTGCGGCCAGGCCGATGCCCAGCATCTGCGCAGCGTCGTAGCCTTGCACGGCGTAGACGTCGGGCTGCAGCTTGTAGGTCTTCGCATACGCGAGGCGGAAGGCGTTGTCGCGCGGCGTGTTCAGCGCGTCGCTGTAGTGCAGCGTGGTCAGCAGGCCGTCGGCATCGGCGCCCTGCGCTTCCAGCGTGCCGTCGGTGAGGAAGCCGGCCCCGTACAGCGGAATGCTCTTCTTCAGGCCCGCGGCCGCATAGTCCTTGACGAACTTCACTGCGCCGCCGCCGGCGAAGAAGGTGTAGACCGCATCGGGCTTGCTCGCCGCGATCTCGGTCAGCAGCGCCTGGAACTCGACGCCCGGGAAGGGCAGCGAAAGCTCCTTCACCACCGAGCCGCCGGCCTTCTCGAAGGCTTCCTTGAAGCCGCGCACCGACTCATCGCCGGCAGCGTACTTCCAGGTGATGGTGACGACCTTCTTGTGGCCCTTCTTCGCCACCACCTCGCCCATCGCGTAACCCGGCTGCCAGTTGCTGAAGCTGGAGCGGAAGATGTTCGGCGCGCACATCGGGCCGGTCACCGCGTCGGCGCCGGCGTTGGGCACGAGCAGCAGCGTGCCGGTGTCCTTGGCGACCTTGGCCATCGCCATCGCCACGCCGCTGTGCACGGTGCCGACCAGCACGTCGACGTTGTCGCGCTTGATCAGCTTGTTGACGTTGTCGGTGGCCTTGGCCGGGTCGCTCTCGTCGTCGACCTTGACGAACTCGATCTCGCGGCCGGCGAGCTTGCCGCCCTGCTCCGTCACGTAGAGGCGAAAGCCGTTCTCGATGGCCGTGCCCAGCGCGGCGAAGGTGCCGGTGGCCGGCAGCATCAGGCCGACCTTGAGCTTGGCCGTCTGGGCCTGCGCCGAGGCGGTGGCGACGAGTGCGGCGGCGAGAGCGATGAGCTTGAGCTTCATGGGGTGTCTCCGGGGTTGTTCGAACGAATGAATCGGGTGGCAGCGTCGATCAAGGCGTCGGGCTGGTCGCGGTGCGGGGAGTGGCCGCAGGCGGGCAACTCCAGCAGCTCGGTGTGCGGCACGCGCCGCGCGATGCCGCGGATCTGCTCCAGCGTGCCGTACTCGTCGTCCAGGCCTTGCACGGCCAGCAGCGGGCAGCCGATGGCGCGGATTTCTTCCTCGATCGACCACTGCTTGAAGGGCGGGTGCAGCCAGATGCGGTTCCAGCCCCAGAAGGCGGAGTCGGGGTCGTCGTGGTGCCTGGCCAGGCGCTGCTTCAGGTCGGTGGTCTCGTAGGCCGTCTTTGCCTTGGCGATGCTGGCCACCGACAACTCCTCGACGAGGATGTGCGGCGCCAGCACGATGGCGCCGGCGATCGCCTGCGGAAACTTCGCCGCGTAGAGCAGCGTGATCGAGCCGCCGTCGCTGTGGCCGAACAGCCAGGGCTTGTCGCGAGTCGCATCGATGTCGAGCGCTTCGAGCAGCGCCGGCAGCACCTCGTGCGCCTGGCGATGCATGAAGTCCAGGTCCCAGGCCTCTTCGGCATCGCGCGGCGTCGAGCGGCCGTAACCCGGGCGCGAGTACACCAGGCCGCGCACGCCGGCGGCATCGCACAGGCGCTGCGGGAAGTCGCGCCACATCGACACCGAGCCCAGGCCCTCGTGCAGGAACACGACGAGCGGCCGGTCGCGCCGCTCGGGCGCGATGAACGCGTGCTCGATGCGCACGCGCTTCCCTCGCCATTCGACGTGGGCGAAGTCGCTCACGCGTCGCCCTTTTCCGCGTCACGCAGCTTGAAGCGCTGGATCTTGCCGGTGGCCGTCTTCGGCAGGTCGCTCACGAAGACGATCTGGCGCGGGTACTTGTAGGGCGCCAGCTTGTCCTTCACGAAGGCCTTCAGCTCGGCGTCGGTGGCGCTCGCGCCCGGCTTGAGCACCACGAAGGCCTTGGTCTTGGTCAGGCCCTCTGCATCCGGCACGCCGATCACCGCGGCTTCGAGCACGGCCGGGTGCTGCACCAACGTCGCCTCGACCTCGAAGGGCGAGACGTAGATGCCGCTGACCTTGAGCATGTCGTCGCTGCGGCCGCCGTAGGTGAAGCTGCCGTCGGCGTTGCGGATGTACTTGTCGCCGCTCTTCGTCCAGCCGCCCTGGAAGGTGTCGCGCGTCTTCTGGCGGTTGCCCCAGTACATCATCGCGGCCGAGGGGCCGTGGATGTAGAGGTCGCCGGGCTCACCGTCGGGCACCGGGCCGCCGTCGTCGCCGCGCAGCGAGATCTCGTAGCCGGGCACCGGCCAGCCGGTGGTGCCGTAGCGCACCTTGTCGGGCCGGTTGGAGATGAAGATGTGCAGCATCTCGGTGGAGCCGATGCCGTCGACGATGTCGGTGCCGAAACGGGCCTTGAAGCGCTCGCCGAGCTCGGCCGGCAGCGCCTCGCCGGCGGAGGACACGAGGCGCATCGCCACGTCGGTGCGCTTGGGCAGGTTCGGCGAGGCGAGCATGCCGGCGAAGCCGGTCGGTGCGCCGTAGAACACGGTCGGCTTCACGCCGCCGATGCCGCCGGTCCAGCGCTTGAAGGTCGCGTCCGGTGTCGGGCGTTCGGCCATCAGGATCACGGTCGCGCCCACGCTCAGCGGGAAGCTCAGCGCATTGCCCAGGCCGTAGGCGAAGAACAGCTTGGCGGCGGAGAAGCAGACGTCCTTCTCGGTCAGGCCGAGCACGCGCTTGCCGTACAGCTCGCAGGTCCAGTAGGGGTTGGCGTGCGAGTGCACCGTGCCCTTGGGGCGGCCGGTGGAGCCCGACGAGTAGAGCCAGAAGCCCGGATCGTCCGGCCCCGTGGCGGCGGGCTTGGCCATCGGCCCGTGCGCGGCGATGAACGATTCGAACTCCACCTCGGCCGGGTGCAGCGGCGCAACCGGGCGCGACACAATCACCTTGCCGACCTCGTGGTCCGACTTGATCAGCGCTGCTGTCAGCGCCGGCAGCAGCGCACCCGACACCAGCACCGCCTGCGCGCGGCTGTGCTCGAGCATGTAGGCGTAGTCGTCGGCGGTGAGCAGGGTGTTCACCGCCACCGGCACCAGGCCGGCGTACATGGCGCCGAGAAAGCTCACCGGCCAGTCGTTGCTGTCCTGCATCAGCAGCAGCACGCGCTCCTCGCGCTTGAGGCCCAGCGAGCGCAGCCCGGTGGCCAAACGCCGCACGCGCTCGGCGAGCTCGCCGTAGCTCAGGGTGGCGACGTCGTCGATGAAGGCGGCCTTCGCCGCGCGCGCCGCGTTGGCGGCGATCAGGTGCTGCGCGAAGTTGAAGGTGTCGGGCGGCGCGGCGACGTCGGCGATGTCGATCTGGGTCATGGCGGTTTCCTCGTCTTCAGGCCAGCGCGGCCAGTGTCGTGTTGCCGGCCTGGATGGCGGCGCGACGGTGATAGAAGTTCAGCGCACGCAGGCCACCGAGCTCTTCGCCGCCACCGGCGCGGCCGGGGCCGCCGTGCAGCGACTGCGGCATCACGTTGCCGTGGCCGGTGTGGTGGGCGGCGGCTTCGGGGCTGATGACATGCACGCGGCCGTGCAAGGGCGCGAGCTCGATCGCCGCGTCGGCCAGCGCCTGCGCATCGCTGCCGTACAGCGAGGCGACCAGCGACCCTTGACCGCGCTCGATGAGCTGCAGCGCATGCGCGCGGTCGCGGTAGGGCAGCAGCGTGGCCACTGGGCCGAACACCTCGGTGTCGTGCACGCGGTCGCTGGTGTCGCTGCCGGCGGCGTTTCGGGTGCCCAGCAGCGTGGGGCCGACGCAGCAGGCGACCGCCGCATCGGCGTCGAGCAACCCGTGTTTCGCGCCGTCGTGCAGCACTTCGGCCTGCACCTGCAGGTGGGCGAGGCCCTCGCGCACCGCGGTGAGCTGCGACCGGCTCACCAGCGCACCCATGCGCACCGATTCGTTGCGCGGGTTGCCCACGTTCGTCTTGGCCAGCCGCGCCGAGATGGCTTCGGCGGCCTGCGCGTAGAGCGCCTCGGGCACGAAGACGCGGCGGATCGCGGTGCACTTCTGGCCGGACTTCTGCGTCATCTCGCGCGCCACTTCCTTGGCGAGCAGCTCGAAGGCTTCGCTCCCCGGGGCCTCGCCCGGCAGCAGCAACGCGCTGTTGACGCTGTCGGCCTCGATGTTGACGCGCACCGAGCGCTGCGTCACGGCCGGGTGCGAGCGGATCACCGCGGCCGTCTCGGCCGATCCGGTGAACGACACCACGTCGAAGGGCTGCAGCGCGTCCATCAGTCCGGCGGAACTGCCGCACACCACCGAGAGCGCGCCGGCGGGCAGCACGCCCGCGTCGACCACGTCCTTGACCATGCGCTGGGTCAGCCAAGCCGTGGCGGTGGCCGGCTTGATGACCACCGGCACGCCCGACAGCAGCGCCGGCGCCGCCTTCTCCCACAGGCCCCAGCTCGGGAAGTTGAAGGCGTTGATGAACAGCGCCAGGCCGCGCGAGGGCACCAGCACGTGCTGGCTCTGGAAGACCGGTTGTTTGTCGGCACCCGCGGCCAGGCGTGCGGGCTCGCCATCGAGCAGGTACTTGCGGTCACCGAGCGAATCGCCGAGCTTGGCGTAGGTCGACAGCGTGTAGATGCCGCCGTCGATGTCCACCGCCGAGTCGTTCT
>ERZ795044.395-NODE-395-length-40339-cov-17.156166_pt1 | contig 40339 bp, 29 predicted proteins | sample MGYA00375128_ERZ795044 | MGnify/ENA primary metagenome ERZ795044 (study PRJEB30173, sample SAMN05720213) | anaerobic digester metagenome | isolation source: active sludge of municipal wastewater-treating anaerobic digesters | place: USA | collected 2014-12-22 ...
GGCGGAGGCGGATGCGGGTGGGGGGGTGGAGCCGACGTTCGCAGCCGAGGACGCGCCCGCGCTGTCTTCGGTGCTGCGGGTCGGTACTGGCGCGGGGGCCGAGTCCGGCGTCGGATGGGGCGAGTTCGTCGGGGCGACGGCGGCGGCGTGCGCCTCGGCCTCGCGCTCGATGTTCTCGCCGGGCTGGCTCACGCGTGCGGGGGGACGTGCGTAGGCCGGCATGGACGGTGGAGGCAGGCGGCTCGCGGCCGTCGCGGGTGCCGCCGGGCCGGCACGGCCGGTCGTGGCTGCAGGTCGGGTGGCCGGCGCGGGCCGTTCGGCAGGCCGGTGCGCGAGCTTAGGCGACGGCGCTTCCATCGTCGTTGCCCGGGGTGGTACCCGGCACCGGGTTGGCGGGGCCGGCGCCGGGAACCGGCCGGGCCGGGGCCGGCACCGGCCAGTCGCCCGGTGGCGAGGGGGCGCCGCATTCCATTGCAACTTGCCATTTCGGCTTGTGCAATCCCAGCGCCCAGGGCGACTGCGCGGTGACGCTGGCGAGTGCGTGATGGAAGGTCGCGTAGTGTTGCGGACGCACCTCGTTGCCGAAGGACATGATGCCGCCGTTGTGTTCCTTGATCGCACCGGGCAGATGGACGCCGTTGGCGTCGGTCATCGCCCGGGTCATCGCGTCGTGGTCCACCGGGTCGCCGACGCGGGTGGCGCCGGTCACGTACTCGTCGTCCAGGCCGAAGGCGTGTCCCCACTCGTGGGCCGCCGTCACCATCCGCCCGCCGCCATCGACGACGAGGTCGGCGCGCTGGTCGCTGGCGCGTCGGGGCTGCGTCGGATCGGCCTCGGCCTCGCCGCGCGCGCGGATGTGCACACGGCTGGCGGTGTTCGCGAAGCCGTGGCGCTCGAGATGCGTGCGCACGGCCTCGGCGCGCCGTCGCGAGAGGTCGACGTTGTAGTGCTCGCTGCCGGCGGCGCTGGTGTGGCCGACGATCTCGACGCGCACCTCCTGGTGGGCAGCGTTGCCGACTGCACCGTTGAAGCGTGCGATGAAGCCGTTGAGCGTTGCGATCGCGGTGCCCGTGAGCGCGTCCGAGTCGTAGTCGAACTCGACGGACTGGCGCAGCAGGTCGTACTCCTTGGGGCCGGCCGTGGTGCTGGCGAGCCGCATCGTCTGGTCGGCAGGGTCGGTCGTGCTGCCCGAACCGACCTCGTGCGAGATGTCGAAGCTGCGCAGGCTCTCGCCTGGCGGGGTCTTGTAGATCTCCACGACGAGGTGGTCGGTGGCCGCCTTCGCGCGCTGGCCGATGTCGAGGTCCACGCGCACTTCGGCACCGAGCCAGTTCCATCGTGGCCTGTTGAGGAAGAAGCTGTGCCGGCCGCCCCAGGTCGTCTCGATCAGCGATTCCAGGCGGACGAGCCAGGGCGCCTGCTCCGCAGGCGTCCACTGGTAGCGTGCGAGCAGCGCATTGCGCACCACGGCGACCGGGATCGCGTTCATCCGGCTGGCGAGCGTGCGGATCTCCGGCGTGGCGGGGAGGTCGGGGTGCGGCGCGATCACGCCCGCGTTCCGCACCAGGGTGTCCTTGAACTGTGCGGCCACGCCTTGCTCGATCGCGAGCACGCCGTCGCCCGCGAGCGGGTCGGCACGGTACTGGGCATCGAAGCCGCCGATGCCGCCCGCGCCGACGATGCCCCGGGGCGCTGCAGGGTAGGGGCCGGCCGTCGCCCATTGCGCCGACGCGTCGAGCTCTCGACGGCAGCCCGCCATCGGATCGACGGGTGCGCGGCTGTCACCGAAGAGCGTGTCCCAGAAATCGCGCTGCAGCTTGGGCGCGGCACTCTGCGGGCCGCCGGCATCGGCCTGCTGGCCGACGTGGGCGAGCTCGTGGGCGAGCAGCTCGAGGCCGGTGTCGCTCGCAGGGGCGTAGCTGCCGGCGCAAAAATAGACGTCGTTGCCGACCGTGAAGGCGCGTGCCTGCATGCTGGCGCACATCGAGTCGGCTTCGGCGTCGGTGTGGATCCGCACCGCGGACAGGTCGCGACCGAGTCGGGTCTCGAGCTGTGCCCGCAGGCCGGGGTCGAGGGGCGCGCCCTGGCCGCGGCGTGCGGCGATGCGTTGTTCGGTCGCGACGGGCACGTGATGGGGGCCCGCGTCCGCACCCTTCGTGGCGGAAGCCGGGGCAGTCCCCGCAGCGCTCCCTGGCCGGGTCTCGCGCATCAGCCTGGGGGCGAGGGTCGGCTTTCGCGGTGGGGTGATCGCCGGTTCGAGGCTCCCGTGCGGAGCCTCGCCGCTGCAGTCCCTGCACTCCCGCCCGGAAGCGCTGCGGGCCGGCGTGCGCAGGGCGCGGGAGACCTCGCCCGCGATGCGGTCGGCCTCGCGCTCCTCGGCGTCCTGCGGTTGGCTGACGGCGAGCCGGGCCTGCAGGTAGCCGGGCGCACCCGGGCGTTTGCCGGCGGCGCTGCCGCCGGGCCGGGCTTGCGGGGTCCGCCCGGTCACGGCCTCGCCGGCGTGGTCCTGTCGGCTGGCAGGAGCGGTGGCCGCGGACGCGGGGGGGTTGTCCGGCGACTTGTGGGCAGGAGCCGTCTTGTCTGCCGGCGCGAGGCGTTGCGCGGTGGCGGCGGGGTGGTTCATGGCGCACTCCGTGCGTTCAGGAGCTGGGGTGGAGGTGTGCGGCCGATCTTGCGGTACTCCTCGAGCAGCGCCGCCACCAGCCGTTCCGCGGCGATCGGGCGGGCCGGGGCGCCGGCGCCCGCGTCCCCGACCGGATCGAGCGCGGCCGCCTGCAGCACGGCGTTGCGGATGTAGCCGCCGGGGAGCGTGCAATAGCTGGCAAGCTGGCGGCAAAGCGCGGCGTCGGGGGCGCGTCCTCCGAGATGCGACTCCCAGAGGCGCAGGCGTTCGTTCGCGCCCGGCGGAGGAAAATCGATGATCACGTCGAAGCGACGGGTGAAGGCGCTGTCGATGCGGCCGCGATTGTTGCTCGTCAGCACGACGATGCCTGGGTGCTGTTCAATGCGCGTGAGGAGGAAGTTGGTGAGCATGTTGGCGTAACGCTCGCCGGTCTCCTTGCCCTCGCTGCGGCGGCCGAAGAGGGCGTCCGCTTCATCGATCAGCAGGATCACGTCCAGAGCCGCGGCTTCGTCCAGCAGGCGTCCGAGGTTCTTCTCGGACTCTCCGATGTACTTGTTCATCACCGCGGACAGGTCCACGCGGAAGAGCGGTGCGCCGAGGATGGTCGCCAGCCGGCTTGCGGCGAGCGTCTTGCCGGCTCCGCTCTCGCCGCAGAACAGCGCCCGCACGCCGCGTGCCGGCTCGGCAAGACTGCTGCCGAGGCCGTCCGAGAGCGTTTCGCGCTGGCGGCAGCGCGCGACCAGGGCCGCGAAACGCTCGAGCAGGTCGTCGGGCAGCACCAGCGCATCGTGGGGCACTTCGCGTGCCACCGGCTGCGCGAGCTGGCGCAGGCGCTCGCTGCCGAAGCCGGCGCGCGCCCGGCGCAGGTGGCCGAGGCCGGGCGCCTCGCCGCGCACCCTGGCGTCGAGGCGCATGCGCCCGGCGAGGGTGCGCACGCTCGGGCCGTCAAGGAGCGCATGCTCGGCGAAGCTGCACAGGCGGTCCTCGTCGAGGCAGGGGCTGCCGTCCCCGTCCTCGCTGGCGAGGGCTTCGCGCCAGGCCTCGCGGCGTTCCTGGGCGCTGAGCGGGGGAAGGTCGATCTCGATCAGTGCGGACGCCTCGATCGCGCCGTCGCGGCCGCCGACCAGCAACATGGGGACGGCGAGCGCGGGATGCTCGGGAAGGACGTGGCGTTCGCCGGGCCCGAGCTCGAGCGTCAGCACCGGCAGCCAGCCTGCATAGCGGCAGGCGGCGGCGAGGGCGGGCTGGCGTGTCCAGGTCGCCGCCTCCATTTGCAGCGGCGGGCGTCCCGCCGCCGCTGCCAGGCGCGCGGCGGCGGCAAGTCCGGCCGCGCGTGCGCCGCGGAACATCACGTGGCGGGTGGCGCCGCTGCGCAGCATGGTCGCGAGCGTGGGGATCTGTTCGCGGAAGCCGCGCGGCAGCATGGTGTCGCCATCGGCGAGCGGCGCGGTGTCGCGCCACGCGGTGGGGTCGCCGCAGAGCAGCGCCCACAGCTCGGGGGCAACCGCCAGGCTGCGGGTGGGCATCGGCCCCTCGCCCACGATCTCGAGGACCCCCGCCCGCACGAGGCGGTGGTTGGGCAGCGCGAGGGGCGCGAGCGGAGCGCCGAACAAGGCCGCGCTCGCGGCGGAGAGGAGATGAAGGCCGGGGCGGAGCGCACCGGGCGACTGCAACTCGGCGAGCGCCAGGTTGAGCAGGTAGCTCGACTCGTTCTCGCCGCACAGCGCCATGGCGAACCACTCGTGCAGCTGCAGCTTCAGGTCGGCAAGCAGGCGCCCGAGGGGGCCGTGCAGCTCCGGCGCGGCTTGCGCGAGTGCGATGCAGGCGGCTCGCCAGTCCTGAGGCGGGGTACCGAGCAGGGTGGCGAGGTCTTCGCCCCCCTGGCTCGCCGCAAGCGCCTCGAAGACCGCGGACGGGGCGCCGACGCTGAGGCGGGCGAACTCGGCGATGCCGGCATGGACGAAGGCGCGTGACAGGCGCGCGCCCTCGCTCGCCGGGGCGGATTCCGGGCGCAGGCTGGCGGGGGCGTTCATGGTGAGGATCCTCCGCGATCGGCGGCATCGCTGCGGTCGTAATGAAAGCGCACCACCCGCCCTAGCCAGGGCAGCCAGCCAGGGTCGAGGTCGAGGCCGCCCCGACGCAGCTCCAGGTCGACCTCGGCGAGGCGCAGGTGGACGTCGACATGGCTCGGACTTGCGCGCACGCGAGCGGGGCGCTCGGCGCGCAGCGCGCGCAGGGCCGCGTCACCGACGTGACGCAGCACGGCCCGGTCGACCGCGACGGGATCGGCGCGCGCGGGCAGCTTCGCAAGGCCCGCAAGCTTGGCGACGGGGTCTTGCTCGCCCTCCAGTGCGCAGGCCTCGGCCAGGAAGCCGGTGAGCGGGGCGTCGGGAGCGAGCTCGAGCCGGAGCGCGAGACGGACGAGTTCGCGCCAGCCGGCGTGGGGTTCGTGCAGGGTGCCCCGCCAGGCGCGCAATCCCGGATGGTTCAGCACGTTGAGCAGGAAAAAAAGCCCGCCGCGGCCGGTGTGGAAGTCGACCTCGGCCTGCGTCGCCGTCACCGTCACCGCGAACGGGTCGGTGACTTCGCTCGGGGCTCCTGCCCGGGGCGGAGCGGCGGGGCGCGCGTTTACCGCAGCGATGGCGCGGGGAGAGGCTCCGACGCGGATGGAAGCGGGGGGTGCGAACCCTCGGGAGGCGGGGGAGCCGGCGGGTATCGAACCTGCACCGGCGTCGCGCCGCCGTCTGGCGTCGGGTAGGTCCCCGCCTGCAGTGCGCGCGCGACCAGGTCCGGATGCCCGTGCGGTCGCCGACTCCGCATCCTGCCCGCCGCCGAGTTCCGCCAGGGCTGCGGCCGCGCCGCGCAGGACCTCGCCCCCCTGCGGTCCCGCCAGCGCTGCGGGGGTACAGCGCCACAAGGTGAGCAGGGCCTCCAGCACGACGAGCGGATCGCTGGCGGGCAGCGTGCCATGCGCCGCCGCGCCGGGCGGGGCTGGCCGGCGCGGCGAACCCGCCCTTGTCGCCGCCGGCCCGGTGGGCGGGGGCGACGGGCCGGGCTCGGGGCCTGGGCGGATTTCGTCTCCGGATATGCGCTCATGGTGGGCTTGGGCCTCCGTCATGAGGTCCGCGCCGCTCCCTGCCGCCTCCGCGGCACGAGAAGCGAGCGCGTCCGAGATGGCGCCGTGCCAGCCGGTCGCGGCCCCGATCGCGCGCAGGAGGCTGCGTGCCGCGGCGGCATCGAGACGGCACCACAGGGTCGGCAGGCACGCGCGCAGCGGCGGGTGCTCGAGCAGCGCGGGGAGTGCGAGGGCATCCTCGCCGAGCAGCTCGGCAAGCGCGGTCGCGGTGGGGTGGGCGAGAAGGGCCGCTCGATGACGCCATAGCCAGCGGCGTGCGGCGGTGCCGGCGAGGAGGTCGCGAACGAGGCAGGCGCGGTAGTCGCGTGCGTCGCGAAAGCGCACCACCTCGGCGCCATCGGCGCCCGGAGTCCACGGATCGACCGCCCGGCCGGCAAGCTGTCCGGCAAGCGCGGCGGCGCGCGCGGGCAGCTCGGTGCCAGTGCCGCCGACGGCGATGCGCCGCACGACGAGGATCGCTTCCTCGTCGGGCCAGCGTGCGCGGGCGAGTGCGGGCGGCAGGGTCGCGCGTGCGTGCGCGATCGCCGTGGCGCTGCCGCGCAGCGTCAGGCGACCGATGTGGAGGTCGGCGAGCGCGATCATCGGGCTCAGCCTCGATCGACTCCGCTGATGTGCAGTCCCGTGGCGAGCACGGCGCCGGGGTTGCGTTCGAGCTCGGGGTCGAGGATGGCGGCGACCGAGGCGACGGTGCCCTGGTCGTCATGGTCGTCGACACGCAGGGTCGCGATCACGCGCTGGTCGTCGTCGAAGAGCTGGAGCAGGGTGCCGGGCGCGGCCTCGCGGTCGAGCTTCAGGCGCAGCGCCTCGCCGAGGCGGAAGCGCCCCGGGATGCTCTGCAGGCGGCCCTGCACGAGCTGTTGCGGGTCGTCGCTGGCCGCGAGCAGCAGGCAGGCGCGCACCAGGTTGCGCATCGCGCCGTGCGCGGCGGCGGAGGCGTCGGCATCGAGCTGGCGGAACCACCAGGCGACGAGCTCGACCAGCGTGCGCACGCCGTTGAAGTCGCGCTCCTCCGCCTCGGCGAGGCCGGGCCAGCGCTCGGGGGCCTCGACGGCGAGCCGGTCAGCCTCGGCCGCGCTCGCCCAGTTCAGCCGGATCGAGGGAGAGATCGTGCGCAGACGCTCGAGCAGGCAGCCGGCGGCGGTATCCAGGCGCTGGTGCAGGGCACGCGCCGGGTCGCGCAGCTGTGGCGAGGGGATCGCGAGCAGGTCGTCGAGGGCGAGGATCGCGCCTGCCTGGCGCTGCAACTCGCCGAGTGCGCCGGCGCTGAAGGGGCGCGCGGCGATGTCGCGCACCAGGGCCTTGTTCTGCTGCACCAGGCCGGACAGCAAGGCGAGGCCGGCGTCCGGGGGGCGGTTCAGGCGCAGTGCGAGCTTCTGGCGGCGCATCTCGACCAGGCCGGCGAGGATCGTGCGCCCCGGCAGCAGGTGGCCGAGTGGCCGCAGGTGTGCCCAATCGGCCGCCGGGATGTCGTACACCGCCTCGATGAAAGGCGCGAGCGCAGCCGGCAGCGCGGTGTCGCGTCCTGCGCAGCCGGGCACGAGCTCGTCGGGGCTGCTCGGGCGCAGCTCGAGCGGGTCGGGCAGGCTGCGGCCGAGCGGGGTCTCGCGCACCTTCACGTAGAAGAGGCCTTGATGAGCCTCGATGATTCGCCGGCGCTCGGCGTGGGCGGCTTCGACCTCGCGCCAGTGTTCGGCCAGCAGGCGTTGTGCAACCGCGTAGTCGTCCAGGGTCTCGGTGCGTTCGCGCTCCAGGACGTCGAGCCGGCGAAGCTCGCCGGGTAGCTCGGCCTCGAGTGCGACCAGGCGGGTGCGCAGGTCCTCGAGCGCCTCCTGATGGCGGCGGCGCAGCGTGGTCAGGGCGCCGCGCAGCGCCTCGACCTGGCGGATGTCGTCGGCAACGACCTTACCGGCATGGAAGAGCGCCGATTCGTCGTTGTGCTTGACGCCTTCGATGTCGTCCTCGCCCGGGCGGGGAAGGGCGAGGTCGAGTCGGGGGCGCAGCAGCACGCCCTCGGCGTTGTGCAGATCGGGCGCGACGAGCAGGCGGAAGGGACGTGCCTGGGCCTCGTCGTCGATGACGCCGAGCCGGCGCAGCTCTTCCGGCTTGAGATAGTCGTCGAGGAAGTCGCACACGCGGTCGATGAGCGATTTCGCCTGATTCTGGCGAGCGTTGGCCCTGGCGCGCAGCTCGAGGAGGTCGCGGCGCACGTTGAGGAAGCTGTCGTGCACCCGCTCGACATGCGCCAGCATTCCCCTGCCGGTGCTCGTTGCCTTGCTGAAGACCGGCTCGGTGAGCGGCTCGTCGGGCGCGGCCTTCGGCTGCAGGTCGGCGAGGGCGGCCAGCATGCCGGCGGAGATCGTGGCCTCGCCCCGGGTCGCGTCGGCGAGATCGACCGCGGCTGCCGTGCCCTTCGCGTCCACGAACTTGAGTTCGGTGAATGCGCTCGCGTCGGTGGTGAAGCGCTTGAGGATGTCGCTCATGACGGGTTCTCCGTGGGGGGCTTGGGCACGAAGTTCGCCTTCGCCGTCCACCTGACGAGCTGCGAACCGAGGCCGTCGCCCGGTACGCCGCCCGCAAGCGTGCTGAACGACACCGTCAGCGCGTCGAGTTGCTGGCGCTGCAGGCCGAGGAAGTCGCCGACCTCCTCGAGCAGGCGGAAGCTCTTGTCGAGCGCGGCCTCGAGGTGGCGGATGTCGGCGCGCAGCGCCTCGCGCCGGTGCAGCAGGCCGTTGCCGGCGGGCTGGATGTCGGGGACGGGCTGGTAGTCGTCCGGGGCGGGGTGGGGGTCGGCGAGGTGGCTGGCGTAGGGTTCGGGCAGCGCTGCCGTGCCCTCCGTGGCGAGGTCCGCGAGGGGATGGGACGTCGTGCCCTGCGGAGCGGGCCGCAGCGTCTTCGCGCGGTCGGTGACCAGCTTCGTGCGGTATTGCCCGGGCTCGGGGGGAGCCTTGGTGAGCAGCACCGGCGCGCGCAGCGCCTCCAGCTGGGCGCCGCTCAGACCGTGGAAGAGCGCATACCACCGCGCCTTCCACGCTTGGTAGGCGTGCGCCGCGCGTTCGCCGCGGCGGAACAGTTCGTCTTCGAGCCGGGTGTCGCGCTGTGGCAGGTCGAAGAGGTCGCGGCGGTAGTCGAGATCGGGGATTGCCAGCAACAGGCGGAGATGTTCGCCGAGCCCGTGGATCAGGTCGACGGGACCGCGCCCGAGCTCGCCGACGACCACCTCCTCCACGGTGCCCGCCGGCACCGGCGCGAGCTCGACGCGCAGGTCGCCAGGCAAGAAGGCGAGGCTCGGGCTCCGCGCGGCGGGGTCGCGCAGCAGCGCGGCCGGGAGCGGGCCGGCAGCGGGAAGGAAATCGAGCCCGAGGAGTTCGTCGAGCGTCTGCGTCGCCACCGCGGGGAGGGGGGCGGGATGCGCGCGCTGCCAGGTCTCGAGCGTGGCGACGGCATGGGCGAGCAGGCTATGGGCGGCCGCATCCGGCTCGGCGAGCAGGCGTCCGGCGCACGCGTCGAACCAGACCGGCAGCTTGCCGACGATCTTCGCGAGTCCGAGCGGCACGCCCCCCGAGTCCGCGCGGAAGGGCGATTCGCGCAGCAGGCGGACGCCGATGCGGTTGGCGGCGCGCGCCTGCGGCATCGCCATCATGCGCGGGCTGCCCGCGATGCGCTGCAGGCCCAGCAGGCTGACCGTCTCGATGCGGCGCTCGCGCAGCGGATCCGGTTCGCTGCGGGTGCAGGGTTCCGCTGCGGTCGCATCGTCGATCTCCTCGACCGCGCTGCGGATGGTGAGCAGGAAGAGGCCGTCGCGCAGCGGGGCGTCCTGGTCGCGCTCGGCCTGGGCGACGAGCTCGCTCCATGCCTGGTCGAGCGGGTAGAACAGGCGTACGAGCTGGCCGGCCGCGCCGACGGCGAGGCCAGGCCCGACGCGTACGCGGGTGTCGGTGCCGGTGCCGAAGAGCGCGCACGCCAGGCCCTCGACGATGCCTGGCGCGAGGCTCGCCAGCAACGGTGCGATGCGATCGTCGACGTAGGCCTGCAGGCGCTCGAACTCGCGCTCGCCGAGCGCCCGCCCGGGGAAGAGGTTGATCCGGCGCGGGTCGTCCGGGCGTCGCTGCGGCTCGTGCAGGCGGATGGACGGTGGCGTGCGGGGCAGCAGGGCCGCGGCCGGTCGCGACGCGAGCGCGGCGAGGAGGCCGGGCGGGATGAAGGACAGGGTGGCCATGATTGCTCAACGCCTCGTGTGGGTTCGGGATGCGGCGCCCGGAGTGTCCATGGTCGTCAGCCGAGGACGCGTTTCCAGAGTTCGAGGAGCGCACCGGAAAGACCGAGGCCGGGGCCTTCCTCGAGGAAGAACTTCGCAAGATCGAGCTGACCGGCCGCGGCGAGGAAGTGGTCGCGAAGCTTCACGAAGACGGCGGGGTCGAGTCGCGCCAGCGCTGGCAGGGTCGGCCACAGCGCGGGGTCGAGGCGGCGGTCCGCCATGCCCACGATCTGCACTGCGGCGATGCGCGCCCGCGCGTCGGCGCCGATCAGCTTGTCGGCGCCGGTCGCGGCCTTGATGCCGGCGTCGTCCGCGCCGCGGGCCTGTGCGAGCAGCGCGAGGGGAAGCTGGGTGGCGAGGTCGCCGGCTTGCGCAGCCTCGCGCTCGAGCCTGCCGATGGTGGCCTCCGCGACCGCGAGCCGGGTGGAGAGCGCCGTGCGTTCCTGTTCCAGTGCGGCCGCCCGGGTGCGCTCGCTGCCGAGTGCGGCGACGAGCTCCTCGAGGCGCGCCTCGAGGGTCTCATCGACCGGGGCGCTGGCGGTCTTCAGGCGCTCGATCTCGGCATTGGCGGCGTCGAGCGCGAGCTTCAGCGCGTCGATCCGGTCGCTCGCCGCCTCGAGCGCGTTGGCGAGGATGGCGGCGTTGCGGTCTTCGGCCTCGAGCGCGGCGATCTCCTTGCGGGCCGTCTCGAGCGCGAGCCCGAGGCGCTCCACCTCCGCGAGCAGGTCGTCAGGTACGCCGGTGCCGGTTGCGGCGAGGGCCTTCTCGAGCTTTGCGATGCGCAGCCTCAGGCGCGCCGCCTCGTTCTCGAGCGTGGTGCGCGCCTGCGCGGCGGCGTCGACCGCTTCGAGGGCCGCATCGAGCCGTTCCTCGAGTGCTGCGGCGTCGGGCGGCAGCGCGCTGCCGGGCGGCGGCAGGCTCGCGCCGAGGGCGAGCACCAGCGCGCTCACCCCGGTTTCCGCGGTGCGCGGCGGGCGGCGTACGTACATCAGCTCGGCCGGATCCGCTTCGGCCCAGATCGCGCGCCACACGTCCGCGTCGGTGTCCACGCGGTGGATCGGCGGGCGCGGGAGGATGCGCAGGGCGAGGCGGTCGAGGTTGGCGAGCCGCCCGAGGGCGCGCGGGCGGAACTCGGCCGGTGCCTCGAGCTGGCGGGCGCGCAGCGCGAAGGCGCTGTCGCTCATCGGCACGAGCACCATCACGTCGCAGTCGGCGTCGCGTTCGAGGTCGATCGGTGCGAGCCGGGCGGAGTCGGCGAGCACGGCGGCGAGCTCGCTGCGCCGCACCGGGGCGATGGCGACCTCGTAATCCTGCGGGAAGAACTGCTGGCGGCCGCCGACCGGGTCGATCGCTTCCTGCGGCAGCGGCCCCCAGGGGGGGAGCACGCGGAAATACTGGCCGGCCGCGAAGGCTCCGCGCAGGCCGGCGCTGCGGCGCGCCGCGAGCACGGCCTGCATCAGCTCCTGATAATGCGTGGCGAGGTCCTGCTGGATCGCGTCGGGGGTGTTCGGCGGGCGCTGCGGCCGGCGCAGCAGGCCGCGGTCGAGCCACAGGATCCGTCCGCGCTCGACCGCGATGAGGCCGAGCGCGACGGCGTCGTCCGAGGGCAGCGCGAGGCGCTCGCCACCGGAGAGCAGCTCGCGCGCGAGGCTGGCGCGCACGGCGATCTCGTCCTGGCGTGGCAGCGGCAGCGGCAGCGGCATCAGGCGCAGCTCGACGCCCTCGGCCCATGCCGCGACATGAGGAACCCGCGCGGTGGAGAGGTCCTTGGGGAAGGCCTCGGCGACGCCATCGACGACCTGGGTGTGGGTCAGCGCGAGGGCGTGTAGGCCGCGTGCGGGGCCGCGGAAGCGGCCGTCGTTGAGGGTCGCGATCAGGCCGCTGTCGAGCAGGTCGATCCTCAGCGCGGTGTTCGAGAGTTGCAGCACGCGGCCCGAGGGCGCGATCGCGATCCCGGGAGAGACTTCCAGCAGGTGGCCCGAATGCAGGCTGGGTTCGAGGCCGCGCACGATGCCGGCGCCGAAGACCTGGCCGAGCTCGAGCAGGCGTTCGTCGAGGTAGATCTGGTCGCGTGCGAGGTCGGCCGCCTTCAGGAGCTGGCCGTCGAAGTAGTTCGTGCGCGACAGCAGGGGATCGACGCTGGAGATGCGCTCGCCGGCGGCGTTGCTCGTGCCGATCCGGAGCGGGGTGAAGTGGATGTTGGCCATGGCGGTTCCTTAGGCGCGGATCAGGCGAGCAAGCGCGACGGCGTTGAAGAGGAAGGGGCGCACGAGGTTGTCGATCTCGATTCGGCGCGGATTGACGATCAGGTCGGGATCGGGCGCGGGCGGCGCGAGGCGGATCGCAATGCGCGCGAGCAGGGTGCGAGCGAGTGCGGCCGGGTCGGTCAGGAAGGCCTGGCGTGCGACCAGGGCCCGGTTGTCGTCGCCTAGCGAATGCAGCAGGCGGGCGCCGAGCTCGAGCTGCGCGCGCGCGCCGCCGGTGGCGGCCTCGACCTGGGCGCGTTCGCGCTCGCCCAGCTTGTCCTCGATCTCGTCGTAGGGGCGGATGCGTGCGTGGGCGGCAAAGAGGTGCTCCTCGGCCGGAGCGTCGTCGGGGCGCTCGGCGACGAGCTCGAACAGCACGCAGTCGGCGACGCGGCTCGGCTGCACCGGATCGGTGCCCGCGTTGAGCTCGGTTGCGAGCACCGGCTGCAGGCCGCTCGCGCAGTCCTGATAGCGCATCGTGACCTTGAGCCACAGCAGGTTGTCGTCTGCGGCGTAGCCGTCGCGGATCAGCGCGTTCCAGCGCTCGGGCTCCTCGTGCTGGGTGGTGAGCCAGGCGCCGAGATCGACGCAGTAGGGCTCGGCCACGCTCAGCTCGCGTCCGAGGCCGTCGACGCCGATCCCGGGGCTCACCACCAGGCGCACGCGCACGTTTTCGGTGTCGTTGCCGGGATCCTTGGACTGCAGGCTCACGCGCAGACCCGCGACGGTGCCGGCGCCATGCAGCCAGTAGCCGTGGCGGGTGGCGCGGCGGCGGTGGTAATCCTGTTCGGCAAGCGTCGCCTCGATGCCGAGCAGCATGCCGGGTGCGTAGTTCACGCGCTTCAGCATTTCCTCGAAGCGGCCGTCGCTGGCGAGGCTCGTGTCGCGCTTGTCGTCGGGCTCGCTCATGGCCCTTCTCCTGTGTTGTCCTTCACGGTGCGTCCAGGACGGTCGCGTCGATCGGCACGGCGTGCTCGGGGTCGAGGGCGACCGGGTTGTGCAGCAGGTCACCGCGACCCAGCCGTGTGCGGTCGAGCACCACGGGCCGCGCTGGTGGCGAGGCTTCCAGCCAGGTGTCGATGCCCAGCAGCGGCGACAGACCCGGCACGAAGGGGTGCTCGCTGCTGCGGATCGCCCATTGCACGGTCGCGGGCACGAGCGCGGGCAGGGCGTCGCGCACGACGGCCGCGAGCCGTCGCGCCGGTCCGTGCAGGATCACCGTCATGCGCCGCGCGGCTTCTTCGAAGAAGCGTTCGACCACCGCGGCCTCGCCCTTCGCTTCGGCGACCTCCGGGGCGAAGAGGGCGAGGAACTCGCGGGCGAGGTCGTCGGACAGGATCAGGCTGTCACCGACGAGGCTGTTGCCGGAAAGACCGGTGCCCAGGGTCAGCGGGTGGTCGCGGTCATCCATGTCCACACCGAGGATCGTTGCCATCGTGCGGCGCAGGCGGAAGTGCTCGACCGGGATCACCGCGCCCCGCGCCACCGCTCCATCGGTGAGGATGTCGAGCGCGAGCAGCAGGCCGCGGTAGCTGCCGTGGCTCTGCTGAAGCATGCCCTGCGCGCCCAGCCAGCGCCGGCGGCGTGCTTCCGGCCAGTGGGGCGGCAGCGTGGTGCCGAGCATCGCGGCGAGGCCGGGCAGGTGCGCCACGGGCGCGACCGCGGGGTCGAGCAGGATCTCGGCTGCGGCGATGCGGTCCTCGATCGGGGTCAGCAGACCCTCGAAACTCGCCAGCAGACGCTCGCGGAAGTCGGCGCCGTTCGCCTCTGCCTGGTTGGCCTCCGCGCTAGCGAGCGGACGCTCCTGCTGCTGGAAATGCTCGGGGAGGTAGTGGGTCTGCCAGGAGAAGCGCGGGTACTGCACGCGCAGCGCGAAGATCGCCGGGCTGTGGCGGCCGTCGCCGTGCATCGTGATGCGCAGGCGCAGATAGCGCCCGCGCACCTCGCGCACCGCGCCGCTGGCGCGCTGGATCAGCAGCTCGAACAGGCCGGAACGATCTGCGTGATCCCCACTCCCGGGTGCGCGCCCGGACGCGAAGGGTAGCTCCGACGACACCGCGGTCAGCACCGGCTGCGGCTGCGCGATCCACTCCGCGGGCAGGTTCTCGCGGTCGTCGCCCGCCTGCACGGCGAAATCGATCCGGCAGCCGGGGGGGATGCAGGCGTCGATGAAGATGCGGTCCCACAGCGTGTCGGGCATCGCCGAGTCGAGCGGCGTGCCCAGCGTGACCGTGCCGTTGGGCGCGAAGCGGGCCTGCGCGAGGCGGTAGAGCCGGACCGGGCCGTCTGCGCTCAGGGCGCGCGGCCGGCCGTCGCGGTGTCGCACGAAGCGGTCCGCGGCAGGCAGCGCTGCGGCGGGACGGCGCGGCCAGCGCTCGGGCACCAGCTCTGCGGCGGGCGCGTCCTCGCGCATGGAGATGAGCGGGCAGTCGCGCCGCGTTCCAGGTTCCGCGCCTTCGTCGATGGGCGGCAGGAGCAGGAGCCGGCCCTCGCCGGCCGCGGCGAGGTCGGTCGCGAGCGGCAGCCCGTCCGGCAGGCGCCGGATGTCGAAGCCCTCGCCCGGTGCGGCGCCGAGCGCACGCATGAAGATCTGCATGCGCGGGGCGTCCGCCGTGCTGTCGGGGGTTTCGCCGAGCACGAAGAGATGGTCTTCGTCGGTGCACAGCCCGAGCAGCCCGCCGTGGGGCGGCAGGGCCAGCGTCCACGCCAGGCGCAGCGGATCGGGATTGGTCTGCAGCGGCTCGAAGCGCTCGGGGCGGCCGCGGTAGGGCTGGGGCAGGGGCGCCCCCACGGCGAGGCCCAGCTGCGTCTCGCCGAGCAGCCACACGCGGTCGGTGCCGCTGGCGGCCTCGACCCAGGCGCGGCGCGGCGCGAAGGGCAGCGCGCAGCGGGCCTGCCAGCGCCGGCGCAGATGCACCGCGGTGAGACCATGCTGTACGCCACCGTCGCTCCACGGCAGCACGACCAGGCCGCTGCCGCCGAAGGCGAGGTCGGTGAAGCGGCCCGCCGGCGCATCGACCGGATCGAGCACCAGCACCTCGAGGGCGGAGGCATCGGCGTGCGTTTCGTCGAGCGTGGCGCGCACCGGCTGCCAGGTGCGTGGCGGCCAGGACGGCGCGCACTCCAGGCGCAGGCCGTCGTCCGACAGGCGACCGAGCTGGCCGTGGTCGTCGAGCATCCATGGCGTCGCCGCGAGCAGGCGCTCGCGTGCGCGCGCGGCCGCCAGGCGTGGCAGGCGCGGGGCGTCCTGGCGGGTCAGCGTGAAGGCGCGCTGCTCGTGGTCCCAGCTGCATTGCCGGCTCGTGTTGTGGAAGTCGGCCGCGCCGTCGAGGAGCAGGAAGCGGGTGCCGTTGCTGTTCATGGACGTGGCCTCGATCAGCACAGATCCGGAATCACCGGTACCGGCACCGGGCGCGGGCCGTCCGCTGCCGCGCCCGCCTCGGGTCCGAAGCCGCGCGGCGGGGCGGGGCGGTCCTCGCCGGCGCGGATGGAGACCGCCATCAGCTCGGGGAGTTCGAAGTCGAGCAGCGTAAGTGCCTGCACACCGGTGAGCTCGCGCCAGCTCGGCGGGTCCTGCTCCGTCGTCCGGTAGAAGAGGCGCAGCGCATTGACCGCCTCCACGCCCTCGACGCGCCCGGCCTGGGTGCGCAGCTCGTTGATCTCGACGGCCTTGCCGCGTGGCCAGCCCGCACCGCGCGGCCCACCCGGCGGCAAGGCCCACAGGTAGCGCAGCAGGGCGCGCTCGACCTCCGCATGGACCTGCTGCTCGCTCGTCGGATCGACCACCTCGAGCGAGAGTGCGAGCGCGATCGGTACGAAGCGTGGCGAAAGCACGTAGAGCTCGGTGCCGAGCATGCAGCGCGCCGAGAGGTACGCGTGCACGTCCGCGAGCAGCCCGGCGTTCGGACGCGGTGCGGCCGCCATCGCCTGCGGTGCCGGCGGCATCACGAACACGCTGACGACGCCGGGGACGTTGCGCCGCACCGCGGCGAGGCTTGCGCCGGGGAAGAATCCTGCCACGGCCTCGGCGCGCGCGACCGGGTTGATCGGGTTGTCGCGCGCGAGCACGGCGAAGTCCTCCGCCGTGACTGCCCGGTCGCGGTGGGACAGGAAGGCCGGGATGCGGCGCTCGGCTTCGTCCAGCGACTCGGCGTCGACGCCGCCGCGGGTCGGCCACTCGTGGCGTACCGCGAGCTTTTCGCTCGCGCCATGGAGTTCCCGGATGCTGCCGGGTGGAAGGTTTCCGCCGCTGCCGCCGCCGTGGCGGTAGAAGGCGGCGCGGATGCGGGCCCCGGCGGGCGGACGCATGCCGCGGACGCCGTCGCCGAAGTGCACGCTGCGGTCGGCGGAGTCGACGACGAAGACGGTGTCGTCGGGACCGCTGCCGGCGAAATGGGCGACCCGGGTCCAGGCGCGAAAGGCGCGTCGGGCCTCCACCTCGATCTCGACGCTGCGCTCATCCACGTCCGGGTCGGGCAGTTCGAGGCGCTGGTCGGGACGGCCGGTGCCGGCGCCGAGCAGGACGTCGCGCGCGATGCCCTGGCCGATCACCTCGACCGCGTTGAGGCCGAGGTAGCCGAGCGTGAGATCGGGCTCCTCCGCGCAGGACAGGCGCAGCCAGAACAGAAGCTGATCGGGGCGCAGGTCGGCGGGTGCCTCGGGCGGCGTGTCGCCGAGTCCGGCGAACTGGGGATCGAGGGCGCTCGTCGCGCGCAGCATCTCCGCGTCGCGCGGCAGGCGGAGACGTGCGACGCCGGTCCTGCGTCCGCCCGCCGAACTGTCGGCGACGACTTCGAGCGGGAGGTACTGCACCCTTTGCGGTGCATCTTCGGGGTCGGGCCACCATGCCAGCTCCCACGTCAGCCTGCGCGCACGCAGGCCGGTGGCGAGCCCGCCCTCCAGCTCCGTGTCCGGCGCCAGCCCGACGTTCAGGAGGACGCCACCGAGCGCCCGGCGCACGCGTTCGGCCTGCGTCGCCGGGGCTGGTCTGGCGAGGCAGATGCCCAGATGCAGTGCGCCGTCGCAGGTCCCGGCTGCGCTCGGCCGGTCGCGCCCGGGGTGCAGCGTCACCGGCCGGAAGGCGGCCGGCTCTACCCCGTACTGCGCGCGCAACTGGTCGAGGCTGATGCCCTCGGCGGCAAGCGCGGCCTCGTCGAGCCTGCGCTTGACGACGATGCGCAGGGTGAGTGGCGTGGGCTGCACCTCGCCAATGGTCGAGAAACTCGTCGTCCCCGCCTTGAGCAGCGCCTCGGGTGGAATCGGCAGCGGCAGCGCGTGCGCGGTCGAGTCGATGCTGACGATGCCGCTCGCCGGGCGTGCCGGGCGCAGGGGAATCTGCAGCAGGTTGAGGAAGGCCAGGCGCTGGCGGTCCGGAATGCGGTTGGCGCGATAAAGGATGGTTTCGGTGAGCCAGGCGAACAGATCCACCAGCGCGAACACCGGGTCGCCGGGCGCGAGCGGGGCGAGTTCCGGCACGTGGCGCGCGAGGCGTGCCTGCAGTTCGGCGACGAGTTCGTCGAAGCGGCGGTCGTCAAGGTCGGGGACGGGGAACGGCTTGGGGGGCGACATTTGTTCGGTTCCCTCAGGATTCGGGTGCGCGGCGGGCGTGGGCGAAGGCAGCACCCTTCGCCTGGCGGCGTCGAGACGGGGTGGGGGCGATCGACCGGCGTGCGGCGTGCATGGCAGTCATCCCAGGTCCAGCGCCAGTTGCAGCGTCTCGCGCCGCTCGTCGGCAAGCAGCCGGTAGCGCACCTCGAGGTTCACCTGCGACAGGCGCTCGGGGTCGGCCACGGCGCGCACCGCCTCGATGCTCACGCGCGGTTCCCAGCGCCGCAGCGCGCGCAGCGCGGCGTCGGCGATCAGCGCGCGCGTGGTCTCGTTGTTGGGGTGGTGGATGAAGCTGCGGATGCCGGCGCCGAACTCGGGCCGCATCAGGCGCTCGCCGGGGCGGGTCAGCAGGATGTTGAGCATCACTTCGCGCACGCTCGCGTTGCCGGTCTGCCAGTGCTGGCGGCCACCAGCGACCGGGCTGGCGAGGAGGGGGAAGCTCGTGAGCAGGGACTCCGGGGTCGGCATCGCGGTCTCCTCGTTGGTCTCACTTGCCCCGGAGCGCCTTCAGGCACAGGCGCGGCAGCGCGAGGAATACCCGCGGCAGCCAGCCGAGGAAGAGGTTCAGCAGGTTGATCACGACCATCAGCAGCATGGTCGCGCACAGCGTGATCGCCGGCAGGCTGAAGCTGAAGCTCCAGCACGCGCCGCTGCGGTTGCCCGGGCCGTCGCCCTTCATGTCGGCGTCCGGACTGATCTTGCGCAGCACGTCGGCGAGCGACTTGGGCGCCAGCATCGCCACGCCGCGCGGAAGCCCGCGCTTGAGGTCGTCGAGCGCGGGCAGGACCACCGTGGTCGGACGCTGCGCCTCGGGGTCGAAGGGCGAGGCGACGCGGAAGACGTGGCTGGCCGGGCCCCAGGCGACGCGCTCGCAACCGCACTCGTCGTGCCAGCGGATGAAGGGCAGGGCGGTGAAGCGGTCGTCGTCGCCCTGGCCGTAGCGCGGCATGGGCAGGCCGTCGTCGAAGCGCACCTGGGCGCGCGCCAGGCGCAGCCCGACCAGGCTGCGCAGGTTCTCGGCCTGCTGTTCGGAGAGCAGCAGGCGGTCCTTGCGGCTTCCGCCCGTGCCGTCGGGCAGCGCGGTGCGGCCGGCGACGAACTCGCCGCGGTCGATGCGGGCGAAGAACTCGACCAGGGCCGCCGCGCTGCGGTCCAGCCATTCGAGTGCCGTGTCGCCGAACACCGGCACCCGTTGCGGGAAGCCTTCGCCCTCGACGAGGCGGACCTCGAAGTGGTGGAAGCGCATCTGGCCGAGCAGGGTGCGGAGGCCGGCGTTGTCGGGGTCGGTGGCGTCGTCGATGCGGAACTGCGCGACCAGGGTCTGCAGCAGCTCGACGAAGCCGACGCTGGCGACACCCTCGGTGACGACGAGGCCGTCGCCGTCCACCCAGGGCCTGGCGTCGCGGGTGCCGAGCGGCCATGCATGCTCCAGCCCGAAGTCGGGGGCGTCGCCGCCGTCGGTCTGCGGCAGCGGCGCCTCGGCCTGCACGCGGGCGCTGCCCGAGAGCGGCAGGTAGCCCCACAGCAGGGTGTGCTTGCGCTCGACTCCGCGTGCGTCGCGGCGGGTCGCCAGCAGCGTGTGCAGGGGGGCGACCTCCTCTCCGGAATAGGGCGGTTCGGGGAAGCGCACCGGCAGCAGCCCGCGCGCGCGGAGGCGGTGCACGTCGTCGGGGTCGTGATCGGGGATCCTGCCGTCGCGCCAGCCCAATGGCTGGCCGTCGGCGACCATCCAGCGCTGCGCCGAGCCGTCGGCCGCTACCCGGCGCACCACGAGGCCGGCGCCGAGGATCTTGCGCGGATCGAAGGCGGGGCCGCCTGCGGCCATGCAGCGCACCTCGGCGCACACGAGGTAGAAGCAGCGGTGCAGGGGCAGGCGCAGGGTCGGCTCGGCGCCGAAGCGGCCGAAACGGTCGGCGCGGAACCATGGCTGCGCGGCAGTCCCGGTGAGCCGGCCAGCCTGGGCGTCGTTGAGGAAACGCGCGACGAAGTCCTCGTCGAAGTAGCGATGCAGGGTCAGCCCCTCGCCTTCGCCGGCGAAGAAGGGGGCGATGACCTGCGGCTGGTGGGGAGCCGCGGAGGGGGCGCCGCGGGCGGGACGCATCGGGCGCTCGGCGCGCAGGGCGGAATCGATGCTCACCATAGGTTCCCCGCTCCCGGCGAATAGCTCGTCGACACCACCGCGTTGCTGATCAGCGTGTCGCACTGCACGACGCCGGAGAACTTGCTCAGGCCGGCGTCGACCTTGACCAGGCCGGCGGAGATCGTGACCTGGGCGGCCTCGATGCTGACGATCCCCGAGCCGGTGAGCTTGACCGTGCCCGGCGCGATGTCCACCCGCTCGCCGCCCTGTTCGATCGTGACCTTGCCACCGCCCTGGTCGGTGATCACGAGGCGGTTTCCGGCCGGGGTCTCGATCGTCACGCTCGGCTGCCGGTCGTCGAGCAGAACCTTCAGGCCGGCAGGGCTCTGCACGAGGTAGCGTTCGTCGACCGGGCGCGCGTCCTCGGGCTGGCTGGCGCCACCGCTCCACACCGCGCCGAGCACGATCGGCAGGTCGGGAGCGACGAAGGCGACCACGACCTGTTCGCCCACGCGTGGCAGGAGGCTGACGCCGTAGCCGCCGCCCGCGCTCGGCACCATCACGGCGGCCCAGGTCTCCAGGCCGGTCGCCGCCAGGTGCAGCTTCACGCGACCGCGGTCTTCCGGGTCGTCGTTGTCGAGGACGACGCCGAGGTGCAGTTCCTGCAGCGGACCGGGGCTATGGCGCGACATGGCGGGCGCTTCCTCAGGGGGTCCAGTCCGGCCGTTCGACGCGCAGTCGTGTCGACAGGCCCTGGGTGTTGTCGAAGTGATGCCAGCACTCGGCGATGCGGTAACGTCCGGCGAGCCGCGGCGATACCCCGGTGAGTTCGAGCTCGCGCCCGACTCCCAGCTCGGGCGTGCCGGTGCAGACGATCTCGCCGTGGAGGAAGCGTCGTGCATCGCGGCGGAACGCGCCACGCGCGAGCGATTCGGCCTCGGCCTGGGTGCGCGGGAAGGGGTGGGGGCGTGGCGAGCGCCCCTCCCAGCCGAGCTCGGCCAGCGTCGTCGCGGCGCTGCGTCCGGGGGGGGCGGGCGCGAGTGCGGCGCTGCTGCCCTGGGTGCTGGAGTCGGTGGCGAGGTTGTAGCCGTGTGCGAGCACTTCCCGTGGCTGCTGGTTGAGGTCGGCGATGATGCGGATGCGGCGCGCGTTCGCTCCGGCGTCGATGCGGACCGGGTCCGGGTCCGCCTCCTCGGCGCGCGCGTGCAGGCGCCCGTCCTGGATGCGCAGCGGGATGTCGTGCGGGCCCAGCACGCGCAGCAGGAAGGCGAGGTCGCTTTCGTTGTGCTGCAGCCAGTCCGCACTGCCGACCTCGATGCCTACGTCGGCCTGCAGTCCGGCGTCGTCGGCGATCGCACGGACGACCGCGGCCAGGCCACGGTTCTCGAACACCCGGCTGGCGCGCCGGCGCGCCAGCCGGTGCAGCGCATCCTCGGCGAGGATCACGAGTTGCGGCGCGCCGTCGCCGTAACGCTCCTCCAGCGCGGTGATCTCGCCAACGAAGACGGCGCCGCTGGCGTGCTCCCCGAGGAGGATCTCGATGCTGCTGCCCAGGCGCAGATCCTGGAACGCGAAGTCCGGTGCCGCGCCTTCCCCCGCGGCCCAATTGACCACGCGCGCCTCGGCGCTCGCCATGCCGCTCGCGGGCAGATGCACCGAGAGCGCCTGCACCGCGGTGCCGAGCGCGGGGCGGTCGTCTCCATCGACGCGCATGCGCGGACGGACGCTGAGGAGCGCGGCGCTAGTCGATGGCAAGGCGAGCCTCCCGTTCGCCGGCCAGGGCAAGCAGGTCGAGCAGGGTGTCGCCGGGCGGACCGGCCGGTGGGCGCGCCTCGGTGGCCGAAGCTTGCGCGGGGTTCGGCTCGGCCTGCACCTCGGCGACGAGTTCGTCGATGATCAGCGGCATCAGGTGCCTCCAGTCGGAATCAGCAAGGCGCCCGGAACGGTGAAGCGCGGGTTGTCGAGGCGGTTGAGTTCGGCGATGACGCGCCAGTCGCGCGGATCGCGGCCGGCAGACTGCGCGGCACTCGCGGCATCACGGCCTTCGCCGCCGGCAGCGAAGCCGGGCATCGGGCGTGCGTCTGCACGCACCGTGGGGTCGAGCGCGAACTGGTAGCGGTCCTCCTTGAAGGTGAGGGCCAGGGTGGCGCGCAACGGGATGCCCTCGGGCGCGAAGAAGTCGAGGGTCTCCGAGTAGCTCGACAGCATTCCGGTGAACTGGAAGCTGCCCCACTGGAAACGGCAGCGCCCGGGGGCCCGCGGGCGGTTCGACCCGGCGTCCTGCGGCTTCATGAAGGTTTCGGCGATACGTTTGGTGAGCGTCCTCACGTCGCTGTCGGCGGCGACCGTCTCGCGATTCGCCCGGGCGTCGGAGCCGAGCTTCGCGGCCACGCTGGTGTCGAACACGAGCTCGACCGCGAGGGTCGATTCGCTCTTGTCGATGTATTGCGCCGCCGCGCCGCTGCCGCCGCTGCCTGCCCGGTTGTCGGCCTTCAGCGTGTTCGACAGGGTCACGCGCAGCGTCGCAGGGTTGAACTGGACGTCGATGTGCTTCGATTCGTCGGTCTCGACCTGGTCGCCGTTCATCGGGATCAGCTTGGCACGGGCGATCTGCGGGGCAGGCATGTCGTCGTCTCCATTCAGCCGCGCTCGAGCTCCAGCCCTTCGTGTACGAGCTGAAGCTCCTCGATCGCGACCTGGCTCGCGGTGGAGGACAGGTCGGGGCCCTTGAAGCGGGTCGGCAGGGCGTTCGTGATCCGCCAGCGCAGCAGCGGCTTGTCGGGGTCCTGCGGGTGATAGACGTCGATCGTGCCGGACAGGCGCAAGGCATGGTTAGACTGGCGCGTGCTCACGTCGAACCAGTTCCACAGGTCCGCCACCTCGGTGATGCCGCGCTTGAGGATGACGGGCGCGAAGCTCGTGGGGCCGGCGAGCTGCACCTCGCCCCAGTTGCGCCCGCCTTCCCGCAGGGTCTTGGGCGCCATGGTGGCCTCCAGGCCGCTGACCTCGCTGAAGGCGCCGCGGCACAGCAGCCGGCCGCCTTCGCCGTCGTAGAGCGCGACGCGGAAGCGGAAGGGGATGAATTCGCCGGCGGAGTCAGCCATCGATGGCCTCGATGCGGGTTTCCGTCACGGCCGCGTGGCGGTCGTGCAGGAAGGTCAGGCGCAGGTGGTCGATCGGGTAGGCCGGCGCGATCTCGATCTCGAACGCGATCGCGGAATCGACGGCCGGCAATTCGCGGATGCGGTAGGCGTGCTCGGGCTGCGCGCCGCGCAAGGCGCCGGCCTCGTGCAGGCGCCCGAAAAAGCCGCGCAGGGCGAGCTCGGGCCGCGGGTCGCCCGGATCGGTGTCGAACAGCAGCCGCTCGCCCAGGGCCTGCAGCTCGCGCCGCAGCCAGCCCATGAAGCGCATCACCTCGGCCGAACGCCAGTGCTCCAGCCCGCGTTGCGCCTTCGTCATGCGCTGCAGGTCGGCGCCGGGCAGGCAGGGCACGCATAAGGCCTCGTCGTCCACCTGCAGCCGGCCCGCGCGCGTCAGCACCACGGTCGCGCCGGGCGTTGCGCGCAGGGCGGTGGCCGCTTGCTGCGTCGGTGGCGGCCACGGCAGCGCCTTGCCGGGCAGCGGGCGCCCGGCGATCGAGCGCCAGGCGCCGTACCGGAGCGAGACCGCGGCCTGCATGCCGGCGATCAGCCCGCAGGCCGGTGCCAGCGGGCGGTCCGCGCTGCGCAGGTAGGGCCACAGCAGCTGCAGATGGCGCAGCTTGCCGGCCAGCTCGGCGTGCGGAGCGTCGTCCGCTTCGCCCGCGGGTTCCGCGCCGGCGTCGCCGACGATGCGGGCGACGTGGGCGAGGAAGCCGCGCGCGGGCGCGGGCAGCTCGTCCTGCGGCTGGTGGTCCAGCGGCAGGGTCAGCAGGCACTGCACGTCCGGACGCAGCCGCGCCAGCGTGCGCAGGATGGGCGGGACGATGTCGGCGGGCACGCGGGGCGTTTCAGCGGGCGGACGCTCGCCCGCGCGGCGGCGCTCGCGATGGGTGTCGTCGACTTCGGTGCCGCAGGGCAGGAACGCGGGCTCGGGGTTGGCCAGGCGCACGCGCGGCAGGTCCGGCAGGGCGTGCGGGATCAGCAGCCGCTCGAGGTCGGGGAGCGCGAGGATGCCGGCGCGCTCCACCAGCAGCGCGCGTTCGAAGGCGCCCAGCCCGGCGGGCTCGGCCAGGCTCGCGTCGGGGCGTGGCAGGAAGGCGGCGAAGCCCTCGGCCTCGGGCACACGGATCACCCACAGCGCGCGCGTGTCCTCGAAGCCGCGCTCGTCGGTGGCGAAGAAATCCTGCACCGCCATCGGCAGCCACGCCGCATCGCCCGCCAGGGTGCTGCGGTAGCCGCAAGCGACCGCGAAGGCCTCGGGGAAGAGCACCTGGAAGTGGCCGAGCGAGCGGATCGGGATCGGCAGCCGATACAGGGCGAGCAAGGCCTCGTCGCCGGCTTCGCCCGCGGTGGCGCCCGCCGCGAGGGCGCGCAGGCGCTCGACCTCCGCGCCGAAGCCCAGCGCCGCGATCTCGCCGAGCACGGCGGGGTCGCGCGCGAGCCTGTCCCAGCGCGCACGCCCGTCGAGCGAGGGGCAATGGCCGATCAGCACGACCTCGACCGGCGCCAGCCGCCGCGCCGTGGGACGTGCATCGAGCTCGATGCGCTTGTCGGCGAGCAGCACCGCCTCACTCCTGCTCGATGGTCTCGACCGAGAGGACCAGTTCCTCGATGGCGATGTCGCCGCCGCCCTTGGCGGTGAGCGTCGGGCCGGTCCACTTGATCGGCATCGCGCCGCGCAGCTTCCAGCTCACCACGGTGCCGGCGCGATCCTCGGATTGCAGCTTGACGACGATGTCGCGCTTGACCTGGGCGAGCTTGCCGGTGCGCCCGAGCTCGAGCCACTCGTAGAGGTTCTGCGCGCCGATCACGCCGCGCTTGAGGGTCACGTCTCCCGCCTTGTGGATGCCGGGTACCTTGCGCACGTAATTCACGCGGTCGTTTCCGGCACGGTACTCGGCGACCGTGATCTCGGCGTTGAGGCCCGAGACCTCGGAGAAGCCGGCCTGCACCTCTTCGCCTTGCCCGGGTTCGAGGTCGACGAGGAAGTTGAATGCCGAATACGGGGTTTCGCGAAACACGGCCATGACGATCTCTCCTTGTCTCAGGCGTCGGCGGTCTTCTGACCGATGCGGAAGATGACGAATTCGGCGGGCTTGAGCGCGGCGACGCCGACGAGGCACACCATGCGGCCGTTGTCGATGTCGTTCTGGGTCATCGTCGAGCGGTCACAGCGCACGAAGAAGGCCTCCTTCGGCGTGGCGCCCAGCAGGCGACCGTTGCGCCATTCGGCGAAGAGGAAGTCCTCCACGCTGGAACGGATGTTGGCCCACAGTGCCTCGCCGTTCGGCTCGAACACCGCCCACTGGGTGGATTTCTCGATCGAGCGCTCGAGATAGAGGAAGTAGCGCCGCACGTTGACGTACTTCCACTCGGGATCGCTGGAGAGCGTGCGTCCGCCCCACACGCGGTGGCCGCGTCCGGCGAAGGAGCGCAGGCAGTTGATGCCGTTCGGATTGAGGAGCTCCTGCTGGAAGGCGTTGATCTGCTGGTCGAAGCGCAGCGCACCCATGACGATCTCGTTCGCGGGCGCCTTGTGCACGCCGCGGTCGACATCGGTGCGCGCATACACGCCGGCGATGAAGCCGGCGGGCGGCACCGTGATGTCGCGCCGGGTGCGGGTCGGGTCGGGGATCACCACCCAGGGGTGGTAGAGCGCGAGGCGGGAGTCGTCGAAGTTGCCGGCGAAGGCGCGCAGCTCGCCGAGGCTCTGCCCGGCGCGCGCGTCCACGATGCCGATGCGGTAGCGCATGCGCCGGCAGTGCTTCTGCACCTCCATGACGACCGCCTTGTGCACGTCCTCGGCGCTGCCCGCGGCTGCGGGCGTCATCACGATGGCGACGTCCTCGACGTCCTCGAGCGCCTTCAGTCCGGTGCTGCCCTTGGTCTCGTCGGCTTCGCCGGCGTAGTCGATCGCGCCCGGCTCGTCGCCGTCGCTGCCGCCCTCGAGCTCGATCAGGTAGCGCGGTTCGTCGAGCGAGGCCTCGCCCGGGTCGCGCGCGGCGGGGGCGCAGATGGACAGCAGCGCGGCGAGGATCGCGCCATCGGTCGCGTTCGCGGCGAGGTGGCAGGCGACCGGCGAGCTCAGCGCCTCGGCGCGACGGTCGGGTGTGACCGCAAGCCCGGCGGCGAGGCTGGTCGGCCCCGTGGCGGCGGTCGTCAGGCCGGGGTAGGTGCGGATCACTTCGCCGTCCTTGCCGCCGTTGCGCACATCGACGTCGAAGCTGCGCAGCACGAACAGCGCGCGCGCGGCACCGGGCGCCGCGGCGAGTGCGGCGAGGGGCAGCGTGACGGCTTCGGCGAGGCCCGGATTGAGCGCGGGTGTGGCCGTGAAGACCTCGCCCGCGGCATCCAGTGTGCCGCGCACTGCCTTGCGGCTGCCCCAGCCCGCACCGCCGGTGAAGGCGGCGAGATCGACGACCTCGGCCAGGCGCAATTCGGCCGGCGTGCCCGCCGCCAGTGCGCCGGATGCGGGCGGACGCGCGAACACGCGGGTGAGCCTCGCGCCGGCGGGCAGCTGGGCCGGGATCAGGCTGGTGATCTGGTTTGCCGCGAGCGCCGCGGGGGCATCCTCGTCGGCCCTCGACACGATCGTGGCGCGCCCGTCCTGGATCGCCAGGTTGGCGCCGTCGAGCCGGACGATGGCCCGCAGGTCGACCGGGAAGGCCGCGTCGTCGATCGGACCGGCTGCCTTCGCGGCGAGCGTCACGCCCCGCGCCTCGAGGAAGTAGAGCGCGCCTGCGCGCGCACTTGCCGCGGTCTCGCTGCGCAGCAGGTTCTCGCTGTCGCGCCAGCGCAGCTCGAGGGCGTACCGTCCCATCCGGCCCGGGAAGCGGCTGAAGAACCTCAGCGTGTTTCCGGCGTCGGCCTTCATGGCGGCACCGGGCCACACGCCGGCCGCGTCCGCCGCGAGGCCGTTGACGCCCTGCATGACGCGGGCGACGAAGAGCTGCTTGCCGCCGTTGTCGAAGAAGGCGCGCGCCGCGTGCGCGGTGTGGTTGAGCACGGCCTTGCCGTCCGCGCCGAAGGCCAAGTCGTGCGCGTCGCCGTAGATGCGTTCGAAGTCCGCGTAGCTCGTCAGCACCTCGGGGAGACCGCGGAGCGGGCCGCTGCGGGTGGGGCCCACCAGCGCGGCGACGCTGGTGCCGACCCCCTCGATGGATTTGTTGCGGAAGCTCGTCTCTTCGACAAAGACGCCTGGAGCGAGGTACTCGGGCATGTCGCTTCTCCTTCGTTGCCGGTGAGGCCTGTCCACCCGGCGGGTCAGGGAAACCGCAGGACGAGGGCTTCCCGTCCCGGGCTGGCCAGGGTGGCGATGCGCCCGGGCGCAATGTCCACCACGAGTTGTGTCTTGAATGCGCCGTCGCCGCTGCCGTTGCCGCGGATGCGCGCGACGGGGAGGGTGTCGGGGTTGGTGCCGGCGGCGGCGGCGCGCACCTCCAGCAGGCCGGGGTAGCTCGCCGCCGGGGCGTCCTTGGTGAGCGCCGGGAGCCGCTCGAGCGCCAGCCGGAACTCGCCGCGCGCGTCGCTCTGGGCGACAAAGTCGAAGGGGGGGGCCAGCGGCGGGGTCACGCGGAGCGCGAGCAGGGCCCAGGGCACCGCGCTGCCGTCCTCGAGTGCGGTGCGTCCGACGAGCCCGCCGGCGCGACCGAAGCGCGTGCCGAGCGGCGAGCGGTACAGCCGCAGCTTGTGAGCAGTGCGGCGACCGGCATCGAGCGCGAAACGACGCGGCAGGTAGTGCCCCGCGGGGTCGAGCAGTGCTCCGCTGAGCGCATAGAGCGGCTCGTCCGGAGGCTGCAGTGCCCCCGCGTCCGCTTCACCGTCGATCACCTGCCGCAGCCCGGCCGGCACGCGGCGCCACAGGGCCGTGCCGGTGTTCTTGTGGACCAGCTCGAGATCGGCCGGCGCGTCGTCGAACTGGATGCGGAACGCGCGCACGCACACCGGCCGCCGTGCTCCCCCTTGGGCGCCGCTCGCGTCTTCCCATTCGATGAAGTCGCTGGCATGCAGCACGAGGGTCTCGACGATCATCGCGCGCTCCCGTCGGGCACGTGCATCGGGAAGACGAGGGTCTTCACCGGCGGTCCCTCCTCGCGCTCGAGATCGGGGGCGAGACGCACGGTCTTTACCAGGTAGGGGGCGGACAGCCGGTAGTCGTCCGGCAGGCTGTCCCACAGCCGCATCAGGTCCTCGGTGCTCATCTCCTCCGGGAGCACCTGCACAACGTCCTCGGGCCCCCAGTCCGGATCCGCGAGGCTCATGTCGGCGCTCTCGAGCACGAGCCCTGCGCCGATGATCTGGATCGCGGCGGCGAGGTATTCGATCTCCTGCTCGGTGTGCGTGCACCAGGCCACGAGCAGCACGTGCAGATTGACCGGAAGTTCCGGGCGGGGAAGGTGGCGTCCCGGCTGCGGCGGAAGGTGGCGGTTGCGGCTGAAGGGATCGACCGAGATGCGATGCAGGTAGAGCCCCAGCGTGTCGGTGTTGGCCTGCGGCTTGCCGGCGAGCGTCTGCGAACCCAGGATCTCGACTTGCGGGTTGCCGCCGAGGCGCACGGCCATGCGGATCGCCAAGCGTTCCCGCAATGCCCGCAAGGCCGACAGGATTCCGAGATGCGACGCCACGCTTACCTCGCTTCGAGGCCGGAGCCTTGGGGGGACGGCGTTGCCGGGTGCAGATCACCGATCAGGAAGGGACCGGCCTGTTCTGCGATTCACTCTGAAACGTGGCACATCGCGCGAAGCGCGCTAAAGGACGAAATGTAAGTAAATGTTTTCAGAGCGGCCTCGCCCGGCCGGGACCTGCATCCGGGCGGGCGTTCGTGCCCACGGCCGGGAAGGTGTCGCGCCGCGGCCGCGCGAAGCTTCAACCGGCTCCGCCGGTGCTGCGCCAGGCGACCTGAGCAAGCCGGGCCCCGAGCCGAGGCTGCAGGCGCACGGTGACGTCGGTTTCGCCCTGGGCGGCTTGACGATCCTGCTCGAGCCGCTTGCCGGACCCGGCGGCGGCCCGGACCAAAAGGCAGGGCGTCATCGCGCCGTGCTCGGGGAAGTTCACGAAGGCTGCCCGCTCAGAGATCGTGGAGGAGCGGCCCTGCCGGCACGATGCCCGTCGGGTTCAGCGCCCGGATGGAGTAATACCCGGCCTTGATGTGATCGGCTCGCGTGCTGCCGGCAAACGCGGGCAGCGCCAGCAAGCGGCGCAGGTAGGCCATCATGTTCGGATCGGCGGAGAGCGGGCGCAGGTCGATGTCGTTGTGTGCCAGGGCGCCGAAATCGCTGTTCAGGATCTGCAGGATGTCGGCAGACTCGTTCTTGACGATGGTGTGGCGCGACCGGTCCCGCAGTACGGGCACGGTTGCACGTCCCGTGTAGGCCGGGTCCGCGCGGTTGTACAACTCGTGCATGTGATGCGCAGCCTTGACGTCGTCGAGGTCGGTGCCGAGTTCTCCGCTGAAGGCCCAGCCCTGTCCGGCGGATGGACTGTTCCGCCGAGCGCAACGACCGCGGCGATCTGCGCGGCCTCACCAGCCCGGCGGCGGCGCGGCGAAGCGTTCGGCGAGGAAGTCGACCAGCGCGCGCACCTTGGGCGGGACGAACTTTCGCGTCGGGTACAGAGCATAGATGCCGAGCGTGACGGATCGATATGCGGGCATCAGCTCCACCAGCGCGCCCGCCGCCAGATCTTCGGCGACCAGGAATCCGGGCTGCAGGATCACCCCTTGGCCGGCGAGTGCCATCGCGCGGCAGGTGTCGCCGCTGTTGGTGTGTACGGCGGGTCTCGTGCGCACGCTCACGCGCCCGTCCGGTCCGTCGAACTGCCACTCGTCGCCTCCGGACCAGTAGCTGTAGGCGATGACCGTGTGGCTGGCGAGGTCTGCCGGCAGCCGGGGCGCGCCATGGGCTGCCAGATAAGCGGGCGCGGCGCACAGCACGATGCGCGTGCGGGCGAGCTGCCGGCAGACGAGGGTGGAACTGGGCAGCGCAGCGATCCGGATCGCGATATCGAAGCCTTCCTCGACGAGATCGACGGTACGGTCCGCCAGCGTCACCTCGAGCCGCACCTGCGGGTGCAGGTCCCGGAACGCGCCCCACAGGGGCGCGAGGTGCCGGATGCCGAAGGTGACCGGGGCGTTGATGCGCAACAGCCCGCGTGCCGCGCCACTGCGCGAATGCAGCTCGGCTTCCGCTTCCTCGAGCCCGGCGAGCACTTCCCGGCTGCGGGCGTAGAAGCGTTCGCCGTCCTCGGTCAATGACAGGCGCCGGGTGGTGCGGTGGAGCAGGCGCACACCGAGTCGCGTCTCCAGTTCGCCCACATAGCGCGAGGTGGTCGCCTTCGACAAGCCGAGCGCCTCGGCCGCGCCCACGAAGCTGCCGGCATCGACCACCGCGCAGAAGGTCTGCATCTCGACAAATCGGTCCATTGTCTCTTCATGTGGAACAGTTTCTCGTCTGGATGGCTGTTTATCTCAATCGTGATGGCCCGTAAAGTGTTGCCATGGTCAGTTCATCGCAACAGGACGCCAGACCAGCACAAGGCGACGGAACCCGCGGAGAAACACCATGACGCCTCGCCCGCTCGAGCGCCTGTTGCCCACCTACGCCGGCTGGGCCGCGCACGCGCTGCGTATCCGGGCCCCCGGGGGCCCGGGACGACAGCGGCCGGTCGGCCCGCGTCATCGCCGTCCACCTGGAGACCTCTGATGCAAATGCTGCCTACCCTGTTCGTCTCGCACGGCGCGCCCACCTTCGCGCTCGACCCCGGCCTCGCCGGCGCGAATCTCGCCACGCTCGGCCGCCGGCTGCCGCGTCCGCACGCGGTGCTGGTGGTGTCGCCGCATTGGATGACGCGCCAGCCGCAGGTCACGCTGTCGCTTCGGCCCGCGACCATCCACGATTTCGGCGGCTTCGATGCGACCCTCTACACGCTGCAGTACCCGGCCGAAGGCGCCCATCTCGCTGCGCGCCGTGCGCTCGAACTGCTGCAGGCGGCGGGTCTGCCCGCCACCCCGAATGCCGATCGCGGCCTCGACCACGGTGCCTGGGTGCCCCTGTCGCACCTTTACCCCAAGGCCGACATCCCGGTGTTTCAGGTATCGCTGCCGGAATGGCTCGACGCCGATGGCGCCTACGACTACGGGCGGGTGCTCGCGCCGCTGGCCGGCGAAGGCGTGCTGATCGTGGGCTCGGGCAGCCTGACCCACAACCTGTACGAGTTCCGCCTCGGTGATCCACGCGCCCAAGCCTATGCAGCGGAGTTCGCGCACTGGGTGCGGGACGCGGTGCTGGCGGGCGACCACCCGCGCCTGCGCCAGGCGCTCGAGATCGCACCGCACGCCCGCCGTGCGCATCCCACCGCCGAGCATTACCTGCCGCTGCTGGTGGCCGCCGGCGCGGCGGCGCAGGCCGTGCCCGCGAGCGTCATCGAAGGGGGCATCGTGCATGGCGTGCTGTCGATGGATTCCTTCCTGTTCGGTACCGACCTCGCCGCGATGAAGGGTGCCGACGCGAACCAGGCATTGCCCGACTGAGGCGCGACCATGTCCGATCAGGATCTCATCGTTCAACAAGCGTCCGCCCCGGCGGCGCGCTTGATCCTGCTTTTCCATGGTGTGGGATCACGCCCCGAGGATCTCGTGCCGCTCGGCCGCCTGCTCGCCGAGGCCGACCCGGGCGCCTGGGTGGTCAGCGTGCGCTCACCCGACCCCGGCGACCTGGGCGGCGGCTGGCAGTGGTTCTCGGTACGCGGGGTGACCGAGGACAGCCGCCCGGCGCGTATCGCCGAGGCCATGCCATCGTTCGTGCGCCAGGTGCGCGACTGGCAGGCGAGGGTAGCGGTGGATGCCGCCGCCACCACGCTGGTCGGCTTCTCGCAGGGGGCGATCATGGCGCTGGAGTCCACCCAGTTGCCGGAAACGGTCGCCGCGCGCGTCATCTCGATCGCCGGCCGCTTTGCCTTGCCACCGCGCGTGGCGCCGGCGAACACGCAGGTGCATCTGCTGCACGGCGAGCAGGATCCGGTGATCGATGCGCGCTACAGCCTGATGGCCGCCGAGACGATGCAGGCGCTCGGTGCGGCCGTCAGCGTCGAGTTCTTCCCGGATCTGGGGCATGGTGTGGATGCTCGCGTCGCCGGTCGCGTGAAGGCCTTGGCTGCCTGAGTGGCCCGGCTCTGCTCCATGGAGCATGGATGCGGTAGCGAACAGCGTGTCCGGAAACGAAAAAACCCACCGCTTCGGGTGGGTTTTCATGCTTGCAGCGTACCTTGCGGGACTCTTCCGACGCTGGCCGGGTCCCGTCGGGACATCGAATCGATGGGGCGACATACCGGAATCGAACCGGTGACACCTGGAGCCACAATCCAGTGCTCTACCAACTGAGCTAATGCCGCCACTGTGGGACCCCGGAAAACCGGACTCCCGAAAAACTTTTCCTGGCCTGCCCGGCAGGGATCGAACCTGCAACCCCCGGCTTAGAAGGCCGGTGCTCTATCCAATTGAGCTACGGGCAGCTTCCGGCGGGCAGTCGGGATGTGAGCTGGTCGGGGTGGAGGGATTCGAACCCCCGACATCTTGCTCCCAAAGCAAGCGCGCTACCGGACTGCGCTACACCCCGAGAGCCGCGAACTATACAGATGCCTTTTTCGTTCGTCAAACAAAATTCGCGCGTCGCAAAAAAAACCGGAATCACGCGCTGGCGTGGCTTCCGGGGCGCGGCCCGGCGTTTTTCGCTGCATCGCGGCGGGCGCGCACCACACGCAGCAGGTTGGCGAAGAGCCAACCGAACTCGACCGCCAGCACGACGCCGGCGAGCGGGGCGAGCACCGGCACGAAGACCGCGACGCAGAGCGTGGCGAGACTCGTGGTGCGCACGCGCAGCTGGCGGCGGATCGGGGTGTCGGGCAGCAGCTTCTTCATGTTCGGTGCCTTCAGCCCGGCCTGGGTGAGGTGCAGCCAGGCGAGGAAGGGCACGATCTTGTAGAGCATCGCGGTGATGGTGCCGCCGAAACCGCCGTGCAGGATCAGCACGCCGGCGAGGATCGGCCAGCAGTCGGCGTCGGACCACAGCGAGATCGCCAGCACCAGGACGCCGGCGAGCGCCGAGTACATGGCCTCGCGGAAGGCGAGGAAGGGCGTGTCGGGCTTGCTGCGCCGCGAGTGTGCCTGCAGGTACAGCGTGGTGCCCGCGTAGCCGGCGCCGAGCAGCCCGAGTGCGAGGATGGCGATGAAGCGCGCGGCATCGATTGCGAGATACTCGGCGAGGGTCCACAACACGAGGGTGGCGGTGACCGCCGGTGCCCACAGCGTGGTGAAGCGCTGCGGGTAGGCAGCGGTGATCTGGAACATCGGTACCACGACCCAGCTCGCGGCGGCGAGCAGCACTGCGGCCCAGCCCATCCAGCCCCAGCCGGCGTGCAGGTTCACCACGGTCGGCAGCGGCACCGGCAGGGCGACGCCGCGCGTGAGCACGAGCACCAGGCTGAAGCCGAGGACCGCGGTGACGACGAGGCCGGCGAAGGCCATGCGCAGATCGCGCGGGGTGCGGGTGTTGTTGCCCGTGCGTGCGCCGCGGCTGAGGCCCAGCGCGGCGGCGGAGAGGAACACGAAGAGTCCGCCCACGAGCAGCACGGCGCCGCCGAGCAGGACGCCGGGTGCGCCGGCACCCAGTCCGAAGGCGAGCCCCGCGGCGCCGAGCGCCATCGCCAGGTGAGTGATGCCGGCGATGCGCAGCGGCGCGGGCATGCTCGCGCCCGCCACCACCGGCATGACCTGCAGCAACGCGCCGAGCATCACCTGCAACATGAAGCCGGCGGCGAAGAGGTGCGTGATGGCGAGTGCGCCGGGCGTCCACCGCGAGACGAGGATCTCGCCGCCAAAGATCAGCGTCAGCCCCGCCGCCACGCCGAACAGCGGGGCGGTGAGGAAGAAGCGGATCGGTGCCGAGAACGGCGGCGTGTCGTCGTAGGAGAGGCCCGGCCCCATCATCGCTGGCGGATCCGGATCTCGACGGCGCCGTCGTCGCGGAAGGCCTCGGCGTGGCGGTAGCCATCGCGATCGAGGATGCGTAGCAGCGGGTGCGGCATGCGGTCGAGGATGAGCAGCATTTCCTCGTCCTTGCCGAGGGCCATCAGGCCCTCCATGGCACGCTCGAAGGGCTCGGGCGGCTCGAGGCCGCGGGCATCGACGACACGTCCGCTCATGCTGCGCGGGCCTCGCCGAGGTGCTTGCCGACCGAGGCCGACAGGCGCTCCTGCTCGTCGCCGGGCAGGCGGCTGTCGAGCATCGGGTAGATCACGCTCTCTTCTTTCATGTTGTGCTGCTGCATCATGATCAGCAGCGTCTCGGCCTCGCCGGCGAAGTCGTCGGCGTCCTGCTTGTCGAGGGCGTACTGCAGGGCGGCCAGGGTGTCGCGCATGTTCTGGTGTTCATGGCGCATCACCATGGTGGGACCTTGCGTCATGCCCGTCGCCTGCTCGAAGGCGGGAAAGAGGGTGCTCTCCTCGGCGTCGAAGTGGGCGTTGAGCGCGTCCGCGAACTTCTTCAGCGCTTCGGCAGCGTCGGCCCAGTCGCCATCGGAGGCAAGCTCCTCGGCGCGGGCGAAGATGCCGTCGCAGTCGCGGTGGTCGTGGGTCATGAGTTCGGAAATGGTATTCATCGGAGTCTCCTCTCTGGCGGGTGTATCGAATTCTCCGCAGGGGGCGACAAACGGCATTGATGCAGGTCAAGGGCATCCCGGCTGCGTTGGACTGACAACTGTTTGTCGTGCATCAAAGTCCGCATCGCTTGGGCGGCACGGCGCTTGCAGGCACAATGCGCGCTTTTTCGCAGGGGACGCGGGTGGTCCGGACGAGGCGGTCGGGCGGGGCGGAGAACGGCTGCAAGGGCGGCTCGACGAGCGGCTGGGTACGGGTGTTCGTGCCGTTCGCGCTCGGCTATTACCTGTCCTACCTGCTGCGCACGGTCAACGCGGTGATCTCGCCGCGGCTCACCGACGAGCTCGGCCTGTCGGCGGCCAGCCTGGGCCTGCTGACCAGCGCGTATTTCCTCGCCTTCGGCGCGGCGCAGATTCCGGTCGGGATCGCGCTCGACCGCTTCGGTCCGCGGCGGGTGGAGGCCGCGCTGCTGTTGCTCGCGGCGCTCGGCAGCGCGCTGTTCGCCATGGCCGACTCGCTCGGCGCGCTCGCGGGCGCACGCGCCATGGTGGGCCTGGGGGTGTCGGCTTGCCTGATGGCGGCGCTGAAGGGGTTCACGCTGTGGTATCCGCCCGAGCGCCAGAGCTCGATGATCGGTTTCATCATGGCCTCGGGCTCGCTCGGCGCGCTCACCGCCAGCGTGCCGCTCGCGGCGGTGCTGCCGGTGCTGGGCTGGCGCGGGGCGTTCTGGATCATCGCCGCGGTGTCCCTGTTTGCCGCGGTGCTGGCGCTGCGCGCGCTGCCCGATTCGCCAGCGGCGCGTAGCGAGGCCTCGCTGGCGGCCGCGCTGCGCGTCGTGGCGGGCATCTTCGCCGCGCCCGCCTTCCTGCGCCATGCGGCGGCCTCGGTGTTCTTCGTCGGCGGCTTCATGGCGCTGCAGAGCCTGTGGGTGGTGCCGTGGGTGATGAACGTGAACGGCTTCGACATCGCCGGTGCGGCGACGGTACTGGTGGCCCTCAACCTCGGCAACCTCGCCGGACAGCTCGCGGTGGGCGTGTTCGGCGTGCGCCTGGCGCGCGCCGGAGTCCAGCCGCTCGGCCTGCTGCGCGCGGGCTACGGCATGATGCTGGTGGTGCAGGCGCTGATCCTGTGGTCCGACCTGCCGGTGCTCCCGCTGTGGACCGCATTCGGCCTGCTCACCGCGGCCAACTCGCAGATCTACCTGTCGGCGGCGCGCGCCTTTCCGCCCGCGCTGTTCGGCCGCGTCAGCACCGCGCTCAACCTGATGGCGTTCGCCGGCGCCTTCTGCGTGCAGTGGGGCTTCGGCATCGGCCTCGATCTCATGCGAGGCATGGGTGTGGAGCTTGCGCGCGCGCTGGCCTGGGGCTTCGGAGCCTTGCTCGCGCTGCAGGCGCTCGCCTATCTGCCGCTGCTCGGACGCCCGGCGGCGAGGCCGTCCAAGGGCGAGGCTTGAATGCCCGCATGGACCGTCTCACCGTGTTGCGTGTGCACAGCTTCCTTACCCGAGCGCCACAAAGCGGCGCAAAATAACGCCCGGCCGGGCTCCGGCGCATGCCAGGCGGGCTCCCGCCGCATGATGTCCGGGCAGTTCCGGCGACGAATTCATCCTGATGGAGTTTCCCATGTCTGAACCCACGACCGACTCGACCGTGCAGCCGCCTCGGCGCAAGGGGCTGCGTCGGACGTTGTGGACGGTCGCGATCCTGCTCGCGCTCTCGGCCGCCGCTTACCTCGCCGTGCCGCCGGTGGCGCGGCACTACGCGCAGAAGCTGCTCGGCGAGACGCTCGGGCGCGAGGTCGTCGTCGAGCGCGTGCTGATCAACCCCTTCCGCCTTACTGCCGAGGTGGGCGGACTGCGCATCATGGAGGCCGATGGCAGCGCCGAGGCGCTCGGCTTCGAATCGCTGCGCGCCAACCTCGAGCTCGAGTCGCTGCTGCGCAAGGGCATCGTGCTGCACGAGCTCGCCCTCGACAAGCCGCGCGTCCATGTCGCGCTCGAAGCCGAGGGTCGCCACAACTGGACGGACGTGCTCGAGCGCATCGCCGCGCTCGGTGGCGAGGAACCCGCCGAGGACACGCCGCCGACGCTGTTCTCGATCGGCAACATCCGCATCAGCGACGGCCTTGTGCGCGTCGACGACCGCGTGCGCGGCATCACCCACGAGCTCTCCGAACTGGGCGTCGGCGTGCCCTTCGTCTCCAACCTGCCGGTGCGGGTGGATGTCTTCGTGCAACCCTCGCTCTCGGCCAAGCTCAACGGCGACGCGCTGCTGCTCAACGCGCGCACCAAGCCCTTCGCCGAATCGCAAGAAACCATCCTCGACGTCTCGCTGAAGGAGTTCGACCTCACGCCCTGGATCGCCTACCTGCCGATCGAGCCGCGCTTCCGCCTTCCTTCGGCGCTGCTGACGACCAATCTCGAGCTCTCGTTCAGCCAGACGGTGGAGGGTGCGCCGGTGCTCTCCCTGCGCGGTCCGCTGCAGGTTCACAAGCTGGTGCTGCAGGATCGCGAGGGCGCGCCGGTCGCGACCGCGGACGAGGTGGAGCTCGAATTCGCCGACGTGCAGCCGATGATCGGGCGCTGGCACTTCACCCGGCTGCGCCTGGCACGTCCGGAGCTCGACCTGGTGCGGCTGAAGGACGGCGGGCTCAACGTGCTCGGGCTGATATCGCCTCCGGCCGCCGAAGGCGCCAGGAAGGCAAAGGGCAAGGCTGCGAAAGGGGGCAAGGCCGCCGCGCAGGTCGCGCAGAAGGCGGCTTCCGGACCGGCCGCGGGTGCAGCCCAGGCAGACGCAGGCGTCACCACGCCGGCCGCCCCGGCGGACGGCAAGACGGTGGCCGATGCCCGCGACGCAACCCCGGCCGGAGCGGATTTCCTGCTCGCGCTCACGCGCATCCGCGACGGGGTGGTGCGCTTCGAGGACCGCGGCCTGGCCGAGCCCTTCCGCGCGCGCATCGAGGCGATCAACCTCGACATGCGCGATCTCGCCACCGAGGGCGAGCTGCCGGCCGAGATCCGCCTCGATTACGTCACCGATGCCGGCGAGAAATTCACCCACGAGGACGTGCTGCGCCTGGCGCCCTTCGAGTACTCGGGCAGCCTGCAGTTCGAGTCGATCCGCCTGCCGCGCTATGCGCCCTACCTGGCGGCGGCGATGCCCGGCGCCTCGATCGGCGAGGGCAGTCTCAGCGGCGGTGCGCAATACCGCATGACGCTCGGCAAGGACGGCGCGCCGGCGGTGCAGGTCAGCGCCGAGGCGCTCGCACTGCGCGATTTCGCGCTGCTGCTGAAGGATGCGAAGACGCCGGCGCTGAGCCTGCCGGCGCTCGACGTGCGCAGCGCCACGGTCGACCTCGCCGGGCGCAGCGTGCGCATCGGCGGGGTGGCGCTCCAGGGGGCGGCGGTCTCCGCCGTGCGCACCAAGGATGGCGAGTTCGACCTCGTTAGGGCGCTCGTGCCGCCGCCGGCGAAGGGGGCAGCTTCCGCGCCGGCGGCCAAGGACAAGGCCGAGCCCGACTGGGTGATCGCGGTGGACAAGTTCGCGCTGCGCGGCGCCTCGGTGCGGCTGGACGATCGCAGCGTGGCGCGGCCGGTGCTCACCACGCTCGAGGGCATCGACTTCGAGCTCGACGGCTTCTCCACCGCGAAGGGCGACGCCATCCAGTTCAAGCTCGACTCCATGCTGAACAAGCGCGGCAAGGTGGCGGCCTCGGGGCCGCTGACGATCGCGCCGCTCAAGGCCGATCTCGCCCTCGATCTACGCAACGTCGACCTGCTGCCGCTGCAGCCCTACGTGCTCGAGCAGACCAAGATCGCGATCTCGCGCGGCAACCTCACCACCAAGGGCCGGCTCAAGCTCGACACCGACCGCCGCGGCAAGCTGCTCGCGAGCTTCAGCGGCGACGTCGGGGTGGCGAACTTCGCCTCGGTCGATCGCTTGAACGCGACCGACTTCCTGCGCTGGCGCACGCTCGCGATCGGCGGTATCGACGCGCGCCTTGAGCCCCTCTCGCTCGGCGTCAAGCGCATCGCGCTCGACGATTTCTACACCCGCCTGATCCTCGACAGCCAGGGCCGCCTGAACCTGCGCGAGATCGGCGGCGTCAAGGGTGAGTCCGAAGCGGCCGCGAAGCCGGCGGCTGCCGTCGCGCACACGAAGGAGGTCGAGCAGGGCGAGATGCAGGGTGGGGCGGCCGCCGACGGCCAGCGTACTGCCCCGATCGCGCCCCCAGGCCCGCCGCCCCCGCCGGTGCGCATCGACCGCATCGAGCTCAAGCGCGGCAACGTCGCCTTCAGCGACCGCTTCGTCCGCCCCAACTACGACGCCAACCTGACCGGGCTCGCCGGCACCATCACCGGCTTCTCCACGAGCTCGGACAAGCTCGCCAGGGTGGAGATCGTCGGCAAGGTGGACAAGAGCGCGCCGCTGTCGATCACCGGCGAGCTCAACCCCTTCCGCCAGGATGCCCACCTCGACATCCTCGCCTCGGTGAAGGATTTCGAGCTCACCGGGCTGTCGAGCTACTCCGGCAAGTACGTCGGCTACGGCATCGCCAAGGGCAAGCTGTCGGCGGAGCTCAACTACAAGATCATCGACCGCCAGCTCACCGCGACCAACCGCATTTTCCTCGACCAGCTCACCTTCGGTGACGCGGTGGACAGCCCGGATGCGGTGAACCTTCCGGTGCAGCTGGCGGTGTCGCTGCTCAAGAACAGCCGCGGCGAGATCGACCTCAACCTGCCGGTGAGCGGCACGCTCGACGATCCGCAGTTCAGCGTGTTCGGCCTGGTGATGAAGATGCTGTTCAACCTGATCGGCAAGGCGATCACCTCGCCCTTTGCGCTGCTCGGCTCGGCGCTCGGCGGCGGCGAGGAGCTCTCGCAGCTCGACCTCGCCGCGGGCACGGCCACCCTGGGCGAGGCGGAGCAGGGCAGGCTGAAGACGCTCGCGCAGGCGCTGGTCGATCGCCCCACCTTGCGCCTGGACATCGTCGGCCGTGCCGACCCCGCCTCCGACCTCGACGGCCTGCGCCAGGCGGCGCTGACCAACGCGGTGCGCGCGCAGAAGCTCAAGGCGATGATCGCCAAGGGTCAGGCCGCGCCTTCGATCGAGGAGGTCGAGGTGGGGGAGGCGGAGTACGCCGAGCTGCTGAAGAAAGCCTACCGTGCCGCCGACTTCAAGAAGGAGCGCAACCTGGTCGGCATGGTCAAGGACATTCCTGTGCCGGAGATGGAGGCGCTGATGCGCGCCAACGCGAAGGTCGGTGACGACGACTTGCTGGCTCTGGCGCGCGCACGTGCGCAGGTCGTGCGGGATTGGCTGGCGGGCGAGGGGGGCGTGCCCGGCGAGCGCGTCTTCGTGCTCGAGCCGAAGGTGGAGGCGCTCGGCGAGGGCGGCGAGGTGCAGTTCTCGCTACGCTGATCGGCCGTGGAAATCGCGACTTGCGTCGCTCCTACGGGAGGGTGTCCAGGCGTGACGCCTTCCCGACGCGGAGGTTTTCCACGCGCGTGCCGTTTCCTCCATGCGTGCGATGTCTTTTCCACGCTCGATGCTTTCTCCCCGCGCGACGTTTTCGTAGGAGCGACGCAAGTCGCGACGCCG
>ERZ795044.401-NODE-401-length-40092-cov-11.261733_pt1 | contig 40092 bp, 38 predicted proteins | sample MGYA00375128_ERZ795044 | MGnify/ENA primary metagenome ERZ795044 (study PRJEB30173, sample SAMN05720213) | anaerobic digester metagenome | isolation source: active sludge of municipal wastewater-treating anaerobic digesters | place: USA | collected 2014-12-22 ...
CTCGTTAGGGCGTGCATCATGACCGTCGTCAGGCGGTAACGGAATGTGAGAGGCGATAGGCATAGCGGATGAAGTTCTAGCAGGCTGCGAAAAACTCGATTACTGCGCAATATGCGACGATCAACTCATGCGCGGTGTCGGTATGACAATGACCCGCAGGATGCGAAAAAAGTCCGTCCAGCAAGGCCGCAGCACGCGAAGAGGCGAACCGTTCATTCGTACCCGCCCACCCCGAGCCTGCCAAGACAGGCTCTTGTCCCGTGGCCGTACGGTGAGCCCCTGAGGTTCACGACGCGCGGAATAACGCGCGTCACGTTTGTGAACGCCGCCGAGACGGTGAGGCGGCCGTGTCTTGCGAGAACGCCGCTGGCGGACTTTTTCCGCGTCCTGCCAGAAACGGACCGGTCGTCGAAGCATCGCGGAGCACGACATCCTCCGCTCCTTCCTTTTTAGGCCGAGGTCGGTTGCCTGGTGAGGGTCGGCTCCGACACTCCAACCTCCTGCCCCAGTACGGCTGCGGTTGGAATGAGAAACGGCGCGCATCGATAGACCGCCACGGTCACAGGTCCCTCGCCATGGCGCGCCAGAAGGGCGGCCCTGAGAGTCGGCCAATCTCCGAATCGCTGCGCATGGGGGAACATGGACGTTAGGTCCTGCCCATGCAAGCCTGGCGACAACACCATGAGGTGATGCTGCTTCCGGCGGATTAATTGGGCCACCGTCCTCAGTTTCTCAAGGGGCCGATCGAGATCGGCCAGGCGAAAATGGCTGAGCCGTCTGGCAATGCGCGACCAGAGCGGACTGTCTACGGGAAACAATTCATGGGTGCCCATGCCGAGAGGACAGGCGGCAATGACCACCCGGGAGACTTCTCCTGTCGCCTGCTCAACCGGCCACATTCCTCGATCCTGCGCAAACTGCCAGCTTGTGTCGAAGGGATACATGTCCGCCACCACGACCTCCGCTTCCGGACACATCGGCACGGCGTAGAGCCGCTGCGCTGCGCGGACGCCTGCTTCATGCGCCTGAACGACATCCCCCGCGAACAGACCGCAGATGGCGCGATGGCGATTGAGGGTGACATTGACAATACCATCGAGCCCGACCCGTCGTGCCACGGCGACCATATCCTGCCGTAACTCCGTCTGGATGGACCCGCCGCGCTCGTGCGAACCGCGCAGATAGTCGTGCATCATCCGCGTGGTCTCCACGCCACAGACGGCCGGGAGTATGATCTTGGCGCCACCGGAAAACCCCGCCACCGGATGGGGATAGATGCAGCCCACGCCGATCTTGACCTCGCTCTCCATCACCCGTCGATTGATATGGAGCGGGAGCCCGGCAGGCGACCGGCCACAATTCACCAGATCGCCCCGACTGTCATGGGCCAGGACCTTCACCGCCGATGACAGCCGGGATCCGACCTTCTTGGCCCTCTCGTCGGCCAGGGCAGGCGGGTGCGTACCGCCCGCCAACATCACCGTAATGTCGTGCGCAGGGATCCCCCCGCTCGTCAACTCCTCCACGAGGAGTGGAAGCAGATCGGCACCCGGCGTCGGCCTCGTCAGATCGTCGACCATGATCACGGCATTGCGCTTGCCCCTGGCAATCTCAGACAACCTGCGCGTCCCGATCGGCCGAGAGAGGCACTCCCGCATGGCCTCCACCGTCAGCGCCGGTTCATCCCGGGGGCCGATTTCGACCAGCTTCCACGACGCGGGAAAGTCGATCGTCAAGTCTTCATCCCCGAACCATGCTTTCGTGCGCAACTGCATCCGGGTCATAGCTTGGGCCCTATCGCCGCAGACCCGGCGCTTTGCGAAACCGCTCGGCGAGGCATAAGCCGCTTCGACAACAGGCCCGTCACCAGCTCCCAAAGAAATCCGGCCGCCTGACATTTTTCTCCAAGCCAAAACACCCAGAACTGTTGCCTGGACTGAAACCCCTTCCCGTCAAATGGGCCGATGAGCTTGGTCCACAGGGCCTGGAACCAGCGGGGATCTGTCCTCCGCCCTCCCTTCCCCCACAACAGGCTATCCTGCGGCACGACCCCGCTCTGGTCGCAACGCATCACTAGAAAAAGCCTTGCGATACCGACTCCCCGTTGAAACGAATGGCGCAGATGCTGCCCGACCGCCGCTCGCCGCAGATGCTGTACCTGGCTGGGCACGTAGACCATCCTGGCCCCTCGTTTCCGCAGTCTCCACATTAATTCCCAGTCCTCCCCGGAACCTCCGAAGCAGGGGTTGAACACGTACCCATCCTCCTGCTGACATCGCGCCAGCCACTGCCGTCGAATCATCAGATTCCCGCTGTTGCCGACCAATCCTCCGTGATCCATCTGTTCCCGTTCGGGAAAGGGATTACGGCGACGGATCGCGTCCAGCAGCGGATCGGTCTCCTGGAACGTGCCCCCCGACGCTGCGGCATCGCAGCGATCGAGGGCCCCGACCAGCCGTTCCAGCCAATCCGCCGGTGGAATCACGTCGTCATCCGCAAACGCGATCACGTCACCTGAGGATCTGGCAATGCCCTCATTTCTAGCCCATACCACGCCGCGTCGGAATTCATCGACGACGATAACAATCTCATCCGGCGGCCTGGTCTGCCGCTCCAACGCAGTCCGGCACAGTGCCAACGAGTCTCGCCCCACCGTGGGAACGATGACTGAGATCTTGTGTCGATCCAAAGGCATAGACCACCTAACTCCAAGCTGCGGCCTTGAGGCGCAGCAACACCGGTGCGAGGTACCGGAACAGCCGTTCCCCTGTCAGGCGGAACGCGCCCGGCAGACTGCTCACCATGAGTTCGATTTCTTCGACCCGCACAAGCCCAAGCCGGAAGACGCCACCCCAGTACAGGACTGTCCCCACCACCGCCCCGACAAGAATTGAGAGCAGCGGAGGCGTCACCCATGCCGCAACCAGAGCGATAGCCAGGGCCGTGCCCATCGACAACAGCAGCCATCTGAACAGATGAGCCTGCTCAAAGACTTGAACCCGCCGCCGATGCAGCATCCAGACATATCCCACTGCCACCAAGGCAAACGAGATGGACGTGGCCATCGCCGCACCGGCAGCGCCCCAGAGCGGAATCAAGCTGCCACAGAGCCCCACATCCACCAGCACAATCATCCCGATGAGGCGAACCAAATGTCCCCCCTCCCCGCCCGCTTGAATGACCGGCCACAACACACGCGCCACCGCGTAACACAAGGCCCCCGGAACCAACAGGCGCAATCCCAGGGCAGCATCGGCAAAACGAGGGCCAAAGTAGACTGTCACGATCTGTTCGCCCAGGACTGCGACCAACAGGAGTAGGAACGTCGTCCCCACCACCACGTATCGCACCAGCCGGCCGACCAACTGGCTCACCTCATCCACCCGCTGTTCCGCCCACAGGCGCGCCGTCGCCTGCAACATGACGCCTTCGACCGCAATCGGAATGAACCAGACGAATTGCGACCATTGAATCGCCGCCGCGTAGAGACCTGCCTGCGCCTCGCCGGCAAGGTGCCGAACCAGAATCACATCCAACGAGCAGAGGGCCATATTCAGCACCGAAAACAGCATGGCCGGCAGCCCGAAGCGCAACAAAGGTCCGGTCACTGAGGAGACAGTCCGACCGGACTCCCGGCATTCGCTCCCGCTCAATACCTTCAGTACCGCCCTGAGACAGGCCATGGCCACAAAGAGATTAGCCGTCAATAACCCGGCAAACACGCCGGTCACTCCCAAACCGGCCGTGGCCGCCAGCACGCCCAACAGGCCTGCCGATACCACGCCGATCATGCCTGGGATCGCCGCACGCGCCTCATGTCGAAGACCGTGGAGTACACCGCGCGCATAAAACCACACCTGGTCGAACATCAACACGCCGACGATCACCAACGCGATAGGCAGGGCCGCCGTCCCGGCCGGAGCAGTCGTCCCGACCACCAGGCCCACCACGACACTCACCGACAGCAGGCCTACCGCATTGATCAACGCACCCGCGTGCGCCACGGCCCGGCACCAGGCCACGTCCTCCGGTCGCTCCGCGATACGTTTCGTCATGGTCTGCATCATGCCGACATTGGCGAATTGAGAGGCGAGCAACAGGAGGGCCATGTAATAGGCATACTGTCCGTAACCTTCGATGCCGAGCATGCGGGCGAGGATCGGCAACACCAAGGCCGAGGTGGCCATTTTCACCACCGACCAACTGCCGATGGATAGGATACCTTTAGAAACCGCTTGCGCCGACATGAATCTTGTTTCCGATCGACCGCAGAGGCCTCATGGAGGAGACGAGACGAACGCCTGAACGATCAGGCCGCAAATCGCTCGTACTGTTCTTGATGCGCCGCCAGGGCCTTGGAAGTTTCGTAGGTCTCTCGCACATAGTCGTAGGCGGCCCGCCCCTTCTCCAGCGGGTTATCGGCAAGCAAGTGTCGAATGGCCGACGCATAGTCGTCGTCTGTCACCTGCTTGCCGAACCGGCTGGCGAACTCGTCCGGGTCGACCCGGCTGATGATCGGACACCCATAGGCCGCCGCTTCCAGAAACGTCAGGGGAAGGCCCTCACGCACCGCCGTGCTGACAAAAATCCACGTGTCCGACAGAATCCGCTGCATCCGCTCCGGCTCGCGAAAACGATTGATCAGCCCCGGCATCTCCAGGTTCGGCACATCCCGAAATCTCCGGCGCAATTGAGCATCGAAACCGGATTCGGCTGAGGCACTCCCCTGCCCCACCGCCACAAACCGGTACTTCGGGAACTGCGCGGCCAATTCCAGGAACAGCCAGGGCCGTTTGCGCTTATCCCAGCGCGCCACAAAGGTGATCGTAGGGCGCGCGCTTTTCTGCGGCAACGACGCGGGGACGTCGATAAGGTTGGGCAACAACGTCGGCAGAACCGACAGGCCATACAGCCGCTTCACCTTCTCCTTCAAAAAATGGGCCGGACAGAACACTGCATCCGCTCGCCGCACGGCCCGCCGCACCAGCAACCCGGACTCGGTGAAGTAGTTGAGAGGCGTCAACAGGCGGCGCATCGGGGTCGCATAACGGAATTCAACCCACCAGTCGCTCAACTCGCGCGGGTCGCGGCTCGTTACCAGGTGGGCGCGGCGTGGGTGGAGACGTTGCGCCAGATAGGTCAGGACGGTCGGATCCTGCGAATGGAAAATATCGGCAGTGGATTCACGAATCAAACGGCAGGCCGCAACGACGTTCCGTGGTGAAAAACTCCGGATCTCCACCCCACTGATCGTTTCACTCGGCTGTTGTCCCTGTCGCCCGGGAACAATGACGCTGACCCGATGGCCGGAGCGCACGAGACTCTCGGCCAATTTCCTGGACATGCTCCCGAATCCGCCGTAGATCCCCCAGTCGAAATACTGGCTCGTCAGAATGCATACATGCGGCCGCGCCTTCATGCCCGTGGCTCCCGCTGCCACCCGCCACCGGCATCCGCAGTGGAGCGACCGGCCACCGACCTGGCTGCCGTCGCAGGTGCCATCACCCTCGCGCACAATTCGAGATACCGGGTCGCGAGCGCGGGCCACCCGAATCGGAGCGCCCGCCGGCGATTCTCCGCACCCATCCGTCGTCGCAGATCGTCCGCCGGCAGCAATTCCCGCAAGGCGCGCACCAGCGCCGGCACATCGGCCCAGGGCACGACTTCGCCGTTCTCCCCCTTCGTCACTAACTCCGCGGTTCCTCCCGTGTCGGTCACAATGACCGGCAACCCGGACGCCATCGCCTCCAACAACGCAATCGACATGCCCTCCTGCTCGGACGGCAACACGAACACATCCGCCTCCCGGTACACAGCCGGCATCCGGTCCCGCGCAACGAATCCCTTGAAGGTCACAGAGTCTGCCACTTGGAGACGGTCCGCCGATTCCCGTAAGGCGGTCTCGGCATCGCCGGTACCCACGAATAGCAGCCGTAGCGGCTGCTCGCAGGTGGCCCGCAATTGCGCGAACGCTTCCAACAGATGATGCTGTCCTTTGCGCTCGATCAAACGCGCGACGCAGACAATCGTGAATGGCCGCTTGGATTCCAGGTGGATGGGAGTGAACAGAGTCGTATCGACCCCATTGGGAATCGTCACCAGCGGCAGGCCCGGCAGCGTGCGATGCGCTAAGGCTTCCTGCTCCGCACTAATGGCCGTCACGGCTTCCGCATGCCGCCAGATCCGTTTGATCAACGGCGTCAGCACCGGATACAGGTACGCATAGCGCGCCTCGAAGCCGGGCACGTCGGGCCCTTGGAGCGACAGCACGTACGGCACACCGTGGGTCAAGCGCAGCAGATAACTGATCGCCCCCGCCGGCACTCCGGCAAAGGCAAAGCTAACATCGTACCGATGGGCGCGCAGCAGACGCTGCGCCATGCGCAGACCGCGCCAGCTGTACCGCATCAACTCGCGATTGGTCGCATGGTGGATGTTCCGATTGTCGACGGGAACTTTATAGATCGTGATCCGCTCCGCAAACCGCTCGGTCTCATACCTCGCCTTGGTCCGTGAAGAAGTCACCAGGTCCACAACCACATCCCGATGCGACGCCATCTCCTGCAACAGGTGATAGTTCACCACGCCGGTGCCGCCGCCCAGCGGAGGAAACTCATTATCGAACATGAGAATGCGAATGGCGGCTATCTCCTCGTCACCCGGCGGGCCACGTAGAGAGGGCGCCGTTTGACCTCGTCGGAAATCCGGCCGATGTACTCGCCGATGACCCCGATCGTCACCAGTTGAATGCCTGCGAGAAAGAAGATGGAGACGACCAGTGTGGTAAAGCCGGGCACGCCGGTGCCTAGCGTGAACTTCTTGACTAGATAGAACAGCGCTACAAGGAACGACAGGAACGACACGGTGAACCCCAGGAGGGTAATGATGCGTAGCGGCATATGGCTGAAGGAGATCAGCCCGTCCAGCGCGAGATAGAGGAGCTTCCTGAACGTATACTTGGGCGCCCCCGCATGGCGGGCGTGGCGTTCATAGGGCACGCCGATTTGTTTGAACCCCACCCAACTACGAATCCCCCTGACAAAACGATTGCGCTCCGGCATGCGCACCAGGAGGTCCACCACCCGCCGGTCCATGACACAAAAATCTCCGGCGTCCAACGGGATGTCGATATTGGCCACCCGCTGCAGCAGGCGATAAAACCCGGCATAGGCCAATCGCTTCCCCCACCACTCTTTACGCTCGGTCCGGATGGCATAGACGACCTCCCAGCCCTCCCGCCACTTGGCCAGAAAGGTGTGCAACACCTCAGGGGGATCCTGCAGGTCGGCGTCCATAATGCAGACGACTTGTCCGCGGCTCTGCTCAAGCCCGGCACTGATCGCCACCTGATGCCCGAAATTCCGCGCAAACTCCACGATGACGATCCGTTGATCCTCGGCCTCCATCCTTCGCAAGATGTCCGGACTCTGGTCCTGACTGCCGTCGTCCACCAGAACGATTTCATACTCCATTCCCAGATTCACCAACGCCCTGGTGAGGCGGCCATGCAACGTGGGGAGGTTCTCCGCCTCATTGAACACCGGAATGATCACGGACAGCTCAGGTCGCCCGGTCGATGGCTCCGCCTGTCCCATCATGGCCGCGAAGTTTGCCGGTGTGAGGGCATGTCTCTCGCCGTCGGAGGCACGTTCAAGCGCCGAAGCCAAGGCGCGACAAAATCGCAAGGCCTCGGCCGGGTCCTCCAGAGGCGGCAGCATTCGGTCGCCTACCCGATCCGCGCTGGTCACAGTCTTACGCTCCTGCACAGCCGGTGGGGCTGGAGGAGCGCGCTTATATGGTGGTTGCATGGTTTTCCCTACAATGTCAGGCCTTCGGTCTCCCGACAGCCGCGCTGTCGGTCGGCACAAGGAATCTCCAACCACATAAGTGTAGCAAGAGAATCGTTTTCATCCAGTTCACGCTATAAAGCGCAAAAAATGGTTTGGATAGGCAACAAACATCGTCCCGTGACGAGGCAGGTGTAGGAAAAAGGGCGGGTATTTTTGTGTGAAATGGACGACGGCCGGAATACAGATCAGGGGGCAGGAACTGGAGGCTCTTCGCCCTTTGGGAGCATGGCAAGGCACGCCAACCCAATGGCAATCCAGACGAATTCCCGAAAGCGCCGCAACAGGGCAAAGGTGATTCCGGTCACATCTCCATATCCGAAAGCCGTCAGCAGCAAGAGATTGCCGGCGTCCTGTGCGCCTAAGCTACCCGGGATAAAGAAGGTGCCCCCTTTGATCAGCACCGCGAGGGCTCCGATTGCCAGCGCCGACAACACTGTGACCGGTTGGCCCAGACAGAGGATCATGACGAAGACTTCCAGCGCTTCCGCGAGCCATCCCAGGAGAAACAGCCCGGTCGAAAGGAGAAAGGCGAAGCGCTGCGTCGCATAAAATCCGGCGATGGTGCGATCCAAGTCGAGCAGTTGTTGCTCACGCGATTCCAAATAGTGGATGCGCAGGCCGAGGCGCCGCAGCATCTTCAGGATCCACCCGAACATGCCCTGGCGTTGCACCACCACGAAGGCTCCGATGCCGAACACGAGCAACCCCACACTCACCAACCCTGCCGTGATGGTCTGGCCGGCCGATCCGCATAGCCCGTGGCAACGCGGCACCAAAGAGAACACCAAGGGCTTATTGCGCCAGTACTTGCCCAAGGGCACGGACTTGTCGGGCAACACCCAGCGCGAGTTGAACGCCATCGCCTGAACTGGCACTTCGTCAGAGCAGCGCTGCAAGTTTCTGCCACATCTGCGTACAGAGCTGTTTGGCAAAAATGACGGGAGGGCTTTCTCGCCAATACCAGACGCGTTCGGGGTGCCTGTCAAAGTCAATCAAGTCCGAATTCCAATCGCCAGAATAAGCGAATCCAATAGCGTGCATGCCGAGCGATAGTCCCGCCAACCCCACCACTACATACTTCAGCCAGACCCTCTGGTGAATTCGGTCGAGGGCGGGGCCCAGTAAGAAACAGAGGAACGGGGTGCTATCCGCCAGAAGCCTTGGACCATAGCAAAGCCCTCCCCACCAGCTCCCAAGCATTGCCACAGGAACGAGCAAGAAAAGGGGCGCCAGGCTCAGATACTTCAGAAGCACCTGTTCCGGTTCTCTCCAGACCACCACCATGCCAGCCAGCGCACAAAGAAAAATCGGGGAGTAGATGAACAGCCCGCGTGCTGGGGAAAAGAGCACGCCTGCAAGCCCTTCAAACAGGGGTGTGTTGAACCAGGAAAGATGGTGTCCGACCAAGGAAGAGGGACTGACCACGGTCGCACCAAATCCTGTCTGAAGAGGTGAGCCAAAGTGCACTGCGTTGTACCACAGAAACAATAGTAGAGGAGGAACACCGGCAATCATGAAACCAATACACTGACCACGATGCTTATGCACAATATACAGTACGATTGGCACGGCCATGACAAGATTCAGTGGGCGACACATAACCGCAACCCCAAGCGGAAGCCCCGCCCACGCACTAAAGACCGGAGTTTCCACGCCCCTCACCAAGCAGTACAGCGTGAGCGAGAGAAAGAGTTGGCTCGGCCCATGCTGCCACAAGGCCTGACTATTAAGACTCAGGCAGTTCGTTCCGAAGGCATAGACGAACGCGACAAACCATGCTACGCGCGGCCTCGTCACGCGGCGTAACGCGAGAAACAAGATGAGCACCGACAACGCCATGATGAGCACAGCTGCTCGTTTTTCCAGGTCGAACATCCCAGCGCCAGCTCCTTTGAGCACCGGAATAACATACACCGGCAGGGCAAGGATGGCTCCCCACGGTGGGTAGCTTGAAACCAGGTGACCATTGACAAGCCGTACGAAGTATTGATCCTCATATAGATGGATCGTCGAGGCCCACTCATCAAGATAGAAATCGTGGTCCGTGAGGAGGCTTACAGGGAGAAAACGTGCAGGGAACGTATCGCCCGTTTCGAAGGTATGCCCATTGGAGTAATACACAGTCACCGCCCCTAGGAATAGCAGCAGCGGAGACTGCATTCCTTCGAAAGTCGACCTGGCGCCCCGTCTTTCCTCCAACCAGGCTTTGCTTAACGTGAGTGCAAAGCAGAGGGCAAGCCAGTTTCTCAGAGAAGTGGCGTGGACATGAATGGGGCCAACTTGCACATCGTAGCCTCCCTGCATGAGGAACAGGACAAGGACATTGGCACAGGTCACATACCATAGCACCAGGATGCAGCTCTCGAAACGAGAGGGTGCCTGGGCATCGGTTGGAGCAACACGCTGTAGGAGTTGGCGAAACGTCACAATTTGGACTCAGTCAGGTTTTCCTGTCATTGATCTTCCAGTGGATGAGGCACTGACTTAGTGCCTCACAGCGGACAAGCAGCGACCAACCACCGCCGCGGCCCTTGCGGGATCAGCTAGATCTCTACGAACACAATTCCGTCAAGGATGCCAGGTATCCCATTTCGATACGCTTCCTTGACCAGCGGCGAGACCGCCGATCGGTCCCCTTGCGCATTCGCATTGGCACTGACCCAGGTTAAAAAGAATGAGCATGCGCTTAAGAAGTCACCAGGCTGCTGTATCCACGAGAGAGAAACATGCCAGTCTTCTGGCTGGTGATCGTCCGGCGATGCTCTTCTGTGTTTCCGTAGCCCGGCGGTGATGGATAGAGCAAGGTAGACGCCCGCGCAAAGGGCCACGATGCCCCACTCACCATATCGATGGATACTCGTGATCAAACGTTTCTCCCTCACATGAACTACTGACTCACCTGTACCACAGTGCCTCCACCGGTCATCTGAGGTGAAGGGCGTAGGACAACCATACCAAGACAAAGGTGACGCCGCTGTAGATGTAATAGAACCCGTGCATCGGAACTGTCACGGCCGAAAACAACACACCCCTTCGGCGGAGAAAAAAAACAAACAGGTCACGGTTCAGAAGCAGAAAGATGCTTGCTAGAAAAAGACACCCGTAGGCCAGCGGGGGAAAAACCGGGGTCAAGGGCAGCATCGCCAGGAAGAGTCCTGCCACTGCGGCACTGGCTCGATGCGATAATTTTAAATTGAGGTCGTTGACCAATCCCTGCCGCTCGTGAATAAGCCGAGACCAGGGAATGGCACGATACAGGATCTCCGCGCGTAAGAGCGACTTCCACCGCCACTCCTTCAAATGAGTTGCCTGAAGACCTTTGTCCAGCCAGATCCGATACCCCAGGCGATGCATGCGGTCTCCCAGCTCAATATCCTCGATGGATGGCGTGGGATATTTCTCTTGGTCAAACCCACCGACGTTCACAAAGACATCTTTACGGATAGCCCCACATCCCCCCCAAAACGTGGTGGCCCGGTTATTCGCCTGCTGGTGCACATAATGATGCAGCAGATTTTTGTATTGCGAGAGAAAATTCTTAGCCGGCGGGCTGTCATCGTATGACCCGAAGACCGCTGCCAGTTCAGTATCCTCGATAAACCTTGCAACCACCCGATTGAGCACATCGTTATGCACCACCACGTCGGCGTCCACAAACAAGAGAATCTGTCCGGTTGCCAACTTCACTCCTGTGTTACGAGCCGCGCCGGGGCCACTCGGACCTGGACAATGCGCCACCAGAGCACCGTGCGCTTGCGCAATCGCAACGGAATTGTCCGTTGATCCATTGTCGACGACGATCAACTCATACTCACGATACGACGAGCGCTGAATTCCTGCCAGACATTGACCCAGACACCAGCCGCCATTGTATACAGGGACGACGACTGACAGAAAATTCTTGTTACCCATCTCGCTCCCCGTCTTGGCTTGCTTATTTTCTGCTGGAAAACACCACAACGTTGAAATACGGACCGACCACATACAGGATCAACCGTAGAACAGGAATTTGTTTGGCCACATTGTAGATGGCAAGCTGCATGCGCTGAAAAGGAGAAAAGTACTGGGCTTCTTCGCAGGAGATAGACGGGAGCAGAATTCGATGGTTGGTAAACAGGCACTTATTCAACAGTCTTCTCAATTCCATGAATGACAAGACTTTGATATTTTCATAAGAAATCCCCTTCACGAGCTTGACGTAGCCGTTCATCCACCTTCTTGGTAAAAATCCCACTCCCCACACACGGACATGAGGCTCCGGGGTCAGACTAAAACGATTGGGAGTTGCCAGGAAGAGCATTCCCTGCTTCGTCATCACGCGACGACACTCCGCCAGAGTGCTTTCTTGACTTCTCACATGCTCGAGCACATCTTCGGCTAAGATGATGTCAAATCTTGTGCCCGGAAATGGAAGATACTCGGCACAGCAGCAGACCAAAGGTACATTCATCTTGAGCTCTTCCAGCCTTTTCCTCGCCACGACCAGCCAACGAAACGCAATATCTGCGCCAACTACATGGTCGTATTTTCGTTTTGCAGCCACGAGAAATCCGCCGGTTCCGCACCCGATCTCCAGTACTCTATTAAACCCGCGGAGCTTCTCGGTCTCAGCTAAGGACTCAATCAAGCTCAGACATTCAGCCCCCTTTTCAACTAAAGCGGCCGTGCGTCTAATGAATCGTTCGGCGCGATCCTCCGACACTTCTGGCGTCATCTTCCAATAGAGACGGACCAATCCCATAAAGTCGAGCTTGTGGTACTGCTCGGCTAAATGCCCGGCCTTCTTGTGATCATCTTCAAAATCAATATAGGGATCAGGGAACACACGAAAATCGGGAATGCCCAGGATGACAGGGTATTTCTTGGAACATGCCGAGCAAGCATACTCACTTTCTTGAAAACTAAGTACCCCCTTGCACGTTGGGCAACAGAACTCCTCAACCTGCAACATAACTTTCACCTCCTGTTTCTATACTTTCACGCAAACCATGCTTTGGTCGCCCGCATCGCCCGCCGGACGCCTAAGTACAGATCCATCCCTCTCGTGTCGAGCGATTCCATCAACCACTGCGAAGAGAGGTAATACATATCCACCCTGGGAAGCAGAGCCGAATCCGCCTCTGACGTGACTTTTCCTAAGATCGTTGAACAGGCCCCGGTGAAATGCTCCTTCGCGAGATCGACCACCCACGAGGCATACTTCCCGTAGGGATAGGCAAATACCTCTACGTCCCCGCCCAATCGCTCCTGGATCGTCTGTTTCGACTCTCGCATCTCCCGCGCCGCTTCATGACGCGTCACGCAGGCCAAGTCAGGATGCGTCACCGTATGGGAGCCAAACTCGATGTGATGCCGCGCCATTTCCTCGATCTGTGTCCAGGAGAGCAACAACTGCTCACCGACCGGAGATACATGACCAGGCCAGGAATTCTGTTTACCGCAATATCCGGTAATCAGAAAGACTGTTGCTGTAAAACCGAGTTCTTCTAGAACAGGAAAGGCTTCCCGATACACGGTTTCATAGCCGTCATCGAACGTCACCACGCAGGTCCGTTCACGAAAGGGCTGTCCATCTCGCACCAGCCTCGCCGCCTCTGCCAGAGACAGCGTCTGAAACCCCTGCTGATGCAGCCACTCCATCTGCCGCCGAAAGATTGATGGAGTAGTCGAGATCACAGACCCGCTGGAATCCAGCGAATGGTAGGTGAGGATGGGAAGCCGGTATGGAGTCATCTGGCCCTTTTGATCAATGGAGAAGCACCGTTGCTTCCCACGATCCGCAGTCTCCTCAGCCGTAGAGACATAGCCTCATGGGCTTCGACTGTTCGCCGTAGAAAACCTCGCGAAGTGTCTATCTTCTCTCGTGGCTTGGCAACGAAATACGCGCCATTCGTACTAAACCTGGAATCGGCCAATTCGATCGTAAAGCCAGATGATATGCCGATAGTGTGCCGTTGAAGCCAGCAGCGTCGTCGAAGAGAAGCCGTCACTCCTCGACACATTCTCCTCCGGCGACCAGGTGGAACCCCTGTCGGTTGAGCAGCGGTAGTTGATTTCACTGTTGCCGGGGTCCCGCGATCGTGCCATGCAAGGTGGACAAGCCCCCCGCGACAATTAAAGAACTGTGCTGGGAATCGCCTGGCGCATTCGAAAGGCGGAGGTTCGGCTCCCAGGTCTCTCTCCCGTCGATGGAGCGCAGTAGATGTTCACCATCACTGGAATCCAAATTCATTCAACCACTTCGCAAGCAGGACGCCGGTCAGCTGATTACCGATCCGGTTCATGTGACTGTCCGGATAGAAATACAATCGCTCGGCAGAATGGCTTTTCTGGTACGCACGAAACTCCGGCAACAAATCCAGGATGGCCACGTGTTTCTCGGCGGCCCAGTCAGCGAGGAAGCGCTGTGGCCTGTCGAGGTCCAGCGCCTCATCGTTGATCCGGTAAGCCTCCTTCCATTTCGCCAGTTCCCAATCGTAAATCTGCATGCTCCTCGGCTGGACCAGCAGCAGCATTTCGGCGTTGTTTTGCCGACACCATTGATGGATGTCGTCCAAGGCAGTCCGCGTGCGGGCAAAGGCCTCAACCGTTTCGGGAGGCGGCTGGCGCAGGTGGACTTTGGCAAATTCCCAGAGCCAGCGGTCGACAGCGTTGAGGCCAGGATTGCTGCGATTTTGCGGCGCAACAAATGTATTCTGCAAATACCACAGCACCTGGGCCAACCGCTGGGCCAGGAGGGAGGTGCGCTTGAGTTTTTCAATCGCTTCTCGAGCTGGCGAGCTACGCTCGGTGCCGTCCAGCGAACGCCTGACCATCAAACCGTCCTTGATGGTAAACTGTTTCTTGAACCCACCCATCTGGACGTCCGTGAAGTCGTTGCCGACGAAAAGCGATACGATCACGAGACGCGGCGCATAGGTTCCGCCGTATTGACGCAGCCAGTGTAGTTGGTCGGTGGTGCCGGTGCCGGGAATACCGGCCTTGATCACGCGGATGGCCTCCGATCGCAACTGTTCTTCCGCAAGGTAGAGATAAGTCTCCGGCAATTCGACGCCCCAGCCAAACGCAAACGAATCGCCGAGTGCCAGGATGCGACCTCGCGTGTCGGGCACGGGACTCGGCCGGTCACGGAGTCCCTCGGAATTGATGGCGACAGTCACATTCCACTCGCGGGTGAAATGCCGACGGGTGACATTCGGCTTGAGCGACACCTGGTCGTAGGGATCGAGCTGATAGATGTCCATGGACAGCGGTGAATCGTTCTGGGCAACCAATCGCAGAATCGCTTCGCAGAAGATCAGACTTAACGCCAGAGAGCCTAGAAGGAGTGAGAGATTAACCAGAAGGCTTTTCCAACGATATCTCATGAGCGCTGACCGCCTTGCTTGCGAATCAAGCATTTCGCGTTGTGAAGCAAAATTTATACCATGGCATGTTCGGCCCGTTTCCGCTCGCCGATCCGACTGATGAGCGCCAGATACCGATCGAGATGCTCTTCTTCGGTCCACTGCTTCCGATAGGCCTCATGACCTCGTTTCCCCAGCTCTGCCTTCAGCTCAGGATTCGTACGCAGCGACTCGATCGCATCGCCCAGTTCATGGCCATTCCGGTAAAGGAGCCCGCCCCCGCTCGTTGTCACCAGTTCCGACAACGCGCCAATGTCTCTCGCAATCACGGGCGTCTTAAACGAGAAGGCCTCCGCGACCACCTGGCCAAAGGTCTCGTAGCAGAGCGACGGCACGATCACCGCGACCGCATGGGCATATAGTTGCCGTAACCGCTCGAATGGCAGGGCCCCAAGAAATGTCACGCGCGGACTGTCCTGGGCGAGGCGTTTTAGCTCAGACTCATATTGACCGGTCCCTGCCACCAGAAGATCGGCCTGGTCTTGCTGTGCAAAAAATGGAATTACCTCTTGCAGCCCCTTGAGCTTTTCCAAGCGTCCGACATAGAGGAAATATGGCAGCTGACCATCCGGCAGGGAAGCGGGCAAGAATTCGCCGCGCTCTTGTTCTGCCTGCCGGCTGGGAACGAACATCGGTATCACCGTCTTCTCAACATTCAGCCCCATATGTCTGTGTGCATCGGCGGCAAATTGGCTGGGCGAGATCACCGCGTCGAGCTGCCTGAGCGCACGATCCATTATGCCGGTGTAGCGCCAGAGTTGCGGGGGCTTCCGACAGGACAACTGGCACATCAGGCAGCTCGGCTTCGTGCAGGCCTCCTGGTTGAACTTAAAGAGCACATGCGTCGGACACAGCAACCAATACTCATGCGTCGTGTACAGCTTGATCGCACAGCCATATTCGAGGACTTTCGGCCCTCCGACAAGCGACACATTATGGTAATGGATCACGTCGAACCGGCCCTCGGTAAGAATCCGCTTGATCTTTCCGGCCTTCAAACCGGGAATGCCCAATTGCTGGGTCAGGAGCGGCGACAGGATGCCGGCCTTGCTCTTGAGGCTGTGCAACGTAATGCGAGGGTGGTTTGGCCACTCGCCGACCGGCTCTGTGGCATGCTGCGCGTAATAGGCATCGCGGCAATGAATCACGTCCACGGAATGGCCTCGCTCCGCCAGCAGATTGGAGAAGCGATACACAAACATGCCGTCCCCGCCAAAACTATAGGGGGGATAAAATGTCGTGACCATGCAGAACCGCAGCGACGGCCCCATCAACGAACCTCATTGAGCACCCGTTCAAAGAGAGCTGCCGTGGACTGTGCCGCCAGCTCCCACGTAAATAACTTTGCCCGTTCGAGCCCAGCCAGGCTCATACGATCCCTGATCGACTCGCTGCTCAGCACGTCGCGAAGAAGCGTCACCAGCACATCCGGACGACTCGGATCAAAAAACAAGCCGACCTGCCCCACCACTTCCGGCAGAGAGCCCCGGTCGCTGGCAATCACCGGAGCTCCGCAGGCCATAGCTTCTACCGCAGGAAGCCCGAATCCCTCTTCCAGAGAAGGCAGCACCAACGCCCGAGCGAGGTTGTAGAGCACCGCGAGTTCGCTGTCGGGCACAAACCCTGTAAACAGCACGCGGGCAGAGAGACCTCGCTGTTCGATGTCCGCCTTCAATTCCGCATAATGGGAAAAAAACACATCGCCCTTGTAATCCCCCACCAACACGAGCTTGTGATCTGCGAAACGGGGGTCTTCCATGAGCCGATGAAACGCATCGACCAGCACCCCTAAATTTTTGTGCGGGCTGATGCCCCCGACATAGATTAGAAACGGTTCCCCGGATCTCAATCCATATTTCGGTAAGACCGCTGTGGCCCCTTCCAGATTCGGCAGGCGAATGAACACATCGCTCGGGCCTTCTGTCGTCGTCTCCACTCGCGTAGCAGGAACCCGGCAATACTCGACGATCTGCTGCTTGGCATGGCTTGAAACGGTTAGAATCATGTCCGATTGCCAGAGTGCAGCCTGTTGCTTGAGCTTCCAGAACAAGCGCGATTTCCGATTGGGGAAGACTCGCTCCGGATGGTGGTCGGCGATCATGTCATGGATGGTCACAATCACTTTGCACCGGTTCAGGATTGGGAAATAGGAGTATACAGCCGGAAAGTAAAACAGATCGACCGGCTCCTGCGCGACCACGCGGCTCAGCGCCCATAAATCCTTGAGCGAGCGACTCCCTGAGGCAGAGGCGGCGACGGTCGGGGAGACCTCCGTCGATGCCACCACGACTGTGACCCCTGGAGGAAACTCGCTCGCTCGCGCCGTGTCCCCATCCGCAAAGAAGATGTACTCGTGCTCCCGGTCAGTCGCGACCAGCGTCGTCAGCAATTCTCTGGTGAAACGTCCGAACCCCCGGCGATTCGACCAGCAGCAGGCATCCACGCCGATGCGCGGTTTTCTTGTGCTCGGACCCACGCCTGACGATCCAGATGCCGCTATGCCCATCGCCGCACACTCTCCCCTTCTCCACAAAGGTATCCCATAAGCTCTCCACAGGCCCAACTCGTCATAAACAGAACCAGGTACGGCATGGCGACCGTCAGCTCCCGGAGATGCCGCCGCCGGTGCAGCACCAACTGTGCAATGCGTAGCGGGAGGATCACGGGAAGAAGCGTCGAGCCGGCTGCGTAGCCAAGCCGCGTGAGGCGCGAGGCGGCAGCGACCCGTCTCCCCGCATAGTGGCGGCCATGGTGAAAGGTCTGCACGAGGACTTTACCGACTCGATAGCGCAGGGTGTGATACACCACGGCATCGGGAGCCATATAGAGGGTGCTGCCCTGCCTGCGTAGTCGCTCATGAAGGAAGGCTTCAAAAAACCCGTTACGAAACTCATCCTGGATTTCCTGTAACAATGTCCGCTTGTAAGAGACGTTGTTCCCGGACAGCGTTGCGCTCACGCCTTCTACGCAGGGAAGCATGTATTTCCCATACTCATAGAAATACACGGCCCAATCGACGGCCCGATGCGTGCCGTCTCGTTCCACAGCTCCGCCGACGATCTCTTGGGGGGCAGCATGAGCCCTTCTAATTGCGCGACACCAGGTCGGCGCCACAATGCTGTTGTCCTCAAGCAGGGCCACGATCCTCCCTGTGGCTGCCTGGATTCCCAACGTGCGCAATTCCGGCACGGTGGTACCGGGAGGTGCCTCGATCAATCGGACAAATGGAAAAGCCTCTTCGATCGAACGACCGGCACCCTCGCAACAGTTACATGCCACAATGACATCGATCTCTCCACCGCTAACCTGGTCTTTCAATGATGTCAGGCAGGCCTCCAGACCGGCTCGCGAATGAGCGGCCGCCAGGACAACGGACAACTCTATGCCTACAGCCGGTGCGTTGTTCATTCGACCTTCAGGAGGCTGTCACCAGAGCCCAAGAGATACCCTACAAATTCCCCCGCCGCATAGCTCACCATGAACGCCGCCTGCAACGGCAGCGACCAAACGAAAGCGCCGACATGCTGCTGTTTGTTCAGCACCTGGCGTGTCATTCTCCAGAGCATGAGCCCCGGAAGCAACGGCGAGGCGCAGCAGTACAAAAGCCTGCCCGGAAGCGACGTGCGTTTCCGACGCATGCCGGCGAACGATCGGGAATAGTAATAGCGCTGGGCCATAAAGTACCAGAATCCAAATTCTTTCTTATGGCTGACAATGATCGAAGACGCGGAGAGAAACGTAACCCCCTTCTTGCTGAGCTCCTGATGCAGAAAGAACTCCCAGCATTCCTTCTTCACCGATTCGTCGACACGATCGAGGATCGCCTTGCGATACGACACGTTGTTTCCGGTAACACCTGACACTTCTCCGTCGGGAATGGGCGGCATGACCCCGCTATACTCGCAGAGAAACACGGCCCAATCGATCAGGCGCTCGACGCTGCCGTTGACCACCGTCCCGCCGACCACCTGGTACCCCTTGTCATGCGCCGCGAGAATCTCACGAAACCATCCGTTCTGAACAATGCAATGGTCTTCGATGATCGAGATAATCTCCCCCGTCGCGCGTTCCATCCCGATCGCTCGCAATTCCGGAATGCCCAACCGTCTTGGGAAATGGACCAGTGTGACATCTGGAAAGTGCTTGGCAACGTGCGCGGCCGTGCCATCCTGGCAACAGCAGAGCACCAGGATCTCCACCTGAAAGTTCTTCCGTTCTCGTTCCAGGGCGATCAAACAATCATGAATCGACGGCAGCCTATTGACGCAAGCGATAACGACAGAGATTGATCGATTACCCATGGTTCGCCGCTACTCCGGTGGTGATGATGTTATTGAATGAACTCACAACTCCGTCCTGGCCCTGCCAGATACCCGCAGAACTCACCCCACGACCAACTGACGACTGCCAAGATCGAAACGGGCAATGAACACATAAACTGCGGAAGATAGCGTCGCTTCTGCATGATCGGCCCAGCAATCCTCCTCATGAACAGAACAGGCAATAGCGGAGTCCCGAGCGCATACAGGACGCGTATGACCGGCGGCACCTGCGTAATCCTCATACCGGCGAAACAGCGGCCGTGATGATATCGTCTGACCAGAAATGGGAGCAGCCGATAGGACTTCCTATCATAGACCACCATAGAAGGCACCGACCGAAGCTGAACCCCTTCCTGCTGTAGCGCCCGACACCAATAGGTCTTCCAGAACCTCTGCTCGACGAATTGTGTTCCCTTGTCTAACGCCGCTCGCTTGAACGCAATGTTATTGCCAGGAAGTTCTGAAACATCCCCCCCTGTGAGAGGCAACATGAACTGCCCATACTCGCAAAAGTAGGCAGCCCAATCGACCAGACTTCGCTGGGGCATCGGGTCAACCGCACCACCGACGATCAGATCCGACGACTCGTGAGCAGCCTGGGTGGACAAGACCCACCGTCTATCCGGGACGGAGCAGGCATCAGTGACGGCGATAATCGCGCCACGAGACTGTCTGATCCCGGCGCCCCAGAGGGCGGGAAGTGGAGTCCCCCGTGGAAATCGAAGCGTCAGCACTCCCTCGTCCTGAACTATTGATTGGTTTGCTGCCTCATCGCCAGAACTATCCACGACAATGATTTCGAGACCGTCCGCCCCTTCCTGGCCGCGGAGAGACGAGAGGACAAGCTCGAGATCTAGCCGGGAATGTGTACAGGCCACAATGACAGAGAGTCGAGGGTTTTTCAGGGACTCCTGGCCGATCATGCCTGATGGCCTGTGGGCGCCAGGTACCCTATAACTTGACCGGTCGTCCAACTCGCAAGGAACAGCAGAAGTACGGGTGTCGCAAGAAGCAAGTGCGTGATGTGCTGCCGCCTGCGAAATACTTGGCAAGCGATTCGTGTCAGCATGAGGAACGGGACGAGTGGTGCCGCGACAATGTGGGCCAGTCGGACTGCGGTGGACAGTCGCATGGCACGGGATGAACCGAATTGCCGGCCATGCCAAAATCGCTGTCGCATGAACTTAATGAACGTAAACGATCGTAGATGGCGTACGCCAATCCGTGGCGTCATGAACAATTGATAGCCCTCCGCCGTAAGCTTGGCATGGATGTCGGGCTCCCAAAATCCTCGGGCGCGCACATCCGTACAACTATCCAACGCCCATCGTTTATAGGACGCATTATCCGCAGGAATGTCGCGAATGACATAGGGAGCAAAGGGTCTCATGTACCTCGCATACCGGCACAGGTAAACCGCCCAATCGGTGATACTTGCCGACGCATCGTTCTCAATGGCTCCTCCGATTCCGACATAGGCGCTGCCATGGTGCGCTGCGAGGACTTCCTTCATCCAATCGTCATCGGGGACACAATGAGCTGTGGTCAGGGCTACGATAGAACCCCGGCTCGCTCTGATGCCGGCTTCCCATAACTCAGGAATCCACTGCTCAGGGGAAGTACACATGAGCGCTACGTCGGGAAACTGCGCCGCGACAATGGCGGCTGTTCCATCCGTCGAATTATCCACCACAATGATTTCTGCGCGGCACCCGTTGCGTTGCTTCTGCAACGCACCAAGACATGCAGCCACACTGGTCCTGGCATTATGAGACCCTATCACGACCGAAAGTTCAGGAAGATCCTGTGCGCTCGCACCCGGCGATGTGGCCATTATGAATGACTCACGGCTGTGTAACCGTCACGGCTCATACCCTCCACCAGGATGTCTCGAACCCGAGCGATATTCAGCATCGCCTCAGTGGTAAAGGGGGCGCACTGCCCGGTCCGTATGGCTGCATAAAATTCGGCAACCAGCCGCGTGAGGCCAGGATAGGCTCGCTCCCTGGAGAGGGCCCTCTTGGCCAGGTTGATCGATGCCGCAGCCAATCTCCTGGCAGCCAAATCAAAAGGCCGCAGAATTTTTCTTTCTTTCGACACAGCCCCCGGCTCGATGAACGCATACCCATGAAAGAGGTCGAGATGAATGGTTCCAGCGGCGCCAAAGATCTTCAACGTACATTGGGTGGGACGAGCCTGAAGACTGATCATCACAGACACCGTCACGCCGCTCACTTCTGCCATCGCTCGAAATTCTCCCACGCGCGGACGGAGACGCATCCAGGTGTCCGGAACCATTCCGCCCGGGAGAAAGACCTGTGCAAGGGAAAGCGGATGGGGCAGAATCTCGGCGACGACGGAGTCGAGTTCGCTCTCCTGGCGTCCCACGCCCCCTGCCGTGCAAAAGATTGCTTCCAGGTGCAGCACATGCCCGATGCGATCAAGGAGCCGCCGAGCCTTCATCACACCCTGCTGAAACACAAATTGATGGACCGGGCAAATAAGAACCCCACGGCGAGCCGCCAGCTGGATTAACCGTTGTGTTCCTTCGGCATCAGGCGTCGCAGGCTTTTCGATCAGCACGTGTTTGCCGGCTTCAAGCGCAGTCCCGGCGATCTGTTCATGCGTGGCAATCGGGGTGCAGATGTGGACAAGATCGCAGGAGGTCCGGCTCAATAGTTCCTCGATATCGACACAGGCCTCGACGCCTTGAAACGTCCTCGCCAGCCGGCTGGCGGCTTCGAGATTGCAATCAGCAATGGCAACGAGATTTCCCTGTGCCTTCCTGGCCTCATAAGCATGCCACTGTCCCATAAGACCAGCACCGACGATCCCGACCCGAAGCCGTCTGTTCTCTATGGCAAGACTTTCGATCGGTCCAGTTGCCATAATTACCTGAGCACGCAACATTGCCAAGAAACGGCGTCCCTCACGAAAGGTCCTTTCGCGTGGCAGCTCCGGATAGATAGGGTGCAATGGCGACGACCTTCCTTGACTCCGCCGCATCATAGGCAGCCAAAGTCAAAGCAAGGGTCGCCTTGTGATCTTCCGCTGTCCCGGACGGAACACGGCCATCCTCAATCGCCGAAAGAAAATTGCCAAAATGGACGGCGGTCGCGGAGGCAAATGGATTCATGCCATCTGTTCCTATCACCGTCGCCCGCTCAGCCTGTTGCAACACCGCTTGTCCACCTTTCACGACATGCAGTCCCATGAACGGTTTTCGCTGACGCGTGTGAAGCCCGACCTCAAACCGCAGCTCCCCTCCTATTGACGTGTGAACGGCGGCATGCTCCCCGTCGAGTCTCATCTCCAAGTAGCGTTCAGGCCCCTTGCTCACACGATCCAAGAGAATGGATGCCGCCCGTCCATCCGGAAATTCCATCGCGATGATATTGAGCGATTCGGTGTTGGATGCACGAATTGGTCGTGGCATGTGCGCCCAAAGCGTGGACGGCGTCGCATCGAAAAAGTGTCGGATCAGCTCGAAGACGTGCACGCCGAACTCGAAACACAATCTACGCTGCATGTTCGCGCGCCACCCCCCTTCCGTATCGGCCGTCGGCCGAAAGGTTTGCCAGGCATGCAAGAAGAGCAGCCGCCCAAACTCCGGAGAGCCGATCTGTTTCTTGGCGGCCGTATATATGTTCATATTCGGGAATTGACTGTTGACCACGACCGACCGCATGCATCGCGACGATGCGAGAATAATCTCGTCGGCATGCGCCAAACTTTCCGCCAGTGGCTTCTCGCAGAAGACATGACAGTCACGCTCAAGCGCATCGAGGCATTGCTGGTGATGCAAAAACGGCGGAGTACAAATACTCACAACATCGGGCTTCGCCTTGTCAAGCATCTCCTCGTGGCTGTCGTAGATCCTTTTGAAAAGACCGGTCTTTTCCATCGCCGCCCTCGTCGCAAGATCCACATCACAACCGGCGACGAGAGTCACGCGACCCTTGAGCCGGCGATAGGCCGGGAGATGAATATTTCTCGTGACCGCTCCCAACCCGATGACGGCAAGACGAATCATTGTGCGCTCTTCTTTATGCCGACACCGGAGAGGGTACCGGCCGAATCAATTGATCCACCGCGATATGTGGTGACGCTCTGTGCAGGCAGTGCGACATTGAAGGTGGATGTATCCGATGCGATCGGTTCTAATTCGCTCCAGAATTCCCGGACGGTGGTCCGGATCGCCGAGAAATGAAGCGGCGCCACGGCGTCTGTGACCGTCACATTTACGCGGCGGTCCTCCTGACCGGCATTGATCGCCACGATCACCGACTGTGCCCCTGACTTGTATGCCGTCACCAACAGATCTTGGCTCGATGAATGCGTTTCGACTCGAACCTGTCCCGGACGCACGAATTTCGAGAACTGCCCTGTCAAATAGTAGAGCGGTCCGACATGGTGTTGCACGTATTTCCCGTCTAAAAACTCGATGCTCAGGATTGTGTGGTTCCTTTCCCAAGCTCCGAAGAATCCCCACATATAATCCACAGCGCTGACATCGTACGTTGCCACGAGCTTATGGATGATTTTCATCCACTCCATGGCACCGGAAAAAGTCATGTCGTTGGGAACGCTAAACTCCGTCATCCAGATGGGGATTCCGTATTCGGCCGCGAGATTCCGCATGTGCGCAAGGTCGTGCGCGAGTTCGGTCTCCTTGGTATCGTACAAGTGGTAGGCCAGCGCGCCCACGTATCGGCGGGCTTTGGAGTCACGAAGCACGACGGACGCTCGTTTGTAGGCTTCGGCGGGATTCAGATCGTCCGGAATGACCAACATGGTTCGAAACCCTTCCTGCCGCATTCTGGCCCCCAACCGCTTCACAACCGTTCTCATCCATTCAGCCGACCAAATCCCGCTGCGCTTATACCCAGGTTCATTGATGATCGAGAAATACGGTAATTCCACTCCTCTATCGCGCCACCTCAGCATGATCGCCAAGGCCCATTCGACGTACTCATCGGGATTGTCCTCCGTCATCCACGCCTCAAGCGTAACTGGTGAAACAAAGAATGTCGTCATCCCTTTTGCTCGAGCTTGCTCCACGAGGCTAATATGTGCATCGGTCCGTTTCCATTCAAAATGGAATTTTGTCCAGTCAAAGGCCGCCGGATCCACATTGTCGTTGATCGGTTCCACCCCTCCGTCCAACACCGGTCGCATGCGCGTGAGGCCTAAATCTGTGTACAGGAGAGTCAGGACATTCTCCTGTGCCGCAGCGGGCACCGAAGTGGAGCCCGCATTACTTACATGCGGATCGTCCCACACTCGACTTGATGCTCCAAATCCCTCCATCGTCTGACGAGGCTCCTGAGGGAAGATCGTCACTTCGACCATTGTTGGCATGCTATCGCGCCCGAGGTTGACCGACGCACAGGCCGGCATCGCCACGAGCAAGACACCATTCAGCAGGACGACAGAAATCTTTTTCGCGACTTCTTGGAAGCGGTTATTACTGTTCAAGCGAAATTCTCCTGGCGTGCAGCTCAGCATCGACCATCCGATGGACACAGATGATCGTAGGCGTTATTTGTTGGTGACCATTCGACCCCGTGGATGCCTGGGTCATAGTTCAAGACCCCATTATGTCGATTACGCCGCCAGATTTTGTGACAACTAACCTACTCGTCGCTGACTCACGAATGGCATATTCATCAACTATGGGGATATGTCCTGCGGAACTCCGGCAGCAGGGTCAGGCGTGCAGCGTCCACGATGCTCCCCAACCGAATGACCGCAAGCCAAACCATCAGAACCCTCCACTGGAAATTGAGAATGCTGCATTCGCTCCCCGCGAGCTACCACGGGCCCGATCGCACCTTTTGAAAGAAGCTCACCAATGCGAGCTTGTCATTCCTGCTCAAAAATAACAACAGGCCGATGACGGTGGCCAGCGCCGCTGCAGCTTTCGCCAGTAGGGTTGAACCGTGCCACGCGCCGTAATGCCGAAAGATGCTGCCGAGCACCAGCGTGACCAACAGGCTATACCCCATCAGGAAGACAAGATTCCTCGGCAAGGCAAACCCGTGCCAGAGCTTGAGCCTAACAAAGGTGCCGAGCAACACCAGCGAACTCGCTATCACGAAGCCGACCGCCGCCCCGATGCCCCCATAATGCGGCACAAGAACCACCGCGGAACAGGCGGCCAGGACGTTCCCCGAGCATGTGATGGCCGTATACGAGATCATGTCGTCCAGTCCAATCAAGAGAGCTTGGCAGACGCCGGAAAGCAGGGCGAAACTTTGCCACAGCATAAACACGAACATATATTGCGCGGCGCCTAAAAACTTCGTGGAGAATGCCAGATCAAGCACGAGGTGAGGGAAGAGGATGGCAGGGAGCGAAAATATCGTCACGATCATGGTCAGTTGCTTCAGGAATTCCATGGCAACTTGAAACTTTTCTTCCTTTGGTCCGACCCGGGTGACTCTTGGTGTAAAAAATAATTCAGTGAGCGGCATCAGAACCATGTTCATGAGAAGGGCAACAGACATACCGGCATGCAGAAGCCCGGCCCCGGCCTCGCCAAGATTCTCAAGTACGGAATACCGTGTGATTAAGAATGCTCCTTGATAGGTGAAAGCTGCGGCATAGAACAAAATGCTGAAAGAGACGACATTGCCTAGCCTGCGAAAACCAGCCGCAATGCCAACAGCGCACTGAGTAATCGACCATCCCATCACGCGACGAAGATATTCGACGACCACAATGGCCCACACCGTTACAATGAGCACCGTCGCGACATAGAAACCTAAAATCCCTCCTGCAAGGAGCCCGAATGTGCTTGCCAATGCCATGACGAGGCCCGTCAAAGCGGTCAACCGCGCCGATCCGGAGGAATACTGGGCCGCCGCTAGTGCATTGGGGATAAATGAGGCCAACGCCATCCCCGGAATACCTAGTAACCCCACCAGAAGCAAGATTTTATACGGTGCTATTACGGCGGGGAGGAGATCGATTCTGAACAGCACTAGACTTGTTGTCACCAGCGCACCGACTGTGCCGAGCACAAGTAACGCTTTCAGAACCACGGCATACCCATCACAAAAGGCATCGCCTCCCTCGCTATGGGCTTTGGAAAGGAACTTCACCGTCGAACGGGAAAAATTTAGGGTGCAGAGGTTCGCCACAAACTGGATAGTTTGATCGATGATGCTGATGACTCCGATGCCTTCAGGGCCGACCAACACCGCGGCAACCTTCGTTCGAGCAAAGTTCACCAGTACAGCAAGAGCCTGGGGGGCCCCGATTCCCAGAAGAATTTTAAGCATCAACGATCCGATCTATCTGGCTCATGTCGGCCATCTAGCCATCCTCTTCTGTTTAGCAATATCCATTCCGATCCTCTTTGTCCGCCACACGATCCAAGATACGCATGGTTTCCCGTGCCACCATCTCCCATGAAAACCGCTTAGCCCGCTCACGGCCCTGTTCGGCATACTTGCGACGGACTGCCCCATCCAGCAAGAACGTCGAAAGTCCCTCGACCAAATCTTCTACTGACGGAGTCGGCATGGCCAGCGCCGCATCTCCTGCGCCCTCTTCCAATGTCGGGTGCTTCACCGTCAACACAGCGGCACCGCTGGCCATAGCCTCGAACATGGTATAGGAGATCCCTTCGTAGATGGTGGGCAGGGCGTACACATCCGCGCCGGCGTACAGCCGTGCCAACGGCTCAAGCTCCGCATAAGGGCGATACACCACGGCATCCCCGACCCCATGCTGTTGCGCGATCTCAGCAATCGGGACATTCGTGGTGTTCGGTCCGACGATTAACAGAGCGTGGGGCAAGTTATGTTGTCGGCGGACGATGGCGAAGGCTTCGATGAGATTCGGAACATGCCGCCTCTTCGCAAGCTTCCCGACAAAAATAACATAAGGAACCTCTTTGCCCAGCGCACGAATAACTTCTTCTTTGATCGCCGCCGGATCGTGGCGTTGGAAGTAGTAATCGTGTGCGGCCGGATAAATCGTGTCGATCTTCTCCGGTGGAATGCCAAAAAATCGCACGAGATCGGCTTTTGTGGCAAGAGAGTTCGCGATCACGCGTTCGGCACACTTCGCACTGTACCGTTGCAGCGTCGTCGCACGGAGGCGGGTGAACCAGGAAAACTCGCCTGGTAGGGCTTCATAGAAGCCATGATTTGCCAACACCATGCGCCCACGATGCAACAAGGGACAGATGTAGGAGGGGCAAAACAATATCGCAGCACCTTTTGCCGCTCTGTGGAAACATACCTGTTCCCAAATGGCGGCTGGATATTGTCCCCCGAACACCTTGACCTCAACGGAAGTGACGCGATCGAATCCACTCATCTCTATGTTCTTCGGGCTCATCAACACCACTCGATCGAACGGGATCTTCATCCGGCTCCATTGCTGTGCCACGAACTCGATATAGCGGCCTATCCCGGTTCGCTGCTGAGCCATTCTGAAGGCGTTGACGACAAGTGTTCTCATTCTTTCCTCCTCCGTGGCCTGTAACAGACGATTGTAGACTACCTTATCCGGCTCTGGCGCGATGGGGGCAGCCTAAAAACATCCATCTTAACCGCAGGCTCAGTACATAATCTGCTGTTACAGGCCACTAGTCATGCCCTGATAACACTCATCACAACGGACACGCGCGCATAGCATCACGCCGTCCAATTCCTCGATCGATGCGGAGCAACGGATTCAATTTGATAGCAAAAAACTGAACGCTATGAAATGACTACCTGTCAGAACTCATGACGGAAGGTTGCCCGCCAGGATTCTTCTGCTGAAGAACTTTGCGATAGCCTGCAGTTTGCAGCGCTCCCACAAGAAGAATTGCCGCAGCAAATACGAGTACAAATCCCGCCATTCTCTTTTCAAGCAGCTGATAGACCGCCCCGTGCACGATCAAGAGTGCAAATCCCGCGTAATTCCATCGTTGCAACGTTTTCCATCGGTGAGAGCCGAGCTTGGTCAATGCTGCGTTGTTCGACAAACCCAATAAGAGCGCCAGCACGAGGGAAATTCCGAGACCGGAATAATTTGCCAAACCGAAGAGGTCGTATCGCAAGGGAACGAGATGGCTCTCTTCACGCGGGTAGAGAAAATAGAGCCAGAACCGTCCTGCCATATGAACCTGCAAGCCCACGACCGTATGCACGAGGCCTATAATGCCACCCCAAATGCCGACGTCGCGACGCAAACTGGTGTTGAGCGGGTTAGAGCACCCACGCAAAACATTGATGGGACCAATGATAAGCGAGAGCCCGATGAGTGCCAACCCGACATATGCCGTGGCCATGCTCCAGCGGAAGGTCGCGTCCTTCGAATCCACGGCAACGAACAATCCTACCGTCAGCACTCCGCTGATTGCCGCAATACAGAGCTGCCGGATGACCCTCTTGCTCATGAATGCCATAGCGCTTCTCTGCAGCCCGAGATTCCGTTTATTTACTAGGGGCTGCTCACAAATGACAAAGTTCTATACATTCTCGCTTTTGGGAGTTTGCGAGAATAGACCGAAAGATGTTGCGCGACGATCAATGGAAGCATTGTGGATCGCCCGCACGGGCTCGCCGTGGCGCGACCTGCCCCCAGCACTTCGGAGCGTGGCACACAGCGTATATGCGCTTTTCCCGCTGGAGCAAGAAAGGGGTTTGGGCGCGGATGGCCGAGGCACTCAAGCGTGACGCCGATCTAGAGCAGTTGTTTGTCGACTCGACCATCGTGCGAGTTCACCAGCACGCTACCGGCGTCCCCCCAAAATGAGCGATCAAGCCATCGGACGCAGCCGGGGGGGCCTGAGCACCAAAATTCATGCGACTGTCGAAGCCTTGGGCAATCCCGTGCGCATACGCCTGACCGGCGGGCAAGCGGCCGACATAACCGAAGCGGCGGCCCTTATCAAGGGGATTGAGGCGCAATGCGTCATCGCCGACAAGGGCTACGATGCCGATGCATTCGTCGATCTCATTGAAACCCAGGGCGCACAGGTGGTGAATCCACCACGCAGTCATCGTCTGACTCAGCGTGTCTATGATCGTCACCTTTATAAAGACCGCAACCTCGTCGAACGCTTCTTCTGCCGACTCAAGCCGTTCAGGCGCACCGCCACACGATACGAGAAGCTTTCGCAGAACTTCATGTCCATGCTCAGTCTGGCTTGTGCCTGTATCTGGCTGGCATGATCGCTACAATTCAATTGTCATCACGCCCTAAGGGCGTGTCATGCGCGGCGACCGGACACCAGCAACGCTCCAGTTGGATACACCAATTCCCCGCCGCGAGACAGGACCTCGCGACAGGTGTTCATAAAGTCCTGCCGCACACGCGCAACGACCTCAGATGACACTGTGGCGAGACGTTTTCTGGACAGGGAAGAAAACGTTGTTTGCAGCTCCCAAAACTCTTCTGGCGTATTGATGATGGACTGTTGCCCCTGCCACTCCGAGCGAATATTCTGAAATCCGGCTGCTCGAATAAATGCCGGTACCGATTGCTGCATATGCGTATGTTCATGCGTCCAACCTGCCTCTTCGCTCTTGCCTGAGGACGGGACATAGGCCGCGACCATCCCGTCCAAAAACTTGCATGCCACGAGTTGCTTACCCTGAAAACGGCGCACAACGTGCGGTAGGAGCTTCAGCCGATGGACCAATCCCACGAGAGAGAGCCAGGGTGCGCCGCTCCCGACAGCCAACACCAACCGGCCTCCAGGACGAAGCACGCGATGCATTTCCTGTAAGGCCGTCTCAGGATGAGGAAAATGACGCAAGGCGAACAAGGAGACTACCGCGTCGAACGATCCATCCTTGCAGTCCAGCGACTCCGCATCCATCTTGCGAAATTCGACACGATCTGCGAGGCCTCGCCCTCGCGCGTTCTGCCTGGCAACCTCCAGCATGCCGTCGGACAAGTCGATGCCGACAACCCTGCCCGATGGCCCCATCTCTGCAACCGCACGAAGCGCGACTATTCCCGTCCCTGCACCGACATCCAGAACGTGATTGTCTGGCGCGAGCCCGGCAAGCGCGACGAGACGGGCAGCGACCGGAGCAGACAATTGAGTCACGAACCGGTCGAAGCTCTGCGCGACTGGGTTGTAACTTGCCGCGTCTTGGGTCTTGAACTCTGCATGGTTAGGGTTAACGGTTGTCATGGTGCATCCACGGCTACAGCAAGATTTAGATATTCCCGGCCAACCGAATCGCGATGTGTTCTTTACTGCTGCGATACACGGCGTTGGCAATTTCCACCGCTCGAAGACCGGCAACGCCGTCCGCAATCGCGCTCTCTTTCCCCCGAGTCAGGCGGACGAAATCTGTGAACTCCTGCCGGAACATCTGAATGACCGACGATTGCCACCCGATGAATTTCTCCCGGAGCATCGTCATGGGATAGAAGCGAACCGTCCGCTTCCGGCGTCCACCCGGCTTGTCCTGTGTGATCAGAAGATTCATCATGGGTGCATAGTAGGCGCGCACCATGCCCTTAGTGCCGTAGGCTTCGAGATAGAACCGATAGCCCTTCCACTCCGTCCACGTGGCCTGCAACACGGCATATTTTCCCTGGGGATTTCGCAACAGGGCAATACCATTGTCCTCCGATGCGCCCAGATTCCAGACACGGTTGGACGTGAAGCCGTAGACCTCATCCACCTCACCCAGCACATACCGCGTGAGGTCGATGATATGAATCCCGACATCCATCAAAGCGCCACCACCGATACCATTTATATCGTATTCCCACGAGTTCCGAAATTCAGAGAGACCCGTGTGCCCGGCAAAGGCTCGGACATGGTCCAACTCTCCGATGAGCCCTGTGTCGATGGCTTGCTTGAGATATTGGATTTGCGGGAAGTAGCGATGATTAAACCCAGTTGCAAGCACCTTCCCGCTTGCCCGTGCCGCGTCGACCATGCGCCTGCAAGCCTCCACCGAATTCGCCAGCGGTTTTTCGCAGAGGACATGTTTCCCGGCTTTGAACGCACTGACGACAAGATCCTCGTGAAACTGAGGTGGTGTCGACACAATCACGGCATCCAGATTTGCCTGCGGGAGCATCTCCTGAACATCTTTGAATATCTTGACGTCTGAAGATGACGCCATGGCTCGTGCCCGCACCGGATCGACGTCGACAATCGCCGACAACACACAGCCTTCAACCTGAGCCAAGGCTTTGGCCCGAAGCTGACCGATACATCCGGCGCCGATGAGTCCGAATTTCATAGGAACACTCATGAGGCTGAGTTTCTAAGTTGAACAAGTTTATTGTAAATGATGCCGATCGAAGCCCCCGCCAGGGTCCCGCAAGCAAACCCATAGGCAAATCCAACGAAACTGCCAACGAAAGAGACGGAATAGCCGATAAAAAACTGACTCAGTAACTGCAAATGCGGCCCGACGATGTAATGACCGGTTTCGTCGGTATATCCCCCTTTGAAGACGAGCCAATTGGTGGCAATGAAGATCGCCAATCCCATCAAGAGACCCAAGATGAGCCCGAACATTTTACTATTGATACGGAGGATCGCGCTAAAGAGTTTCTCGTCTTCGAGCTGCATCATGGTCGGCATGGTCATACTCCTCTGGCATCAAATAGATCAATAGCGATCCAGGAATTGTCTGAATGACATCAGCTCGGCCTCTCGTCTGGCGCGGTAGATCACGAAGCCCAACGCGAAGTTTCTGAGATAGGCAAACAGCCAGCCCCAGAGGAAGACGGACGTAAAGCTGTAGGCAAACCCGACGAGCGCACCCGACACCGTCACCGTGTATCCTTGGAAGAACTGTCCCAACATTTGCAGATTCTGCCCGGCTCGCTCTCCGCCTTTGACTGCTATCCACAAGGTAGCGATCGCCACAATCAGACCGGAGACGGTTCCCAGGGCGGTCGCAAAGGCCAACTTATCGAGTTTGGCGAATGCCAGAACGAGACTCTGACTGGCGGCCGGCGTCATCGGTTGCGGGACTTGCGGCTGCGTGGCCGCAAGCTGGCCAAGTTGCACCTTGGCGTCGGCTTCGCGGCTGGTCGTTTCTTCGTGGTACTCTTGCTCCGCGTTCACTTGCCATAGATCATGCCTTGCGCCTTGAATATTGTCTACTGCCAGCATGGCCGTCAGCATCGAGTGGTCCTGATTGTTGTACCGATGCATACCGTTTCGCCCTACGACTTGCAGGTTTTGGAAGCCGTCCAGAAATTCCCGGATACAGGTGAGAGCCTCTTGATAGTCCGCATCGTACACAGGATAGGCTTTCGGCATTCGCACAATCGACCCGTCTTCGACATCCTCCGCCTTCGCAATGCCGATCAATTCGAGTTCGCGCATTCCAAGTTCGATGAGGTCCTTGTCGCTCATCGTCCATAACCCATCCCCCTCGAAGCAAAAATACTCCAACCCCAAACAGGTCTTGTTCTGGTCCGGAACCATATAGGGACTCCAGTTCTTGAAGTTCTGAATCCGTCCGACCTTGACCTGCGAGTCGTGAATATAGATCCAATTGTCGGGAAACAAGTCCTTCTTATTCACGATCAGTGCGACGGTCAGAAAGTCCCGGTACCTCAGTCGGTCAGCTGCGGCGATGACTTCCTTGGGTGCAGGCGGATTCATTTTATGAATCAGTTCTCTGATCGGCATGCTGCTGATATAGTGCGTGCCTGTCAGAGATTCATTTCGACCCTGCATCGAGACATCCATCCCATCAATTCGATTGCCTGCCCAACGAATCCTGTCAACCGAGGCGCCGAGATGCACCTGACTGCCATCCTTTTTCACTAACTCTCCCACGATTTCCCACATCATCCCGGGGCCGCGTTTGGGATAATCGAACGCGTCGATCAGGGTCTTGACGACCGCCCCCTTCTCCGTCGATTGTTGTTTGATCAGCGCATTTTTGACGGCCACCAGCAGTGACAACCCTTTAATCCGCTGCGCCGCCCAATCAGCTGCAATCGTGTTAGCCGGCATGCCCCAGACTTTTTCCGTGTAGGTCTTGAAAAAGGTTTTGTAGAGCCGCTTGCCGAATCGATTGGAGACCCAGGACTCAAAATTATCCTCCGGTTTCTGGGGAAAGAGTTGCGCCCAGACATAACTCATCAGGATGAGCAGACTGTTGAAAACTCCTAGCCCGAACAAGGCATTGACTGGCTTAAGGGGGTAGAAGAAAAAATTTCTATTATAGTAGATCCTGGACAACCGCTGGCAATGCAGGAAGTCGCCCTCGGGAAGCACCTCTCTCCACATCTTGTCCACGACGGAAACCTTCGTGAAAAAACGGTGGCCGCCGATGTCAAAATGGTAGCCTTTATACTCCACCGTTCTGGAAATGCCGCCGAGGATCGCATCTTTCTCGAGGACCACGGACTTCGCACCGACCTTCGACAGCTGGTAGGCCGCCGTGAGTCCCGCCGGTCCCCCTCCGATGATCACGACCTTCTGGTCTCGCGGATTAACTGCTGGCATTATCGTGCTCCATAGTTGAGGATAAACAGGATCAGCCCCATGACAACGGTCTCAACCAGAAACACCGGCTGCCAGGGGGGACAGCAACAGTACACCAAGAACTCCGCACGCCACACCATAGGTACCCCAAAACGTGGACGCCTCCTCGCGACCGTTCTGATGAACAGAATAATGCACCAACTTCCGGTACTGAGAAAGAAAATTTCGACTCCCCCGGTTGATCATCATACGACCCGATCATTGCCGCAACGTCAGAATCTCGGGCAAAGAGGTCTCTCACCCGATCGATCACATTTTCGGGAACTGTCCCAGCGACATCGACTGACAAGAGCAGTTCCGACATCGCCTTCGACGCGCCAAGGTTTCTGGCGCGGCTAGGCCCTTTCGGCGTAGGAAAGCGATACACGGTTATACCGGCTGCTTCTGCAAACTGGGAGGATCCGTCAGTGTCGCCATCGCCGATCACGATGACTTCATCTGGCGGAGGCTCGGCACGCCTGATTGAATCCATATTCGCGTGAAATCGTTCGCCCCCGTTGTGAACTGGAACGATCACTACGACGGCCATGGCAAACGATTCACCGGAATTATCCTCCTACTGGCTTAGACCCGCGACTGATGTTCGAGCGAGTCATCAAGGGGCACACCCTGCTGACTCTCCCCTCCTGCATGCCTGCGGCATCTGTCGAGAGACTTGAGGCAAGCATAGAGGGGACGAGGCCACTGCTGTCCAAAATAATCCGCCCCTCTGTGTGTCTCCTGCATGAATGCTGCGTTTGAGACGACTTCGGCGCCTGTTCTCGAAGGAGGTTGTCTGGTCTGGGTGCTGTCCAAGATTATGCGGCAAAAAGCCCTGTTTGCAAGGGCATCGGAGTGATCGCGGATGCTTAAAGGGCGCATTGAGCCACGTCCACAGGTCTCGATACGTCAACAGATTGAAGCGGAGCAAGGCCGCGAGGTTCGAGAGACTCCAGGGCCAGGTGGACTTGAGCCGGAGATATTTCAACAGCACCATGGCAATCAACGCAATCCAGATCTGGACCTGCACGGCGTTCTCACTGGTGCCGACAAACGTCTTGATCTTGAGGTGTTGCTTCAAAGCTTTGAAGAGGAGTTCGATCTGCCAGCGCTCCTTATAGATGGCGGCAATCGTACTGGCGGCCAGATGCATGAGGTTCGTCAGGAAGGTGAGCCGTCTCTGCTGCGTCTCGTCCCAGATGGTCACCTGCCGCAAAGGGACGGGACAGCGGCCTGCAGGCCGGTGAGGCGAATCACCTCATCGGCCACCATCGGGCCTCGCATGGGAACTGGCCGCCGCTCCAGGACTTCGTGCAGCATGTTCGTCCGTGGACGCGTCACAAACCCCACCTCGGCGAGCGTCCAGCGATGATATAGGACATAGTCGAGATACCCCCGATCCATCGCCACTATGGTGCCTGGTGGAAATGTGAGTTGGTGGGCGATGCGCACGTCGTTAGTATCCCCGTCGGTCACTAGAGAATTTTTGATTTAAGTGCATACACTCTGTAGAATGCCCTCCATTGGTTTCTTGATGGAGGCAACAGGATGGATGCCTATTCGCAGGATCTACGGGACCGTGTGTTGAGAGCATTGGAACGTGGGGAGCGTCCGACAGCCATTGCCGCCCGATTTGAAGTCAGTCGGGTCTGGGTGTATCAGGTGCGGAACCGGCTCACGCAGACGGGGCAGCGGAGCAGTCTCCCAATTGGAGGCCATCGGCAGTCCCGATTGGTCGGGATGGAGCCGACACTGCGGGCGTGGTTGAAGGAAACAGGTGATCTGACCCTTGCGGAGATGTGTGCCCGATTAGCGGCACACGGGATTGCGATGAAGGTCCCCGCCTTGTGGCATCAACTCGACAAATGGAAGCTCACACGTAAAAAAACCCCTACACGCCAGCGAGCAAGATCGCGCCGACGTGCACGCCGCACGGCGTGAGTGGCAGGCAGCCCAACCCGCTCTGGACATCACGAAGCTGGTCTTTCTGGATGAAACAGGGGCTTCGACGAACATGGCACGGCGCTACGGACGCGCCCCGCGTGGTGAACGGTGCGTCGCCTCTGTCCCGCACGGACATGGGCATACCACCACCTTCGTTGCCGGGCTGCGTCATGATGACATCTCCGCTCCGATGGTGGCGGATGGGGCCATGACCGGCACCCTGTTCCTCAAATATGTCCAGGAGTTCTTATGCCCGACGCTCCACCCCGGCGATATCGTCATCGCCGACAACTTACGCAGTCACAAAGTGGCGGGCGTCAAAGAGGCGCTTGAGGCGGTGGGGGCACACATTCGCTATCTCCCGCCGTATTCCCCCGATCTCAATCCCATTGAAAAACTGTTTGCCAAACTCAACGCGCTGCTCCGCAAAGCCGCCCCTCGAACCGTGGATGCGCTCTGGGCTGAGATCGGCATGCTGCTCGACCGCTTCACACCCGCTGAATGCACGCGCTACTTCGCGTCTTCAGGCTATGTAAAGACATAAACCAAAAACGCTCTAGAGCCCAGCAGGTACTGGATCGCACGAGCAAAGGCCGCACGATCAATCAAAGCTAAGATTTGCGCAAACAACTCGCGACGGCGACCATATGACACCTCCGGCGTGTGAGTAACACGGCGCGGATACGCCGTGAATGGATGTGGCGGAACAGCCTATCCTACTCACAGACCCCCGGCATTTTAAGAACTTATTTTGGACAAGAGTGGGACGAGGCCATTCAATAAGCCCTCCAGGTGTAGGAGGTACAAGAGTCATTACGAAAGAGAGAGCCATTGCACTTCGTCAGAAAGGCAGATTGGACTCACCTGGCGACTCATCTCTAGCAGGCTGCGGAAAAACTCGATTGTTGCGTCATACGCCGCGATCAGTTCATGTGGCGTGTTGGTATCAGAATCGGTCGCAGGATGCGCAAAAAGGCCGTCCAGCAAGGCCGCAGCGAGCGAAGAGGCGAATCGTACTCTCTGCCGTACGGTGAGCGTCTGAGCGATGCGAGAACGCCGCTGGCGGACTTTTTCCGCATCCTGCTAGAGTGAAGGGAGCGCTATCGCTGGGCGGCGGGGTCTTCAAGCGTATCATTCTGTCCTTTCCCGACCACTACTAAACACGCCAACCCGATCCCGATCCATACCAGTTCACGGAATCTTCGCAGCAGCGCGAAGGTGATACCCGTGACATCGCCATACCCGAAGGCGGTCAACAGGAACAGATTGCCGGCGTCTTGCGCGCCCAGGCTGCCGGGGATGAAAAACGTGCCGCCCTTGATAAACACCGACAGCGCGCCGATCGCAATGGCCGACAACACTGTAATGGGTTGTCCCAAGCACACAATCATGACGAACACTTCCAACGCCTCGGCCAGCCATCCGAGAAGAAAGAGGCCGGTCGATACCAAGAAGGCCGTTCGCCGGTGCGCGTAGAAGTGGGCAATCGTGCGATCGAGTTCAAGGAGTTTCTGCTCTCGCGACTCCAAATACTGCAGTCGCAGGCCGATGCGTCGAAGAAGGTTCAACATCCAGGCAAACATGCCTTGCCGTTGCACGATGACAAAGGCACCGATGCCGAACACGAGCAACCCCACACTCACCAACCCTGCCGTGATGGTCTGGCCGGCCGATCCGCCGGCGCCTAACAACCAAAACCCCAACCCGATCCCGGCCAGGATGAAGAGAATCTGGGCGATCGTCATCGTGGTCTTGGCCGTCACCACCGACGCCAACCCCTCCACGATCGGTACACCCTGTCGTTTGAGCAAAAACGCTTTGAGCGGTTCTCCACCCACGTAGGCCGTGGGAGTGGTCATGTTCACCACTTCTCCGGCGGTTCGAATCGCCAGCACTCGCCAGAAAGGCACGTCTTTCGCCCACGCGCCGAGCGTGACCAGCCATCCGTAGGCGTCCAGAATGTACATGAGCAGAGAGGGGAGGAGAATCACCAGCATCGCGGCAGGACCGAGCTGCGCCACCGCATCATAGATACGCTCGATGCCGATGTGCCAGACCAGTGCCGAGAGTGTCAGGGCCCCGAGAAGAAGGAGGGCCGCCTTAAGCACGGGCCCGTGCCGAGGGTCGGATCACCCAGACCATCATCAACCAGAAGACGGTTGAGCCGAGCGCGGCCATCCACAGAAACCAGTCCAGCTTGTCCAGCAGCGCAAAGAGGAAGACCACCACGGAAAAATCGCGACTCGCCACGTTTTTCAGAATGAAGTCGGACCAGGCCGCCTGCTTGGGCGTATTCCAGCCACGCGTGGCGCCGATTTTTTGCGCCTTCGTGACCAGCCAGAAAGACATGATATTGCCGAACACCGCTGCGCCGCCCAACGCCAACGGAACCCAGGCGCCTTCGGTACCGGCCTGCCGGAGATACGCGCCGCAGGCGATTCCGGCAAAGATGGCGATATGCACCACGTTGTCCATGGCGATATCCAGCCAGGCACCGAACGGCGATTCGGTAAACGTGAGCCGAGCCACCTCACCATCGCAACAATCGATGACCGCCGCCAATTGAAAGAGCAACGCGGCCACGATCCCGGCCGAGTACGTCCCTAAACCAAACCCCACCGCAGACAGAATCCCGACCGCCGTCGCCACCATGGTGATCGCGTTGGGCGAACATTTCATCCGCAAAAACAGTCGAGTCAACAGCCGCGAGAAGGTCCGGTTGAAATAGCGATCGACGAATCCCTCAGCCTCGCCCTTCAACGAACGGAAGAGGGTGCGCTCCGCCAATCCGGCGCTGGTATGATCCCACACGTCCCGGTACCACAGGCCTGCGTGGGCCGCAGCCGCCACCACCCGCACACGCCCTTCCACCGCCGCCCGTTCCAGCCAGCGTCGTACCGGAATCATGCCCGCCGGCTCTGCGGCACCGGATGGGGATGCGGCCGCTCCGTTCGGCGGAGTCAAAATACTGGCCGGCAACACCACCAAATCGGTGGCAACCTGGTGGCCTTCCTGGCCCGCATGATTGTGAAAGGAGATCAGCCGTCCTTCTTGAAACGCCACCGTCGGGTTCCGACGACCTATCGCCGGTTCGACCGGGCTTGCTTCACGCGTGACAACCAGTGCCTCGCCGTCCCGCACGGTCTTCCGCAAGTGCTCGATCAAACCCTTGGAGAACACCGCCTGAACGCCGGCGATCAGACAAAAACCTCGCACTTCGGTGGCCAGCGCCTCCCATGTCCGCGGATCGTCAAGCGGGAACTCCCTCACCGGCATCCATCGAACCGGAATCGTCACCCGGGCCCCTCGCGCCAGCGCATGTTTGAGCAACTCTTCATCGGAGCCCGCCAGGACAATCAATTGGCGAATACCCCCCCGCTGCAACGTGAGCACGGTGCGCTGAAAGAGGCTCAACCCTCCGATTGGGGTCAATGGCCCCACGTCGCTCAGGCCACGTCCAGGGCGATCTCCGAAGAGACCCGCGCCCGGCAACAGAATGGCCGTGCTCAATCCCTGCAGTTCAGCACCACGCTCCAGTGTACTTTCACTCATCGTCGGACTCGTCGTTCGTCGTTCGTATCTCGCAAAGAAACTGGAGATCCATAGTGATAGCGTATAGGTGCCGGATATCTTACGAGATACGCTTCACGATTCACACGAGGGGAGCCACCATTTACAGCCGCGGCAGAACCTCCCGCTCCGCCCTGGTCACATCCTCTGGGAAATCGATCTCCGTCCACGGCAACCCGCCGATTTTCTCATGCCCGACCTTCACGTCCCGGAAATACTGCAACAACCCGTCTTCGTATTCCATGTCCCAGCGGTCCTGGTCGATATACCCCTTGAGCGAGCCGATCACCTGCGCAATATCGGCCCGCCGCACCCGGAGGAACCCGACCCCCTCGCCTGCAATATCGTACCGCTCCGGCATCTTCTTGCTTAAGGCAACCACCCGATCGCCCTGCACGACAACCATACATTCCTCGCCGGTTTGCTTCACCGTGTCGTCCATCAACAGGCAGTTTTCGTGGGGCGAGGTCACCAGCCGACGCAGAATTTCGCGATGAAACAAGACATCCGCATCCATGATCACCACGTCG
>ERZ795044.404-NODE-404-length-40017-cov-9.062334_pt1 | contig 40017 bp, 39 predicted proteins | sample MGYA00375128_ERZ795044 | MGnify/ENA primary metagenome ERZ795044 (study PRJEB30173, sample SAMN05720213) | anaerobic digester metagenome | isolation source: active sludge of municipal wastewater-treating anaerobic digesters | place: USA | collected 2014-12-22 ...
GGCTTCATCAGGCCTGTGCGAACGCCGCGCTTGTAGAAGCGATCAAGCGAAGCGCGCTCCTTCAGCCATGGCTCCAAGCGTTGTGAGACCCCGCCGGCGATGAAGACGCCTCCGGTCGCGTTCGCCATCAGCGCCATGTCGCCCATCGAGGTCATGACTGCGCGGGCGCGTAACCTGCAGAATTCGAGCGCCATCGCATCGCCTTCGTTGGCGGCGGCGATTACTTCGGCCTGAGTGAGTGGCTTTTCCTTGAGCCCCATGATCTCGAAAAGTGCGTCGCGCGTATCGTCGAACCCGGCGCCAGCCGTGACGATCTCGTTGGATACATAGCCGAGTTTCTTGCGGAGATTTTCCGCGAGCTTCCACTCGATCTCGGTTTCAGGGGTAAAGGCCTGATGCCCGCCCTCCCCACCGATGACGACCCAGCCATCCGCGATCCGGCGCAACAGCCCGACGCCGAAGCCGGTGCCCGGGCCGCCGATCGCCAGCGAGCCTTCTGGATCTGGCTGGCCCACCGAAATCGGCCGCAGCTGATCGCCAGTGAGCTCGGGCGCTGAGCGCGCCATGGCGATGAAATCGTTGCTTGCGACGAGGCGGTCGACGCCGAGGCGCTGCTTCACCGCCGCCATATCGACGATCCAGCCACGATTCAGCAACTCGACATGGCGCCCGCCTGTCACGCCTGCAAACCCGAAGGAGGCGCCGGCATATTCGGGAGAAGTTTCCTTCAAATACGCGTCGAGCGCTGCCTCAAACGTATCAAAATCCTGCCCGGGACGCTTCCAGATGGTCGAAAGGGTCGCGCGGCCACCCATGAAATTGGCCAGCGCAAAGCGCACATTCGTGCCCCCGGCATCTCCGACAAGTAGTGTTCCGTCCTGCATGATCGACCTTAAGCTGCCCTGAGCATCAGTCGCAACGCAGAGTTATTGCGTACGCTGAACGGATTTTCTTGCATTTGGCTTTCGCAATTTGGCAGGGTGATTTCAAAGCAACTCTCCCCAAAGGTACCCCCAGCACGATGCCCCATGCCACGCCGTTGATCTCTCTGCTCACCATCGGCTTGGGGTTCGCCTTCGTATTCGGGATGATTGCCACGCGGCTGAAGCTGTCGCCGCTGGTGGGCTATCTGATCGCCGGAGTGGTGATCGGGCCGTTTACGCCCGGTTTCGTGGGCGATTCACACCTCGCGAGCGAACTGGCCGAGATCGGCGTCATCCTGCTGATGTTCGGGGTGGGCCTACACTTCTCGATGAAGGACCTGCTGTCTGTGCGCGCCATCGCCATACCGGGCGCGATCGCTCAGATCGCCGTGGCGACCCTGCTGGGCGTCGGCATGGGCCATTTCATGGGATGGACGATCGAGGCGGGGATCGTCTTCGGCCTTGCCCTGTCCGTCGCCTCTACTGTCGTGCTGCTGCGGGCCCTGCAGGAGCGTCGCGTGGTGCAGACCGACAAGGGGCGGATTGCTGTCGGCTGGCTGATCGTCGAAGACCTCGCCATGGTGCTGGCGCTGGTGTTGCTGCCGACCTGGGCCGGAATTCGCGAGCAGATGGCCGAGTCCGGCGGCTTCACGTGGACTCAGGCGCAGGAGATCGCGATCGCGCTTCTCCTGACGTTCGGCAAGGTCGGCGCATTCGTTGTCATCATGCTGGTGGTCGGCAAGCGCGTGATTCCGTGGCTGCTGCACCGGGTCGTGCATCTCGGTTCGCGCGAGCTGTTCCGCCTTTCGGTTCTGGCCATCGCACTGGGGGTAGCGCTCGGCGCGTCGGAGCTGTTCGGGGTGTCGTTCGCGTTGGGCGCATTTTTCGCTGGCATGATCATGGGTGAGAGCGAGCTGTCGCATCAGGCCGCGAATGAGACCCTACCGCTACGCGATGCGTTTGCGGTGCTGTTCTTTGTCTCGGTCGGCATGCTGTTCGACCCGATGACGTTGTTCACCAACCCCTGGCCGCTGCTGGGCGCGCTCGCGATTGTAGTAATCGGCAAGTCAGTGGCCGCCCTCGCGATCATGCAGCTGTTCAAGCAGAAGCGCGAGAATGCTGCGCTGATCGCTGCCAGTCTTGCGCAGATTGGCGAGTTCTCCTTCATTCTCGCCAGCCTCGGTGTCGGTCTTGGCCTGCTGCCCGAAGATGCGCGCGACCTTATCCTGGGCGCCGCCATCTTCTCGATCGTGCTCAACCCGCTCGTCTTCCTCGTCGCCGACAAATGGGCGCCGCGAGCGGCGCCAGCGGACTCAGACCCATCGAAAAAGCCCTCCTCCCATGGCCGCGCGATCATCGTTGGCCATGGCCGCGTCGGATCGCGCATCGCCAAGGCGCTGGCGGCCGCGCGCGTCGATTTCTCGGTGATCGAGGACCGGCAGGAGATGGTGGAAAAGCTGCATGAGGAAGGCATTCCCGCGATCGCGGGCAATGGCGTCTCGTCCGACACGCTCAAAGCCGCCGCTGTCGAGACTGCCAAGCTGATCTACATCACCGTGCCGGACGGCTTTGAAGCCGGCCGCATTGTGGAGATCGCGCGGCAACTCAATCCGGGCATCCGCATCTTCGCGCGCTCGCATAATGATGCGGAGATAGACCACCTCAACGGCTTCGGCGCAGACGTGATCATATCGGGTGAGGAAGAGATCGCCCAGGCGATGATCGACGCGACGGGGCTTGCGAAGCCAGCATGAAACAGCGTTCGGTCTGATATATCATACCGTTGTAATTGTTTGCTTTTTGGGACTCTCGCGCGTAGGTGAGCGCGATGGCTCGCGATCACGCCGACACACATTCCGGCCACGATCATGCTCACACGCACGATCATGGTCATGGACACACGCATGGCCATGACCACGGCGGCGACGAGAAAAATGAAAGCCGTATCGGCATCGCCGCCCTGCTGACGGGTGGATTCATGGGCGTCGAGCTTGCCGGGGGCCTTCTCGCCGGCTCGCTCGCGCTGATTGCTGACGCCGGACACATGCTGTCGGACTTCGGTTCGCTGGCTCTCGCCTGGGTCGGCTTCCGCATGGCGCGGCGGCCAGCAGACTCTCGCCGAACCTACGGATTTCGCCGCTTCCCTGTTCTGGCCGCATTCGTCAACGGCCTCACCCTCTTCGCCATCGTCGTCTGGATCACCGCCGAGGCCATCGGGCGCCTTACCAATCCGGAACCGATTCATCCCGAACTCATGCTGTGGGTAGCCGCCGCAGGACTGGCGGTGAATATTGTGGCGTTCGCGGTTCTGCATGGCGCCGATCGCGACAACCTGAACGTGCGCGGCGCTCTGCTGCATGTGGCCGGCGACCTGTTGGGCTCCGTTGCGGCGATCGTTGGCGCCGTGGTGATCATGTACACGGGCTGGCTGCAGATCGATCCAATTCTGTCTGTGGTGGTTTCGCTGATCATCCTGCGATCAGCCTGGTCGCTGACCTTTCAGAGCGCCCATATCCTGCTCGAGGGCGCGCCGCACCACGTCGACCTGGACAAGGTCACACACGATCTCGAGCATCTCGATGGCGTGGTCGATATTCACCACGCTCATCTGTGGTCACTGGATGGACGCAAGTCGATGATGACGATGCACGCTCGCATTCGCGATGGAGCATCGGGGCCGGAGGTCGTCGCCCGCATCAAAGCGCGGCTGCACGAAGCGCACGGTATTGATCACGCGACGATCGAGGTCGAAGGCAACGAATGCCCGGATGCTGACTGCGCCTAGTGCGCCAGCGCAGCCTTGGCTTCAGCAGCACGTTTCGAGCGTTTCAGGCTGGCGGCCCCGTAGAAACGCGGCTTGATTACCGGGAACCATAGCAACTTGCCCAGGCCTTCGGTGAAGCGCCGGTAAGCAAACGCGCGGCGGCGTGTCTTGGCGAGAAAGCTTCCAAGCGCCGCTGCACCATACACGACGGTTTGGCCCCCTCCGACCGCCATCCAGAAAGCTATTGCGGAGATATCCCTCTTTGGTCCGGTCCACGCCTTGGTGGCCGGCCCCTGCCCGTAAGCGAAAGCCCTGCGCAGCGTGTAGGCCAGCGTTACCCGCGACGGTTCCGGCGTTTCCCAGACCAATGCGTTTGGCGCCCACGCGAAACGGGCGCCATTGGCCTCCATCGCCTGAAACAGAAGATCGTCCTCGCCCCCGATCTCGTTGCGGGCGATCGAGAACGGCTCAGCTGATGGCAACGCAGCACGACGGATCAGGCTGCAGCCGCAGCCATAGAACATGGAGATGGGGCCTTCCGCGTGATCCGCTTCGCGCGAAAAGAATGCATCGAAATAGTCTTGGTGATCGCGCGGCCTTGCAGCCAGCTTTGTCCGAACCGGACCAAATACAACATCGGCTGCATGAGCCTCGCGAACCCGTATCAGTTCGGCCAGCCAGCTCGCCGGCGCGATTTCATCATCATCCAGGAAGGCGATGAGCTCGCTCCGTGCCGCGCGCAGGCCGGCATTGCGCGCGTTGGCGACGCCAGCCAACGGCTCATGCACGACCACAAGCCGAGGATCGGCAATCGCACGCAAGGCGTCTAGTGCGGAACCTGCGGGATCATTATCGACCAGCACGACCTCGAAGGACGCAGAGCAGGTTTGCGCCAATGCCGAATGCGCAGCGTCAACCGCGCGCTGTGGCCGCTGGAAAGTGGGGATGATGACGGATACCGACGGCAGCATGCTCCGGACCGTACGCCAGTCAGGTTGCGGCTACGTTTACAAGGTCAAATCCACTAAATCCGTAGCAGATTCAGGCGGCGAACCGCTTCGTACCCAGCGTCAGGTCGCTGGCCGCTGAATCTGACTCGCAAGGTTCTGCGACACTTGCCTTGCGTCAAAAGAGTTGGCGTCGCCGCCCTTCTGGCCGCGGCCCATCACGATCTCCGCAAATGCCTCGTAGCGCGTGACTTCCTGGTATGACTGCGGCGTCCAGTACGGCTCGTAGGCGCCGACCCAGCCATAGCGGGGCACGAAGTACATGTACGACAAGCGCGAGCCCATGTAGCCGCCGCCCGAAGAGCGAATGCGGCTTTCCTTGTCCGTGTCGCGGTTCACAATCGTAAACGTGTCATAGCCATTCTGGAGCGTGAGCTCGGCCGCGCGATAGAGCATGTAGTTCTCAACCGTCTCGCGATCGGTGAGGGAATTGCCCTTGAAAGCGATGCGATAACGATCGTTCTCGATACGCGATTCCGTATAGCCGAGATCTCGGCCCGCGCCCGGCTGATAAGGGGTTGGGCCGCTTTGGCAGGCCGCAGTGGCGAGGGTTGTGACGATGGCTGCGGCGACAAGGAGTTTGCGCAACATGGGGTGCCTCCTGAAACGGCGAATTCCTGCACACTCTCACATAGTGAGCGTAAGATGAACGCCAATAGAACGCGGCCGGCCCGCCTGGAGCGGACCGGCCTCGATTTCTCATACGTAGCCGATTCCCGGCCAGATCAGGCGGAATCAGGCCTTTAGGCAGTCGCGAAGCCAAACACCGACTTGGTTTCGAGGAACTCGTGGATGCCTTCGACGCCCCACTCCCGGCCGTTGCCGGACTGCTTGAAACCGCCGAACGGCATGGTCTGGTCGGACCCTTGGCCGTTGATGTGCACCATCCCGGTGCGCAACTGGCGCGCGACTTTCTGCGCGTGTTCCTGTTCGCCCTGCACATAGCCCGAAAGGCCATAGACGGTGTCGTTGGCCATCGCGACGGCCTGCTCTTCGCTGTCGTAAGGGAGGATGCAGAGCACGGGCCCGAAGATTTCCTCGACCGCGATCGTCATGTCGTTACGGACGTCGGCGAACACGGTGGGCTTCACATAGTAGCCACGGTTCAGGCCATCGGGACGGCCGAGACCGCCGGTGACAAGCGTTGCACCTTCGTCGATGCCCTTCTTGATGAGGCCCTGGATCTTGTTCCACTGGGCTTCGGAAACGACCGGGCCGATGGCGCCCTTCTCTGCCGTTGCCGGATCCTGCACTTTCACGGCTTCGGCGGTAGCCTTGGCGATGGCCTTGGCTTCTTCGTTCTTGGCGCGCGGCACGAACATGCGCGAAGGCGCGTTGCAGCTCTGCCCGGTGTTGGTCATCATCTGCATGACGCCCTGTTTGACGGCTTTCTGGAGGTCTGCATCGTCGAGGATGATGTTGGCCGACTTGCCGCCGAGTTCCTGTGCAACACGCTTGACCGTCGGCGCTGCCGCTTGAGCGACGAGCACGCCGGCGCGGGTCGATCCGGTGAACGACATCATGTCGACATCCGGGTGAGCGGAAAGAGCTGCGCCAACTCCCGGACCGTCGCCGTTGACTAGGTTGAACACGCCTTTCGGCACGCCGGCTTCATGCATGATCTCGGCGAAGATGATGGCGTCGATCGGCGCGATCTCGGACGGCTTCAGCACCATGGTGCAACCTGCGGCGATCGCAGGCGCGACCTTGCAGGCGATCTGGTTCTGCGGCCAGTTCCACGGGGTAATGAAGCCACAGACTCCGATCGGCTCCTTGCGGATGAGGTGCTTGCCGCGGCGCTCTTCGAACTCGAAGGTGCGGAGATAGTTGGCGGCCTGCATGATGTGGCCGAGGCCTGAGGGTGCGTGCGCGCCTTGGGCGAGCCATAGCGGCGCGCCCATTTCCTCGGACACGACGCCGGCCATGTCGCCAAGGCGCTTCTTGTAAACCTCGATGATCTTGTCGAGCAGGTCGGCGCGGTATTCCTTCGTGGTTGCGGCGAAGGCTGGGAACGCGGCCTTGGCGGCGGCGACGGCCTTGTCCACATCGGCCTTGGAGCCGATGGAGATGCGCGCGTAGTTTTCTTCTGTCGCCGGGTTCTGGACATCCATCGTGCGCGGCGTGACTGGGTCAACCCATTCGCCATTGATGTAGAATTTCAGGTAATCGCGCATCGAAATCTCCTCCTGGACGAACGTGACGTACCGGATCGTCAAATTCGCTGCGGGTTAGATAGTCGATGTTGGGCCGGATTGGGAGCCCCGGCGGATCAGCGCGCTGGTCCGGCCGGGAAATCTCAGAACAGGGGCTGTTGCGGCTGCTCGACGCGCTTGAACGTGATGCGGCCGACCTCGTTCAGCATGGTGTTCTTGTCCACAAACGAGCGCACCGTGGTCGATAATGGCTGGCCGTTCTCGTCGATGGTGAAAAGCTTGAAACGCTGCTTGTCCACGGCTTCAATCCGATAACGGCCCGTCTGGGTCACCGGATCAGCGACGACGCCACGGATCTCCATCCGGTTGCGCGTCTGATAGGACCCGTCGGTATTGAACACAGCCGTGATTTCACCCTTCACGTCGCCAGACGAGGTGTCAGCGCGCCATTCGCCTACAAGCGTTCGCGTAAAGCTGGTCGTTTTCGGCTTACCGTTGAAGAACATAGTCCCTAGTCCCTTCAGAAGGCATGCCAGCACAGGCAAAGCCCCGCGCCAACCGCCTGAGTCAGTAGCCGACCCTCCGAAACACCCTCAGAAAACAGCCTTACGCGGCGATCATATCGCATGGCATGGTTACTTTCCGGTTGAATCTTACAGGATCGACATGAATCGCCTGGCCCTCTCAGCGCTGTTCCTCCTTCTGCCCACAGCCCACGCCCAGCAGGACGATGATCGTATAGAGGGACAAAAGCTGGCCGCGGCCTTCTCACAGGGCGATCTTGATACACTTGGAGCCTGCCAGGGTCGCATTGAGGGCGTAAGCCTGCTGCTCGGTGACATCGAGGGATGGCTGGTCGCCCAAGGCCAGACAGCAGCGCTTGATGGTCTTCATAGCCAGCTGGAAAAAGGCGCTGAGCTGATCGACAGTTTTGCCGAGGTTCGCCTGCAAATCTCGACGGTCAAAGGCATGGCGCTCGTGACTTCAGACAAGGCGCGCCAAGACATGCTCGCTACCTTCAAGCGACGCGAGAGCGAAGATGAGCGCGCCTTCTACACACGCGCCCAGCCTCAGACACGCTTGCCGGCCGACTGCCGTGAAGCACTGCGGCGCGGACGGTGGAAAATCGAAATGGACGGGCTTGCTGGAGACAGGTGATGGCTATTACCGGCGGGTGTCAGTGCGGAGCGGTCCGCTACGTCATGCACGTGCCGCGAGTGGAGAAACCGCACGTCTGCCATTGCCGCATGTGCCAAAAGGCGACGGGCGGGCTGTTTGCAGCTCTCGCTGGTTGCGCCAAGGACAGGCTTGAGTGGACCAAGGGGCAGCCTGCCCTGTTTGCGTCGTCGAACCTCGCGACGCGAGGCTTCTGCCGGGACTGCGGGACGCCGCTGACCTTTGCATACAACACCCCTGAGGCGCGAATTTACGTGACCATCGGATCGCTGGACGATCCCGAACTGGCCAACATCGAAATCCAATACGGACTGGAATCGAAGATCAGCTGGGTGAAGTTCTGCGAAGACGTTCCCGGCGAGATCACAGGCGACAGCGCGGACGCGCAGGCGTTCTTCGCGGATATGAAGAACAATCAAGCCTAGACGGCTATCGCGGTGATTGTCGCCTCGGTTGCGCCTGCCTCGATCTCCTCGCCCACACCCTTGCCCATCATGGCGCGCGCGAGCGGAGAGACCCATGACAGCAGGCCACGTGCGGGATCGGCCTCGTCCTCGCCCACGATCCTGAAGGACGACTTCCGGCCATCCTCGCGCAGGATATTCACCGCCGAGCCGAACGTGACGACGTCCGCGTTATCGGGCGCTGGCTGCACCTGCGCCGTGTTGCGGCGGGCGGTCCAGTAGCGGAGTTCGCGCGCCGCGCGTGCGGCCGCCTCCTTGTCGCCAGCGGAAAGTGCGGCTGCATTGGCTTCGCTGTGGCGAGCAATCTCGGCTTCGATCCGGGCGAGCCCAGCCGCCGTGACGAGGTTCGGGAGGCTCGAAATCTCGCGATCCGGCAGCTCGATTGCGCCGTCATCGTCGGATTCGCGGGTGAAGGCCTTGCTCATGCTGTTGAATCTAGGCGCTCCCTGCCGGGCGCCTAACTCCTTACCCAGACCTTTACCAGATGGCCCCGATCGAACCGTCTGACTTGATGCAATCCTGACCAAGATTCCCTATGTATTGCTCTCAAAATCTTGGAGCGCACCCGTGGACGGCAAGCGCATACTTCTGATCGTCGGCGGCGGGATCGCCGCCTACAAGTCGCTGGAGCTGATCCGGCTGCTTGCCAAGGACGGTATTGCCACGCGCGTGATCCTGACCAAGGCGGGCGCCGAGTTCGTGACGCCGCTGTCGCTTGGATCGCTGTCTGGCGACAAGGTTTATCAGGACCTGTTCAATCTGACAGACGAAGCTGAGATGGGTCATATCGAGCTGTCACGCTCGGCCGACCTTGTCGTGGTGGCGCCTGCAACTGCAGACCTGATGGCGAAGGCCGCCAATGGGCTCGCCAACGATCTTGCCTCCACCACCCTGCTCGCAACCGACAAGCCGGTGCTGATGGCGCCAGCGATGAATGTGCGGATGTGGGAGCACGCAGCGACCAAACGCAATGTTGCGCAGCTGCAGGCCGATGGTGTCACGGTGATTGCGCCCGATGTGGGACCGATGGCGTGCGGCGAGTTCGGCCCGGGACGTTTGCCCGAGCCTGCACGTATCGCAGCGCAGATCCGCAAGATGCTGTCTTCGCCCACGGGCGTTGGACCGCTGTCGGGTTTCCGCGCAGTCGTGACGGCGGGACCGACGCGCGAGCCGCTGGACCCCGTACGCTTCATCTCGAACCATTCGTCGGGCAAGCAGGGCTATGCGATCGCGGATGCGCTGGCGCGTCTTGGCGCCGATGTGCGCCTCGTGACCGGACCGACGCAGCTGGCGATCCCGGATGGCGTGACCGGCGTGAAGGTAGAGACGGCCATCGAAATGCAGGATGCGGTGAAGGCAAACTTCCCGGCGGACATTTTCGTATCGGTTGCCGCCGTCGCCGACTGGCGGCCTGCCACGCGTGCGCAGACCAAGCTGAAGATCAAGGGCGCGGCAGCCGAGAATGTGGCGCTGCAGCTTGTCGAGAACCCGGACATCCTGAAATCCATCGGCACGAAGAAGAAGGGCCGGCCTCGCCTGGTCGTCGGCTTCGCCGCTGAGACCAACGATGTCGAAAAGCACGCCAAGGCGAAGCTGACCCGCAAGGGCGCCGACTGGATTGTAGCCAACGATGTTTCGGGCGACGTGATGGGCGGGGCTGACAACGAGGTTCTGCTAATTTCACGCGACCGGGCCGAACGCTGGCCGCGCATGAGCAAGGCCGAAGTTGCGATGAAGCTGGCTGAGCGCATCGCCGAGACTTTCGACGCTCCGGAAACCAGCGCGGCGGAATAGCGCGGGCGCGGGATATGGCCTAGAGAGCCGCCAACTCCTAGGTCAGGTTCATGATCCGCCACATCGTCTTTTTCACGCTGAAAGACCCGAGCGAAACGCCGGAAATCATCGACCATCTCATGCGGCTGGGGACGATTCCGGGTTCGACCCTGTTCGAGGTGACCCAGAACCGTAAGGCGGACCTTTTTGGCAACGAGATCGATGTCGTCGTCTACGCCGAGTTTCCTGGCATCGATGCGCTGCATGCCTACAAGAAACACCCGACCTACACGGATGTAACCAACATCGTTCGCCCACGCCGCGAGCTGCGTTTTGCGGCCGACGTCGAGGGCTGACGGATCTGTGGAGATCGGCTGCCGGCGCTCGCTCTCGACAGGGCGTCGCGCTAGTCATGGCTGCCTGCCTGGAGCCCTTCCGATGACTGTCACCATTCAAGTTGCGCCCCTGCCTCATTTCGAAGGGCTGGCCCTGCCCGCTTACGAAACAGCTGATGCAGCTGGCATGGATCTGCGTGCCGCCGTGGCCGACGGAGAGCCTCTGACGCTGGCGCCGGGGCACCGCGCCATGGTGCCGACAGGCCTGACCATCGCCCTGCCCGCAGGCCACGAAGCGCAGGTGCGGCCACGTTCTGGTCTGGCAGCCAAGCATGGCATCACCTGCCTGAACTCGCCTGGCACAATCGACGCCGACTATCGCGGCGAAGTGAAAGTGATCCTTATCAATCTTGGTCAGGAGCCATTCGTCATCAAGCGCGGAGAGCGGATCGCGCAGATGGTGATCGCGCCTGTCACCCGCTGCGAACTGACGGTTGTGACCAAGCTCGATGACACCAAGCGTGGCGCCGGTGGCTTCGGCTCCACGGGCCGCTAATGCGATCTAGCCTTTGAGATCGAGCTGCGGCTTGGCCATGTCGGCGAGCAGATAGTGCTCGGTGTCGGCGACGGTATCGAGGCCGCCGAAATCGAAAGCTGACCTGTCGATTATGATGTCGCGTGGCCGCAACGGTCGCGAGAGCTCAAGACCTTCGAGCGAGCGGCAACGCGAGAAGGCGACATAGGCTTGGCCATGCGCGAACATGCCCCTGTCGAAATCGATGTGGACACGATCCAGCGTCATGCCCTGGCTTTTGTGGATCGTCGTCGCGTAAGCGAGCCGCAGCGGGAGCTGCTTGAACGAGCCCACGACGGAGCGTGAGATCGACTTGGAATTCGCATCGAACTCGTAACGGAATTTTTCCCATGCCTGTTGCGCTACGCGATGCGTCTCGCCATTGAGCTTTACATAGCAGTCGTTTTCGCCGAGCCCCTGCACGACGCCAAGCGAGCCGTTGACCCATCGGCCCGATGGATCGTTGCGGATCATCATGACGCGCGCGCCCTGTTTCAGCTCGAGGACTTCCTCGGTGGGGAAGGCCTTTGGCTCGAAATTTCCTTCGAGCGCGGCGGAGTAAGAACGCCCGGGACCGGGGAGTTCGGCGAGGCGCAGCTGATTGATCTTCCACGCGGCAGCATTGTTGGGCGTGAGCACGACGTGCGTGATGCTGGCTTCAGCCGACGAGCGATCCGAAACGCGGGTGCGCAGGATGGCTTCGTCCTGTTCGGTGATGCGGCCATTGCGCAGGCTGTTGAGGATGCGGATGAAGGCTTCGTCTTCTTGACGGAAGATGCGCTTCAGCGCCGCGAGGCGGAACTGGCCGGCGACGAAACCCGGCGCCTTGAAGAACCAGGCGCCGCCATAGGTATCCTGCAGGATGTGTTCGACATCATTGCCGACGACGGGCGGCAACTGATGCAGGTCGCCTGACAGGATCATGCGGACGCCACCGAACGGCCGCTTGTCGCCGCGGTTGAGACGTAGCGTGCTATCGATTGCCTGCATCATATCGGCGCGCACCATCGAGACTTCGTCGATCACCATCGTCTCGATCACTTTCACGACACGCTGGTTGCGAATTTTTCGGGCGTCGCCGGCATCAAGCAGGCGCGGCGGGAAGTTGAAGAAGGAATGGATTGTCTGGCCGCCGACATTGACGGCCGCAAGCCCGGTCGGGGCGAGAACGATGGCTTTGTCGAGCGAGTTGAAGATCAGCTCGCGCAACAGCGTTGTCTTCCCCGTGCCGGCGCGGCCCGTGAGGAATATGTTCCGTTGCCCGCCGACGATTTCAGCGAGCAGCGGGGCATAGACATTGGATGTGGGTTCGCCAGTCACCAGCTATGCGCCGGGACGCGGTCTGCGCCATTGAACAAGGTCTGCGGCCATGGTTTCTGCTCCGGGAGGATCGAGCGAACATGAGTCTAACCCCCGAGCAACTGGAACGCTACGCCCGGCATATCATGCTGCGCGAAATCGGCGGGCCGGGGCAGCGAAAGCTTCTGGATAGCTGCGCGGTGGTTGTCGGCGCGGGGGCGCTGGGCGGGCCGGTGGCGACCTATCTGGCGGCGGCCGGGGTTGGCGCGCTCCGGATCATCGACGATGACATCGTTTCCCTGTCCAACCTGCAACGGCAGGTGCAGTTCACCACGGCAGACGTTGGCCGCCCTAAGGGCGATGTCGCCGTCGAGCAGTTGGCTGCGCTAAATCCAGGCATCGCCCTCTCTTGCGCGCGCCAGCGACTGATATCAGCGAACTCTGCTGACCTTCTGGCCGGCGCCGATGTTGTCGTTGATGGGACGGACAGCTTCACGACGCGCTTCGATGTGAATGCGGCCTGTCATGAGTTGGGCATTCCGCTGGTGTCTGGCGCCGTGGGTCGGTGGAGCGCGCAGGTTTCAGTATTCAGGTCTGGCAACACCAGACACAAGCCACCCGCCGAACGCCTGCCCTGCTATCGTTGTTTCGTGCGCGACATGCCCGATACGGAAGAGACGTGCGCGATGGTCGGCGTGATGGGGCCGCTGACTGGCATGGTCGGTGCCCGTATGGCGCTTGAAGCGGTGAAGGAACTAACCGGCGCCGGCCAGTCGATGGCCGGCCGCGTGTGGCTGTTTGACGGCCTGACCGGTGATAGCCGGACAGTGAAGCTGACGGCCGATCCGGCGTGTCCAGTGTGCGGCTGCTGATTACTTCTTCAGCTCGTTGTAGATCACCGTCACGTAGGCATCCTCGGAAATGAAGCCGCCCTGACCAAAGCGCGGGGTCCATTGCGCCAGCGGCTTTGCCGCTACCGCCTGCTCCAGCGTCTTGCCTGACTTCACGAGCGCTTCAACCGCGGCGCGGGCTCCCTTGTGCATGTCGAGAGCAGCCTGAAGGTCGGCCTCCGTCGCAAGCTCGCCATGACCGGGAATGACTTTAGTGTTCGGTCCAGCAATCTGGACGGCTTTCTCGATCGCGGCAATGAACCCGGCCTGCGTGCCACCCGATCCAGTGTCCACGAAGGGATAGCGATCCTTCATGTAGGTGTCGCCTGTGTGCAGGACGTCAGCCTCGACGAAGTAGATCAGCGTGTCGCCGTCGGTGTGGGCCGGCAGGGGTGCGCGGATGGCGCGGATGGTCTGGCCGTTGAGGTGGAAGTCGATGCCTTCCACGAAGGTCACCACGGGCAGCGCGATCTTCGGCGCCGGAACCTGCGGGGCGCCGCGCGAGACGGAGGGCACTTCGCCGGTGAGACGCTTGCGGACATTGTCGCTCGCGAAGATGGTTGCGCCTGCCTTGCCGAACACCTCGTTCCCGCCGGCATGGTCGAAGTGCCAGTGCGTGTTGATCAGGTATTTCGGCTTGCCCTTCGCGTGCTCCTCGATCTTGGCGAGGTTGGCGACCGCGTTGGTGGCGTACTGGTCGTCGATCAGGAAAACGCCGTCATCGCCGACGCTGAGGCCGAGATTGCCGCCCTGACCGATCAGCATCGAGACACCCTGTCCGAGATCGACGACGCGAGCGAAGGGCTGGGTGTTGGGCGCTGGCGTCGTTGCAGCGGGCGGCGCAGGCGCTGCTGCTGCAGCGGCTGTCGCAGCGGGCGCCGTCGGAGCAGCTGCTTCAGTCGTCGTGCACGCCGCCAGAGCGAGCGCTGCAACACCTGCGAGAAGAACAATCCGCATCATCATCCCCTACTTCTTCAGACCGTTGTACAGGATCGTCGTGAAGCGATCCTCGTTGATGAAGCTCCACGCGAACGCCTTCCACGGCGTCAGCGGTTTCTTCGCGATTGCCTGCTCGAGTGTGTCGCCCGCTTTCACGCGCGCTTCGACCGCCTTGATGGCGCCTTCCAGCATCGCGATCTGTTTGACGAGGTCCGCCTTCGTCGCGATCTCGCCATGCCCCGGAATGATGCGCGTCCTGTCGTCCACCATACCGTGGATTTCCTTCATCGCTTCCAGATAACCCGTGACCGAACCGCCCGATCCGAGGTCGATCACCGGAAACAATCCGTTGAACATGATGTCGCCCGTGTGAAGGATGTTCGGCTCCACGAAGCGCACGATCGAATCCCCATCGGTGTGCGAGGCGCGCATCTTCGTCACGACGATCTGCGCGCCGTTCAGGTGGAAATCCACGCCTTCGCGGAAGGTGATGACCGGCCATGCCGGCTCAGGTGATGCTGCCGCAGGCTTGCCATCCAGTCCGAGCGAGGCGACCTCGCCCGTCAGCCGCTTGCGGACATTCTCGTGCGCAAAGATCATTGCGCCTGCCTTGGCGAACACCTCGTTGCCGCCCGCATGATCCGAATGCCAGTGGGTGTTCAGGAGATAGCGCGGCGCGCCCTTGGCGATCTCGTTGACCTTCGCGAGATTTGCCGCCGCCGTGTTGGCGAACTGGTCGTCGATCACGAACACCCCATCCGGGCCGGCGGACACGGCGATGTTCCCGCCCGTGCCGAAAATGACCTGGATGCCGCCACCCATGTCCGTGGTTTTCGGCGCGGGTGGATTGTTCTGTGCAAGCGCCAGAGGCGCGAGGATAGCGGAGAACGCGACGGCAAGTCCGATGGCGACAGGCTTCATGTCGGCCTCCCCCTTATGTTTTCGCCACAAGACGCCCAGCCGCCTGCCAGTTCAAGCGAAAAACGCTAACCATTGCGCGCATCGGCGCTCACGATACGGTCACGCAACGGACGGATGGAGCGCGTCAGATGAAATCGAAAATCCTTGCCGCTACCGCGCTTCTGGCGCTCGCATCCTGCGCGCAAGCGACATCCGGCCCAGCCGAGCCGGCGCAGCATTTCAGCGCCGAGATTCGCCGCACGGCCTATGGCGTGCCGCACATCAAGGCCGATGATTTCGGCGGCATCGGTTATGGCTTTGGCTATGCCAGCGCGGAAGACAATCTCTGCGAGATTCTCGACCGGCTGTTGACCGTGCAGGCCGAGCGCGCCCGCTATCTTGGGCCGGGCGAGGACGACGCAAACATTGCGAGCGACTTCTACCACCAGCGGGAAAACCAGACGGGCGATGTCGAGAAACTGCTCGCTGGAGCGGCCACTTCGGTCGACACGCCTTCAGCAGATGCGCGGGCGCTTGCTGCGGGTTATGTCGCCGGCCTGAACCGCTTCATCCGCGACAAGGGGGCGGCCATCGCCGATCCGCGCTGCAAGGGGCAGCCATGGGTGAAGGAAGTCGCCGAGATCGATTTCTGGCGGCACATGTATGTCGGCCAGACGATCGATGGCTTCATCGCGCCGACGACGAGCGCGGCGCCGCCCTCCGCCGACAGCGCCGAACTTTCGCGCGACGCCTTCATCAACGAGGTCGATCTCGGGTCCAACGCCTATGGGCTTGGCCGCGAAGTGACCAAGGGCGGGCGCGGCATGGTGCTGGGCAACCCGCACTATCCGTGGGACGGGCCGAACCGCTTCTACCGCACGCACTTCATCATTCCGGACAAGCTCAACATTGTCGGCGTGTCGTATATCGGGATGCCGCTGATCCGCATGGGGCACACGGAAAATATCGCGTGGAGCAACACCGTCTCCACTGCCCGCCGCTTTGGCTATTACGAGCTGACGCTCGATCCCGCCGATCCGACGAAGTACATCTTTGATGGCAAGCCGGTTACGATGGAACGCGCCGAGGTGACGGTGCAGGTGCTGCGCGACGGGAAGCTGCAGCCCGAAACGCGCTCGCTGTATTCGACCCGCTGGGGCAAGGTCGTTTCCTCGAAGACCTATCCGTGGACATCGAAGACTGCTTTCGCGCTGCGCACGCCGCGCGTCGGCCTGCGCGATCTCGATCAGTACATGGCGGTCTGGCAGTCGAAGGATGTCCGCGAGTTGCGGTCGGTTCTCGGCAAGTATCAGGCCTATCGCTTCAACACTACTGCCGCTGATTCCAGCGGCGAGGCGCTGTATGGCGATCTTGGTATGATCCCCAACGTGTCGCGTGAACTCGTGGAGAGCTGCTCGATCTCGGATTTTGCGCGCGAGCAGTGGGCGAAGGATCGCGTGCCGGTTCTCGACGGGTCACGCGCCGATTGCGACTGGAAGACTGACGCGGACGCTTCTGCGCCGGGCGTCTTCGGGCCGGCAGCCTCGCCCCACCTGTTCCGCACGGACTATGTCACGCAGAGCAATGACAGTTACTGGCTCACGAACCCCGCGCAGCCGCTGACCGGCTACAGCCCGATCTGGGGCGATGAAGCAACGACACGTTCGCTGCGCACACGCCTCGGCCTTATCCAGGTCGCGGACCGTGTGGCCGGAACAGATGGGCTGGGCGAGCCGAAGTTCGACATCGGCACGTTGCAGAAGGTCATGTACGGCAACCGCAACTATGGCGCGGAGTTGGTGCGGCAGGATCTTTCGAAAATCTGCATGCCGTCGGCCCGGCCGAACATTCCGGCTGCCTGCAAGGCGATGACGGAATGGGATGGAAAGGTCGATCTCGACAGCCGTGGCGCACACCTGTTCCACCTGTTCGCGGAGAATGGCGGGCTCAAATTCAAGGTCGCGTTTGATCCGAAGAACCCGGTCACGACGCCGAACACGCTCGATACGTCAGACCCGAAAGTCGTCGAAGCTTTCGCCAAGGCTGTCGACAAGCTTACCGAGCTTGAGATTCCCGCCAATGCCCGTCTTGGCGACGTGCAGCGCGAGACGCGTGGCGAGGAGCGCATACCGATCCATGGCGGCGCGGGACCCGAGGGCGTGTTCAACGTCATCACGGTGGAAAGCCTGGAGCCGAAGCTCGGCTGGACCAGCATTCGTCATGGCGCCAGCTGGATCATGACGGCGGAGTTCACGCCGGACGGCCCGGTGAGCCAGGGCATCCTGACCTATTCGGAATCGACCGACGCGACCTCGCCGCATCATTCCGACCAGACGCGGCTTTACTCTCAGAAGGGCTGGGACGATCTCCGCTTCACGGATGCCGCCGTTGAAGCCGGAACAGAGAGCCGGCTGACGATCGAGGAATAGGAGCTAGTGGAGTTCTTCGGCGACGCATCCGTCGCCGTCGAAGGTCACGTCCTCGACGCGGCCGGCGCCCATCACGAACCGCGTCGTGCAGGTTGAACGATAGACCTGCGGCGGCTCCCACACGGGGAAGGTTTCCGTGATGGTTTCGGTTTTGGTCTTGCCTTCCTTGTCGGTGAAGGTGCGCTTCACTTCGCGCGTCTCGTCGCGATAGTAGCCTTCACGCTCATCGACCGTGGTCTTGGTGTAGCTCCACAGTTCGCGGCCGTTGGACATCTGCGTGCGGTTCTGCGGCGGGCCCCAGCGCACCAGAACATCATCGCCCGTGCGCCCCATCTCGAGGCTCATGTGCTGGCGATAGCCCTCCTCCGTCGCGCAGGCGGAGAGCGCCATGGCGGAAGCGCCAAGCATGACGCAGGCGAGTTTGCGGAAGGTCATCGTCCCACTCCAGGTCCACTTCCCGGATCATCCCCGACCCCGGCTGAACCCAGATTGAATGAGACCGGGCTTCAACGCCAGTCCCGGCGAAACGACTTCGGCTTTGGCGTCAGTGGGATTGAAGGCCTGCCGGGTCGGACGGACGTGGCAGGTCGAGCGACGGACGGTCCGAATTCGTCGGCTGGGTCACGGCAGGCGCGAGCGGCACGGTTTGCGGTTCGATCGGCACCGGCGGTGTATAGGCCGGGGGCACATAAGCTGGCGGCGTGGGAGGCGGCGTCGGCGTGTAGGCAATTTCGGGCGCTGCGGGCATGGCAGGCGCGGGCTGGCCCGATCCGCGCGAGGGCGCCGAGGTGAGATCCGAGCGGATGAAAGCCTTCTGCCCGTTCTTGAGAACGACCTGATACCAGTTCCAGTCCGCGAGACGGGCGATGCCGACCACGTTCAGGATCAGGCCCGTGCTTCCGCTCGACAATACCTGCGTTTGTGGCGTCGTGAACGGCTCAGAGCGAAGGCGCACGCCTGTGCCCTGGATGGTGATGGGAGCGCCCGCGGGGGCGAAGGGCTCAACCGTGTAGCTGGCGCGTGCGATGGCGGGCTGGCCGGGAATCTGAGCCACGGCCACGCCGGAAGCCGCAAGGGCGGCGACGAAGACCGCTGAAACCACAACACGCATCGGATTACACCCAATCGTTGCGCGGACGAAAGCATGCCCGCAGCCCGAAAGAGTGCCAGGGGACGGCGCCTAAACGATGGCGATCTTACAGCATTGCCGGGATGACGCGGTCCGGCGGCCGGTGGCCGTCGGCGAAGGTCTTGATATTGATGATGACCTTCTCGCCCATGTCGACCCTTCCCTCAAGCGTGGCCGAGCTCATGTGGGGCAGCAGCACCACATTGCGGAGCGCCTTGAGACGTGGGTTCACGTTCGGCTCGTTCTCGAACACGTCAAGGCCGGCGCCGGCGATCTCGCCGGCTTCGAGCGCACGGATCATGGCTGCTTCATCGACCACTTCGCCGCGGGCTGTGTTCACGAGATAGGCTTCGGGTTTCATCAGCTTGATGCGGCGCGCGGACAGCAGGTGGAAGGTCGCTGGCGTGTGCGGGCAGTTGATGGAGACGATGTCCATCCGCGCCAGCATCTGGTCGAGGCTTTCCCAATAGGTGGCTTCAAGCTGCTCAGCGACCTGATCGCGAACCGGCTTGCGGTTGTGATAGTGGATCTGGAGGCCGAAGGCGCGGGCGCGGCGCGCGACAGCCGTGCCGATGCGGCCCATGCCGATGATGCCAAGACGCTTGCCGTAGATGCGGCGGCCCAGCATCCAGGTTGGCGACCATCCGGTGAACTGGCCGGACTGCATCGCGTTCACACCATCAACGATGCGCCGGGGCGCGGCGAGGATCAGCGCCATCGTCATGTCGGCCGTGTCTTCAGTCAGCACCCCCGGCGTGTTCGTCACGGTGATGCCGCGCGAGACGCAAGATTGCACATCGATATTGTCCACACCGACACCGAACTGCGCGATCAGGCGCAGCCTGTCGCCTGCCCGCGCCAGCACACGTCCATCGATCTTGTCGGTCACCGTCGGCACCAGCACGTCGCAGCGGGCGGCCGCATCGCACAGCTGTTCGATCGTCATCGGCTGGTCACTGGTATTCAGCTCGACGTCGAACAACTCGCTCATGCGCGTTTCGACCGGCTCGGGCAGCCGACGGGTCACAATGACCTTCACCTTCGGACGGGACGTAGGCATGCCTCGGGGCGTTCCTCTTGTTCGTGGCGCGCGGGCTGCCCCGTCTCACCTTTCAGGCGGTGTAGCAAGGCGAACCGGCCGGGCCAACCGGCTCCTCATCCCCACGACACGATACTCATAAGGCAAACGGGGGATTCATCCTGTTTTTTGGTGCTTGGTTAAGCGCACTTTCACCACCCCATGATTTGGTCGGCTTTCCGCCTCTCCACCACGAGGAAACGCCCGCCGTGAGCGAAAAACGCATTCGCCTCATCACTTTCCTTGCTGTTGCGCAGATTTTCGGCGCCGCAAGCGCTTATGCGCAGGACCAGCTGACACCGGGCAGCTTCAAGGCCTATGCGCCGGAAAGCATGGAACCCCGAATGAGCGATTTCTCCGGAAAGCCCGTGCCGCGTTATGCCAGCCTGCGGCATGACACGGTCAACGGGCGCTCGGGGCCTAGCCTCGATTACCCGATCCGCTGGACGTATGAGCGCGCCGGGCTGCCGGTGGTTATCGTGCGCGAGAGCCAGGACTGGCGCAAAATCCGCGATCCGATGGGCGATGAGGTATGGGTCAACAAATCCCAACTCGCCGCCGAACGCACCGCGATCACGACCGATGCCGGGTCCATTTTTAGGGATGCTAACCCGCGTTCGGCCCATATTGCGCGGTTTGAAGCCGGCGCGGTCGTCGCTCTCGCGGATTGCGCAGGAAGCTGGTGCCGCGTCGATGCCGAAGGCCGCGAGGGCTGGATTCGCAAAGCGCAGCTGTGGGGCGCCGATTCGCTGACTGCGCCGCCCGGAAATCGTTAGGATTTTGCTGCAGGCGCGTTCCATTCAGCGCGCTTGAGCCCCCCACACCCCCGTGTTAACCGGCCTCTCCTTACGGAGCGGCTCATGACGCAATCCAACTCGCCCCACGCTTTCCACACGCCGCAGGCGTCCTACAGCTATGAAGACCTGCTCAAGAGCGGGCGTGGTGAGCTTTTCGGGCCGGGGAATGCCCAGCTTCCGACGCCGCCCATGCTGATGCTGGACCGTATCAAGGAGATTACGCTCGACGGCGGCGCAGCAAAACGCGGCCATATCGTTGCGGAACTCGATGTTCATCCCGATCTCTGGTTCTTCAAATGCCACTTCCCGGGCGACCCCGTCATGCCGGGCTGCCTCGGACTTGATGCGATGTGGCAGTTGGTCGGTTTCTGGCTGGGCTGGTCGGGCTCGCCCGGCAAGGGGCGCGCGCTTGGCGTCGGGGAGTGCAAATTCACCGGCCAGGTCACGCCGGACAAGAAACTGGTGAGATACGAGATCGACATCCGCCGCGCGATTCGCTCGCACCTCACCATGGGCATTGCTGACGGGACCGTGTTCCTGGATGGCGAAAAGATTTACCAAGCCAAGGACATGAAAGTTGGCTTGATCGTTCCTGCCGCGTAAAAATCAGGTTCTGACTGCGCCGCCCAAAGCTGCGTCACGAGGTCCACAAGGGAGCTGCACGCCATGGCCGCCAACGGCCCAGATCTTCGCCGGGTAGTCGTCACGGGCATGGGCATCGTGTCCTCCATCGGCGACACGATTCGCGAAGTCACCGACAGCCTCAAGCAGGGCAAGTCGGGCATCAGCTTCATCCAGGATTACGCCGACAAGGGATTCAAATCCCAGATCGCCGGCAAACCGAACGCAATGCCGGAAGATCATGTCGACAAGCGCGCCATGCGCTTCATGGGCGATGGCGCCGGCTGGTGTCACATGTCGATGACGCAGGCAATCGCCGACGCCGGCCTCGACGAAAGCATCATCTCGAACCCGCGTACGGGCCTCATCGTTGGAACCGGCGGTCCTTCGACGCGCGCCATCGTGGCGGCGGCTGACTCCACTCGCGAAAAAGGCTCGCCGCGCCGCATCGGACCGTTCGCGGTGCCGAAAGCCATGTCATCGACTGCTTCGGCGACGCTCTCCACCCTCTTCAAGATTCTCGGCGTCAACTATTCGATCTCATCCGCCTGCACGACGTCGCTGCATTGCGTCGGCGCTGCATCCGAGCAGATCCAGTGGGGTAAGCAGGACGTGATGTTTGCCGGCGGCGGCGAAGAACTCGATTGGACACTCTCGGCGCTCTTCGATGGCCTCGGCGCGATGTCGTCAAAGTACAATGCCGAACCGCACCGCGCCTCGCGCGCGTATGACGCTGATCGCGATGGCTTCGTTATCGCGGGTGGCGCCGGGATGCTCGTCCTGGAAGAGTACGAGCACGCCAAGCGCCGTGGCGCGACCATCTATGGCGAAATCGCCGGCTATGGCGCGACCTCCGATGGCTTCGACATGGTTGCTCCGTCCGGCGAAGGCGCCGCGCGCGCCATGCGCCTTGCGATTAGCCAGGCTGGGCGGGCGCCCGACTATCTGAACCCGCACGCAACCTCGACGCCGGTTGGCGATATGAAAGAGCTTGAAGCCGTTCGTGAAGTCTTCGGACAGGCCGCCGCAGATCAGCCCATGATCTCCGCCACCAAGTCGATGACCGGCCACTCGCTCGGCGGCGCCGGCGTGCAGGAGCTGATCTATTCGCTGATCATGATGAAGGAGAAATTCGTGGCTCCTTCCATCAACATCGACAAGCTCGACCCCCTCGCCTACGGCGTCAATATCATCCGCGAAGCGCGCGAAGCGGTGATCAAGATGGTGATGTCGAACTCCTTCGGCTTCGGCGGCACGAACGGCTCCGTCATGGTCGCGAAGGTCTGACGGCAAGTTCCGGATCGGACGTTCAATTTACCGAAGCGACTGCCGGCACGAATTTGATATTCGTGTGGAATGCCGCCTTGCCATCCGGCAGCACATCCATGTCTGTCGTATTGATGAACACGCCCATCGGGGCGAGCGAGTGCATGCTGTCTCCATCGACACCGAATTGATAGCAGACGGCGACGACGTTCGCCCGACCGCTTCGCGCACCTTTCGCCAGCGCCTCATCGAGACCCGCGAGAGCAGCACGATTGAGAATGTCGAATATGTACTCGCTGGAAAGATTCTGTCCGGCGGCTCCGGTCGCGAATGCGTTCTGCATCAGGACGACGGGGCCACCCTCCTCTGGCTGGAACATCACATCAACCTGTGCGCGCAGCGATATGCCATTCTCGCTGGCGGGCACGTCCCACGGCACATCCCGAAAAGCTTCCTGGGCCATCGCGAGTGGCGCGCTCGTGAAAAGCATGACTCCGGACGCCAGTCCCGCAGCGAGGCCATAAGCTGAGCTTCGAATGAAACGCGATCTACGAGACATGGGGCTGCCCTCCGGCTTTTTCTTCCCCCTGAACGAGACCATTTCGCAGCCGCGTCGCACAACAATGTCTGGCGAGCACGATATTCGTCGCAAATTGTCGTCAGAAATCTGGCAGGGCGACCCGCTTGAGATCGCGGCGAATTTGCGCACGCGCATGTATAGCTGTGACGTAGCTCACCGCACCATAGATGAACGCGGCGCCCAGCCCGATCGAGAACAGCACCGCCGGTGACCGGCCTGCTTCCATCCTCGCCAGATCATACCTGACCGCAACCGTCCACATTATGCCGACGACCGCGATCAGCAGCGGGACGATGACAAGCCCGCGCCTGTCCATCTCTACAATCCAGTCGACTCCAGACAGGAACGGACGAAGAAAGCCGTGCTTGCGGGCTCGGGCGCGAACCATCAATCGCATGATAGCCTTGTCGCCCGGGGCAAGCCGCAAAGCCTCCAGCGCCAGCTCGTAGGCGTCCAGAGGCTGCCTGCGCGCCAGAGCGCACTCTGCAAGTATCTGAAATGAGTTCGGCAATGTTGGATCAAGTTGCATGGCGCGTTGGGCGAGCGAAGCGGCGGCATCGTAGTCCCATTGCTGAAGGCGAAGGTGGGCAATGTTAAGCAACTCGTACGCCTCGCCAGCAAAGCGCTCGGCGTCATCAATCAGATCGCGTGCCGCAACAAGCTGATCAAGCCGCATCCTGCCCTTGGCCTTGCGATACTGATCCGAATTGAACCGGGCGACAGCAAGATTGAAAAGCGCATCGGAATCATCCGGCCTGTCGTCTGCGACACTCTCCGCGAGCTGCAACTGCTCGGCGCGATCGTTCTTGTCCTTTCCCGCTTTCTGCAGAGCGTATGTCAGTGTCGATTGCACGAGCAGATCGTCTGGATTCAGATTCGCGGCCGATCGGGCGATCTCCAGCGCTTCCTTCTTCTGTTGCTTGCCATCGTCCTCAAGACGGCACCGCGCCAGAAGGGCCATGGCCCGTGCATCGTTCGGGTTGGCGGTCAGCATGGTGCGCAACCTGGCTTCTGCGCCGCGCATATTCCCTGCACGCATAAGCGCCAACGCTGCTTGTTCACTGGCGGCCCGCTCGAAGCCGTCCATCGCGCTACCGCCTATTTCGAATGCTTGTCGAGGAAGGCGGTCACATCGTCGTAGAGACCGCCTTCGTTGGAATACTTGGCGTAATTGCGCGCCTGAGACAGCCATTCCAGCGTTGTCGGCTTGCGCGAGCGCGTCGCCTCACTGAGATGCTTCTGCTTGATCGGCGCGACCTCTCCGCTGTCGATGCTTTCCTCGATCGCGAAATCGCAAGCTTCTTCAATGAGGCCGACAAGATCGGCTCCAGAGAACCCTGAGGTCGCCTGCGCGATCGGCTCGAGATTGATAGGCTCCTGTGGACGATCCTTCATCGCCATGCCGAGGATCGCGAGACGCGCGTCCTTGTCGGGCGGTGGGATGAAGATCACCCGGTCGAACCGTCCCGGCCTGCGGAAGGCTGTGTCGATCGCCCACGGCACGTTAGTCGCCGCAAGGACGAGGATCCCGTCATTGCTGGCGTTCACGCCATCCATCTCGTTCAGGAATGTCGAGACGAGACTGGCGCCATGGTCCGCATGACCAAAACGGCGGCGAGCCGCCAGCGCCTCGATCTCGTCGAAGAACAGAACGGCTGGCTTCGATCCGCGCGCATTCTCGAATGCATTCGCAAGGCGCTTCTCCGATTGACCGATATACATGTCGAGCACTTCGGCGATTTCGATCGAGATGAAGCTTGCGCCAACTTCCCCAGCTGTCGCGCGTGCGATCATCGTCTTCCCGCAACCGGGGGGGCCGTACAGCAGCACGCCGCCGCCCGCCTTGCGCTTGAACTTCGAGAACAGTGATGGATTGCGAAAGGGTTGGATGATCTTGCGTGAAATATCCTTCTTCACCTCGTCGAGTCCGCCTACGTCGGCGAATGTCTTTGCCTCACGCCCTGTGCGATTGACTGGCGCATTGTCATCCGACTCCAGTGTCGTCCGTCCGCCGCGCAGGTTGACCACGTTGCTGGCAGCAGCGGCCTGCTTCGGAGCAAGCGCAGCGTCCAGCTCTTCATCACGCGATCCAGGGTCCGCCATCACGCCAGAGCGATAGGCTTCAGCCGCTTCTCCTGTTCGCCCGGCCTCGTGCAGGATACGCGCCCGCGCGACACACAATCTGGAATCATCGCCAATGACCCAGCGGAGCGCAGAGGAGACTTCCCCTTGATCGCTCAGGAACTCCCCCGCCATGATGCGGGCGTCGATATCATATTGTGCCGGCTCTATGACAGACAGCCAGCGCGAGGCTTCTTCCGGCTCGATCGCCTCATTCGCCGCGCGGATCACCGCACGCAACAGCCCGCTTTTGCCCGGAGACAGGCTGGCCGCTTCAATCAAATCGCCGAGTTCGCTCAACGTCCCACCCTTTTACAAGCCGGGGTGATCTTAAGGCACGACAATGGGGGGGCAATGCTTGACTGCCCCGGCGCACGCCCCTACCCCGCAAACAGCAAGTTATCGGAGCTTTCCCATGGCCGACTGGACCTTCCCCGCGGGCGATCTGATGAAAGGCAAACGCGGCCTGATCATGGGCGTCGCCAACGACAAGTCGATCGCCTGGGGTATCGCCCAGCAGCTGGCCGCCCAGGGCGCCGACATCGCCTTCACCTATCAGGGCGAGGCGCTGGAGCGCCGGGTGCGCCCCCTGATCGAATCCATCGGCATGAGCACGATGATCTCGGCCGACGTCACCAATGACGCCGAAATGGACACCGCGTTCGCCCAACTCAAGGAAAAATACGGCACGATCGACTTCCTCGTTCACGCCATCGCCTTCGCGGGCAAAGAGGAGTTGCAGGGATCGTTCGTCGCCAACACCACGCGCGAGGGCTTCCGCCGCGCCATGGATATTTCGGTGTTCTCCTTCGTCGACGCCTCGCGCCGCGCCTCCGAGATCATGAACCCGGGCGGCTCGATCGTCTCGATGACCTATCTCGGCGCCGAGCGTGTCGTACCCTCGTACAACGTCATGGGCGTCGCCAAGGCCGGCCTGGAGGCCGCCACCCGCTACGCTGCACGTGACCTTGGCGTCAAAGGCATTCGTGTGAACGCCATCTCGGCCGGCCCGATGCGCACGCTGGCGATGGCTGGAATCAAGGGCGGCAAGACACTCATGAGCACCGGCCGCGACTGGTCGCTGCTCAAGGAAGATACTTCCATGGAGGGCGTCGCGGGATGCGCTCTGTACCTGCTATCGCCACTGGGTCGTTCGATCACGGGCGAAGTCGTCCATGTCGACGCTGGCTTCCATATCGTCGGCGTCCCCGATCTTCAGGACGGCGGCAACGGCCCCGCGGGGGCCTGAGGCGTCAGTGCGTATCAGCGATGTCGTAGGACGCCAGCGTTCCCTGCTGGGCTGTCGTCATCGCCTGATTGGCCGCTTTCATGACCCAGCCGTCCGGCGACGTCAGCAGCTGCATTGCCCCGAAGGCGATCCCGCAGATCGCGGCAGCGCCAATGACGACAACAAGAATGCCGCGTAAATTATCGCTGATGTGAAGTGCCGGCGTCGCGTGCGCGCCAGTATTCTGCACCGAATTCTGCAAGCCCATGGTCGACCTCCTCGTCTCTGGACCGCGCTTGCGCGCTCTTTCCAGCCAAAGCGGTGTGGGTCAGATCAATCCGACACATGCCGCAACTCGCGAGCTAATGCGCGCCCGCACAGGGAGGACTTCTCGTTGGGGAGGGGCCGTTTTGGCGTTTACGCCTTCAGGCTCTGATTTGTAAGCTAAGTCACAGATTCGCGAGCGGCAACACCCGATCTGCGCTTCAAGTCGGAGACTGCGCAGTTTCTGGAGTTGCAGTTGCAGGCCCAGTCGGCCCCGCCGTTGGGGCAATATCCTCCACCGCGCGATTACCGGGTGTCACCGGCTCTGCCTGCAGGCTCAGCATCACGACGTAAGCCGCAACAACGAGAACGATGCTGACCACCAGAACCCAGATCATGCCTTTTACGTTCTGCCCCTGACGCGCACGCTGTGCCGAGATGTTCTTTGTCGTCGGTTGATCGGGGTCCGTTTCGTCGAATCCAACGCGCGTCATCTTAATTCCTCCTGACCACGATGAGTGGCCTGTCGGAATGGAACACGTTGTTCCACAGAGGGTTCCCCACGGCGCCTGAAGCAGATCAGTCCAGCGGAGCTACGCCCAGCTTGTGCAACTGCGTCCACACTGGCGCAACGAGCCGATCAATTGAATCTGCGTCTGGCGGCGCATCGAGATTTGGGGACGCGACCTCGCACGACACGACAATATCGCAGATGTGGCGGGCAGGATCGATGAAGCGCGCCTGCGCGGCGCGCACGAAGCGTAGGTATTGCTGTATCACGCTTTCAGCGCTTCTTCCCCGCTCCGCTTCATCACGGCGTATGCGCCGAATAAGACGAAGATCGGCAGGCGCATCGACGAATACCGTGAGGTCGAAGAGACTGGCGAAGGTCGGATCCGAAAGCACGTGAATGCCCTCAATGATGACGATCGGCCGGGCCTCCACGCGCTTGGTCACGCCGATCTGCCGGTCGTGCTTTGCGAACTCGTAAACGGGCTGTTCGACGCTTTCACCGCGCTTCAGCGCTTCGATGTCACGCCGAAGGTTCGCCATGTCCTTGTTGGCGGGATCATCGAAGTTGAACGTGCGCTCAAGCTCGGCATGCGACATGGCGCGTGCGGCAGGTCCGTAGTGATCACGCCCAAAATAGTAATTGTCCTCGGTCACCAGCTGGCATCTTTCGACGCCAAGCCGCGCGTGGAGCGCTCGCGCCAGCGTCGTTTTTCCTGAGCCCGAACCGCCCGTGACGGCGATCATGAAAGACCGCGTCATGCCGCTCAGTCCTCGTCGCGCTTGACCAGATCGCGTCGAACCCGCTCGGACGCCAGCAACTGCTCGATACGCCGTGCTTCGTCATAGCTGTCGTCAGCAATGAACCGAAGGTTGGGCGTATAGCGCATGTCGATTTCACGGCTCAGCCGACCACGCAGGAAGCCGGCTGCCCGGTTCAGCGCCGCCACCGTCTTGGCCATGTCATCGCCACCCAGCGGGGCGCAGAAGCCGGTGGCGTTCTTGAGATCGGGAGAAATGCGCACCTCGGTTACGGTGATCGATTTCCCTGCAAGATCAGGGTCCGAGAACTCCTCGCGGGCGAGGATATCCATGAGCGCATGCCGAATAAGCTCTCCGGCGCGCAGTTGTCTCTGGGTGGGCGGTTTCATCGGAATGTCAAAGGGCCGGGCGGCCTCCCTGTCAAGGCGATTGCGCCTCTACGGTGATGTCGTTTTTCCGGCCGCGCGGTCTGCCGCGACCCTTATCTTGAGGTTACATAAACAGAACGCCACATAGGCCAGACATGCTGAACCGCCTTCCTGACCACGACAAACTCTACACGCACCTGCTAAGGCGCGATCCTGAACTCGACGGCATTGTTTACGTCGGGGTGAAAACGACAGGAATATTCTGCCGGCCCGTCTGCCCCGCCCGGACCCCGCTATCGAAGAATATCACCTTCTACGGCTCCCCCGACGAAGCGATCGCTGCTGGCTTGCGTGCGTGCAAGCGCTGCCGGCCTCTCGACGATCCCAACGCGCCGGGCGTCGTTCTCGACAAGCTCCTGCGCCTGGTTGAGGAGGATCCTTCGCGCCGCTGGAGCGAGGATGACCTGCGCGAGCTGGGCATCGAGCCAGCAACTGCGCGGCGCCAGTTCCAGAAGCGTTTCGACATGAGCTTCTCGCAGTATGCCCGCGCGCGCCGCCTCGGCCACGCCTTCAACACGATAAAGAAAGGAAACGCCGTGATCGAAGCTCAGCTCGACGCCGGCTTCGAGTCCGGCTCCGGCTTCCGGGAGGCCTTCTCACGCACCTTTGGCGAAGCGCCACACAAGTCCCGCGAAGCACTCGCTTTCGCCATGGACTGGATCGACACGCCACTCGGCCCGATGCTCGCCATCGCCGATGAAACCCATCTGCACATGCTGGAGTTCGTCGAACGCAAGAAGTTGCAGGATCATGTCGAACGCTATCGCGAGATGTTCAACGCAATCGTCCTGCCGGGTGACACAAAAGCGCTGAAACTGATCCGCAAAGAGCTGGCGGACTACTTTTCAGCCAAGACCCTCGATTTCAAATCGAAGATTGCCGGAGCGGGTACTGAATTCCAGAACGAGGTATGGAATGAGCTTCGCCGCGTGCCTCCAGGCGTCACCCGCTCCTACCAGGAGATGGCGCAGCTTATCGGCAGGCCGTCCGCCGTCCGTGCAGTTGCCAACGCCAACCGTCTGAACCGCTGCGCTATCATATTGCCGTGCCATCGCGTGATCGGCGCCGACGGAACGTTGACCGGCTACGCCGGAGGCCTCTGGCGGAAGCAGTGGTTGCTCGATCACGAAAAACGCCACACCGGCCAAACGCTGCTGTAACTACTTCTCTTCCTTCACGACTACCCCACGCTTCTTCAGCGCCTCGCGAAGCAGGAACTCTATTTCGGCATTCACCGAACGTAGTTCCTGCGACGCCAGGCGCTCGATCGCGGCGTGAAGCGCCGGATCGAGCCTGAGTGGAAAAGCTTTCTTGCCGGGCGAAGGCATGGGTTCGCCTGTTCTGGATTGAACCTAGTAGAGCGAGCCGGCATTCACGACGGGTTGCGCCTCCCGATCGGCGCACAGCACCACCAGCAGGTTCGACACCATCGCAGCCTTGCGCTCGTCGTCCAGCGTGACGATGTCGCGCTCTGAGAGCTGCTGCAGCGCGCTCTCAACCATCGAGACGGCGCCCGTCACGATCTTTGCGCGAGCTTCCAGAACCGCTTCCGCCTGCTGCCTGCGCAGCATCGAGGACGCAATCTCCGGAGCATAAGCCAGGTGCGACAACCGCGCTTCGTCCACCGCGAGCCCGGCAATAGCGACCCTCTCCTGCAGCCGCGCCTGAAGCATCTCACCCACCTTCACGCCATCGGCACGCAGTGTAGGCTCTTCGCCTTCGCCGTGATCGTAGGCAAAGTGTGACGTGATCTCGCGCAGTGAGGTTTCGATCTGGATGTTCACGAAAGTCTCGTAGTTGTCGACGTCGAACAGGGCCTGCGCCGTATCCACAACACGCCAGACTATCACCGCCGCGATCTCGATCGGATTACCCTTCTTGTCGTTCACCTTGAGCGTCTGCGAAGTGACGTTGCGTACGCGCAGGGAGATCTTCTTTCGCGAGTACCAAGGAACCACCCAGCGCAGGCCGGGCTTCTTGTCTGTCCCCTTGTAGTTGCCGAACAGCGTGATCGCCGTGCTTTCATTCTGCTGAATCGAATAAAGGCCCGAAAGGATCAGAACGGCCGCCAGCGCGATGACAACACCGCCGCCAATGTACGCAACGATCGACAGATCATCGCCTGTCCCGTTTTCCGCGATCACGATGCCCTGGATGATCATCCAGCCGGCAACGATGAAACCCAATAGCGCAAACACCAGCAGAAAGCCGCCGCTGCCCGTCGCCGCCGCTTTTTCCTGCGTTCTCTTATGGCTGATGACTGTCACGAGATGTCCTCCACGATCGATATCGAAGTGATATCACTTTGATATTGACGTCGGTCGCTGTCAAGCACATTGTTGGGAACGGTAATGGAGCGGGAAAATGGATGCGACGATTCTGATCTGGTTGATGGGCGGGCTAGCCGCACTTCTCGTCATGATGATCATCGTTGTATCGATCGCGCGCGGCATGGACGCCGGCCGCCCTGCAATCAAGACCTCGCTGCCTGGCCATCTGGCGCAGTCTCTGGGCCTCGCGTCCGAGGAGACGAAAGCCATTACCGATGGCGATGACGAGACCACTAAGCAGAAAAAGCAGATGGCAGCTTTCTTCAGCATCGCGGCAACGGTTGCCGCTGTCATTGGCGTCATCTCTTTTGCAAAGGGCTTCAACGATGGGGATATCATGCCGGCGATATCTGAACTGACGGCTGGCGAACTTCGCGGCACGCTCGTCAATGTGCGTAACAGCGATCCGGTCGTCCTCATTGTTCCGGGCTCCGGCCCGACGGACCGCGACGGGAATAGTCCGCTCGGCTTGAAAACAGACGCTTACAAGCTTCTGGCGGATGCTTTGGCAGAAGAAGGTATCGCCACAGTGCGCGTCGATAAGCGGGGCATGTTTGGGAGCGCGAACGCGGGCGATCCGAATGCGGTAACGCCCGCCAGCTATGTCTCTGACTATCACGCCTGGATTGACGCCATCAAAGCCGAACGTGGTTCCGATTGCGTATGGCTGCTGGGCCATTCGGAGGGGGCGCTGATGGTTTCACTGGCCGCCGAAAATCGGAGAGATGTCTGCGGGCTGATTCTCGTGGCGGGCATGGGCCGCAAGATGGGCGATGTCATTCGCCAGCAATTGCGAGCCAACCCCGCCAATGCACCGATGCTCGACGAAGCTCTGGAAGCGCTTTCGCAACTTGAGGCTGGCCGCCATGTCGATACGACCAACATGACGCCCTCCCTGCTTTCGCTTTTTGCGCCGCAAGTGCAGGACTATCTGATCTCCATTCTGAACGTGGACCCGGTCGAAGCGGTTCGGCGCGCCAACAAGCCGACGCTCGTGGTTCAAGGAACGACCGACCTGCAAGTCACAGTCGAAGACGCGAAACTGCTCAACAAGGCCCGGCGCACAACGCTCAAGTTGATCGACGGCATGAACCACATTCTCAAGGAAGCGCCGATCGATCGGGCGACTAACCTGGCTACCTACGCTGATCCCTCCCTTCCGCTGGCCCCGAAGCTGGTCAGCAGGATCACGGATTTCATCGACGATAATGATTGATATGCAGCGCACGCTCCCGCGCTCACTGCATAACCGAGTCGAGCTCGCCGCGACCTGCGTCAGTAACGCTGATAAGCGCCCTTGATCATCGAATAACCAACACTGGGCTTGCTCCAGTCACAAACCCCATCGGGGAAGATTTTTTTCAGTCGCGCCTGCTGCGACTTCGAGAGCGCCACCTTGTACTCAGCTAGATCGACAGGCTTGAGCTGGCACTTCATCACGTCATTCGTCACCGGCGCCCCGGCAATCAGCCGGGGTTCCAGATGCAACGGGTAGGTCTTGTTCCAAGACGTTTCAGCATCCCAGGTCGCGGCCTCATTCACGCGCGTGCCTTCCGGCGTCCAGTAAGCGTCAACGGCATCGGACGGCTTGTGCTTCGCGACCTTCTCCGGCGATAGCGCCGCCGGATCAGCGGCCATCGCATCAAGCCATTTCGTCATTGTGTCGAGAGCGATTGGCGCAAGGTTCACGGTCGCGGTCTTCTCGCGTGAGGCTGCCCGATCAGCCACCCAGATCACCTGATTGACCGATGTTCCTGTCGCCTTCTCAAGCCTGGCGCGAATGGTGAGATCGCGGTGCCGGTCGTGAATGTCGCCCGGTGTCGTCGTGTCTGTATAGTTGCGATAATGCAGCATCGGCACGTTCTTCAGCCCGCCGCCGAACGTATTTATCAATCCGGACGAATAGACAGCCGCCAATGCGGCTGGATCACCCACTGACCGCTTTTTGATAAAGCCGCCATCAACGTCATTGCCGCCGATCAGTTCGTTGAGCTGCAGGAATTCATCGACACTGATCTTCCCGTCGTTGAGCCCCTTCAGGCCGTACTGAAGCCCCACATTGTCCTGAGGCTTGCGCGCAAAACCTGTCTTTGGATCTCTCCCGTAAATATTCACGCGCATGTCCGTGATCGTGCAGCGAGCGCCCTTCGGATTTTTCTTGGGATCGTAGATCAGGCTCTTGTCGTTCAGCGCACATCCCGGCGCATTCGTCGCGGTCATTACCGGCACGAACGAGCGCTCCCAAGATCCGCACGTGCCTGCGCTATACCCTTCAACCGCAGTCTTCTTGTCCTGGCTCCACGCCTTGCCGGCGGGCGACTTCCAGAATTGCTGGAGAAGTCCGCAATCTGCCGTGTTCATTGTGGAATCGGGGAAGCTCAGGGAGGGCTGCAGCCCGTCCAACAGCCCCGGATACATCTGCGTGATCACCATCTGCTGGATCGACCCGCCGGACCCGCCTGTGCCGACCGTCCATTTGGGAACACCGTAAGCCTCGATGAAATGCTCCTTAAGCATCATGAGGTGCTCGCCCTGCAGCACCGCGTTGCCATGTTGCTGGTTCACCAGCTCGGTCGAGGCGACATAGGCAAAGCCGCGCCCCAGATACAGATCAGACAGCACGGCCGCCGGCTGGTTCACGCCTTGATTGTACTGCGTGCCCGCTCCGCCCCCGAAGGTGAAACCAAGACGCCCGTTCCAACCTTCGCTGGCGGAAAAACCCGCCGTGGCGGGATCATCGAGAACGCCGATGCGATAGATCGACCGATCGATTACGCCACTTTCCACGCGCACGATGAATGGAACCGTCTTGCCCTCGATCGTGGTCGTCATGGCGACGTCAGCAGGCTTCGGCCCTTTCGGATCGAATGCCTTGTAAGCGCCGCCGTCCGCCGGCTTGTAGAACCAGTCATAGCGCGTCGGCGCAGAGCAGTTGGCGTCGGTAGGCTCACCCAGACCCGACTCCTTCGTACGGCACTCATACGGCGTCATATGCGGGCCGGAGAGGATCGGGCCCGTGATCGGATAATTCACCAGCGGTTGGCTGACCGAATAGCCGGTCGGCCCGCGCACCTGCAGCCAGTTGCCGCCATTATCGAGCCCGGAGATCACGCCCCGCAACGTGTTGGCTGGCTGGTCGAACTTCAGCGGGGATTCCAGCTGCCGGCCATTGAGCGAAACCTTCAGCTCGCTCGCCTTCGCGCCTTCGCTTGCCTTGATCTCGATAAGCGCATCGCCGCCCGACACGAGATCGTAGCGAGACGACAAAACCTTGATGTCGATCTTTCCCTGAACCGCCGGCGCTGCCGATTGCGACAGCGCAGGTGCCGCTACAAGCGACACCACAGCCATCGCAGCCGCGGCGCATCCCGCAAGCGCACGCACCCTGAGTTTGATCATTGCTTCTCTCCCGCCGGAACTGCTGTCCGTTGAGGAAGATTTTACCGGCCCCGGCGCGAAAGTCGCGCGAAATCCGGACCGCCACCACATGGATCGCGAAGCCGTTGGCCAAGCGAAATCAATGACTTGGAGAGTTCAGGCAGGGTACGGCACGGGTGGCAGTGCGCGGTCGATACTATTCGGAGAGCATTCCCGGCTGGGATACGCTTGCAACCTGCTCCGCCGCTGGCGTCTCCACGTCGCTGCGCGACATGTCCTGCATCGCATACCATGCGCCCGCCATCGCCATGACGGCGGCGGTAAAAAGGATCGAAGCCTGATGCATGTCGGCCTCCGCGTGATCCCCGCCCCTGCGAGGGTTACTACACACCCAACCATGCCAACCCGTGGTGAAGATCCGGTTCAGCCGATCCATGAAATTTCACCCACCGCCCCGCCAAAAGCAGTCATCGCATAAACAAAAACCCCCGGGGCAGCGCCCCAGGGGTTCATGTTTCTTCTTGCCTGAGCAGGCCTCAATCCAGCTTCCGCTCGATGAGTTCCACCTGGAAGCATTCGATCTGGTCGCCTTCACGGATGTCCTGATAGTTCAGGAAGGCCATGCCGCACTCCATCCCCTGCTTCACTTCTGGGACTTCGTCCTTGAAGCGTTTCAGGGTGGACAGCGTACCCTCGTGGATCACCACGTTGTCGCGCAGCAGGCGGACGCCCGAACCACGACGCACGATGCCCTCGGAAACACGGCAGCCGGCAACCTTGCCCGCTTTCGAGATCGAGAAGACCTGCAGGATTTCCGCATAGCCAAGGAACGTCTCGCGGCGTTCCGGCGCCAGCATGCCCGAGAGCACGCCTTTCACGTCGTCGATCAGGTTGTAGATGATCGAGTAGTACCGGATTTCCACGCCTTCGCGCTCGGCCAGATCACGCGCCTGCTTGTTGGCGCGGACGTTGAACGCGATGATCGGAGCATTGGCGCCAGCCGCAAGCTGCACGTCGCTTTCCGAAATCCCGCCAACGGCGCCGAGGACGACGCGTGCGCGGACCTCATCCGTTGACAGCTTCTCGAGAGCCTGCGTGATCGCTTCGACCGAACCCTGCACGTCACCCTTGAGGATGAATGCAGCTTCCTTGGTCTGTCCACCCGCGGCCGTGCCGCCTTCCTTGAGGCGAGCCAACATCTGGTCGAGCGACGTGCGCATGCCCGCGCCCGACTTGTTACGCTTGGTGCGAACGCGGTAATCGATGATCTCGCGTGCGCGCGCTTCGCTGTCGACGACTACGAACGCGTCACCCGGATCGGGCGAACCATCGAGGCCGAGGATTTCAACCGGCGTAGCAGGACCAGCGGTTTCGAGAGTTTGGCCGCGCTCGTTGTTGAGCGCTTTCACCCGACCCCACTGCGCACCAGCAACGATAATATCGCCCTTGCGTAGCGTACCACGGTTCACCAGCACGGTCGCAACCGAACCACGGCCCTTGTCGAGCTTGGATTCGATGACCACGCCGTCGGCGTCGCGATCTGGGTTTGCCTTAAGCTCCAGGATCTCAGCGAGCGCCGAGATGTTGTCGGTCAGCTCGTCCAGACCGGTTTTCTTGAGCGCTGAAACGAACACGGCCGGCGTCTGACCGCCCATGGCCTCAACCTGCACGTCGTATTGCAGGAGCTGCGTCAGCACGTTTTCCGGCTTGGCGTCGTGCTTGTCGATCTTGTTGACCGCAACGATGATCGGCGCACCCGCCGCTTTCGCATGCTGGATCGCCTCGATCGTCTGCGGCATCACGCCATCGTCCGCCGCCACCACGAGGATGACGATGTCGGTGGCGTTAGCGCCACGAGCACGCATGGACGAGAAGGCCGCGTGGCCCGGCGTGTCGAGGAAGGTGATCTTCTCGCCGGATTTCAGCTGAACCTGATAGGCGCCGATATGCTGCGTGATGCCGCCGGCTTCGCCCGACACAACGTCGGTCTGGCGCAGCGCGTCGAGCAGCGAGGTCTTGCCGTGGTCGACGTGACCCATGACGGTCACGACCGGGGGACGGCCCTCGAGGTGATCGTCATGATCGTCAACGCCTTCGAGGCCAATCTCGACGTCTGATTCCGCCACGCGTTTAACGGTGTGGCCGAATTCCTCGACAATGAGCTGCGCGGTATCCGCGTCGAGCACATCCGTCGAGCGAACGAGTTCGCCTTGCTGCATCATGAATTTCACGACGTCGGCCTGACGCTCGCTCATGCGGTTCGCAAGATCGGCCACCGTGATCGACTCCGGAAGCACGACTTCACGCGAAACCTTTTCGGCTCCACCGCCAGCCATTTTCAGGCGACGTTCACGCTCGCGTTCGCGAGCGCGTTTCACGGCGGCGTAGGAACGCTGTTTCTCGTCGTCGTCACCGAGCGCAGCCGAAACGGTCAGCCTGCCCTGGCGACGCTTGGGTTCATCCTTGCGTACAGCGCGGGCTTCGCCGGTCGGCTCGTCGCCGGACGACTTCACGCGTTTGACGCGTCCGCCCAGTTCGGACAGCGGCGTCAGTTCATCCGGATCAAGTGGAGCAAGCGGACGCGGACCACCGGGACGACCAGGACCGCCGGGACCACCCGGACCACGGCCAGCGCCGCCCGGACCACCCGGACGCGGCGGGCCACGGTCGCCACTGAAACCACCTGGGCGCGGGGCGCCAGCACCTGGGCCGCCGGGGCGCGGAGCGCCCGGGCCACGCGGACGATCGCCATCGGGACGCACGCGCACGGCACCGCCCGGTCCACGCGGAGGCGCAGCACGATCGCCGCTGAAGCTTGTTGCGCCGGTGCGCGGCGGAGCGCCACGCGCGTCACGACGGAAGCCTTCGCGATCTCCACCGCCGCGGCCAGCACGGCTGCCACGTTCGCCATCGTCTTCATCCGGGACGACGACAGGCGCGACCTCGCCACGGGCCGCTGCTTCGGCCCGGCGTTTTTCTTCATCAGCCAGTCTGCGCGCCTCTTCGGCACGACGACGGTTGGCTTCGTCGATCGCCTCCTGCTCGGCGCGGCGGCGTTCTTCGTCCACGCGGCGCTGGGCGAGTGCTGCCTGACGCGCTTTCAGCTCGGCTTCAGAGAAGTTGGATTTCTGCACGGCCTCTTGCGCGGCCGTCGGCGGAGCGGCCGCAGCAGCGGCGGCGGCCGGCTTTTTCTCGGGCTCTGCTGGGCGCACGACCTTCGGCTTTTCGCCGGGCGTCACCACTACGCGTTTCTTCTTTGTCTCGACGACAACCTGCTTGGAGCGGCCGTGCGAGAAGCTTTGCTTCACGGTGCCCGCGTCCGCCCGCTTGAGAGTCAGCGGCCGGCGTCCAGTGTTGTCCGTGTCCTTGGTATCGCTCATTCACTCACTTCAGTTGCAGGCAGTTCGGTTGAAGCCAACGGCTCCGGAGGATTGCCCCCGGAAACATGGGCCTGGGTGTCGTCTCTATTCTGTCGCCCTGTAGCGCCACTCGGTTGCCAGCCCGGCAGCCAGACGCGCCGGAACCCGGAAAGCCTTGCCAGCTCTCCCCTCCAAGCGTGCGCTATACGGCCATATTTGACGCAAGCGTGTATCACACGCTCACGCCCCAAGGCCATGCCCAATTCATCAGCCGAAAAACAGCTGATGACAGGCGGAAGTTCAAGGTTTCCGGCGATTTTACCAGTTTCGTCCGGCTCCGGCGTATGGAGCCCACGCGTCAGCGCGAGAACCTTGCCCCGCTGATCTTCTGACCCGTCGGAGGCTTCTATCAGGAAGGCTGGAGCCGCTTTGCGGATCTCCTCCCGGACCTGCTCAAACCCCAATATGAGATCGCCGGCGCGTTTTACCATGCCGAGCTGGTCAAGAATTCGCTTGGCCAACAAGGCTTCCACCTGCTGGGCCAGATCAGGCGCCACTTTCACCTGCTTCTTGAACGCCCGATGGAAGGCGCCCTTCTTAACGGCAAGTCCGATCGCTTCGCCTGAAGCCGTCACCCAAGCGCCTCTGCCCGGCAGCTTGGCCGCAAGGTCCGGAGTCACTTGATTGTCAGGCGACAGGACAAAACGGATCAATTCAGCCTGTTCGCGCCGCTCCATCGTGACGATGCAACGACGCTCCGGGTCACGCGCACCTGCCTTGCCGGCGCGGGGCGGACCCGCGTCGGTTTCAGCATCTGGAATGCCGCTCAGTTCGCCATCACTGGTCGCTTGAGGCATTCGCCCCCTTCAGATTGAAAAGTTCATCGCCACGGCTGCGCGCCGTGCTGCCGGGAGTTTCACCGCCGGCCGCATCCAGCTCGGCTTCTTCCGCATCCAGCGCCGCTGCACGAGCCGCCAGAGCCTCTTCGAGCGCCTGCGGTTCGACCCAGCCGGCCGCGACGCGTGCCTTGAGGATGAACAGTTCCGCGTCGTCGCGGGTCATCTCGCCCTTTGTAAGAAGGCCGGGCATCATTTTGGGCTTGCCGTCCGGACCAGGCTCTTTCCAGCCAACGAGATCGTCCGGCACAAGGCCAGCGAGGTCGTCGATCGTCTTAACGCCGTTCTCGCCGAACTTGACGGCCATCTGCGGCGTGACGCCTTCCATGTCTGCAACTTCATCGACGACGCCGAGTTCCTTGCGCTTGGCGACCAGTTCGGCCGTCAGCTTTTCAAGATACTCACGCGCGCGCTCCTGCAGTTCGCCCGCAACCTCTTCGTCGAAGCCTTCGATCGTGGCGAGACCATCGATCTCTACATAGGCGATCTCTTCCACCGTCTCGAAGCCTTCGGACGCCAGCAGCTGGGCCAGCGTTTCGTCGGCATCCAGAGCCTTCTGGAACAGGTCGGTGCGCTCCTTGAATTCGCGCTGACGGCGCTCGCTGTCAGCGGATTCCGTCATCAGGTCGATCTGCCAGCCCGTAAGCTGCGAGGCGAGACGCACGTTCTGACCGCGACGACCGATCGCCAGCGGGAACTGGCTCTCTTCCACCACAACTTCCACGCGGCCTTCTTCCTCGTCGATGACAACCTTCGAGACTTCCGCTGGCTGCAACGCGTTGACGATGAACGTCGCATCGTCCCCAGACCACGGGATGATGTCGATCTTCTCGCCGCCGAGTTCGGACACCACAGCCTGAACGCGCGCACCGCGCATACCGACGCAGGCGCCGACCGGATCGATCGACCCGTCATGACTGAAAACGCCGATCTTGGCGCGCGAGCCCGGATCACGGGCGCAGGCCTTGATCTCGATCACGCCCTCATAAACTTCCGGAACTTCCTGAGCAAAGAGCGCGATCATGAAGCTGGGGTGCGAGCGTGACAGGAAGATTTGCGGGCCCTTGGCTTCCGACGAAACCTTGTAGAGGTACGAGCGAACGCGGTCGCCGGTGTTGAAATTCTCGCGCGGAATCCCGTCATTGCGGCGGATCACGCCTTCGGCCTTGCCGAGGTCGACGATCACGTGGCCGTACTCGACGCGCTTCACCGTGCCGTTGATGATCTCACCAACGCGATCCTTGAAATCGTTATACTGGCGGGCGCGCTCAGCTTCACGCACCTTACCCGTGATGACCTGTTTCGCCGTCTGGGCAGCAACGCGGCCGAATTCGAACGGCGGCAGCTCCTCGCGGAATTCGTTGCCGATTTCAGCGTCGGAATCCATTTTCTTGGCTTCAGCCAGAGTCAGCTGGGTGACCGGGTTTTCGATCGTTTCCACGACGGTCTGAACACGCCACAGCTTCGTGTCGCCCGAGTCAGGATTGATCTCGGCGCGGATGTCGTGCTCCAGGCCGTAGCGCGAACGCGCAGCTTTCTGGATCGCCTCCTCCATCGCCTCAAGCACGATGCGCTTGTCGATGGATTTTTCCGCCGCGACCGCGTTGGCGATCTGCAGGATTTCCAGCCTGTTTGCCGAAACTG
>ERZ795044.407-NODE-407-length-39859-cov-8.876696_pt1 | contig 39859 bp, 31 predicted proteins | sample MGYA00375128_ERZ795044 | MGnify/ENA primary metagenome ERZ795044 (study PRJEB30173, sample SAMN05720213) | anaerobic digester metagenome | isolation source: active sludge of municipal wastewater-treating anaerobic digesters | place: USA | collected 2014-12-22 ...
CCTTTATCGCGGTCTGGCCTGGGCGCATCCCCGCGGGACGCGTAAGCTCCACCGCCATAATGAACCTTGATCTCTACCCGACTCTCTTCGGCCTGGCCGGGGTGGGTCTTCCGGGCGATCGGATGGTCGATGGGAAGGACATCAGCGCAATACTGACCGGCGCCACCTCCGCTTCGCCGCACGAGGCCGTCTATTTCTATCATTATGAGCGCCTTGAGGGAGTGCGCGCCGGGAAATGGAAATATTTTGACAAGACCGACCGCTATACCTGGCCCATAGCTCTCGATACGGCGCCTGTTCCGGACACCCTGGGAGGAAAACAGATGGGGGTGCGCTGGCCTCTCCTGTACGATCTCGAAACGGACCCCGGCGAGTGCTACAATATGATCAACACGCATCCCCAAAAGGCCGCCGAGCTAAAGGCCATGATGAAGGAATGGGCGAAGAAGACGAAAAAGGACCCGCGGGGCTTTGGGAGAGGGTAGTCTGAGTTAACGACCGATCAGGCTTAAAACGAAACAAGCATCGAATTATTGACTAAGAATGGAATTCGCCGGAAGCGCCCGCGCGCTTCCGGGCGTCGTTCAGTCAAGATTAAGGAGCTCCTTTGCATTTTTATAAAGGAGCCGTTCCTTAAGCGCGCTGTCGTTTTTGCAGGCCAGCCCGATAATTTTCAGATGCGGCGGCCGGTTGCCGAAAGGCCAGTCGGAGCCGTAGAGCACCCTCTCGGGCCCGAACAGTCTGATCAGCTTGCGCACCATCCGCGGCGATTGGAAGCTCGTCTCCACCCATACATTGGGCAGGCCTGCAAGCATGGAACAGACCTCGTTTATCCAGAATAGCCCCGAGTGCCCCACGATGAAGTTGATCGAGGGGAAATTCCTGATAATTTCGGCTATGTATTTGATTTTTCCGAACTCCGGAGTGTTTTTAACGCTTTCCTTCCCAAGGTAATAATGGGATGGGCCGGAGTGAATGAGTACGGGCCTGCGGTGTTTGCCGAACTCCTGCAATGCCTGAAGCGACCGCGGGTCATGGAGCGACACGTTTTGAATGATCGGGTGCAGCTTCAAGCCCATGGCGCCCGAGGCGACATCGCCTGCAAGCTTTTCCGCTATATTGTGCTCACGGGTAAAATCGATGCTCGTAAAAGGGAGGACCCTGGGTTCCTGCAACTTTGCTTCGGCCAGATCTTCAAAAGTGAGATAGGGGGCTATGGGAAGGCACACCGCCAGGCCGATCCCAGTATCTTCCAGCGAACGCTGGAAATTTTCCAGCGTGGCGGTAAAATTACGGGCCCTCTGGCCCAGCGTGGCCCAGTGGCCCGTCACCATATAGATAAGCTTTCCGATTCCGTATGTCCGATTGAGCTGGGCTTCGTTGGTTTTCTGGGGGTCCCACATGCGTTGCATGGTGACGCCTTTTTCGTAAATCAGGCGGCGCCCGTTAGGATATAAAATATCGCCTAAATGTCCATGCATATCGATTATCATGGTTTGCCCCTCATATTCGTCGGTGCAATTCCCATTCGTCCGGAGCGTTTGCGCTCCGGCACGAACATTTTAATGGAAGTCAATCCGCTTCATAAGTCAAGAAAATATGAGTAAAGATGGGGATTCCTGAATCCCGGACGCAATTTACCGAGAAACGCCCCTTGCGATTTGTGAAGATGCGCTAACTCGCGTCGGGGCGCATCGCCTTAAATATTTTTTTGACCGGTTCGTATTAATCTTGAGTTCCAGGAGGCGGTCCAATACCACTGGTATTCCCAAAATGGGGCCGGGGTGCGGCAAAGCGCGCCGGGATTCGGATATAAGCCAGGGGGCCGGGAGGGCCATGACAAAGGAAAAGCTCGTATATCGGGGCAAGTCAAAGGATGTATATGAGATCGCCGGTGGGAAGTACGCGGGTAAATACCGGATGGTGTTTACCGATAGAGCGACCGGATATATAGAAAACGGAAAGCCGGTCTTCGATCCCGGGCGCGATATCGTCGTGGGTGAGATTCCGGGTAAAGGCGCCGTGGCCTGCCGGTTCGCAACATACTTTTTCAGGCTGCTGAAAGACAGGGGGATCGCCTCTCACTTTATCGATTCGCCCGCCGAAAACGAGATGATCGTGGAGCCGGCCCTGCCCATCGGCATGGAGGAAGCCGCCCCCGAATACGCGGGCTCGGCCCCTCTTGCCAACCTGGAGTTCACCTGGCGGAACAACGCCCAGGGAAGCTTCTGGCGGCGCTACTCTTTCGTAAAGCCGTGCGGAAAGCTCAACTGCCTTATCGAAGCCTGGACCAAGGGCGAGAGCGACACCCTCATCACCTTCGAATCCCTGGAGGACACCGGGGTGCTTGCTCGCTCCGAGATAGCGCAGGTAAGGGCCCTGGTTAAAGAGGTAGCCGAGGTCGTGACCGCCGACATGGCTTCGCGCGAACTGCACGTAATAGACGGTAAGTTCGAGCTTGGGAGGCTAAGGGACGGCGATGGCCGGATCGTTATTATAGACGAGATATCGCCCGATGTCCTCCGGGTCTGCCGGGGCTACTCGCCCGACGAGAGCGGAGACTGTAAAATCCATCCGGAGTGTATCAGTACGAGGTTCGAGGAGGGCAGGCGCTCCATATCCGCCAAAAACCAGCTTAGCGCCGAGGAGCTTCGCAAGGTATATGTGATATAGCGGGGCGGTTCTCATTCCGCGTGTTTCAGAAAGCCCGGCCAAACATTCAACACTCAGGTTTTCCCGTCTGGCTTCCGCTGGGAAGGAAACCTGATTTTTAGAGGCTGCCATAAGTTATCAATGGGAAACAGGCTTAGGTCTGGAGGGGGCTTGTCCGAGCCGGAAATAGTAGTTGTATTAGCTGCAATGGGTTATGCGATACTACAGTATTTAGTTTTTATCTGCCGGCGCAGGGGAATGTGGGGTCGATTTCACGCGGACGGAAATATCCCCAAATACAATTCGGGTTACACACGCAGATCTGAATATGGTTTTTTTCTCTAAAGCCGGATTCAGGATAAATCACATCTCCTTCCCAAAAAGCCGCTCTGATGGTATCGAAGGGCTTTTCATTTTTTTCCTTTATTAGCTCGTGCAGGGTTTGTATTACGGCCTTGTCAAGATTGCGAAAGATAAGGTCTCGGCTTGATTTTAGAGGTTTGTTTTCGGGAAGCGGAACATTGGCCTCGTCCGCATACGCTTTGAGGGTTTTGTATGCTTCTTTAACCATAAGAATGGATTGCTCATTAAGTAGGTCCAAACAGCGTCCTGGGTTTATAATTGCACCAACCACAGCCTCTTCCGAAACAATTGCCTCCCCATATTTTTTTCTCCCCTTCATTTCACGGGCAAATGATAGCGCACGAAGATGATTATTTTCCCAGAAATATATTCCCGGGCCGAGCCAATCATAATCATTCGAGCTTTTATTGAGGTTTATTTTCCCGGAGAACACCTCCTCTGCTATACGGCGGTCAGTTCCGTGAAAACCCAGGATAAACGCGGGTAGTGTCGAATACAAGCTTAACCGCCGTATTCTTTGGTTAACTTGTCGTTTATGTCAATAATACCAATTCTGCGAAGAAAATCTTTTTTTTGGCTTGAAGTGGTGCTTTTAATGGACTCTCTCATGCTCGTACATATCCGCTCTGCTTCGGCTACCGAGTAGGTGGATGCAGATACCACTTCATCGTATATTATTTCTCTCTTTCCCATCTGTTTTCCTCACAAGGACATCTTTTTATCTATAGGTAGCTTAATTTTAAGTTTTCCCATCTGCCGATGACGAATTTATGGGAATCTAAAAATTTCCTTCAAAGGTTCCCTATGCCGGTAATTCTAAAAATAATATAGTACAAGGTCAAGGGAATAACCAGTATTACGTAATGATAAATGCCCGGGTGCAAACCGCAATACCGGATTAGACCCGTGCATTCCCTGGCCGGTCGGCTTTTGGCTGCTATTCGCCCGATGTCCTGCGGGTCTGCCGGGGCTACTCGCCCGACGAGAGCGGAGACTGTAAAATCCATCCGGAGTGTATCAGTACGAGGTTCGAGGAGGGCAGGCGCTCCATATCCGCCAAAAACCAGCTTAGCGCCGAGGAGCTTCGCAAGGTATATGTGATATAGCGGGGCGGTTCTCATTCCGCGTGTTTCAGAAAGCCCGGCGGAACATTCCATTGCTCACCGCCGGAGGTTATAAGGGAAACGGTCTTTTTGTTCAATCGCACTATGGTCGCGGTCTTAACGTTGCCGGATGGGTCGGTAAAGCGTACCTTTTCGCCGATATTGAAGCGCTGCATCTGAGCGGTGCTCCTCTGTTGATTAAGGAGTTTGAGGCGCTCGATGATGAGACGGTTAATATAGTGGAGCTCTTCAACCCCGAGGGATTTAATGAACTCCTCGATCTTTCCGACCTTTTCACTCTTTACAGGTATAAAATCATCCATACTGGTCCTGCCTGTAGGGGCCGTATTGGTTTGGCGAAGCCGCTGCCATGGCATATTTCCGCGCAAAAAAGGGCGTTTCCATAAAGCGAAACGCCCTTTGTGCAGGCCACGCAGGGATCGAACCCGCAACCCTCGGTTTTGGAGACCGATGCTCTACCAATTGAGCTAGTGACCTATGTTACTCTACCACAACGCAAAAACGCCGCATCTGTCAAGTATTTTTGCCCGGCGGCCGTCGATGAGGAGGCGTGCCCTCGCCCGGGGAATCAATAATACTCGCTTACCGCCATGTCCTCGAAGAGGTACTTCTGTTTGTTTTCGTCCTCGCCGCGCTCGAATTCCACGGGATATTTGCCGTCGAAGCAGGCCGTGCAGAAACTGAGCTCCGGCCGGTCGATCGCCGCCAGAAGCGATTCCACCGTCATGAACTCTATGGAATCCACCCTCAGGTATTTTCGGATTTCCTCTATGGAGTGCGAGGAGGCTATAAGCTCGCTTCGCGTTGGAATGTCAATGCCGTAAAAACACGGAAAAAGCGTAGGCGGCGCCGAAATACGAACGTGCACATCACGCGCTCCGCCGGTTCGAAACATCTTTATGATCTTTCGCATGGTGGTGCCGCGCATTATGGAGTCGTCCACCACCACGACCCGTTTGTCGTCGATCGCGGGGCGCACCACGTTGTACTTGATCTTGGCGCCGAAGTCGCGGATCTTCTGCGTCGGTTCGATAAAGGTGCGGCCTATGTAGTGGCTGCGGATCATGCCCTTTTCGTAGGGGATGCCCGACTCCCGCGCGTAGCCCAGCGCCGCGCAGTTGGACGAGTCGGGTATGGGGACGACTATGTCGGCATCGACCCGTGACTGCCGCGCCAGCATGTGCCCTAGTTGAACGCGCATCTCGTGGACCGAGTTTCCGAAGATTATGGAGTCGGGTCGCGAGAAGTAAATGTATTCGAAAACGCACAGCGACTGCTTCCGCCGTTCGAATGGGAAATACGATTTCACGCCGCCCGAAGATATCTCCAGAAGTTCCCCCGGCTGGACCTCACGCACGTACTGGGCGTCGATGATGTCGAACGCGCAGGTCTCCGAGGCCACTACCCATGCGTCGTCGAGTTTGCCGATCACAAGCGGCCTGAATCCGTTGGGATCGCGCACGGCGTAAATGGTGTTTCTGTTCATCACCAGGAGCGAGTAGGCCCCCTTTATCTGGCGCAGCGCCTGGATTAGCGCCTCGAGAAAATCGCCGCTCCTGGAGCGGGCCATAAGGTGGACTATGACCTCGGTGTCAATGGATGTCTGGAAGATCGAGCCGTCGCGTTCCAGCGCGAACCGGAGCGTGCTTGCGTTCACAAGGTTCCCGTTATGGGAAAGGACTATGGGCCCCAGGACGGAATCGGCGCGGAAGGGCTGCGCGTTGCGGAGGAAGGAGCTGCCGGAGGTCGAGTAGCGGTTGTGGCCTATCGCCATATGGCCCTGAAGGCTCTCGATGTGCTCCTCTCGGAAGATGTCGACCACCTTGCCCATCGCGGCATAGCGGAATATGTGGTGCTCATCGCTCGAGGCTATGCCCGCGGATTCCTGCCCCCTGTGCTGCAGGGCGTACAGGCCGAGATAGGTAAGATTGGCCGCGTGTTCGGTGCCGTAAATGCCGAAAATCCCGCACTCATCCTCTGGTCGGATGCCGTGCTGGGAGCACGAATGATCGGTAATTTTCATGGTTGGATTATCTGCCGCGTGATGGATTCAAAGCCGTGAATAGCATTAAGGGCCTTCCGTATGGTGTAAAGCATTTTATTGCGGCCACGCCCGACGGACGCGGGCCGAAGCCGGTTCGGAATCGGGACGCCGCTACGCGTCGCTTTTCCGGGTGATCGCCTGAGTGCGCCACCGGAATACAATTATAGCTCAAAAACAAAAAAAACAACCACTGAGTCATCCGCTTTATCGAGCGCCAAAAATCCACCTCGGAGCCACGCATGCGGTTTTTGGGCGAGGATACCGTCTCAGGCGTGCCGCTCCGCGTAAATCACCGCGAGAATCCTTGCTGGAGCGTCCCCCACGCAGGATACCCGGTGCGGGGTGGTGGAGTCATAATAGATCGTATCGCCCGGTTCCAGCACATCGGTATATTCACCGAGCTGTATCTCCACCCGGCCCTCCATCACCATCAGGAATTCCTCACCCTCGTGGCTGTAGGCCCCGCCCTTTTTATCGACCGGCTCGAGGGTTACGATGAACGGCTCCATGTGGCGGTTGATCTTGTCGGGAGCAAGCGACTCGTACGAATAGCCATAGCGCACGCCCTCCTTGGAGGCCACGCGCGAGGTGGGGGTCCGCTCGTCGCGCCGCACGATGGTGAAGGGCGATTTGCCGACCTGGTTGAAGAGCCTTCCGATTTCGATATTAAGGGCGCGCGCTATGGTCGTTATCGCGCCTAAGGGGGGGGAGATGAGATGATTTTCGAGCTGGGAAAGATAAGCGGTCGAAAAGCCTGTGCGGTCCGCGACGTCCTTGAGGGACAGGCCCTGCGATTCCCTGAGCTCTTTGATCTTTTCGCCGACTCGTATCTCTGCCCCCGCCATGGCTCCTCCGTCTTTGCGTTCTTTGGGTCTGTAAAACGAGCCTAACAGCACCGCCGGGCGGCGTCAATTAAAACTTTTCCAGGTCCTCCAGGTAGTTGATGTTGATGAATACGCGCGCCGGGTCGGCGATTTCCCTTATCCAGGCGCTCTCCACGCGTCTTACCGTCACCTCATCGAAGAAGCTTATCACCCGGCGCTCGCCCAGCTCAATACAGCGGTCCACAGGCCCAACGCAGTTAGTCGAGTAGAATGCGTGCAGGGCCTCGTAATTGCCGTTCAGAAAGGGAATTACGACGTCGCTACCGGCGGAGAGGTCCGCCATGGCGCGGATAAGCTGTGCGGAAAGAAAGGGCATGTCGCACGCCGCTATGAAGCACCCCCCCGGGCGCGCGTGATGAAGGGCCGTATGGATTCCGCCGAGGGGCCCCCATCCCTTTACCATGTCGGCATGGCAGGGGACGCCTAGGTCCGAAAAACGCCCGTAGTCGTCGGCGATGATGGAGATCTCCTCGAAAATCTCCCCCAGCACCGAAAGCACCCGCTGTATCAGCGGGACTCCGTCAACCGGAAAGAGGGCCTTGTCCCGGCCGAACCGCCGGCTTCTGCCGCCGGCTATGATGAAGGCGTTGATCGAGTCTAACAGGGGCGTCATATTCGCTTGACAGGTCCGGATGGGACTGTAGTATAATTATGTCCCCGGACGCCTTCGCGCGTCCGGGGTTCCGTTGCCTCAGGGGAGAACAGTATGCCATTCATCCTATCGATCGTGGGCAGGTCGGGGTCCGGCAAAACCACCCTAATCGAAAAGCTCATAGGCCATTTCAACGAAAGGGACCGTAAAATAGCAATAATTAAACACCTGCGGCATGACTTCGATATGGACCGGCCCGGCAAGGACACATGGCGGTACCGCGAGGCCGGATGTCCCGGAGTGGCCATCACCAACGACCGGGAGTGCGCCCTTGTGGAACGGCTCGATCGGCCGACAGGCTCCGTGGAGGTGGCCCTGAGGTTTTTTTCCGGATACGATATCGTGCTGATAGAGGGTGACAAGGAGGCCGATGTCTTCAAGATCGAGGTTGTGGGCGATTCGGCCGAGCCGCCGCTTTTTGCCGGCGAAATCGGTAACATCGTGGCGGTGGTAAGCGACAGGCTCCTTTCCAAAGACCTGCCGTGCTTTACGCGCGACGACGCATCGGGGGTGGGTCGCTTCATAGAGGGCCTGTTGTTCGAGATCAACCGCTGATATGCGGGCTTTGCGAGTGGGAACCTGATGGCATTTAACGTTTACACATCCAACAGGCTCGAGCGCCTTGCAGACCGATTGGCCGGAAGGGTGGTCCTGTCGCCTCCGGCTCCGCTCGAAAAGGAGACCCTGGTCGTAATGAGCGTGGGCATGGGGCGCTGGATCTCCCAGCAGATGTCCCAGAGGCTAAGAGTATGGGCCAACTACGAGTACCTTTTCCCCACGGCCATGGTCGAACGGATATTCGAAGCCTTTAGCGGAGGGGCGCGCCTCGCAAAATTAAATCGGGAAGTCCTGTCGTGGCGCGTTTACTCGCTCCTTCCGGAATACCTTGGACTTAAGGAATACGCCCCGCTCGCCGCCTACATGGGGAACATAAAAAACGAACTCAAGCTTCGACAGCTCTCCGTTCGTATCGCCGGCATCTTCGACCAGTACGTCGTGCACCGCCCCGAAATGGTGCTCGATTGGGAGGCGGGGCGGGACCCAAAAGAGGCGGGTGATGAGCTCTGGCAGGCGGACCTGTGGCGAAGGCTCGCGGCCGGAGGCGAAGCGGCGCATCAGGCGGCTCTCGCCTCGCGCTTTTTTAAAGAAATCAATACTCCATCCCAAAAGCGCCCGGCGGGCCTTCCTTCACGGATATCGCTATTCGGCATCGCCACGCTTCCGCCCCTCTATGTGCGCTTGCTTTACGCACTGTCTCGTCATATAGACGTGGATTTCTACGTGCTCGATCCTTCCAGGTACTACTGGGGCGACATCCTGTCGGAGAAGGAACAGTCGCGAATAACGCGAAGGATGAAGCCCGGGTCCTCCCGGGAGCTCGCCCACCTGGACAGGGGGAACCCGCTTCTGGCCTCCATGGGGAGGGTTGGGCGCGACTTTTTATTCAGCGTGCTTCTGGAGGCCGACGAGTCCGTTGATTTTATCGACGATTTCCCGAAAGAATGCCCATCCGCCAAAACGCTCCTCGGAATGGTACAGGAGGACATACTCGAGCTTGCCGACCGCGGAGACGGAGCGAGGCGCGCCATTGAACCCGGCGATCTTTCCATAAGCATTCACTCTTGCCACAGCCCCATGCGGGAGGTGGAGGTGCTTCGCAACTATCTACTCGACCTGTTCGACGGGGTTTCGGACGTCAAACCCCACGATGTCGTGGTGATGACGCCCGACATCGAAATCTACGGGCCCCTCTTCGAGGCCGTTTTCGGAGCATCAGGGGACGACGAGCCGCGCATACCCTATTCCATAGCGGACCGAAGTCTTTCCGAGGGGAGCGCGTCGGGGCGCGCCTTTTTCGCCATCCTGGACCTGTGCGGCGGGAGGTTTACGGCCTCACAGGTGCTGGACATAATGGAATGCGACCGGGTGCTTTCTCGCTTTGACCTCGGGCCGTCGGACCGCGATTTGATACGCAACTGGGTGGACGGCACCTCCATCCGCTGGGGGATAGACGCCGAGCACCGTGCGGAGCTTCCCGAACGGCTCCCCGCCACCGAAGAGAACACCTGGCGCCACGGCATGGACCGCATGCTTCTCGGAAGCGCCATGTGCCTCGAGGGTGAGGGCCTCTTTGAGGGAATACTCCCTTACGATATGATAGAGGGGTCCTATACGGCGGTGCTGGGAAGGTTCGTCGACCTCCTCGAAGCCCTCTTCGAGGCCTCCCGCTCCCTCTCCGGGCCCAGGACCCCGCTCGATTGGGCCGAGCATCTCCTGTCGCTTATCGAACGCTTTTTCGAGGGCGATGAGCAGGCGGACGAGCTTACTTCGCTTCGCGGGACGGTCTCTCGTCTCGCCAGAGAGGCGGGGGCGGCCGGCTTTTCCGGAACCATGGGATTCCCCGTTATGCGCTCCTGGTTGGAGGACGCCGTCCGCGAGGAGAGGGCCCATGGCGTCTTTCTGTCGGGCGGCGTGACCTTCTGCGCCATGCTTCCCATGCGGAGCATCCCATTTCGTGTAATCTGCATGGTGGGCATGAACGACGGCAGTTATCCCCGCAGGGACATCGAGGCGGGATTCAATCTTATGAAAAAGGAATACAGGCCCGGCGACCGATCGCGCAGAAACGACGACAGGTACATTTTCCTCGAAGCCCTCATCTCCGCGCGCGACAGGCTTTTTATAAGCTATGTGGGCCAGAATATTACCGACAACAAGCCCATGCCGCCTTCGGTACTGGTGAGCGAACTCCTCGATTACATCGAACAGGCCTACAGGGCTCCGGACAATGAACCGCTAAGGTCGCTCTTGCTCACGGTCCACAGGCTCCAGGCCTTCAGCCCGGCCTATTTTTCGGGAGACCCCAGGCTGTACAGCTACGCGTCGGAGCTGTGCGCGGCGGCCGGAAGCTTCGGCGAAGCCGTCGAGGAGTATAAGCCGTTTATGACCGGAGAGGCCGGGGCCGTAAATTTAGAGGATGATCTGATAAGACTCGAGGACCTAATATCCTTTTTTAGAAACCCCGCGCGCTACTTTCTTAACCAAACCCTGAAAATAAAGTTGGATCTGCCTGCCGAGGCTTTAAACGACACGGAGATATTTTCTATTGGAACCCTGGACTCCTATCTAATTAAAAGCCGCCTGCTCGAGGTGATGCTTGAAGGAAGGGAGCGACAGGTCATCTACCGGACGCTTCGCGCGGAGGGGCGGCTTCCCCACGGCGCTCCCGGCGAGATGGCCTTTAAGGAATTGGTTTCGGCAATAGACTCGTTTGCGGCCGAGATCAAAAGGATACAAAATGGAGCAAAGCTTTCTCCGCTCGACATACGGATTGAGGTGGACGGTTATACGATAGCCGGCCGCATAGACGGGGTCTTCCCCGGAGGATTGGTCCGCTACCGGCCGGGGAATATCAGGGAGATCGACAGGCTGAGTACGTGGATTGAATACTCGGCCGCTGTTTGCGCCGCCGGGACAGAAGAGAAGCCCGTAGCTTATCTTATAGGGGCGGATAATAAAACTGGCCATGAAATCTATAAGATGAGCGACTCGGGAGAGTGCAGAAAGCATTTAGGCGAGCTTCTAAAAATATATCTAAAGGGCCGCCGGTCCCTTGTTCCTTTCTTTCCTAAATCCTCGTTCGCTTTTGCGGAGGAGTACGGCAAAAACCGCTCGGCCGATAAGGCCATTGATAAAGCGGCCGGGGAATATGTAAATTATAAAAAAAGCAGGCCTGATGGTGCGGACCTGTATATCGAACGCTGCTATCACAAGTTGGATCCCTTCGCTCCGGGAGCTGTCCGCGAACAATTTATCGAGCTTTCTCGTGCGGTGTACGGACCCGTAATAAAATATCAGGAGAAAGCATGAAGGCCGCGCGGCGTTTCGACATAGGCAAGAGCCCTCTCTCGGGGACGGTCCTCATAGAGGCGAGCGCCGGCACGGGCAAAACCTATGCCATAAGCGGGCTCTATCTGCGCCTCATCATCGAGAAGAGGCTCGAAGTGGAAAACATACTGGTGGTCACCTTTACGGTCGCGGCAACGGGCGAGCTTAGAGAGCAATTGCGCGGTCGGCTTCGAGCCACCCTTTCGTTGATGGACAACCCTTCGGGAGACGGATGCTCCAGAGAGCTCCTCGGCCTTCGCTCTAAATACGCCGAAGACCCTCTTCAAATAGCTCTCGGAGAAAAATTCAGTAAGGACCCGGACGCGCGGGAGCGGCTATCCCGCGCCATACGAAACTTCGACGAGGCCTCCATCTTCACCATACACTCCTTCTGCCAGAGGGCCCTGCTCGAGAACGCCTTCGAAAGCGGCGCTCTTTTCGAAGCCGAGTTCATAGCGGGGGACGAACGGCTCCTCGCAGAGATTTCCGAGGACTACTATCGTAAGAACTTCTACGAGGCGCCTCTCCCATTCGTCCGGTACTCTCTTGACGAAAAGCTTTCGCCCGAATCGCTGGCGTCTCTGGTCAAAAAGAGGCCGCTCGATCCCGGCTATATACTGAAAGGCGGGGAGGGCGGCGCGGACGATAAAGAGGTGCTCGAAGCCGCCGACCGGCTCTATGAGAAATACAGGGAAATTAACGAAGCATGGATGGAGGCGAAGGCCGAAGCCGAAGATTTTCTTTGTCATTGCAGAAATGAAGGTGTACTCAATGGAGTCTCTTATTCCAGTAAAATCATTACCCGATTGCTCGAGAATATGGACGCCTATGCGGGCCAGGGGGAGCCGCTCCCTGTGTTTAAGGATATTAAAAAACTCAAGGCTTCCTCCATATCGAACAAGTTCAACAGGGGTAAGAGCGCCGACATCCCCGAGATTTTCACGAAAATCGGTGAGTTCCTCGAGTGCCACGAACGCGCAATCGGCGTCTTTGCCGGCTGCCTGCTTCGGCTGCAGAGGGAGTTTTTTGCGTATGCCTCGGAAGAGATGAGGCGCCGCAAGGAGCGGTTGGCGGTCCGTTCTTTCAACGACCTTCTGGTCGACACACACAGGGCACTCGCCGCAGGAAGCGATTCGGCTCTTGCCCGCTCGGTGCGCCGCCGATACGCCGCCGCGCTCATCGACGAATTCCAGGACACGGACCCGATTCAGTATTCCATCTTTACCACAATTTTCGGCGGCGGCGAATCCCTCCTCTATCTGATAGGCGACCCCAAGCAGGCCATTTACGGTTTCCGGGGAGCCGACATCTTCGCATACATGAAGGCCGCAGCTTCGGCCGGGACAAAATCTACAATGGACGTCAACTACCGCTCGGAGCCCGAGCTGGTCGAGGCGGTCAACACGATTTTCTCCAACGTGGACAGGCCCTTTGTGTTTCCCCAGATAGGCTTCACCCGCGTCAGTGCCGCCGCGGACAAAAAAAACAGGGGCGATTCGGAAAGCGCCCGGGGCGAGAGCGGACCTTCGCCGAAGATGAAGCTCTGGTTTGTCCCGCAGCTCCCCGATTCGGCCGGCAACAAACCGATGAGCAAAGCGGAAGCGGGCCGGATAGTGATGAATGCCGTTTCCGCCGAGATCGTGCGCCTGATATCCGAAGAAAAGTGTGAGCCGGGCGATATCGCCGTACTGGTGCGCACGGGCCTGCAGGCCCGTGAGATGCAGGCGGCTCTGCGGATATTGGGCGTGCCTTCGGTGCTCTACGGTTCCGAGAGCGTATTTGCGTCTAACGAGGCAGTCGAGCTCCTGCGACTGCTTCGTGCCGTCGACAACCCGGCCGATGGCCGGCTTCTAAGGGCCGCCCTTGCCACCGATATAATGGGGAAAAGCGGCGACGACATAGCGCGGCTAATCTCGGGCGGAGACGAATGGGAGGCGCTGGTCGGGCGCTTCTTCGACTATCGAGAAACCTGGGCGCGAAGCGGCTTTATCCGCATGTATAGCGGCCTTCTTCGCGCCGAGGGCGTGCGCGGCCGACTGCTCCGAAGGCCCGACGGGGAGCGGATGATGACGAACCTTCAGCACCTGGCGGAACTCGTGCACCGGGCCGAACGGGAAGAGGGCCTGGGGATGGAGGGCCTCGTCAAATGGCTGAACAGGGCGATAGCGGAACCGAAAGAAACGATAGGCAACGAAGAGCACGAGCTGCGCCTCGAGACTGACGAGAAGGCGGTAACTCTGATAACGATTCATAAAAGCAAGGGGCTTCAGTTCGAGATAGTGTTCTGCCCCTATCCCTGGGATACGCGCGAAGTGGATGAGCCCTTTATTTACCACGATCCCTCATGCGAAAACCGCCCCGTCTTTCGCCTTGGAGGCGGGGAAGAGGATACCGACGAAGCGTTTGACGCGGCCTCGCGTGAGCGCCTGGCCGAGGACCTGCGCCTTTTCTATGTGGCCCTTACCAGGGCCAAAAGGCGCTGCTACCTCGCCTGGGGCCGTATCAATAAAAGTTTTAGCTCGGCGCCTGCCTACCTCTTTCATAATCCCGGCGATCTCGGAGACGCGGGTGTGGCGGCGAAGCTCGAGGCTTATGTCAAAAATCTCGAAGAAGAAAGCATGCTGAAGCAGCTCGAGTCGCTTGCCCAAAAGTCCGGCGGGGCCATAGAGCTTTCCAAAATACCGGTAGAAGCGCCGGGCAACTATAAGACTCCAGGCAAGAAGCCGGCCTCACTCAGTTACAGATCGTTTACGGGGAGCATAGCCCCGGGACGGCGCGTAACGAGCTTCAGTGCGCTTTCGGAGGGCTCCCCCCTCGAACGCGACTACGATTTCGAATATGCGCCCGCGGCCGGCCAACCTGAGACGGCGACGCGTAACATCTTCACTTTCCCGCGAGGAGCGGCGGCGGGTAGCTGCATTCACGCGATTTTCGAAGAGATAGATTTCTCTATGTCGGGGGATGTGGAGGGGCTGATAAAGGAAAAGCTCCGTCTCTACGGGTTCGAAAGCGATTGGGCGGGGGCCCTATTGGAGATGGTCTCCTCCGTACTCGGCACAGGACTTTCGGACAACACGGAGCGGCAGCCCCGACCCCTCGCAGGGCTGAGCCCTGAGGAAAGGCTGCACGAACTCGAGTTCACCCTGCCGATCGCCCTCGTCACGCCGGAGGGGCTTTCCGCCGCGTTTGCCGGGGCCGGAAGAGGAGGGCCTGTTTCGGACTTTGCCGATTCGATCGCGCACCTCGGCTTTCAGCCGGTGGGCGGCTTTCTACGGGGCTTTATCGACATGGTCTTCGTCGGCGACGGCAGGTACTATCTGCTCGACTGGAAATCCAATCACTTAGGAGACTCGCCGTCCGATTACTCCGCCGACAGGATAGCAGAAGAGATGCTTCGGCACAGGTACACGCTTCAGTATCATCTCTACTCGGTCGCTCTGCATCGTCATTTGAAATTGCGCATAAGGGATTATGAATACGGCAAGCATTTCGGCGGCGTGTATTATCTTTTCGTTCGCGGCATGGACCCGAAAGACGAGTCGTGTCCCGGCGTCTTTTTCGATCTTCCGGAGGAGAGGCTTATAGAATCGCTCGGCCGATATTTTGACACGGGGGATGCCGGGCCATGAGCTTAAGCCCCTTCGACACCGCATTCGCGCGCCTCATGTGCCGCCTGGAGGGCGGGGAAAGCCCCGAGCTAATGCTTGCCGCGTCCCTCGTGGCGGGCAGAACGGCGGGCGGCGACGTATGCTTAGACCTGCCCTCTCTGGTGCGAGGAGAGCTTTCGGATCTGCCCGGGGTTAAAATTCCTGCCTCCGTCGGGCCCTGGATGGATGAGCTTCGAAAAACGAAGGTTGTGGGCGAGCCCGGAAAATACCGCCCGCTCGTACTCGACGGGGCCGGAAGGCTATACCTGTACCGTTATTGGAAATACGAATCGGACCTTGCCCGCAATCTGAACAGGATGGCTAAAGGCCAGAGAAGCGACTATTCTCCCGAGCTCCTCGCCGAGGGCATCGGCAGGATGTTCGGGGCGCAGAGCTCGAAGGAGCCGGACCTTCAGCGCCTCGCCGCGGCGGTCGCTGTGATGAAGTCGCTTTGCGTGATCTCCGGCGGGCCGGGCACGGGCAAGACGTCGACCGTGGTCAAAGTGCTCGCGTTATTGGCGGAGCAGGCGCTCGCCCGCGGAGTACGCATGCGGGCGGCCCTGGCGGCGCCTACGGGCAAGGCTGCGGTCCGGCTGCAGGAGGCGGTAAGCGGCGCTCTACATAAGCTTCTCTGCTCGCCTGAGGCGCGTGAAAGCGTGCCGACCTCGGCCCAGACGCTCCACAGGCTTCTGGGGAGCCTTCCCGGCTCCCCCTATTTCAGGCATAACGCGGACAATCCGATTCCCTTTGACGTCGTAGTGGTCGACGAGTCCTCCATGGCGGACCTTCCGCTTGTGGCCAAGCTCGTTGACGCGCTCTCGCCCGAATGTCGTCTAATACTCCTTGGAGACCGCGACCAGCTTTCGTCGGTTGAGGCGGGGGCCGTGCTCGGCGATATCTGCGGCGCCGCCGTCGCCAACCACTATTCGGAAGAATTCGCGAGGCTCGTGTCGGGCCCGGCCGGCTTCAGGCCGCCGTCGCTTTCGGACGCAAGGCCGATAGCCGATTCCATAGTCATCTTAAAGAAGAGCTATCGCTTCGATGAATCGGGAGGCATAGGGGCCCTTGCCGCCGCCATACGCAAAGGATCGGGCCGAGAGGCGCTTGGCATACTGCGCGAAGGAGGAGAAGAGGTCGGCATTCGGGAGGAGGTGAGGGCCGAAACGGTACGACCCGCGCTCCTCGAATCTATGCTTTCCCATCTCGCCTCCACCGTCTCGGCCGAAGGGCCCATAGAGGCCTTTGAAAGAATGGGCGTGGCTGCGTTCCTCTGCGCGCTCAGGCGGGGGCCGCTCGGCGTTTCCGGGATCAACGAGGCGGCCGAGCGCATGCTCCGCCGGCAGGGGCTAATCAATCCCAACAGGCGCTGGTATCCCGGCCGGCCTATTATGGTGATGCGAAACGATTATTCGCTCGGCCTGTACAACGGGGACATGGGCATGGTGCTTGACGGCAAGGACGGGCCGGTGGCCTATTTTCCGGACCCGGCCGCAGGCGCTCGCTCCGTCATGCCGCGCCTGCTCCCGGAGCACGAAACGGTCTACGCCATGACGGTGCACAAAAGCCAGGGTTCGGAGTTCGACCGGGTGGTGCTGGTGCTGCCGGAAATATATTCGCCCGTTCTTACGAGGGAGCTGGTATACACAGGGGTGACGCGGGCACGGGCTTCGGTTGAGGTGTGGTCACCTCCGGAGATTTTCGTGCAGGCGGTGGAGACCCCTGTCCGGCGCGCCTCGGGGCTTCGGGAGGCGTTGTGGGGGTAAATAGATATGCAATGGAAGCTCTTAATATTCTTGATTTTAAAGCGACACTCCGCTTAAACTCGAAATGACGGTCCATATCCCATTTTTTACGCAGGCGTCATCCGGCCGAAGTCTCGGGGCCGTTAACTTCCGGCCGCTGAGGGGGAACCAGGCTTTGTTGTCCGGTGATCCGGCAGCTCTAATTTTATCAACGAGTGACTGATATGAAAAATTCTGAATCGCGATCTGGCGGCTCTTCGCTTAACCCTACAGGCCGCCCTTTCTCCGGCAGCCCGGCCTCGAACACCCTGTTTCCGGTGGCGGCGGTCCTCCTCTTACTGTCATTGCTTTTTTTTACGCCGTCCTGTTCCGGCAAAAAAAAGGTATGGATTTACACGAGCATTTATAAAGAGGTCATAGAAACAATGCGCGAGCCGCTCTCGAAGGCCATGCCGCCGGATGTCGAGGTGATGTGGTTTCAGAGCGGAAGCGAGAATATTGCGAGCAAGGTGAACGCGGAGCTCGCGGCGGGGGCCTCACGCGCCGATCTGGTCCTGACCAGCGACCCGTTCTGGTATTACGAGCTGAAGGACCAGGGATGCCTGCTCCCCTATAAAAGCGAGGCCGCCAGGGGCATCCCGGACATCTATGTCGATCCCGACGGCGCCTATGCCGGTGTGCGGCTGCCGGTGATGGTGATAGGATACAACCCGCGCTATTTTACGGACAATTCCGGGCCGCCCAGAAGCTGGAAAGACCTCGCCGACCCGCGCTTTAAACGGCTCATCTCCATGCCGAACCCGCTGGAATCCGGCTCCAGCTTTACCGCGGTGGCCCTTCTTCAGAGCCGCTTCGGCTGGGACTATTTCGAGCGACTGAGGGCGAACGACATCATCGCCGCGGGCGGCAACAGCTCGGTCATCACCCGCATGGAGACCCGGGAGCGGCCGGTGGGCATCGTTCTCCTGGAAAACGTCCTTAAGGCCTGGGACAAGGGCTCGCCCGTGCGGCCGGTCTATCCCACCGACGGGACCATTCCGGTGCTTAGCCCGATCGCGATACTCCGCGATACCCGGAATCCCGAGCTTGCCAAAAAGGCCTACGACTGGTTTTTTTCCGATGAGGCCCAGCGGGCCATCGTAAGGGGCTCGATGTATTCGCTCATCGAATCGGCCCCATCGCCCGAGCACTCGCTTCCATACGCAGAGCTAAAAAAGAGCATGATGCCCTGGTCCGCCGGGATTCTGGCCCAGATGTTCGCGGAGCGCGCGGTGATTAAATCCAAATTTTCCGAGACCGTTCTTCGTTGATATGTTCGCTGACGGGGTTTCCAATTCCGCGGTGATAGAGGCGCTGGCGCGTTCGCTCTCGCTAAGCCTGGTCGTGGCGCTGGTCTCCGGCGCAACCGGCTGCCTGGCGGCCTGGCTCGTCACGCGCTCGGACGTCGGCGGGAGCCGCGCCCTTGCCGGACTTTTTTCGATGCCCTACGCCATACCGGCCTATCTCCTCGGGATGGCCTGGATCGTGCTCGGCAACCCGGCCGTCGGCGCCATCAGGGAGCTTTTTCCCGAAGGCGGGATATACGGATTTCATGGAATGGTCCTGGTGGAGAGCACCGTGGCCTTCGCCTTTCCGTACCTGGAACTAAAGGCCGGGTTCGAGCGCATGGACCCATCGCTCGAGGAGGCGGCAAGGACCAGCGGGGCCGGCCCCTGGCGCGTCTTTCGTGACGTGAGCTTTCCGCTCTTATGGCCGCCCCTGGTAAACGGCATGTGCCTTTCATTCCTCTATACGCTGTCGTCATTCGGCGTTCCCGCGATGCTCGGAATGCCGGTGCGCCAGTTCGTGCTGACAACCCTCATCTATTCCCAGTTCAAGCTGGGGGGCATGGCGGGAATCTGGTCGGGTTTAAGGCTTTCCCTTCTGCTTCTCGTAATGGCCATGCTGGTGCTCGCTCTCTCCAACCGCCTGGTGGGCCTCCAGCGCCGCCGGGGCGGAGCTATAACCGGTTCACGCGTATCGCGCCCCGGCCTGGTGCGCCTAAGCGGCGCCCGTGTTCCGGTGACCGCCGCGGCCTGGGCCGTCTTTGCGCTCGTCGTTGCGCTTCCCTGGGGGGCCCTTGCCTTTTCCGCACTCGCTCCTGTGGCCGGAAGCTACTCCCCGTCCGAATGGACCCTGCGCAATTTGGAGTATGTGCTTAACCTTCCGGAGTTCCGCGAGGCGCTCGTAAATTCGCTTGCGCTCTCGCTGCCCGTGGCGACCTTCGTTGTCGGCTCCGGCTTTGTTCTGGCCTTCGCCGCCGTGCGCCGCGGGAGCCGCCTGGCGGCCCGGCTCGTCGAGTCCATGGGAGTTCCCTTCTCGACCCCCGGGACGGTAATCGCGATCCTGCTTATCTTCGCCGCCACCTGGGTCTCCGCGGCCCTGGGGCGTGTCGGCCTCTCGCTCGACTCGCCGCTTGTGTGGATTGCGCTCGCCTACGCGGTCAAGTACTGCGCGGTGAGCGCGCGCATGCTCACGGCGGCATACCGGCAGGTGGATCCCTCGCTCGAGGAGGCGGCTGTGGTGAGCGGCGCTACGACCTTTATCCTTCTTCGCACCATCTGGTTTCCGCTGCTCTCCCGCACGGTTCTTGCGGCCTGGTTTCTTACGGCGCTTCCGATGTTCACGGAGCTTACCATGAGCGTGCTCCTGACCGGTCCGGGCGGAGCGACTCTGGGCACGGTGCTGTTTCAGCTTCAGGAGTACGCCGACCAGCCGTCGGCCGCGGCGCTTGCGTGGATTCTCCTCAGCGCGGCGCTTGTCGGGGCCTTCTTCATGCGGGGCCGCAGGGCCGAGGAGATACTGGAGGGAAGATGATGAGCGACCTGCGCCTAATGGGGGTTTCCAAGCGCTTCGGCGGAAAAGACGTGCTAATGCCCATGGACATGCTCGTGACGAACGGGGCCTTCGTCTCGCTCCTGGGGCCGAGCGGCTGCGGAAAGACGACGCTTTTAAGGCTTATCGCGGGCCTCGAAACGCCCTCCTCGGGCCAGATCGTCCTGGGCAATACGACGCTTTACGGGCCGGGCGTCAACATCCCCCCCGAAAAACGGCGCTTCGGAATGGTGTTCCAGTCGTACGCGGTATGGCCGCACATGAACGTATTCGAGAACGTCGAGTACCCGCTTAAAGTACGGGGCATGGCGCGCCCCGAACGGAGGGAAAGGGTGATGAAGACGCTCGCCCTCGTGCACATGGAGGGGCTTACGGACCGTTATCCGCATCAGCTCTCGGGAGGCCAGCAGCAGCGCGCGGCGCTGGCCAGGGGCCTGGTGATGGAGCCGCCAGTGCTCCTTCTCGACGAACCGCTATCGAACCTGGACGCCAGGCTTCGCGCCGAGATGCGCCGCGAGATACGCGATCTGCACCGCTCGCTTGGCATCACCATTCTCTACGTTACGCACGACCAGCGCGAGGCCTTTGAAATGGCGACTCGAATCGTTATTATAAATGAAGGCAGGATCGAGCAGGAGGGAGGGCCGGGGGAGATTCGCGAGAACCCGACCCCCGGATTCGTGAGCGAGTTCCTGTCGCACGTCTGAAATGGCTGCGGGGATGCTTTATGGAAACGGAACGCGGAATTGTGGTTGAGTTGAAGGATGGAATGGCGCTGGTGGAGGCGGACGCGGGCGGAGGATGCGCCTCGTGCGCCTCGCGAGGCTCCTGCGCCCTTATGGCCGGCGAACAAAAGCGCCGCCTGTGGATGGCCAACGGAGCGGGCGCAAAACCCGGCGACATGGTCGAGTTTTCCATCTCCGCCCGCGTGGTGGCGGGGATGAGCCTCCTGCTTTATGCCATGCCCGTGGCCCTGCTCGTTTGCGGAATAACCGCCGGCGCGGCCTTCGCCCCCCGCTTTGGGATGGAGGCGGACGCGGGGGCGGTCCTGTTCGGCGTCGGGGCCTTTGCCCTTTCATTCGGCATAATTAAGGCGTTTTCCTCGACGATTTCGGTCAGGAAGGCGTCGCGGCCGGTCATGATCCGCGTACTTGGAACTGGCGAACTGGCCGGGGAGCCGGTTAAAAAAGGCTGGATTTAATCCCGCTGGAACTGAACAATCGTCGGATTGAAGGCCATCACGGGAAAGGAGCGGCGTAATGAGTGATGACATCGAATTGAAGAAGCGTTCGATAAAAGAGGAGATCGAACAGCTCAAGTACGAGTTCAAGGTCGAGCTTCCCAAAAAGATCGCGGAGGCGCGTTCTTACGGCGATCTAAAGGAGAACGCCGAATATCATGCCGCCAAGGAGCGCCAGTCCTTTCTCAGCGCGCGCATAACCCAGCTAAGCAGCCAGCTCAGCCAGCTAAGCAACCTGAGCGTGTCCGATATCGCCAGGGACCGCATAGGCTTCGGATCGACCGTCACCGTGCTGGACCTCGAATCGGAGGAGCTCATCCAGTTCACCTTCGTATCGCCGAACGAGGTCAAGCCGGCCGAGGGCAGGATATCGCTCTCGTCTCCGGTCGGGATGGCGCTTCAGAACAGGGGGGTCGGCGAAGAGGTGGATGTCTTAATTCCGGCCGGAAAGAAGCGCTACAGGGTCGAGCGCTTCACCACCTTGCACGGCGACTCATTCGAGTCCTGATCGTCAGCCGGCGGCAATGCGCGCCAGGTCCGCCCAGGTCGTATAAACCATAAGCCCCAGGATAAGCACCCAGCCGGTAATGGCGAGGGGTAGGTGCGCGCGTGCCGCCGCCGGATGGGCCTTCTCGAGGAGATAGAGCAGCGCCTTTCCACCATCGAGTGCGGGCAGGGGGAGGAGATTGAATACGGCCAGGTTGAGGCTGAGTACCGCCGCGAATTGAGCGGCCCTCGAGGCGCTGCCCCCTACGAACGCCGTACCCTGTGACACAATCCCGACAATCCCGGAAAGCTCTCCGCCGCCGCCGAAAAGGCCCGCAAGGGCGTTCAGTATGCGCATGCCCAAAACGGCCGCCTGCTCGAAGGGCTTTATGAAAACGCCCGCAAAGGAAAAGCCGCCAGCCGCGGCGTTGATAAGCGCAAAAAGCGCGATTGCCGTAAGGATGTTCGCAATCGGCCCGCCGAGGGTCATGACCAGCCGCCGGGTCACGGGAATGGCGAAAAATTCGGCCTCATCTTCTATGGCAGGAAGCAGGTATCCGCCGAGCGGTATGGCCGAAAGGCGGTATTCGGTTCCTCGGCGGCGGAAGGCTCCGAGCTTCGGCCCGAATCCAATGGAAAATACCGCTATGGGGATTCCGGAAAGGCGCGCTGCGGCGAAGTGTCCCGCCTCGTGCGCGAGTATGACGAAACCGATGATAAGGATGATGGCCAGGTAGTCCATTATGCCTCGCTCGAAAAGGGATTGGCCTTGATTTGGTGCCTCCTGTTTAAGGTTAGCCTGTCCAATTTTTGTTACAGACGCCTGCGAGCGTGATGCGCGTCCGGCAATTATTCCTTGAAAAAAAGCCCCGCTCCGGCACAATTGCCGGGCTATCCGTGAATATGCGATAGAATACGGCCCGGCGGGACGGGATATCCGGCCGGAGCGCCCTTTCAATCGGGAGAATCCAGCATCATGGCGAAGATCAGGGAATTTACGGGCCTGCGCCCTGCGGACGGGCTTGCGGCCCAGGTGGCCGAGCTGCCATACGATGTCGTTTCATCGGAGGAGGCGCGAGCTATTGCCGCTGGCCGGCCGCACAGCTTCTTCCATATATCGAAGCCCGAAATCGACCTGTCCGAGGACGTATCGCTGTATGACGACAGCGTGTACGTCAGGGCCCAGGAGAACTTCGAGCGCTTCATCGAGGAGGGTGTGCTCCGCCCCGACGATGAACCGGGCCTCTACCTGTATACTCTGGTAATGGGCGGGCGCGAGCAGACCGGGCTGGTGGGCTGCCTGGATATCGACGACTACCTGTCGGACCGCATCAAGAAGCACGAGCTGACCCGCGAGGACAAGGAGCGGGACCGCATGCGTCATCTCGACAGGCTGAGCGCCCAGATCGGGCTGGTGTTCACATTCTATCGCGAGGATGGAAGCGGACAGCCGCTCTTTAAGCGCGCCCTCCAGGTCGTGCCGGAGGTGGATTATATCGCGGCGGACGGGGTAAGGCACGTTCTGCGCCGGGTCCGCGACCGCGGCCTCATCGATTCCTTCAAGGCGCTGCTGGAACCGCTTCCCCTCTATATAGCCGACGGGCATCACCGCGCCGCCTCGGCCGTTAAGGTCGGTCTCGAACGGCGGAAGGCGAACCCGAATCACACGGGCGAGGAGGAATACAACCGCTTCCTGGCCGTGGTTTTTCCGCACGACCAGTTGGAGATTCTGCCGTATAACCGGGTTGTCCGCGATCTCAACGGCATGAGCGCCGATTCCTTCCTCACGGAGCTGGGCCGCCTTTATGAGATAGAGGAGGCCGCGTCGGGTAAGCCCCCCAAAGCGGGGATGTTCTGCATGTTTTTAAAGGGGCGCTGGTTCCTTTTGTCTCCGGGGTTTAGCCCACAGGGCGACGTGGTTGCGAGGCTCGATGTCTCCGTTTTACAGAATACCGTTCTTGGCCCCATTCTGGGCATACAGGATCCGAGAAAGGACGCGCGCATCGACTTCGTCGGGGGTCTGCGCGGGCCGGGCGAGCTCGAACGGCTGGTGCGGGATGGGGAATTCGCCGTGGCTTTCTCGCTGCATCCCACAGCCATCGGGGAGCTCATCGATGTAGCTGACAAAGGCGGACTTATGCCGCCGAAGTCGACATGGTTCGAACCGAAGCTTCGAAGCGGCCTGGTGATCCATGAGATAGAGCGGCCGGCCGGTCGCCGTTAATTATCTTGACAGTATTGGAAATTTCGGCTTTATTTGATGGGTGTGGAGACGAGGGGAATCGAACCCCTGACCTCTTGAATGCCATTCAAGCGCTCTCCCAACTGAGCTACGCCCCCGGAGCGCGTCCGGACGCGCCGGACGTTTAGGGATAGTGGGGCGGGGGCGCGGTTTTTGTCAATATAATTTTTACGCTTAACCGTGCGTGTGCAGGCGCTTAAAACGATGAACAATGAAAGGATTCGTGCCGAAACCTATTAACAGGACGGCGGGGTGGGGGTAATGGGCGATGACCTTATGGGCCTGAACAGGGAGATCGAACGCCTCAGGGGCGAGCTCGAGCATTACCGCAAGATGGTGAGCGGATACGAAAACGTGCTGAAGCTCAACGAGATGGAGCTGGACAACGCCCAGAAGATTATCTCCATGTATGAAAATATCGTGGAATACGCGCGCGGCGAACTCATGCTCGCGACGGAAACGGCCAGGGCGCAGGAAAGCGTTTCACAGCTAAGCAGGGCCGAGCTCATGGATGCCTTTGCCAGGATCGCCGATCTCGAGGAGCAGAACAGGCTCCTGCGCGAGCGGCGCCGGGACGCCTGAGAGCCGACCTATACAGCCGGGGCATGGATACGGACGATGATACTGACCTATGTAATAATATTTGTCTTCTTCATAATGCTCAGCATTTTTGGCCTCTATATCTTCAGCACCTATGTCTTCCCTCGAAAGATCGAGGAAATCGCCAAAATGATCGAGATGGGGCAGACCAAGCTCGCGATCAAAAAGCTCAACGAGATCCTCGAGAAAGACGACCGCAACGCCTATGCCCACTATCTGCTGGCCGAGGCCTATATAAAGGAAAACAATCTTCAGTTCGCCATACTCGAGTACCGCCAGGTGCTCAAAATAGGCCGGTTCGATGACAGGGTGAGAGAGGTCGATGTGCGCTCCAAGCTTGCAAGGATATTCAGGGAGCGGGGCGCCGTGGAGGACGCGAGAAAGGAATACCTCATACTCACCAAGATCGATCCGGACAACTTCGAGAACTTCTACCGGCTCGGCATGATCTTTTTCGACGCCGGCGCGCTGGACAAGGCGGCCATATACTTCAAGAAGAGCATTTCCAACAACAATCGGCACGACATGTCGTATTACTACCTGGGGCAGGTGCTTTACCGCAACAACTCCCACAACGAGGCCAAGCAGATGTTCATCGAGGCGATCAAGCTCGATCAGGCGAACTACAAGGCCCACTACTTCCTCGGCCTGGTGCTGCGCCAGCTCGGGGATTACGAATGGGCCATAAAGGAGTTCGAGACAGCGCAGAAGAACGAGGATATAAAGGTCAAGTGCTTCCTGGCCAAGGGCACCTGCTATCACGAAAAGGAGATGTTCCCCAAGGCCATCATAGAGTTCGAAAGAGGCCTGAAGTTCGCCAGGCGAGGCAGCGATACCGAGCTCAACCTGAGGTACTTTTTGGCCTCCTCCCAGGAGAGTGTGCGGGACCTCCAGTCGGCGATAGCCAACTGGGAGCAGATCGCGGCGGTAAACAAGAATTTTCGCGATGTACAGGAGAAGCTGCGCGCGTATTCCGAATTCAGGCAGGATGACCGCGTAAAGGACTTCATGATCGCCGGGCTTGCGCAGTTCGAACACACCTGCCGCAAAATGGCGGAGGCCCTGGGCCTTACGATAATGGACATAGAGATAATAAACGATTCGGAGATCGAAATCCTCGCCACCGAGACCGAGGGGAAATGGCGTAACACCCGCATGAGCAACCGTATCGTGCGGATCCTGCGCACCACCGACACGGTCACCGACAAGCTCCTGCGGAAGATCCACGAGAGCATGAAGCCGCGCAACGCCACTCGCATCATCGTTATCAGCACCGGCGATTATTCGCAGGCCGCGGCCGAATTCGCGGGCACCAGGCCCATAGAGCTCCTGGGCAAGCCCGAGCTTGTCCGGCTGCTCAAGTCCGTCGAAGCCTGACAGGCGAAACGGCGAATGGATTATATCGACAATATATTGAACGACATGCCGCTCTTCCGGCATTGCGGGGACGCCGAAATCGGCCGTCTCCGCGCGGAGGGGCGCCTGCTAAACGTTAAGCGCGGCGGCTTCTTCGACCCCGGAAAGGACAACACCCTGGGGATCGTGGCGGCCGGGCTTTTCGAGATGGAGGCCCCGGGGCGCGGCGAGGTCGTGTGCATGGCGCCGGGGTCGTTTTTCGGCGACATCCCCTTCACCCAGAACCGCCACCGAGGGCGGGTAAGGGCCCTTGTGGATTCATCCCTCTTCGTTATCGATGTCGAAAAGCTATATCGCTTCTTTCTGAATTCCTACAAGGCGATGCGCGGCTATCTTCGCGCGGTCGGGGCCATGGGTTTCGAGCCGTCCTCCGTCGGCAGGAAATACGGAGGAAAGGCGGCGCGCGTCATTACGGTATTCGGCCCGAAAAACGGAGCGGGCAAATCGATTCTATCATCCTTTCTGGGGCTGTGCTGCGCGCGCGACGCGAAAACGATCGTACTGGACGCGTCATACACCGGCGATTCCATATTCAATATCTTCGAGAAAAGAATCACCACGGCGGTTTCCCAGAAGGACGAGAAGGAACTTTCGGCCGATTCATTCATCAACGAGCGGATAGAGCCTGTGGGCGACCGGCTATCCCTCATGAACATCGCCTTTGGCTCCAAGGTGAGGGTCAATCCCGACATCATCTCGCCCATACTTTTCGCCCTTTCGCGGGAATACCGCTATATCGTCATCGACCTATCCGGACGCGACGACGCCCTGCGCGACCGGGTCTTCGATCTCTCGGACGTGCTTTTTCCGATAGTCACCCGTCCCAGGGACCGCCGATCGTTGCACTCACTCCTCGACTCCTCCCTCCGCGAGGGGCAGCGCGTGCTGTATACGCTCAACGCGTTCCACGCTCGCTCGGCGCGCGCCTTCGAGGGAGGCATTATTCTGGAGGACCTGGAGATTGATAAAAGCGTCCCCGCGCACGAGACGCTTCGTGCGCGCGCCGACGGAGACAGCGGGGCGGGGTTCATGGAGTTCATCCGCGGTCGAAAGCGCGGCATGGTGCTCGAGGCCAGGCTTGCCGATTCGCTTGCCTACGCCGGCTTCCTGGCCGCGTTCCAGCGTGCGGGGAAGACCGCGGACCTCCTCTATTCCTCCGGTATGAGCTTCGCAATGGCAGCTCTTTTTGCGTTGAAAGAAGACGAGGACTCGTTTCTGGAGGCGGCGGAGGGCCTTTTCTCCGAGGAGCGCCTAAACGCGATGATCGATATCACATTTCCCGACGGCTTCGTCATAAAGAGCGCCGGGGCCGAGCGCTACGCCAGGGAACTTGCGGGGGATTCGAGAATAGAGATGTTCAGAACACTGCCGGCCGTCATGCTAACGGACGGGGAGACGGGAGGGGCCCGGTTTTTCAGTACCGGGAATCTCGCCGGATGTATCGCCGCGTCCTTCATGCTGCACCCGGTTTGCGAGTCGGTCGAAATGGCCGGAGGGAGGTATCACTCCGGATTCCCGGCCAGGAGGGCGCGCCCGGAGGACCTGTTGAGGACCGACGTGGACGAGATAATTTCGATCTCCATACGCAACCGGGCCAGGCTTCGTTTCCGCGAGAAACGCGTTCTTAAGTTTTATGACAGCTTTCTCGACCATTCGGCACGCGTGCTTCCCGAGGGCAGGCCGGGCGGCATACCGTCGAAAAACCTGGTTATCGAGTTGGATGAGGGCGTGTATAATTTTAAAAAAATACTGGAACTTTCAGACGAGCTCTCGAATAAATTGTTGAAGGAGCACGGGCTTTAGTGTAAATGGTGGCCCCGCACTTTGTGGCGCGGGGACCGTGTCAAAATGGAGCGGAGGGAGGGGCGATGCGTTCAAAGCTTACGAACATCCTGCAGGCGGTTGTCCTTGCAAGCGGCATCCTGTACATGGCCGTCGGAATGCTGTTCTTTCTTTCCCCGCTTTTCGTCGGCGCCCTTCTGGGCCTTCCGATCGCCGAGGACTGGTTCAACCAGATCAAGTACGACGCGTTCGTGGCGCCCCTGTACTTTATCACACGCGGTTTCGCCGCGATGGTGTTCTCCGCCGGCGCGGCCATGGTGCTGCCTCTGTTCGACCCGCTTCGATACAGGGGGCTTGTCTATTTTACCGGAGTGCTGTTTCCAGTAATGGCGTCGTGGGTTCTCATTAAAAACGGGATTAGTTACCAGCATACGCTGGCAGTCATCCTGGGTGTCATGTTCCTGGCGGTTTTCCTGGTGACGGCTGCAGCGCTCGCCATCACCGGAAAGGCCGCCCGTTCGGGCGAAGAATAAGTTGTAAGCCGGGTCTGCCGTGGAGCAGCCGATAGCCCACGCGGCGGCCGGGCATAAATCGGGGAGGAGCAAATGGACCTAAAAACCAGAAAAGTCGATAACGTTATCGTGGTATATCTGCAAGGGAAGCTCGATGTCCACGTATCGGCCGATGTGGAGAAGGAGATCAACAAGATCATCGAACAGGAGCCGCAAAGCAATCTGCTCCTCAACCTGGGGCAGGTCGAATACATGAGCAGCTCCGGCCTGAGGATATTCGTCTCCACCATGAGGGTGCTCAAGGAAACCAAGCGCAAGCTGAAGCTCTGCAACATGAACAACGCGGTAAAAAAGATTTTCGAGGTCGTGGAGCTCATGGATATGTTCGAAGTGCACGAAACGGAGGAAGAGGCGCTCAGGCATTTCTGATCCGCGTTCATTCAGATGGACATAAAAGGGATCTTCCGGAGGCATGACAAACCCAGAAGTCCGGCCGTCGCGGCGGGTTTCGCGGGCGATATCCCGGACTTCATCGATCGAGAAAAATTCGGTTCGATGACCTCGGGCATGGGCGCCGGGATCCGGAATTATCTTCTTTTCCAGCGCTTCCCGTCGTATCGTTACCCGGACTGGATCAACCGGCTTTCGGACGGCGCGTCCAGATCGGGGGGGTGTATTCTTCCCCCGCTGCTCTCAAACCACTCCAGCCGGGATTGGATGTATTTTACAAACCTGCTTTCGAGCGACGCGCTTCGAATCGACCGGTCCGGCATGCTCTCGCCGACGTACGCGGCCTGGTCGGTGGAGATATGGGTACTCATAGGCCAGAGGCTTTTTCGGGCCCAGGAATCGCCCGCGGGCGTGGTACAGGAGAGGGACCCGCTTACCTCCATCGCCAGGACTACCTGGAGGGAGAAGGAATTCGGCCTTGTGCAGACCGTTTTCGGCGCGCGAACCGGCGTGGACGAGGCCATTGTCGCGCTTGACTGTTCCCTCCCCAGGAAAACGGATGGGGCGAAGCTCCTCGTGGTGTTCCGGCCGTACGATCCGCTCTCGATAGGCACCATGCGTGAGATCGAATATCGCAGGGACGCGCGGACGGTGAAAATCGACGGCGTGGAAAGGGCGGCGCTCGAGACCCGGCCCGATTTTATCGCCACCGGGAATGGCGTTTCCGGGGATATAGTCCCGGCTCCCGGCGCGCGGGATATGCTAAGGTCCTCATGCGAGTTCGGTATGGCCACCCTCGCGCTCGGCTACGCCCTGGAGAAGGGGTCGCGGCGCATCCATATACGGATCAATCTTTCGCGCGGAAACCCCATAACGGCCTCGCGCGTCAACTTCACGCGGGCTGCGGCCGAATTCATCGAATTTGCCGGAATAAGGATTAAAAGCGGGTTAAACCTTGCGTTCCCCGACGACCCTGTCGTCAAATGGCTCTACGCCACGAAGCTGTGCCTTCTGAACTCGCTCAACAGGGAATCGCAAAGGCCGCGCAACCCGGAGGATATCGCGGCCATGAGGCGCTCGTGCCTTATGGTGTGCGCGTGCGACAGGATGGGCTATCACTCCGAGGCCGAAGGCATGCTGCGCTCACTGATGCCCATGTTCGGCGGGGAGGCGGAAGGGTCCTTCGAACGGGCGATCGGCGCCTCGTACCTCCTTTCCGCGTTCGCCGACTGTTTCATCCATTCCCGTGACATGGAATTCCTCCGCAAGGGTTATTCATCGCTTAAATCGACCGCGACGGGCCTGTTCGAACACGCCAGGACGATCAAATCGGCTTCGCCCGGAAGAGGGGCCAACTCACTCGGGTATTATCTTGACGCGTCATCCCATCCATACGATAAGGTGCTGCTGTACAACGCGCTTCGCCAGTATTCCTACCTTGCGCGGTGCATGGGGCTTTTCGGCGACGAGAACAGGTTCGCAGGAGAAGCGCGGCGGCTGGGGGGACTTGTGGCCGCTGAGATCGGGGCCATGTTCCCGGCGGGCGAGGAAAGGGACGGCCCGGTCGTCCTGGATGGAAACGTCGCCGCCGGCTATATCGCCGCGGCGGGCTACCCATTTCGGGTGGAGGAATTGGGGGCGGACAATCTCCGTTCCATGGTCGCGGGCATAGCCGAGCTTTACGGCGGTGTTCCTCTTTATGTGCGGGCGCTTGGCGGATGGGACTCGGTGCTTTCGCTCCTTTTCGCCTCGAATCTCATCCACATCCGCGATATGCGCTACTACGATCTCATGGGCGAGTTCATGCAAAAGGGCGGCGAACGCTACTCGCTTCAGGATGTACTTCATCCCGGTTCCGGGGCCGGAATGATGGGCGACGGGGACTCCGTAGAGGCGATGGCCGCCTTCGCCCTGACCCTGCGCAATATGCTGTTTATGGATTTCGAAAGCAGGCTCGACGTGCTGCCGTCCCCACGCGAGGAATGGTTCATCCCGGGCTCGGAGATGGTGGTGCAGGACGCGCCCTCGCGTTTCGGGCCGATCAGTTTCAGGGTGCTGTCCTCCAGCGGCGATGTGCAGTTCAGGTTTACGGATCTACCGAAATTTGTACCGCCCGAGATCATGATCAACCTTCCCTTCCGGGCGAAGATCAAGCAGGAGAGCGATTTCGTGATAAAAAAGGATTTCGGCAACGCCGTAACGATCAACGGCTGGCCAGAGATCGTAAAGTTCTCCCGCTGAGCCGGAGTGAAACGGGTACACGCGGCATGCTCATCACCATAATCCTCATCATCCTTGGCGGCATGGGCGCGATAGCCTATTATCTCGTCTATATCCGGCCTAAATTCGACCCGGCCCAGAGGGCGGAGCTTTTCGAAAAGCAGGGCATGCTGAAGGAATCCGTAATAGAATACCGGAAGGTCCTGGAGAGCCGCCCGGGCGACCCCACCACGCGTTACCGGCTTGCCGGGCTTTACCTGAAACTTAACGAGATCGATCAGGCAATCATGCAGTTGGAGGGGATGCTGCTTACGGGAAAATTTACCTATGAGATCGATTCGCTCGACGTGCAGAAGAAGCTGGCCGGCGCCTATTATATACGCGATGACATCGAAAAGGCCTTTCGCGGCTACCTGGAGATACTCAATCTCTATCCCACTGACCCCGAAGCGCTCTATCATGTAGCCTTTATCGCCCTGGGCCAGGAGGAATTCGATTTCGCGCAGAAGCATTTCGACCGGCTCGTAAAGCTCACGAAGGACGATTTCGATGTATATTTCGGCGCCGGGATCACCTGCTACCAGAACCAGCGGACAAACGAGGCGATCGCCTTTTTCAAGAACGCGCTTGCGCTGAGGCCGAACTCCGACGCGGCGAACCTGGCGATGGCCTTCGCGCTCCAGAGAAAGCGCGATTTCAAACAGGCGATACCGCACGCCTCGGCCATCGCGGAAAGGGCGCGGGAATTCGAGGTGCGCTATATGGCCAAACGACTTCTCGCCTTTCTAAACCTTCAGGCTAAAAAAAACGACGAGGCCGTCAAGAATTTCGAGGACCTGATGCAGTCGTCCCGCGACAACGACTCGCAGGCCGAACTAATGCTCGCCCTCTACGATCTGGGCTATGCCTGTATAAGGACCGAGCAGATCAACCGGGCCTACGAATACTGGAACGAACTCTATCAGATGGACAAGACCTACAACGGAATAAACCGGCTGGTCACCATGCTCCGCCGCGAAATGGATACTTCATACCGCCAATTGCAGGATGGTTTCGACGCTTCGGTTATGGACGGCATCGATGACTGGATTGCGGGGGCTTTTCCGCAGGATTTCCTGTGGAAGGTGTGCGGACTGAAGAGCGAAAGGGCCCTGGACCTCAAGAACGTCATGGTGACAGCGAGGATCGGAGTCGCGCGCGAAGGGGATGGCGAGGCGCGATCGTCCGAGGTAGGGGCCGGCGACAGGGTCGCCAGACTTATCAAACTGGACACCGAAAGCTTCCGCATAATGGCGAACAGGGTCGTGGGAAAGATGGGATACCGGGTGGACCAGATATTACAGACCTATCGCGAGGCCGACGGGGTCGACTTCCTCGCCACCTCCAACGAGACGAAGGAGAAGGTGCTGGTATGGGTTCGCAGATGGACAAAGACCATGGTTGGTGAGATTCCCCTGCGTAATTTCGCCCAGGCGATCAACGATATCAAGGCGAAGCAGGGCCTCTTCATCACCACCGTTGACCTTACCGAGCCGGCGAAGAACAACCTCAAGCGATTGCAGAAGGTTACGATGGTTTATCCCGAGGAGTTCGACGACCTGCTTCGGGGAATCCTCTGACCATGCTCCCCGGTTCGGCATTCATCGAGAGAGTGCCGCTTTCCGCGGTCGATCTGGCGGACGATTCTTTTCGGGTGTCCAAAAGACGGCCCCTCGACGACCTTCGCGCGTCCATAGAGCGCTTCGGTTTGCTGGAGAGTCCGCTGCTTTTAAAAGAGCGCGATCGAATGGTCCCGGTCTTCGGACACAACCGGCTCGCGGCGGCCGTGCGGGCCGGGCTCGATCGGGTGGATTCCTGGGTCGTCGAAACAATCGACCCGGCCGATTACCGCAACCGCGCCCTGCTCAAGTGCGCGCGGGGTGAAGCCGGGCCGGTCGGGAGGATGAAGATGGCGCTCATCCTGGGCGGCCTGGGCGCCGGCGGCGACGAGCTCCGGGGGGCGATACGCCATGGATTTGGTGTGCCGGATGAGTTTGCCGCCACGCGGATGATCGAATCCGTCCTGGGGCTCCCCGCGAGCCTGAGGGAATATTTGGACGCGCGGGATGCCGGATTCAGGCTGATCCGCGACCTCTTGTCGCTTCCGGCCCAGGCGCACGAATTTCTCGGAGCCCGAATAGACGGACACGGCTTCAGGATAAATATCTTCAGGGAGATGGTGGAGATGCTCTCCGACATCCTGCTAAGGGACGGGTCCCTCGCCGCGGTGTTCGCGCTCCCTCCCGCGCGGACGGGAGATCCCCGCAGGGAAGAACAGTCCCTGCACGATGCCGTGTACGCCGTCAGATATCCTTCGTACACCGCGGCCAGGGAAAAGGCCGCGGGAATCGTCGCGGAGATCGAACGCGGGGCCTGCACAGTGGCGCTGCCGTCGTATTTCGAAGGGGGCGATATCACCCTTAGCTTTAGGTTCGCACGGGGCGAAACGGAGGATTCGATACGCCGCAGGCTTTCCGGCGTCGATGCGCGGAAGATAGAGAAGCTCCTCGGACTGCTTTAGTCCGGGAAAAACGGCTCCATGTCGCCGATGGCCCTGCGGAAGGTCTCTTCCAGCGGGAGGGTCGATTTGTATCCGGCGGCGTTCTTATGGCCGCCTCCGCCGTTCGCTATGGCTATCTCGGCGACGTCGTAATCCCCCTTGGTGCGCATGCTTACCTTGACGGGCCCGCTCGTATCCTGTTTTACCAGAATGCTCGCTCTCACTCCCTGGACAGTGAGTGGTATGTTGATCGCGAGTTCGCCTTCCGAAAAGCTCGCTCCCGATTTTATGAGCATCTCCGGCGTCAGCTTCATAGCGATGAGCTTTCCTCCATGGTGCACCTCCATTGTGGATAGAATCATAGCGCGCAGGGCGAAGCTGGCAAGGGAATTGTTTTCGTAGATATGTTCGTAGGATTTGAACGGATTGGCCCCCAGCTCCACCAGGCGGCCCGCTATTCTGAAGGTCTCCGGTGTCGTTTTGGGATAGCGGAAAGATCCGGTATCGAAGAGCATGCCGGCGTAAAGCGCCTGTGCGGCCTTGCCGCTCGGGGTAATATTGAAATAGACGAACAGGCTGTATATGATCTCGCAGGTGGACGAGGCTTCCACCTTTATAAAGTTGGATTCCAGCTTGTCTTTCCCACCCTCGTGATGATCGACGATAAAAACCTCCCTCACCCGTCCCTTAAGCAGTTCAAACAGCCGCCCGATGTTATCGAAATCGTTGGTGTCCAGAACGAAGACGGCGCAGTCCTCGGCCGGAAAGGGGAGCTCGATCGATTCGGAATAGACGTTTATCTCGCGCTCGGGGTCGATGAAGAGGAATTTGTCCGGCACCGGGTCCGAGTTCAGTATAACCGCACGCCTGCCCATGTGGGCCAGTATCTCGCGAAAACCGATTTCGGCGCCAAGGCCGTCCCCGTCCGGGCTTTCGTGCGTGGATATGATAAACCTGTCATGCCTGGACAGAAAACGCTCGAGATTGGCGAACCCCCGGTGCATCGCCGATTACACCCTGGCGGCCCCGTTTTTGAGGAGCGGGAAGCCCATCTCTTCCCGTATCTGAAGGTAGCGCTCGGCGCAGCGCCGGGCCATATTGCGGACCCTGGTTATGTAGCCGACGCGCTCGGTAACGGAGATGGCCCCCCGGGCGTCGAGCATGTTGAAAATATGCGAGCACTTGAGCACGCAATCGTATGCGGGAAGCACAAGCGGCGGAGAAGCGTATTCGAGAATGGAAAGGCACTCTTTTTCGTACTTGTTGAAAAGGTCGAAATAAAGCTCCACGGACGCCGCGTTAAAATTATAATGGGAGAACTCGAGCTCGCTCCGATGATGGATGTCGCGATAGAGCAGGTTTTCATTCCATTTGATGTCGAATACGCTGTCGACTCCCTGGATGTACATGCATATGCGCTCCAGCCCGTAGGTGAGCTCCACGGGTATCGGGTCAAGCTCGAAACTCCCGCACTGCTGGAAATATGTAAATTGAGTAATCTCCATGCCGTCCAGCCAGACCTCCCATCCGAGGCCCGAGGCCCCGAGGGTAGGGGACTCCCAGTCGTCCTCGACGAAGCGGACATCGTGTTCCTCGAGCTTGACGCCGAGATGGCGCAGTGAGTCGAGGTAGAGGTCCTGCGCGTTGAGGGGCGAGGGTTTGAGTATAACCTGGTACTGATAGTAGTGCTGCAGGCGGTTGGGGTTGTCGCCGTACCTGCCGTCTGTCGGACGGCGGGAGGGCTCGACGTATGCGACGTTCCAGGGCTCAGGCCCGAGCGCGCGCAGGAAGGTGGCCGGGTTGAAGGTGCCGGCGCCGACCTCGAGGTCGTATCCCTGTATGATGACGCAGCCCCTTCGGGCCCAGTATTCGTTTAGGCCGGCTATGATGTCCTGAAAATACATGAGAGCTCCCCCCTGGCGTGTCCTCCACTTACTGTGGCGGCAGGGGCGGGAAATAGTCAATTCTTTTTAGGAGAGCCGCGGACCTCAGTGGGCGGCGGAGTTTTCCTCGTAGGCTTCCTTGAGAACCTTGTGGAGCATCTCGAAGTTCTTTTTGTTGTTCAGGTTGAAGTACTCCAGTACGTCCTCGTCGACGATCTCGAAACGGAAGTTGCGATTTTCGATTTCGGTGAAAATGTAGGCCAGGTATACCGTATAAGCGAGGTCACGGTAGCGTTCCGGCGCCATGTGCGGCCGGTGATGAAATTCGATAGCTTTTATTAGGGCGTCGTTGAATTTCCATTTTTTGCATATAAGGCTTCCGAGCGTGCTGTGGCTTACCCCCAGGGTTATCTCCTCTATTACCGCGGTTTGGGCCAGGTTCTCGTTGCCGGTTATCTCGACGAGCCGGTTTATCTTCTCGGGGCCCAAGGAGAGCAGAACGATCCTGCCGATGTCGCACAGAAGCGCGGCGAGGTAGGCGAAGTCGCTCATCTTGCTGTGTTTGATCTGTATGGCGATTCGCTGTGCGTAGAAGGCGGTGCGGTAGGAGTTCCTCCAGATCGTTTCGAACTTTTTGTAGCGCGAATCGAGGACCTTCTGCACGCCGGTGGCGACCAAAAGCATGTTGATTCCCTTGGTGCCGATTATCTTTGCCGCCTCCTCGATGGTCTCGATCCTTTTGGAGGTAATATATCCGGCGGAATTGGCGAGCTTGAGGAGCGCGGTCGTAAGCCCCGGGTCGCGCTTGATGCTGTCGGATATTTCGCGTATTGTCGAATCGGGATTTGCGCAGAGGCGCTGTATCTCGATGATGTTTTCGGGGAAAGAGGGGATGTTTTCGAGCTCCTGGAGGATGCCTTCCGCTATCTTGACGCTGAACTCGCCCGCGTCCGCCCTGCGGGGGATGTTGATCTTCGCTATGGTGAGCCTGCCGTCGGTGGTTATGCTGAACGTCTCCGGAGGGAGGCCGATATTTTTGAAAAGTATGAGCGCCATGGTGAGTCCGAGGCCCGCCCCTTCAGAGTCGTCGAGAACGTCGTCGAAAGCGTCCGATATGTCCTTGTACGAGTAGGCCTTTTTGACCCGCGATTCGACCTTTACGCGCTCCTCCTCGAGGATGGCGATGTTATTGATGATGCTGATTCGCAGGTTCTCGGGGAGCACTTTGAAGAACACCCTGACCACCAGCCTGGCCTCGGGCAGTTCTTCCAGAAAGGAGGATTCGTTCGAGAACACCTCCTCCTTGAAGGTCTCCATTCCGGCGCGATAATCCTCTTTTTTCCGGATATCGAGGCCTTTTTTTCGGAAATAAAGCCTCTTCGCGTTTGCCTTGACGGCATTGTTGATGAGCTCCTTGAGCACCGTGAGGAGCATGTCTTTCATGTAGAGGATGTCGAAGTATTCGAGCTCCCGGTGCAGCACCTTTATGAGGTTTTCCTCGACAACAGGGCTCATAATGGAAAACTGGATGTAGAAATCCTCGCCGTTTCGTATCGCCTCTTTAAAGTTCGGCGGGTTTAAAACGATCTGGTTTTCGATGGTCCCTTCCAAGGTCCGCTCCTTCCCACAATCTGTTGCTCATCTCTATGTATCCGGCCTTTTGTCGTAAAATCGGGGTTCCGTGGCATACCGGAGTTCTCAAGAGCACTTTGGAGTATTATAAATGAACATGGTTCATTAAATAAAGCATTTTTTTAGAAATAGGCGAAACTACACTGAATTTTTTTAAAAGCACCCTCCAGAAACCCATAAACGCCAAAATAGACCTGGTCCTCCCCGAGTCGGCCGAAGCCATGGCCATACCCCAAAAAGCCCCGTATGTCCATCATATACCCGGCGGTGATTCTTATATGGGCCTCCGCCCCGGCCGACGCCCTGAATGCCTCCATTTCCGGTTTACCGTTCCAGGAATTACCGTATTCGGCGAATATCCGACCGGAAAGGTCCCTGAAATACAGCGGCAGCGTTCGAAAGCCGCCCTCGTGCTGTAAAACCGGAAATCTGTATTCAATCGTTCCGGAGGCGAACCTGTCCGCATACCCGACTCCGGCGGGGTAGCCCCTCAGGCCGAATTCGTCCTCGTCCGAGGCGGGGGGGCCGGTTTTGCCCCTTTCGAACCTTCCCAGGGGGTATGGCGATAGATGTTCCGGATTATTGAACGAAGCCCCGCCCCGCAGGCGCAGCATGAGAACGTGGTTTGTAAAAAGACCTTCCATATAGTGCGAAAACTCCGCCCGCACCTTGAAAAAGGAGATGTCCGAGCCGATCGCCTCGTTATACAGATCGGCCACAAGGGCGAAATCGGTCCCGTCTTCCTCGCTTATGGAATAGGGGTATTCGCCGGCGCCCGTATAGGTCCATGCGAGGCCTGCGCGGGCCAGGCGGTCCCGGAAACGGTCGGCAGGACCGCCCGCAGGGGCCGAAACGTCCGTTATGCTAAGCTCGTGGCTGTATGATAGGAGCAACATCTGTGAATGCAGGAAGCGGATGTAAGGTATTTCGATACCGGCGGCGAGCTTGCGCTCGAGGCTCCGCTTGACCCCGTAGGGAAGCCGATCCGACCAGGGGAAGCGGTCTTCGCCGTAGAAAAGGGCCTCGTTTTCATAGCGGAAAAGCAGGTTTGGGTAAAACCCGGCGTATAAATAATCCAGATCCACCACGGCGCGCCGCTGTATATTGTAGGCGTAGGCGGTAAGCGAATAAAAATGGCGATACAGCGTGTCGTTACCCGGCAGGTAAACGCCGTATAACTGGTCGTACTTGTCTTCGTACAGCTCCGAGGTCCCGAATATCGGAAGCCACAGTGGCGGAAGTACGGAGTGGAGGGGTGTATATGGCGATCCGGGCGGCGAGGCGGGCTCTTCGCTTTCGGCAGCGCCAAAGCGCCCTGAAGGAAGCGGCGTCGGCTCAGAGACGGTTTTATCCGTTCCGGATGCGGGGTAGGGCATGAGCGCAATATCGAAGCCGCGCGCGCCGTACGAGGCGAAGGCTATTGAGCTCCCGTCGGGCGAGACGTCCGGATGGAATGCCCCGCCCGTAAGGTTTGTCAGTCGCGCCAAAACGCCGTTTGCGATGTCCATCTCGTAGAGATTGTAAACTCCGGAGCGGTCGGACGAAAAGACAATGCGCCTGCCGTCGGGGTGCCATGCCGGACAGATGTCGTTGTATGGGCCGCTGCTTAGCCTGAAGAACGTGCGAAGCTCGCGATTGTAAAGGACGAGGTCAGAGCGGCCGCCCCTTTCCTTTATCGTAAAGACTATCTTTCCCGCGTCGGGGGAGAGGCGGGAGTGGGCCATCCGCGCGCCGCCCGGCGCAATTACCTCTTCCCTCGCCGCAAACGAGCCGTCGGAAATTACAAGCGAGTAACGCCCGCGATCGTGCCGGACGAACACCGAAACGCCTCCATCGGCCGAGAGATCCACCGATTCCCCCCGCAAGGCATTCGTTATTCGACGGTACTCCTTTCCATCGAAGGAGAACACTTCGTTGTAGAGCGAGAAGGAGCGGTGGTACTCGGGGTCGGAGAGGTATACTCCGCCATCGGTTACGCTGATGGAGCCTGGATCGTGGACCTCGCAGAGCTCCTCGGCCCTGCCGCCGGAGGTCGGAATGCGCATGAGGGCGGTCTTCTCGCGGGCGGTCGAGCGTACGTAATAGATGGAGCCGCCGTTCCGGGAGAATCGCGGAAGGGATGTAAGATATCCGCTTCCGGTAAGACGGAGGAAGCGCGTGGTTCCGGCCGCCTCGATCGATTCGAGCTGGCGGCGGTAGCGGGCCTCGAGATAACGCTCCCATTCCTTCCAGAGCGCGATGAAGTTTTCGCCGTACACGTCGTTCGCGTTTTTGTTCACGAGATAGGGAAGCACATTGTCGGTGTTTTCCTCCATGACCTTCGAGAAACTGAGCTTTCCGTACTTTTTTTCAAGGAAATCGACGAATAGCCCCCCGTACAGGTACGGCGTGTGCCCCATGGGCCAGGGCCGTGGAAAATGCGAGGCGGAGGAGATGGACATAAAGCGGTCTTCGGCGAACGTGGAGCGCATCACCATATCGGTATAGCTGCTGTTGTTCCTGCCCGGCGCGAACAATGAGCCGGGCGTCCGCCGGGACTCGTAATAGACCGCGTTACCCTCGATCATCCACATGGGGAGGAACATGTTCGGAAAGCACACCCTGCCCAGCGTGTATCGCGTAAGGGAGGGCAGCCCGCTTATAGCGTCCAGGTTGAGGGTGTGGGTGTATTCGTGAGTGAAGAGGAGCCGCTGCCAGTCGTCGTAATTTGAGAGCGAAGAACTCGGGTCGGGCCTGGCCATGTAGAGCTGGACGCGGTTGAAGGGATAGGGCGTGGAGAAGCCGTTCGCCTCGTCGGTGCCGTCCACCATGACAATGTCGGTGCGGAAGAAGGGGGCCCAGCGGTGCAGCGGTGAGAGCTCGCGGTGAAGCTCCTCGGCCCTTGCCGCCATGGCGGAGGCCTCGGCCTCGAGCCCCCGGTGATAGTGGATGCGGAAGTGTTCGGTCTTAATGGAGCGCCAGTCCAGGGCGGGATCGAACATCACCGC
>ERZ795044.408-NODE-408-length-39851-cov-16.750477_pt1 | contig 39851 bp, 32 predicted proteins | sample MGYA00375128_ERZ795044 | MGnify/ENA primary metagenome ERZ795044 (study PRJEB30173, sample SAMN05720213) | anaerobic digester metagenome | isolation source: active sludge of municipal wastewater-treating anaerobic digesters | place: USA | collected 2014-12-22 ...
CGCGCACGATGGGCACGGTGCCGAACGTCGGCCTGATGGCGCAGAAGGCCGAGGAATACGGCTCGCACGACAAGACCTTCGAGATCGCCGAGGACGGCGTGGCCAACATCACCGACCTCGCCACCGGCGAGGTGCTGCTGTCGCAGAACGTCGAGGCCGGCGACATCTGGCGCATGTGCCAGGTCAAGGACGCGCCGATCCGCGACTGGGTCAAGCTCGCCGTCACCCGCGCGCGCAACTCCGGCATGCCGGCGATCTTCTGGCTCGACCCCTATCGTCCGCACGAGAACGAGCTGATCAAGAAGGTCAAGACCTACCTCAAGGATCACGACACCAGCGGCCTCGACATCCAGATCATGTCGCAGGTGCGCGCGATGCGCGTGACCCTCGAGCGTGTCGCGCGCGGCCTGGACACCATCTCGGTGACCGGCAACATCCTGCGCGACTACCTCACCGACCTGTTCCCGATCATGGAGCTGGGCACCAGCGCCAAGATGCTGTCGATCGTGCCGCTGATGAACGGCGGCGGCATGTACGAGACCGGTGCCGGCGGCTCGGCGCCCAAGCACGTGCAGCAGCTCGTGCAGGAGAACCACCTGCGCTGGGATTCGCTCGGCGAGTTTCTCGCCCTGGCGGTGTCGCTGGAGGACCTCGGCATCAAGACCGGCAACGCCCGCGCCAAGCTGCTCGCCAAGACCCTGGACGAGGCCACCGGCCGCCTGCTCGACGAGAACAAGTCGCCCTCGCCCAAGACCGGCCAGCTCGACAACCGCGGCAGCCAGTACTACCTCGCCCGCTTCTGGGCCGAGCGCCTCGCCGGACAGGCGGAAGACGCCGAGCTGGCGGGCAAGTTCGCCCCGCTCGCCAAGGCCTTGGCCGAGAACGAGCAGAAGATCGTCGCCGAGCTCGCCGAGGTGCAGGGCAAGGCGGTGGACATCGGCGGCTACTACAAGGCCGACGCCGAGAAGTGCAAGGCGGTGATGCGTCCGAGCGCCACGCTCAACGCCATCCTGAAGGGCGCGCGCGCCGCCTGAGGCGGTTGATGTGCCGCCGGCCAGCGCCCGGCGGCCGGCGAACCCGAAAAGGGGCAGATCGACGAATGCGTCGACCTGCCCCTTTTTCGCGTCCCCACGCAAGGCAAGGGTATGCACGATCGCCGCCGGGTGCCTAACATGACAGCCTCGCCTTACGAGGACAGGCCGATGGCCGATTTCCGCAAGCTCCGCGTGATGATCTCCAGCCGCTGCGCGTCCACAGTGCGCCGTGGGGATTCACGGGTTTCGATGACCGTCGTCCGCACGCGGCTGAAGCGCGAACTCGAAGCGGAAAGCCTCTGCGGCGAGCGGCTTTTCGAGGTGTGGATCTCCGACAATGCGCCGGATCAATCGCAGGGCGATCTGGAGACCGCGTGGGAGAAATCGCTCGAGGAGGTGCGCAAGGCCGACATTGTCCTGGTGCTTTACACCGGTGAGGCGGGCTGGGCGCCCGCTCGCGGCCTCGGCGTGTGCCATGCGGAGTTTCAGCAGGCTTGGAACGATGGGCCGGCGCGGCTCAAGGTGGTGCGCATCGGCGACGTGGGCACGGCGCCCAAGGACGCCGCCGAGTTGAAGCGCGATCAGGCCTTCCAGGCCTATTTCGACGACCTCAATCCCACCTCGCCGGCCGCTTCCGACGTCGACGCCATCGTCGCACGCAGCCGCGAGGCCTTGCGCGAGGCGGTGGCCGGGCTGGTCAAGCTGGGTGGACGCGAGGCACGCAAGGGGCGTTTCGCCTACGGTGCCCCGCTCGACTGGAGCCGGCTCGATTTCGGCCACCGCAAGAAGGCGATGGAAGACGCGCTCGGTGGGGGGCTCGCCGAGTTCGGCGCGGTCGAATCCAGCGGGGGCTGGTTGTGGCCTCTGGGCGAAACCTCGCTGCTCACCATCTGTCATGGTCTGCCAGGGGGCTTCGGCGTGGCGGCCGCCCGGGAAATGGTGGGCCAGCCCTTTCTCCACGACCATCTGTTCCTCGCCAGGGCACTCGGCGAACGGGAAGCACCGGCCGGTCCGCTGCATCTGGTCGCCTGCCTGAAAGGCATTACCGAGAGCCAGGCGATGCGCCAGCTGGGCTTCCCGGATGCGACCATCGTCGCGGCACCCTTCGGTGTCTATGTGTCCGACCCAGTGCAGAAGATCCAGATGATCTTCCTCGCCAACTGCCGCGATCTGACCACGACCCGCAATGCCCTCTGTCGCCTGGCCGAGTGGCTGAACGCCACCGGCGAGGCGGCGAACCTGGCGCGCCGTGCGCTTGGTCGGCGCAGGGTCGTGCAGGCCATCCTCGATGTGCAGGGCGACTGAGATCGCCCGAACGATAGGAAAGCATGATGTCGTCCGCGCTTGCCGGCCTGTATGAACGCAGCGGTCGCAGCCCGCCGGCCGCGCTGGCGGACTGGGAGGGCCGCGTCGATGGCTGGTGCGATGCCTATCTCCGGGTCTTCCCCGATGCCGAGCTGTCGGAGATCAACCTCGATCTCGCCGTGTTCCAGTTCGATCATGTGAGCGAACGGGTCACGCTCGCCTATGCGCTGTCGGTCGAGCCGCTCATGCGTCGCGACAGCGGGCGCATGCGCGGCTTTCCCGACGTCAATGCCTCGGTGCGCCGCGTCCTCGGGGATCGAGCCTTCGTCGCGGACAAGGGGCATTTCCTCGGTCACGCCAGCGGAGGCATCCTGGACATCAACCTGTTCCCGCAGCGGCGCGAGCTGAACCGCGGCTGGTCCGAGGAAGGCAAGCGCTTCCGCAGCATGGAGCGGTACGTCGCCGAGCACCCCGGGACCTTCTTTTACCATCGCCCTTCGTATCGCGATCAGACCTGGATACCCGCCACGCTGGAATACGGCGTCCTGGTCGATGGGGAGCGTTGGTGGGTGGATCGGTTCAGGAACGTCTGAGCGCTGCGCCCGGCATGCAGGCTCCGCGCTAGCGTGCCGACAGCACGATCGCCCCGGGGGCGAACCAGAGCTCGTAATGGCGTGCGCGGATCGAACCGCTGCTGCCGTAGAGCGCGCTGAAATCCTCCAGGCTCGGCGTGGGCGACTGCAGCAGCGCGGCGAGCGCACGCGCGAGGGCCTCGCCGTCCTGGCGGCATTCCTCGGTACGGAAGCAGCGCAGCATGCTGCGCGCGGGGGCGGCCTTGACCAGCACGATGCCGGGGAGCTCGAGCGCGGCGTCGCCGATGCGCACACTGCGCAGGCGCGCCTCCAGCGCCTCGGCGGTCGGGCGCTGGCCCTCCTCGGCGATGTAGATCCACAGCCGCGGTGCCACGCCGCCGGACGCCGGAGCGGGCGCCGCGGAGACCGGCGGCGCGGCCTGCTGCGCCGAGAGATTGGAGAGATTGCTCACCTGGGCGCGCAGCTCCGACTTGGCCTCGGTGAGGCTGCGCTGCACCGCCTGTCCGTCGCCGCTCGCAGGGGCGTTCGCGGCGGTGGTGGCGCGTTCGAGTTCGTCGACCACGCTGGCGAGCGCGGTGGCGGATTGCCGCGCCTCCTGCGCCACCGCCTCGGCCGCAGCGCGTGCGGCGGCCTCGGCCTCGCGCGCCTCGACCAGGGCCTCGAGCTGGCGCACCACCTCGTCGCGTGCGGTGAGGGCGAGCTCGCGCTCGCCTTCGGCGAACCGGCGCGCCGCCTCGGCGATCCGCGACTGCTGCCAGGCGAGCCCGCCGAGCGCGCTGGTGAAGGCGAGCACGCTGAGGCCCACGGCGAGCGCGCGGCTGCGCCGGCGCAGGCGGCGTGCCTCCTGGCGCTGCTTTTCGGCGACCTCGCGCTCGGCCGCGCGCAGGGCGCGCGCCTCGACGCTGGCGGCGAGCAGGCGCTGCACGCGCTCCCAGCCGCCACCGTAGCGTTCCGCCCAGGCGGCGTTGCGCCGGCGCAGCCAGCGTTCGCGCTCGTCGGTGGTGGTGGCGCCGAGCACGTTGCCCGGGTCGCGCTCGAAGCTGTCGGCCTGCACCAGCAGCGCGCGCCACACCAGGCCGTTGCGGAACTCGCGCGCCAGCCAGCCCTCGCGCGGCTCGGCGATGCGCCGCCAGCAGCGGATCAGGGCCTCATGGCTGATGTCGATGAGCTCGTCGGCGGGGAGCGCCTCGTGCCCGTAGGGCTCGAGGAAGGACACGCCGTCGGCACGGAAAGTGTCCACCACGCAGCGCAGTACGGACTCCTCGGCGCCGGTCACCGCCACCAGGCGTGCGAGCGGGCAGGGCCGGCGGATGGCCTGGCCCTCGGCGTTGATGTCGGTGAGCGCGCGGAAGAGGTCTTCCACCACCCGCGTCGCCTCGCCGCCGAGGCATTGCTGCTCGGCGCGCGCCTGCACGGCGTCGGCGTGTGCCGAGAGCAGGCCGGCGAGGCCGTGCTCGGCGTGGTAATGCTCCACCCCGAGCCGCCACGCCGGCGCGCCCGGGGTCGGTCCGGCAAGGGCCAGGCCCGCGGCACGCGCACGCTCGTCGTGGAGCAGCATCAGCCCGTGCTGGATCAGCGGCAGCTGGTCCTGTCCGCCGCCGCCGTCCACGATCAGGCGCTCGGCGAGCTCGCGCGTCACCTCGCCGTCGTAGAGCACCGCCGGCTCGCGGATCGCCCGCATGAGGTCGTCGTGCTCCATGCGCGGCAGCAGGTATTGCGTGCGATTGACCGCCTCGGCGAAGCCCTCGTAGCGCGAGCATGCGCCGAGAAACTCCGAGCGCATGGTCAGCACCGCGTACAGCCCGGCCGGCGGCGCATCGAGCAGGCCGACCAGGCAGGCGGCCAGCAGGGTCGCTTCTTCCGCACCATGGCGGCGGGCGTGCTCGAAGAGCTCCTCGAACTGGTCGATGAGGATGCAGACCTGGCTGCGCGGGCCGCAGCCGAGCAGCTCGGCGAGCGCCGCCGGGGCTTCGCGGCCGAAGTTGAGCGCGCGGCGGAAGGCGATCGTGCGCAGCTCCAGCCCGTGCCCGTCGCCGCCGGGCGTGTCGAGCGCGGCGAGCGCACGCGCGAGGTTCCACAGCGGCGCAGCGCGCGGCAGTGTGGTGCAGGTACGCCAGCGCACGCCGCCGCGCGCGCTCTCCTGCTCCAGCCGCGGCAGCACGCCGGCGCGCACCAGCGAGCTCTTGCCGCAGCCCGAGTCGCCATGGACCACGAGCAGGCGATGGCCGAGCAGGCGGTCGACGATCTCGTCGGTCATGCGCTCGCGGCCGAAGAAGATCGGCCACTCATGTTGCTCGAAGGGGCGCAGGCCGGGATAGGGGCGGGGCGGCAGGCGGATCGCGAAGACCGCGTCGAAGGCGTCGTCGGCGGGGGCAGGCGCGCCGGGGTTCATGGTGCGCCCCCGGCCTGCAAGCCCTTGCCGCCCAGCCAGTCGCGCACCGCGACCGGCCAGCCTGCGTCGGTGCCGTCGATCCAGTCCGCCTGCACGATGCGCGCGGTGGCGCGGCGCACGTTGGTGGCGATGGTGGCGCCGGCGGTGTCGAGCAGGCCGCAGGGCAGCAGTCGGTGAGAGCGTGCGCGCGCCGACTGGCGATCGTGCTTGCCCACCACCACGAGGTCGGCATCGAGGGCGCGCCCGTCCTCGGTGCCGAGCAGCAGCAGGGCGTCGCAGCCGCTCAGGGTCTCCACCCTGCGCTCGCGCACGGCCTGCAGGCGCAGCGGATCGCTGTCGACGCGGTCGGGCTCGCCCGGCACCACCGCGAAGCCCTTGTCGACCAGCTTGAGCGCCGCCTCTTCCCAAGCCGCGGCGTGGTCGCTGCGGCCGTGCAGGTAGAGCAGCTGGCCGCCGTCGCGGACCAGGCGCTCGGCCTCCTCGCGCTGGCGGCGCAGCTCCTCGGTGCGCGCGCGCATCGCCTCGAGCTTGGGGTAGAGCCGGCCGACCATGTCGAGCAGGGCCTTGCGGAACTCGCTGCCGAAGGCGCCCGGCAGGTCGGTCCAGCCGAGCGGGCGCGGCGGCACGCCGTCGGCCGGGTAGAAGGCGAAGCCGACCAGCGGCTCGCCGCGCGCATCGCACAACGCCGCCGGCCACGGTGTGTCGGTGGGCCAGATGCGCACCACCGCGATACGCTCCTCGTGCGGCAGGCCGAGCGCGGCCTGGCGCTGCAACCACCAGTCGCGCTCGTCGGCGCACCACTTCGACGCGAGGTAGTCGGGCGACATCAGCACCACCAGCAGCGCCGCGCCGGCGATCTGCTCCTGCAGCTGGGCGGTGAGCGGTGCCATCGGGTCGAGGCTCTGCGCCGGGCGGTGGTCCTGGTCGCGGAACACGCTCAGGCTGGTGCGGAAGCGGCGGTCGGCACGCAGCTCGCGCTCGAGCTCGTGCGCGAACGCGGCCGACCACGGCGCGAGGCAGGCGCCGCCGCTACCGTCGTCGCCGTGGCTGTAGCTCACGAAGAGGTCGTGGCGGAAGGGCTCTCCGACATAGGACATGGGGACTCCCTCGCGCGGGCCCGTGCATCGCCGCAGCCCGTCCCGCGTGGGTGGGCCGCCGGGCGGCGGCCCCTGCTTTCCTTATAGTCCACGCGCCGGGGCTGGGCCACACGGGCTGCGCCCGCGCCACCGCGGCGCTCAGTCGTGGCGACCCGAGGCCAGCCGCTCGATCATCGCGCGCACGCTGCGGATCTGGATGCCGTCGCGGGTGGCGTAGTGCGCGTCGGTGTAGCCCCACCAGTCCCAGCAACCGTTGGGGTTCTTCCACGGGATCGACACCGCCTGCGGGAACAGCACCACCAGGCGGTTGGTGTCGGCCCAGCGGTCGTAGCCGGTGTTGCGCACGAAGGTGGTGCCGTTGTACAGCCCGCCATCGGGCGGCCGCCGCAAGGGCAGGAAGCTCTGCCCCTGCTTGCAGCCGTGGAACACCACGTGCAGCCGGCAGCGCTCGCCCGCCGCGCAGGCGGGCGGGATGTAGACCCAGCCGGTCTTGTCCAGGCCGGTGCCCCACAGATGGCTGAAGAAGCCGGTCGCGGGGATGTAGGCGCGCTGGTCGAACTCGACGAAGCGGCCCGCCGGCGTGGGCGTGGTGCGCGGCGGGGTGACGTCGGGGCCGTAGATCCACTCGAGGATCGCGTGCGCGGCCTCGAAGCCGCAGCTGCCGATGTAGGGCTCGTCGGTCGTGCCGCAGGCGCCGCCGTAGGCGGTGGTGGGCATGGTGTGGCCGGCGGCGTCGAGCGTCACCGGCTTGAGTGCGGCCGCGGGCAGGCCGAAGGCGTCGTAGTAGCCGTGCAGCTGGCGGGTGATCGCGGCCGGCACCAGGGCATCCTTCCCGCCCACCACGGTCACCACGCGCTGGCGGGCGATCTGCGCCGGGTCGTCGATGCGGCCCTCGGCCCGGAAGGCGCGCGTGGCCGCGACCAGCTCGGGCACCGCCGTGCTGGCCTCGCCGACCTTGCACGACAGCGTCGGCGCGCCGGTGCAGGAGCATTCGGTCGTGGCCTTGAGCACGCTGTCCTGCGCACAGTAGTAGGGCCCGCCGGCGACCACCCCCGCGCCGCGGACGATCCCGGAGTGGGCGACCTGCATCTGCACCGACATGAAGCCGCCCGAAGAGATGCCCGACACCGAGGTGTCCTCGATGGCGATGTTGAGCGCCGGCAGCGCTCCGGGGGGCGCGGCGAGGGCGATGGCGGCGACGGCGGCCGCGGCGAGGCTGGCCGCGGCGCGGAGGAGGGAGGAAAGAGGGTGCAGGCGCTTGCTCATGACGGACCTCCGGCAGGCGGCGTGGGGGTGGATTCGTGTCCAGCATAGTCGAGCGCGGCGCATCCGCGGGAGCTGCGCGACGGCTATGCGATAATCCGCGGTCTTCCCGCTTGTCCCGCCATGTCCGTTTCCCTGCCCTTCGCCCCGCACGCCCTTCCGTCCTCACGGCTCGCCCCCATCGGCGCCGCTCCCGCCCGTCGAGGCGGGGCGTGACGCCGCCGCATCCCGCGCCATCCCGCCCGGGCACGCTCGCGGTTTGGTGGGCGGCGATCAGGCCGCGCACGCTGGGCATGGCGCTCGCCCCGGTCATGCTCGGTACCGCGCTCGCCGTCGCCGACGGCGCCGAGCTGGCGTGGGCGGTGCTGTTCGCCACCGTGTCCTGCGCGCTGCTGATCCAGATCGGCACCAACCTCTACAACGACGCGATCGACTTCGAGCGCGGCACCGATCGCCCCGAGCGCCTCGGGCCGCTGCGGGTCACCCTCGCCGGCTGGGCGAGCGCCGCCGAGGTCAAGCGCGGCGCCCTGCTCTGCCTGCTGCTCGCGCTCCTGCTCGGCGCCTGGCTCTGTGTCGTCGGCGGCGCCCTGATCCTCGCGATCGGGCTGGCCTCGCTGATCGCCGGCTGGGCCTATTCCGGCGGGCCACGGCCGATCTCGCACTCGCCGCTCGGCGAGCTCTTCGTGCTGCTCTTCTTCGGCGTGTTCGCGGTGCTCGGCAGCCACTGGCTGCAGTCGCGCGCGCTCGGCCACCTCGACCTGCTCGCCGGGCTGGCGGTGGGTGCGCCCGCCGCCGCGGTGCTGCTGGTCAACAACTATCGCGACCTCGCCGGCGACCTGCGCGCCGGGCGTCGCACCCTCGCCGCGCTGCTCGGCGCGGAGGGCGCGCGCCGCGCCTTCGCGCTGCTGGTGCTGCTGCCCATCCCGACGCTGATCCTGATCGCCGCGAGCGGCGCGCCGGGCGCGATCCTCGGCCTCGTCGGCGCGCCCGCGCTGGCGCCGCTGGTGTGGCGCTTCGGTCGTGCCGAGGGCGGGCCGGCGCTCAACGCCCTGCTGGTCGACACCGCGCGTGCCGGTACGCGCACCGGCTTGCTCGCCGCGGCCGGCATCGTCTTCGTCTCCAGCCTGTAGATCGCACCGATGAGCATCGACGTCCTGCTCCCCGCCGCCCTCGCCTTCATCATGTTCTCGGTCGGGCTGGCGCTGCAGGGGGCGGATTTCCACCGCGTGTTCGCACGCCCGCGCGCGCTGCTGATCGGCCTCCTCGGCCAGCTCGTGCTGGTGCCGCTGGCCGCGCTCGCGGTGGTGCTGGCCTTCGACCTGCCGGTGCTCCTCGGCATGGGCCTGATGGTGCTGGCGGCCTGCCCGGGCGGGGCGAGCTCGGGCTTCCTGACCCACCTCGCGCGCGCCAACGCGGCGCTGTCCTTGAGCCTTACCGTGATCAGCAGCCTGGCCGCGCTGCTGACCTTCCCGCTGCTGGTCAAGGCGGTGCTCGCCGCATTCGGCGAGGGCGTCTTCGGTGCGGACGGCAGCGTGCTGGCCGAGCTGCCGGTCGGCCGCCTGATCGGCAGCGTGCTGGTGGTGACGACAGTGCCGATCGTCGCCGGGATGCTGCTGCGGCGCCGGGCGCCCGCGCTCACGGCGCGCGCCGAGCCGCTCGTCGCCCGCGTCGCCACGCTGTTCTTCGCCGCCATCGTGGTCGCCACCTTCGTGTCGCATCGGCACACCATCCTCGCCAACCTGCTGTCGGTGGGACCGGCGACCCTGGTGCTCAACTTCGTCGTCATGGGCCTGGGCTACGGCCTGGTGATGCTGGCGGGCGCCGAGCGTCGGGACGCGGTCGCGGTGGCGATGGAGTGCGGGCTGCAGAACGCGGGGCTGGCGATCTTCGTCGCCATCGTGCTGCTGCGTCAGCCCGAGCTCGCCGTCGGCGCGGTGGTGTATGCGCTGACGATGAACTTCGGCGCGCTCGGCCTGGTGTTCGTGGCGCGCCGGCGCGAGGGCGCGCTCGCGCACGACGCCAAACGAGTCCTGCGGCTGCCCCCGGGGCCTCCGACGGGCTCTCGCGCCACGCCGCCGCGGCGTTGAACACCCACGTTCCGCGCCGGCGCCGGCTCTGCGGCGTGCGATACGGCCTCGATCGGGGCGCGTGCATCTGCACGCCGTATTCCGCTAACATCGGGCAGTTGATGACCGGCGGCTGAGATCCGCCGCCCCGACCGGCCCTCGATGTCGACGAGCGATCTGCCCCGCAAGCCGACCGGCGTGCTTGCCGCAACCCTGTTGATCCTGTTCGGCCTGGCGCTTTTTGTCGCGCTGGCCTGGTCCAGCCACGCCAGCCTGCGCGAACTCGAAGCGGTCACCGATGCGCGCTCGCGCTCGCGCAACGGGCTGCTGCTGGCCGCCGAGGCGATGTCGGCGCTGAAGGACGTCGAGACCGGGCAGCGTGGCTACGTACTGACCGGCGACGAGCACTACCTCGGTCCCTTCGAGACCGGCACGCGCAGCCTGGACGAGACCTTCGAGGCGCTGCGCCGGACGCTCGACGACCTGCCGCAGGCCCGCCTCGAGACCCTGTGGACCCTCGTCGAGCATCGCGTCGCGCTCGCCGAACGCAACATCGCCGACCGCCGCGCCTACGCGGAAGAAAATTCGCCGTGGAAGCAGCGCCTCGACGAGGGCCGCGACACCATGGATCGCATCCGCGCGCGCTTTGCCGGCATCGAGGCCATGCTGCGCGCCGAGATCGAGGCGCGCGATCGCAGCTTGTCGGCACTGCGGGCGCACGCGCTGCTTCTCAACGTGCTGCTGCCGGCAATCGGTGGCGCGCTGATTCTCGCCGCGTGGGGGCTGCTGCAGCGCGAGCGGCGCCGGCGCGTCGATGCGGAGGCGGCGCTGCTCGCCGCGAACGCCCGCCTGGAGGACACGGTCGCGCAGCGCACCGTCGAGTTGCAGAGGGCGCTCGGCGAGATCGAGGCGTTCGCGCACGGCCTCGACCGCAGCATCGAGGACGAGCGCAGGCGGCTCGCGCGCGAGGTGCATGACCAGCTCGGGCAGCTGCTTACCGCGCTCAAGATGATGGTGCACCGCGCCCTCCAGGGCGCGCCCGGACGGGAGCAGGACTGGCCGCAGATCGAGGCCGTGCTCGGCGAGGGCATCGCCACCGTGCGGCGGATCTCGGCGGCGCTGCGCCCGCCGCTGCTCGACGACCTTGGCCTGGAGGCGGCGCTCGGCCTCGCCGGCCGCCAGTTCGCCGAGCGCACCGGCCTGGCCTGCGAGGTCGCGCTCGTCGATGCCGGGCAGCTGAGCGCCGACCAGGCCAATCAGCTCTACCGCATCGCACAGGAGGCGCTCACCAACGTCGCCCGCCACGCGCAGGCCCGTCGGGTGCGGGTCGAGGGCGTGGCGGTCGACGGCGAGTATCGCCTGGCGGTCGAGGACGACGGCGTCGGCATGGCGCCGCAGGCGCGCTCCTCGCTCGGGCTGCTGAGCATGCGCGAGCGCGCGGCGCTCGCCGGCGGCGAGCTGCACGTCGGCTCCGGCGCCGGGGGCGGGGTGAGGATCGAGGCGAGGGTGCCGCTGATCGCGACCGGGGGGGAAGGAGGATGAAGCTGCTGATCGTCGACGATCATCCGGTGATGCGCTTCGGCGTGCGCCAGCTCGTGACCCAACGCTGGCCCGACGCCGTGATCGGCGAGGCCTCCTGCCTGGCGCAGGCGCTCGAACAGGTGCGGGCGGCGGAATGGGAGCTCGCCGTGCTCGACCTGTCGATGCCCGACACCAGCGGGCTGGAGGGGCTCGTGCGGCTGCACCGTGCCGCACCGCTCACCCGGCTGCTGGTGCTGAGCATGCACGACGAGGCGGCTTATGCGGCGCGTGCGCTGCAGCTCGGTGCCGCCGGCTACCTGACCAAGGAGCACGCGACCACCGAGCTGGTCGCCGCGATCGAGCGCGTGCGCGGCGGCCAGCGCTACATCAGCTCCGACCTCGCCGCCCGCCTCGCCGATCTGCTCTCGGGCGAGGCGCCGGCGCGTGCGCCGCACGAAACGCTGTCGGCGCAGGAATACCGCGTGCTGCTGCTGATCGCCGCCGGGCACGGCGCGAGCGAGATCGCCGAGATCATGCATCTGTCGGTGAAGACGGTGGGCACCTACCGCAGCCGCATCATCGACAAGACCGGACTCGCCAATACGGCGGAGATGGCGCGCTACTGTTCCGAGCACGGGCTGGTGGATCGGGGGGGCTGAGGGCGCGCGGGGGGAGGTTTTTCGGGCGAGGTGTCGCGAGCGAACCGGCGGTGGGGCGGGACTTGCGGTCGCCGCCTGCACTCGCGGCCCGTCGCTTTCGCGCCGGGCTGCCCTCGGCGGAGCACGTCGCGGGGGCGGCGACGCAAACTCGTCGCTGCGCTCCTCGGACATGCGTCGCCTTGTTTCCCCCGCGACGCCCTCCGCCTCGGCGCTCCTGAAGTTGGCGACCGCAAGTCCCGCCCCGCCGCCTGCAGCGTGCAGGCTGCGGTGTCGTCGGGTGAGGCTGCAGTGCCCCGCTGCCGATGTTGTAGGTGTTCGCCCTACAGCATGATCGGCGGGCCGCCGACCCCTGCATCGGCGAGGCGCCGCTGGGGGCGAGCGGCGCGGACGCGGAACATGGATGACGTCCGATCCCTCCGTGGAACCGCCATCATGCGCATCGTCATCGTCGAAGATTCCCCGCTCCTGCGGGACAACCTGATCCGCCTCTTTGCCGACCATCCCGAGCTGAGCGTGCTCGGCAGCGCGGCCGGCGAGGACGCGGCCGTCGCGCTGATCGCGGCGCAGCGCCCCGACACCGTGCTGCTCGACCTCTCGCTCTCCCAGGGCAGCGGCCTTGGCGTGCTGCGCCGGCTGCGCGCCACCCCGGGCCTGGCGCCGCGTGTGCTGGTGCTGAGCAGCCGGCCTGCCGACCCCTGGGAGGCGCTGTGTCTCGACGCCGGCGCGGATGCCTTCCTGGACAAGGCCGGCGACCCCAGCGTGCTGCTCGCCCAGCTCGCGAGCTGGATGCCGCCGCTGCCGCTCGACGAGCTGCGCCGCCGTCGCCGGCTGCAGCAGCTGCAGGTGCTCGATACCCGGGCCGAGCCCGCGCTGGACGCGATCGCCCGCCTCGCCGCACGCATCGCGGAGGCGCCGGTCGGGGTGATCAGCCTGGTGGACACCCACCGCCAGTGGTTCAAGGCGCGCGTGGGCGTCGAAGTGCAGACGACCTCGCGTTCGGTGAGTTTCTGCGCCCATGCGCTGCTGGGTGACGGCCTCTTCGAGGTCGAGGACGCCACCCTGGACCCGCGCTTCGCCGACAACCCGCTGGTGCGCGGCGACCCGGGGATCCGCTTTTATGCCGGCATGCCGCTGGTGATGCCGGGCGGCGAGGTGGTGGGGACGCTGTGCGTGATCGACTCCCGGCCGCGCCGCCTGGGTGCGACGGCGCGCGAGGCGCTGGCGGTGCTGGCGCGCAGCGTCACCGACGAGCTCGAGCTGCGCCAGCGTGTGGGCGAGCTCGAGGAGGAGGTCGCCCGCCGCCACGAGGCCGAGGCGCGCATCATGCAACTCGCCACCCGCGATGCGCTTACCGGGCTGCCCAACCGCGCCGCGTTGATGGACCGGCTGCACCAGGGGGTACGGGCCGCGCAGCGCAGCGGTAACCTGCTCGCTGTGCTCTTCCTCGATCTCGATCGCTTCAAGTGGATCAACGACACGCTCGGCCACGACCTCGGCGACGCCCTGTTGCAGGAGATGGCGCTGCGCCTGAGCCGGGCGGTGCGCGAGTGCGACACCGTCGCCCGCCTCGGCGGCGACGAGTTCGCGATCGTGCTCGGCGATCTCTGGCAGGTCGCGGATGCGGAGGCGGTGGCGGCCAAGATCGTGGACGTCATCACCCGGCCGCTGGAGGTGCGCGGGCATGCCCTGCGCGTGGGCGGCAGCGTGGGCGTGGCGGTGTACCCGTTCCAGGCCCACGACGAGGAGTCGCTGCTGCGCCACGCCGACCTGGCGATGTACCACGCCAAGGAGTCGGGCGGGAACCGCCACCAGCTCTTCTCCGAGCAGATGAACGCGCGCGCGGTCGAGCGCATGACCGTCGAGTCGGAGCTGCGCGCCGCCATCGCCGCCGGCCAGCTCGAGCTGCACTACCAGCCGCAGCTGTGCCTCGAAGACGGCCGGCTTGCCGGCATGGAGGCGCTGGTGCGCTGGCGCCATCCGCGCCTCGGCCTGCTCGCACCCGGCCGCTTCGTGCCGCTCGCCGAGGACTGCGGGCTGATCTGGGAGCTCGGTCTCGCGGTCCTGGAACTCGCGCTGGCGCAACTCGCGGCCTGGGACCGGGCCGGGCTGGAGGTGCCGCGCATCGCGGTGAATGTGTCCCCGGCGCAGCTGCGTCCGGAGCTGGTCGAGCGCATCGTGGAGATCCTCGACCGACACGGCGTCGCCGCGCGCCGGCTGGAGATCGAGCTCACCGAGAGCGCGCTCACCGCCGACGGACCGGCCGCCAACGGCCTGTTGCAGGCGCTGCGCCGCATGGGCGCCTCGATCGCGATCGACGATTTCGGCGTGGGCTACTCCTCGCTGACCCTGCTGCGCCGGCTGCCGATCTCGGCGCTCAAGATCGACCGCAGCTTCGTCGCCGAGCTCGCCACCAACCGCCAGGACGCGGCCATCGTCGAGGCGATCCTGCGCATGGCGCACAGCGTGGGCCTGCGCACCGTGGCCGAGGGCGTGGAGCATGCCGAACAGCAGGCGGCGCTCGGGGAGCTCGGCTGCCAGGAGGTCCAGGGCTATCTGTGCGCGCGCCCGCTCGAGGCGAAGGCGGCAAGCGCCTGGCTCGCCGGGCAGCATGCGGGCGGGTTGGTGCCGAGCGCCGCGGCGGCGTGAGGGGGCGCCGGCTTGCGTCGGAACGCGGCTGCGGCCGCCGGTTCAGTGCGCTGCAGGCAGGCTGCGGGGGGCGACGACGACCGGGGTGGGCGCCGCGTGCGTGCGGTGCGGCGTACCGTGGAGCAGGGCGGCCTGTTCGGCGAGGGTGAAGTTGCCGTACTGCGAGTCGTGGGTGATCTCGTCGCCGATCCAGTGCGGCAGGCAGAGCGGGGTTTCCTCGTGCGGCAGTTCGACCTCGGCGACCACGAGGCCGGCGTGATGGCCCTGGAAGACATCGACCTCGAACACGTGGTGGGCGTGGTCGACCAGGTAGCGGGTCTTGCGCACCACCCGCCCGGCGCAGTGCCGCACGATCATCTGGTGGGCGTCGTCCACCGGGATCGGGTACTCGAATTCGTCGCGGCTGAAGCCCTGCTTGGGCGACTTCAGCGTCAGGAAGGCGCGCTCGCCGCGGATGCGGACTCGCGTCGACATGGAGCCGACCTCCTTGGCGAGGTAGCCCTGGATGATGGGCTCGCCTCTGCGTCCGTCGAGGATCCGGACGTCGCGGACGAGGAACCTGCGCTCGATCTCTTGCGCCATGGCTGGAAACCCTGTTGCAGAAGGTTCGAATTGTAGCAAAGGATTGCGGCGTGATTGTTGCGGTGCAATATTTCTCGGGGCCTCGATTGCGGACCTTCCCGTGCAGGACGTTGTTGCGGCCCAGGGCGGTCGCATGACCGGACGCCGGCTCCCACCACGCGTTCACGGGACGCCTCTGGCGGGCCACGGCGGGCGGCCGATTGGCTAGACTGTCGGCCATCACCTCCACGGGATGGACCATGAGCGCACCCACCCTGATCGCATTGATTTCCCAGAAGGGCGGCTCGGGCAAGACCACGGTCGCCATGCAGCTCGCCGCCGGCCTCGCCCTCGAGGGCTACCGCGTCGCGCTGGCCGACCTCGATCCGCAGGAGAGCGCCTCGCGCTGGGCCGAGTCCGCGCCCGCCGATGCACCCTTCCCCGCCCGCGTGGTGCGCCTGTCCGGCAGTGCCGACGAGATGGGCAAGACCTTGAGACCGGTTGCCAACAAGGTCGATGTGGTGGTCATGGACTGCCCGCCGTCGATCGAGCATGCGCACACGATGAGCGCGCTCGCGCTGTGCGACATCGCCCTGGTGCCGGTGGTGCCGGGCCCGACCGACCTGTGGGCGACGCGCGGCATCGAGCGCCTGATCCTCGAGCGCAAGCGCAGCCGCCCCGGCCTGCGCGGCGCGCTGCTGCCCAACCGCGTGACGCGTACCGCGCTGTCGGCGGACGTGCTCGAGGTGCTGCGCGACTTCACCCTGCCGGTGCTCGACGCCGCGCTGTCGCAGCGCAGCGCCTATGCGCTGGGCGCGGTGCGCGGGACCTCGGTGTTCGGCCTGGGGCGGTCCGCCGCGCCCGCGCAGGAAGAGGTGGCGCGCCTGGTCGCGGCGGTCGTCAAGTTGATCGAGGAGCGAGGATGAGCGCCACCAGCAGCGGACTGAAGTCGAAGCTGCGCGAGACCCTGAAGCAGGAGGACGCCGCGCTCGCCGAGCGCAGCCGGGCGGTCGCGAAGCCGGCTGCGGCGCAGCCTCGTGTGGGCAAGCCGGACGCCGCGGAGCCTGCCGCCACCGCGACGCCGACGACCGCCGCGCAGGCGCTGCAGCCGACGGTGGGTGGATCCGCTGCGGCGGAGAAGCGTGCCACGGCAACGCTGCTCGAGCTTGCCGCGCCCGCCGCGGCCGGGCGCCGCGACAAGGGCGAGAAGGTCGAGCGCGATTCGTTCTCGATGCCGGCGCGCGAGCACAAGCGCATCAAGGCGTTGCGCGAGGCGCTCGGCGAGCACGGTGTGCTCGTGAGCAAGTCCGCGCTGCTGCGCGCCGGCCTCGCGCTGCTGGCCGAGCGCGACACCGGCGAGATCGCCCGCCTGGTCGCGGCCCTGCCCAAGGTGGCGAAGGGCAAGCGCAAGAGGCGCTGACGCGGGAACCGCGATGGTGCCCAGGGAGCAGCGCCGCAAGGCGCGAACCGGGCTCCCGGGAGACTTCGGGCCTGGGCTCGGGCGGGAGCGCGGCGGTCGCAGCGCAGCGGATTTGCGCACACGCCTGCGCAAGCGCGGTATCGCGACTCGCGTCGCTCCTACAGGCCCTGCGGAAGCCGCGTCGGTTTTCCGTCGGCGCGACGCGCGTCGCGATTTTCGGCGCCTGCGAATCCGAGCAGCCGCAACCAGTAGCGCAGTCCGGCCGGCCAGGTGTCCGCGGCCGCGCGCAGCAGGTCGGCGGTCGACACGTGGGTGGAGAAGGCGCGCGAGTCGGGCTCGGCGAGCAGGCGTGCCGGCCACTCGGCGGCGAAGCGCTGCAGGCCGAGGCCGAGCAGCGGCAGGTCGGTGTCGTGACCGGCGCCGAGGTCGCCGAGCACGCCGGCGAGCGACAGCCAGCTCTTGCGGAACACCGCGAGTTGCTCGCCGAAGCCGCCCGCGCCCTGCAGCGCCAGCGCATCGAGCAGCCCGACCAGCCAGTCGAAGCCGAGCGGCCGGCCGCTGCGCACCAGGGTATCGAGCGCGTGCTCGACGGTGGCGCCGATCGGGGCGGCGCGGGTGTCGCGCAGGCCCAGCCCGGCGAGGCCGGCCATGATGCGTGATGCGTCGAGTGCGAGAGCGGCGAGAGCGACTTCCACCAGGGCCTCGCGCTCGGCCTTGCTCAGGCGCGCGGTGAGGCTCCAGTCGAGCACCGCCACGCGGCCGTCGGGGGCGAGCAGCAGGTTGCCGCCGTGCAGGTCGCCATGGAAGGGCGCGTCCTCGCCGCACGACCAGAAGGGGCGGGCGAGCAGGCCGCCGACGAGGGCGCGGCCGAGGCGGCGGGATTCGTGCGCGGACAGCGCGGCGTCGGCGAGCTTGGGGCCGTCGATGCGCTCCATCGCGGTCAGCGCGGGCGTGCACCAGGGCAGCAGCGCCGGCACGAAGACGTCGGTGTCGGCGGCGAGCAGCGCCGAGGCGGCGCGCAGGTTGGCCTGCTCGCGGTCGAGACGGATCTCCTGCACGAGCAGGCGGCTGGCGGCGGCGAGGTGGCTGCGGTAGTCGATGGCGGGCAGGCCGAACTCCGCCCCCCGGCGTTCGAGGAAGTCGCCGAGCGCGGGCAGGATGGCGAGCTCCTCGGCCAGCCGTTCGCCGATGCCGGGCTTGAGCGCCTTGAACACGCCCTCATGGCTGCGCCCGTCCTGCCGCCACGAGAAGGGCAGCACCACGGCCACGCTGCCTTCGGCGAGCGCGCGGTCGGCGAGGTGGAGGCCGTGGCCAGCGCCGAGCTCGGCGCGGATGCGGGCGTGCAGGGCGCCGCCGTCCGTGCTCGCGGGGAGGGATTCGAGCGCCTGCAGGTGGCGGCGCAGTTCCGCGTCGAGGCCGGGCTGGCGCGCGACGACCTGGCCGAGCTTGTGCAGTGTGGGACAGCGCGCGAGCAGGGCGGTGGCGCGCGCGGCGGCGGAGACGCTCGCGGCGAGCGCGAGCTGCTCGGCGACGATCGCCCCGAGGCGGGCTTCCGGCAGCCGATCGAGGAAGAAGGCCATTCCCTCGAGCAGCAGCGGACGCCAGGCGGAGAGGGACTCGGGCAGCAGGGCGTCGAGGCCGAGCGACTCGAACAGTTCGGTGCCGAGGTCGGGATCCATGGCCGAGGATCTGCGGAAGCGCGCCGGGCTCAGCGCTTGCGGGCCGCAGCCTTGCGCTGCGAGGATTTCTTCTTGCCGGCCCGGGCCTTCTCATCATCCTTCGCGGCGGTGCGCTTCAACGGCGGCAGCGCATCGAGCAGAGCGATCGTTTCCGCATGGTCGAGGGCCGCGAGCGCCGCAAGGCCGGCGCGCATCAGCTCGGACTTGCGCACCGTCCGGCCGGCGGCCTTCATCGTGCTGCGCAGGGCATCGAGGCGGCGCAGGTCGCTGGCGACCAGAGCGAAGGATTCGCGCTTGCGCTTCTCGGGTTTCGCCTTGGCGGGCTCTGCCGGCAGGGGTGGGGCCTTGGTTTCCGGGCGGGTTGGGGGCCGTGTTCCGGCGATCTCGGGCAGACGCTCGTCGAGCGCGACATCTTCCTGCTTCAGGCTGGCGCGCAGGGCGCTGCGGGTGTGGGTGCTCACGGTGCGCTCCTCGGGGGCTTCAGCGCCGCATTCTAGGCTGCGCTTGCGCGCTCGTGCACGTGCGCACGGGCGCGCGCAAGGAGATCAGCCGTGCTCGCCGCGGCGCAGGCGCTCCAGGTTGCGATGCCAGTCGGCGAGCGCGTCGGCGTCGTCGAGCAGGTCGGCGACGTGCTTCCTCGTTCGCGATTGCCAGCGCGCGGTGAGCTGCGCACCGAGGCTCTCGCGGCCTGCATGGAGGCCGAGGCGGTCGCCCGTCGGCGTGCCGGGGGCGGTGAGATGAGCGTGCGTCTGCATGATGCTTCCTCCTGTCGAATCGAAACCAAGCAAAAAATCCGCGCTGCGCCCGCAATTCACACTCGACCCCTCGCGGCTCACGCTTCCAGCACATACGTCCCCGGTGCATCCCCCAGCGCGGGATGGCGTTCGTCGGCGGCGGGGCGTGCGGCTACGAGCTCGCCGGCGCGCGGCTTCAGCCAGGCCATCCAGTCCTCCCACCAGCTGCCTTCGCGCAGCGCGGCGCGCTCGCGCCAGAGTGGCGCGCGGTCGGCGCGATGGGCGGTGGCGACACGGTAGTGGCGCCTGGGCGGCGTCACCGGCGGGTTGACGATGCCGAGGATGTGGCCGGAGCTCGACAGCACGAAGCGCTTGTCGGCGGCGACGTGGTGCACGGTGTGGAAGGTCTGCGCCCACGGCGCGATGTGGTCGTCTTCCGCGGCCACCACGTAAAGCGGCTGGCGGATGCGGCGCAGGTCGATCGGCTCGCCCGCGACGACGAGGGCGTCGGGCTGGACGAGGCGGTTGTTCAGGTAGAGCTCGCGCAGGTACCAGGCGTGCATCGCGGCGGGCATGCGCGTGGTGTCCATGTTCCAGTACAGCACGTCGAAGGGCGCGGGCGACTCGCCATAGAGCCAGCCGTGCACCACGTAGTGCCAGATCAGGCTGTTCGAGCGCAGCAGGCGGAAGGAGGCGGCCATGTCCTTGCCATCGAGGTAGCCCTTCTCCTTCATCTGTTCGCTCAGGTGGGCGACGCTCTCCTCGTCGATGAAGACCTCGATGTCGCCCGGCTTGTGGAAGTCCACCAGGGTGGTGAACAGCGTCCAGTCGCGCACCGGCACGGCGTCCTCGCCGTAATGGCGCGCCGCCCAGGCCATCCAGGTGGCGAGCGCGGTGCCGCCGATGCAGTAACCGACCGCGTGCACCCGCTCGGCGCCGCTGCATTCGCGCGCCACCCGCACGATCGCGGAGATGCCCTCGACGAGGTAGTCGTCGAAGCGGACCTCGCGCATCGATGCGTCGGGGTTCTTCCAGCTCGTGATGTAGACGTCCAGGCCCTGGTCGAGCAGGTAGCGCACCATGCTCTTCCTGGGGTTGAGATCGAGGATGTAGAACTTGTTGATCCAGGGGGTGACGATGACCACCGGCTCGGCATGCACCTGCGGCTGCGTGGGCGCGTAGTGGATGACCTCGAGCAGGCGGTTGCGGAAGATCACCGCGCCCGGCGTGGTGCCGAGGTTGTCGCCGACGTGGAAGCCGTCGGGATCCGTCATGCGCACGTTGCCCGCCTGCAGGTCGGCGAGCATGTTCTGCCAGCCCTGCCACAGGCTGTGGCCGCGGGTGTCGATGAATCGTCGCAGCGCGATCGGGTTGGACCAGAGATAGTTGGTCGGCGCCACCGCGTTGAGCCACTTGCGCCACCAGAACGCCGCGCGCCGGCGCTCCTTGCCCGACAGCCCGGGGGTCTCGTAGAGCATGTCCTGGACGTGGTGGGTGAAGGCGAGATACCACTCCTTCACCAGGTCCCAGGTGGCCGATTCGGTCCATACGGGGTCGGCGAAGCGTGGATCGTCGGCGTGCGGCTTGACCGGGTCGGCGCTGGGCAGGCCGAGCGCGCGCCGCCAGGTGTGCCACTGCAGCTGCCAGAGGTCGGTGCCGAGGCCGGCGAGGCGCTCGCCGAGCTCCTGCGGATGCATCAGCCAGGCCATCTGCGCATGCAGGATGGGCGCGGCGATGCCGAAGGGGTCGGCGCGTGCGGTCAGGCCCTCGCCGATCGCGGCGATGTGGCGGTAAACCGCCCGTCCGTCGGGGAGGCCGTTGCGGCCATTGGAGACCATGCGGCCATTGTGGCCGTTCGAGTCGGGCGGGGCCGGGTGCGCGCCCCGGTCCGGTTGCTGCTTGGCAGAAGGGGCCGTCGCCGGCCGTTTGCCGCCCCGTCGTGAAGCTGGCATGAGAAATCGCCTCCGTGCGCATCCCGTGCGGAGGGGGCCGCTACCCCGCCCGACGATCGCGCGCTGGTCGTTGAACAGAGTCTGCGCCCGGCACTTGACAGCCGTATTGCGCTTTCGTGAAGCGTGTCTTGCGCAGCGCAGCAAGGTGCGGATTCATCGTGACATGACTGTCACATTTCACCCACAGAATCCTTCACGAATACCGGGAGGATGTCATGGAGAAGATCGAGGCCGTCGCCAGCCTGGGACAGGCGGAACTGCTCAGGCCGGCGCGCGTGCGTGCGGCGCTGGCCGCCAACGATCGACTGAAGCTCTATCTCAGCGTGCTGCAGGCGGCGCACGACTGCGCGCAGCGCGGCGACGCCCGCGCGCTCGACCTCGCGCGCGAGTTCGCCGTCGCCGGAGTCGATGCGCCCTGGCTGGCGCAGCTGCCGGCCACCGCCTACCGCGAGGGCAAGGAGCTGCATGTGGCCGGGCTCGACCGGCTGGCCGGCCTGCTCGCCGAGGACCTGTGCACCATGGCGCGCCCGCTCGAAGGCGATGCGGACTTCGCCGCGCGCTGTGCGCACTGGTGCGCCTGGCTCGAAGCGCTCGCGCCGGACACGCTGTCGTCGGCCCAGCTCCACGCGCTCACCAGCGGCAAGCGCGGCAAGGACGACAGCCTGCACCTGCTGGTGATGGACCTGCACAAGGCGCTCAACCGGCTCGCTTCGGAGCTCTCCAGCGAGACCATCGACGGCGCCCACGTATGGCAGGTGGATGCGGCCGATCGCTCGCGCATCGCCGCCTTCATGCGCGGGCTCAACGCCACCCGTGCGCTCAAGCTCGATCATCCCGGGCTGGACACCGCCGCCACCCGCGACGGTGCGCGCCTGCTGCTGCAGAACGACATCGGCACCAACGACGCCCACGTGCTGGTGATTCAGGTCGAGGGTCTGCGCGTCGTGCTCACCTACTCCGATCTCCACCGTCGCCGCTTCGCCTTCTTCCAGTCGCTGCTGTGCGAGGTCGGCGCCAACTGGAGCGAGCCGCAGGCGCGCACCAGCGCCGGGCTCAACTTCGGCGCCACTTATTACGTCGGCACCGCGACCTTCGACTGTGCGGACGAGGAGGCGCTGTGCGGGGTGCTGGAGGGCATCGGCACGCGCATCGTGTTCCTCATCGACTGGAACCGCGCGCGCAAGCGGCTCGAACAGTTCGTCGGCAAGACCGACGCGGTGGCGATCCTCGCCGAGGCCGCACGCCGGCGCGTCGGTCACATGGCCTGGCTGGCCGCCGGCGGCGAGCAGCTGGTGTTCGGCGCGATGCAGGCGCTCGGGCCGGAGTACTTCCGCATCGGCGACCGCCTCGACGGCGTGCTCGGCACCGAGAAGGCCCGCGCCTTCGTGCTCGAGAGCATGGCGCTGGCGAGCGCGGCGATGCAGCAGCGCCAGCCGCTCGCGCTGGTCGCGGACGACACCCGCCTGCTGCTCGCGCGCTACCTGCACCGGCACGACGAGTTCGACCTGCTCGCCGAACACGCGGCCTACTGCCATGCGCTCGCCGAGGGTCTGCGCGACGGCCTCGCCCACGGCCACGAGCGCGACCGCAAGGCGGCGCGCGAATTCTCCGAGCGCGCCAAGGACTGGGAGCGCCGCGCCGACCAGCTGGTGATGGACGCACGTGCGCGCGCCGAGGCGCGACCGCGCTGGGAGGCCTTCGCCGAGCTGGTGGAGACCGCCGACGACGTCGCCGACGCGCTCGAGGAGGCCGCCTTCCTGCTCTCGCTGATCGCCGCCGATCACCACCAGGGCTGGCGCGGCGAGGTGCACCAGACCATGCAGCTGCTCGCCGACGCGGTGCTCGGTGCGGCGCAGGACCACGTGCGCGCGCTCGAGATTGCGCGCGGATTCGGCGAGGACAGCAGCGCCGAGGACCACGAGGCGTTCGTCGCCGCGCTGTGGCGGGTGCTCAACGCCGAGCGCCAGTGCGACGTGCTGCTGCGCGACGTGCGCCGCGCGCTCGCCGAGCACGTCAGCGACGCGGCGACGCTGAACCTGAGCACGGACTTCGCCCAAGCGCTCGAGTCGGCCACCGACTGGCTGCTGGCGACCGGCTACGGCCTGCGCCGGCTGGTCTTCAGCCGCGCGGGGGTGGGGCGATGAGCGCGCAACACAACGAGGAGAGTCCGATGATGGCGCATCCCGATGCGGCGTCCGCCGCCGCGCCGGCCGACGCCCGTCGTGTCGTCCGCCTGATCCACGCCGACGCGCCCCTGCCCGCCGATTGCAGCGCCGAGGCGCTCGGCTCCAAGGCGTGGAACCTCGCGCGCATGGCCGCGCTCGGCCTGCCGGTGCCCCCGGCCTTCGTGATCGGTACCGGATGGTGTGCCGAACCCGGCGCGCTCGCCGAGGCCGCGTGGCGGCCGGCGCTCGCCGAGCTGGAGCGCCTGAGCGGGCTGCGCCTCGGCGACACGCGCCATCCGCTGCTGCTTTCGGTGCGCTCCGGTGCGCCGGTGTCGATGCCGGGGATGATGGAGACCCTGCTCGACATCGGCCTCACCGAGACCACGCTGTCCGGCCTGCTGCGCGTCAGCGGCCATCCACGCCTGACCTGGGATGCCTACCGGCGCCTGATCGCCGGCTATGGCGAGGTGGTCGCCGGGATCGACGCGCAGCATTTCGACGCCGACCTCGAGGCCGTGCGCGGCGAGTGTGGCGAGTGCGGCCAGGGCGACGAGCGCGTGCTCGACTTCGCGGCGCTGCGCGAGCTCGCCGCCCGCCACCTCGACACCTACCGGCGCGAAGCCGGCGAGGCCTTCCCGCAGGATGCGCACGAGCAGCTGCGCCAGGCCATCGCCGCGGTGTTCGCGTCCTGGCATGCGGACAAGGCGCGCGCCTACCGCGCGATGCACGGCCTGGCCGACGACATGGGCACCGCGGTCACGGTGCAGCGCATGGTGTTCGGCAACGCCGGCGGGCTGTCGGGCGCGGGCGTGGGCTTCACGCGCGACCCGAGCAGCGGCGAGCCGCGGCCATGGGTGGATTTCCTCTTCAACGCGCAGGGCGAGGACGTGGTCAGCGGCCGGCGCAGCGCGCACGGCCACGACGAGCTCGCCGCGGTCGCCCCCGCGGTGTGGCAGGCCGTGCTCGACGTGACCGCCCGCCTGGAGCGCGCCTTCGGCGACATGCAGGACTTCGAGTTCACCGTGCAGCAGGGCGTGCTCCACCTGCTGCAGACGCGTGCCGGCAAGCGCACGCCGCAAGCGGCGGCGCGGATCGCGCTCGACCTGCTCGACGAGGGCGTGATCGATGCGGAAACCGCGCGTGTCCGCACCGCCGCGCTGGATGTGCGCGCGCTCGCCGAGCACCGCATCGTGCGCGCCGACGGTGCCGCGCTCGTGCCGCTCGGCCGCGCCGCGAGCGCGGCGAGCGGGGTGGCCTGTGGCGAGATCGTCTTCGACGAGGCGCGCGCCCGTGCCCGCCACGCCGCGGGGGCGAAGCTGATCCTGGTGCGCCAGGACGCCGAGACGCGCGATCTCGCCGCGCTCGAACTCGCCGAGGGCCTGCTCACCTGCCGTGGCGCGCGCACTGCGCACGCCGCGGTGGTCGCGCGCCAGCTCGGCAAGGTCTGCCTGGTCGGCTGCGAGGCCTTGCGTCTCGACGAGGCGGGGCGCACGCTCGAACTCGGCGGTCACATCCTGCGCGAGGGCGAGCTGCTGACTCTGGACGGCAACGAGGGCGCGATCCATGCAGGCGCCGCGGCGGTTGTCGAAGTCGTGCCGCAGGCGCTGCTCGCGCGCCTCGACGCGCTGCACGGACGCGAGGTCGCGGCGCTGCAGTCCTGAAGATTTTCCGGCGGGAGGGTTGTTCGATGAGCTTCAGATCCAGCTACGGCCACAAGTGCGCGATCGAACTGTATCGCGACGCCACCGAGCGCCAGGCCAAGCTGGCCGGCGTGACCATTCCCACCTTCATGTGCCGGCGCTGCGGCAAGCGCCAGTCGGTGAGCGGACGCCGCCAGGTGGTGCGCGGCAGCTCGCGCTACGGCTATCACTGCGCGAGCTGCAGCACTGCGCGGCCGGCTGGCGCGGGTTGCGAAAGCCGGCCGTCCCAGGTGTAGCGGCAGCGGGTGCCGTCGCTGCTCAGGCTGCGCGCGCCGCGGGTGCGCGGGCGCAGTCCGGCTGCAGGCGATTGACCCCGCTGAGGATTGCGCGGATCGAGGCGGTGACGATGTTGGCATCGATACCCACGCCGTAGCGATCGCCGCCCTGTCCGCCTGCCTCGGTGAGCTCGAGGAAGGCGCAGGCCTGGGCGTTGCCGCCGTCCTCGCTGGGCGCCACCGAGCGCTCCTCGAAGCTGCGCACCTGGACGTCGATGCCGGCGCCGCGCAAGGCGTGGATGGCGGCGTCGATCGGGCCGTTGCCCTCGCCGACCAACAGGTGGCGGGTGCCGCCGAACTCGACCACGAGGCGGATGCCCTGCGCCGCGCCATGCTCGAAGAGGTGGTGCTCGACGTAGCGCACCGGCTCGACGTTGTCGAGGTAGGTGCTGCGGAACAGATCCCAGATCGCTGCCGCCGACATCTCACCGCCGCTGGCGTCGGTGACCTGCTGCACCTCGCGCGAGAACTCCACCTGCAGGCGGCGCGGCATCACGATGCCGTATTCGGTCTCGAGCAGGTAGGCGATCCCGCCCTTGCCGGACTGGCTATTCACCCGGATCACGGAGTCGTAGCTGCGGCCGACGTCGGCGGGGTCGATCGGGAGGTAGGGCACGTTCCACGGCTGGCCAGCCTTTTGAGCGGCGAATCCCTTCTTGATGGCGTCCTGGTGGGAGCCGGAGAAGGCCGTGAACACGAGATCCCCCACATAGGGGTGGCGTGGGTGGATGGGCAACTGGTTGCAGTACTCGACGGTGCGCGCGACCGCGTTGATGTCCGAGAAGTCGAGCCCGGGCGACACGCCCTGGGTGTACATGTTCAGGGCGAGGGTGACGATGTCGACGTTGCCGGTGCGCTCGCCGTTGCCGAACAGGCAGCCCTCGACGCGGTCGGCGCCCGCCATCAGGCCGAGCTCGGCGGCGGCGACGCCGCTGCCGCGGTCGTTGTGCGGGTGCAACGAAAGCACCACGCTGTCGCGGCGGGCGAGGTTGCGGTGCATCCACTCGACCTGGTCGGCATAGACGTTGGGCGTGGCGACCTCGACCGTGGCCGGGAGGTTGAGGATGACCTTGTTCTCGGGCGTGGCGCCCCACTCGGCGGTGACGGCGTCGCAGACCTCCCGGGCGAAGTCGAGTTCGGTGGCGGAGAAGGTCTCCGGGCTGTATTCGAGGCGGATCTCGGTGCCGCACTCCTTCTCCATTTCCGCGCCGATCTGCTTGATCAGCCGTACGGCGGAGACCGCGAGCGCGAGTACCTGCGGCTTCTCCATGCCGAACACGAGCTCGCGGAAGGTGGGCGAGGTGGCGTTGTAGACGTGGATGATCGCGCGCGGCGCGCCGCGTACCGACTCCATGGTGCGGCGGATGAGGTCCTCGCGCGCCTGGGTGAGCACCTGGATGGTCACGTCGGCCGGGATGTGGCCGCCCTCGATGAGCGCGCGCACGAAGTCGAAGTCGGTCTGCGAGGCCGACGGGAAGCCGACCTCGATCTCCTTGAAGCCGATCTCGCACACGGTGCGGAACATGCGCATCTTGCGCTCGACGTTCATCGGCTCGAACAGCGCCTGGTTGCCGTCGCGCAGGTCGGTGCTCATCCAGATCGGGGCGCGCTCGATGAGCTTGTTCGGCCACTGGCGGTCGGCGAGCGCGATCGGGGCGAAGGGACGGTACTTGGCGGCGGGGTTCTGCAACATCATGGCGCGGTCCTCGTGGGCATGGCGTGATTCGATGGACGAAAGTCTACGCGCCGTGCGGCGGCAGACGATTGCGTTGTTGCGGTGCGAGCGCGCTTATTTGTGCAGAAACATGCGTACTTACGAACTTTAATGAAATAATATGCCTTTCGGAAAGAATGGAGCGCCCGATCGTGCAACTCGACCGCTACGACCGCCAGATCCTGGAGCTGCTGCAGCAGGATGGCCGCATCAGCAACCAGGAGCTCGCCGACCGCATCGCGCTGTCGCCCTCGGCCTGCCTGCGCCGGCTGCGCGCGCTGGAAGAGTCCGGTCTGATCCGCGGCTACCGCGCCCTGCTCGACGCCAGGAAGCTCGGCCTGTCGCTGATGGCGCTGATCCACATCTCGATGGACCGCCACACGCCGGAGCGCTTCTCGCACTTCGAGGCGGAGGTGGAGAAGATCCCGCAGGTGCTGGAGTGTTTGCTGATCACCGGCCAGGACGCCGATTACCAGCTCAAGGTGGTCGTGACCGACATGGACGGCTACCAGGCGCTGCTGCTCGAGCGCATCACCCGTATCCCCGGCGTCACCGGCGTGCATTCGAGCTTCGTGCTGCGGCGGGTGATCGACAAGACGGCGCTGCCATTGCCGGGGGCCTGAGCGCCGGGTGTGCACAAACTGGATATATGTCACGTTGTGAGCGGATAGCGGGGGCGGGTGTCTGCGTCCAAGATCTCCGGGCTGCGTGGCCCTTGCGCCGCGCTCGAGTTCATCCAAAATGAAGTCCGCCGTGTGCGGACCCCCAAGGAGACGACATGGACGCCCGCGTTCGCGAACTGGTCAAGGCCACCATCCCTGTGCTCAAGGAGCACGGCGTTGCCCTGACGACGTATTTCTATCAGCGCATGTTCCGCCACAACCCGGAACTGAAGAACATCTTCAACCAGTCGCACAACGAGACCGGCAAGCAGCCGGTGGCGCTGGCGATGGCGGTGCTGGCCTACGCCGAGAACATCGACGACCCTTCGGTGCTGGCGCCGGTGATCACCCTGATCGCCAACAAGCACGCCAGCGTGGGCATCCGCGCCGAGCACTACCCGATCGTCGGCAAGCACCTGCTGGCCTCGATCCGCGAGGTCCTGGGCGACGCCGCCAGCGACGAGCTGATCGCCGCCTGGGGGGTGGCCTATGGCGCGCTTGCCGACGTCTTCATCGACGCCGAGAGCAAGCTCTACAACCAGGCCTGCAACGCCGATGGCGGCTGGAGCGGCTGGCGCAGCTTCCGCATCATCGACAAGGTGCGCGAGAGCGAGGAGATCACGTCCTTCCACCTCGTGCCCTGCGACGGCGGCCCGCTGCCGGCCTACCGCGCCGGCCAGTACACCACCGCGCGGGTGTTCGTGCCCGAGCTCGGCGTGATGCAGTTGCGCCAATACACGCTTTCGATCGCGCCGGGGGCCATGCACTTCCGCATCTCGGTGAAGCGCGAGCCGGCGGGCGCGACCACGCCGGCCGGTCGGGTGTCGAACCGCCTGCACGACTTCTACAAGGTGGGCGACATGCTCGAGCTGGCGCCGCCCTTCGGCGAGTTCTTCCTCGACGAGACCCACGACGGCCCCGTGGTGCTGATCAGCGGCGGGGTCGGCATCACGCCGATGATCTCCATGCTCGACCGCCTGGTAGCGGCGGCGCCGTCGCGTCCGGTGCAGTTCGTGCATGCCTGCCGCAATGCCGCGGTGTTCGCCTTCGGTGCGCATCTGGCGAAGGTGGCGGAGCGCAACCCGCAGGTGAGGCTGCATCTGTTCCACGACGAAGGCGCGGTTTCGGCACCGGTGCAGGCGGGCCGTGTCGATCTGCGCGCGCTGGCGGGCGAGGTGCTGGCAGAGGGGGCCGACTACTACCTGTGCGGCCCGGTCGGCTTCCTGGAGGCGCAGATCGCGACCCTGCACGAGCTGGGGGTCGAGTCGGCGCGCATCCATGCCGAGGTGTTCGACACCGGCGGCATCGCGACCTGAGGCCGGGGCCGGCTCGTCCGGCTTCGATCCGGCCGCGGGGCCGCGGCCTCGCGTGTGCGCAGCCCGGCCGCCCGGGGTCGGCGCCGGTCCGGTGTTTTTCGGTAGGAGCGACGCAAGTCGCGATTGCAGTGCCTGGAGTCCGCGCCTTCGCTTCGGCACCAGCCGATCGCGTCGCCCGTCGCTCCTGCCCCGTTCGCCTTACTGCCCGGCGTTCGGGAAGAAGAGCTGCTCGCCCTCGATCTTGTACGCGGCGATGGCCTCCTGGCCGGCAGGCGAAACCACCCATTCGACGAACTTGCGCGCCTCGGCCTGTTTCACGTGCGGGTGGCGCTCGGGGTTCACCACCATCACGCCGTACTGATTGAAGAGGCGGGTGTCGCCTTCGACCAGCACCGCGAGGTCGGCGCGGTTCTTGAAGCTGAGCCAGGTGCCGCGGTCGGCGAGCACGTAGGCGCCGCTCGATGCCGCCATGTTGAGTGCCGGGCCCATGCCGCAGCCGCATTCCTTGTATCCGCTCCCCTTGTTGTCGACCCCGGCGGCCTTCCAGTAGCGCAGCTCGGCGGCGTGGGTGCCGCTCTTGTCGCCGCGCGACACGAAGTTGCCGTTGGCGGCGGCGAGCTTCTGCAGCGCGCCGGTGATGTCCTTGCCCTTGGCGGCGGCCGGATCGTCCTTCGGCCCGATCAGCACGAAGTCGTTGTACATGACCTTGCGGTGCTCGATACCGTGGCCTTCATCGACGAACTTCCGCTCTGCGTCGGCGTCGTGCACGAACACCACGTCGGCGTCGCCGCGGCGGCCGACGTCGAGGGCCTGGCCGGTGCCGAGCGCGACCACCTTCACGTCGATGCCGGTCGCCTGTTTGAACTGCGGCAGAATGTGGCCGAAGAGACCGGACTGCTCGGTGGAGGTCGTCGACGCGACGACGATCGAGGCGGCCTGCTGGGCGATCGCCGGGGCGGCGAAGAGGCCGATCGCCACGGTGGCGATTCCGGCGAGGCTGCGGCGGATGCGCGCGATGCGGGTGTTGCGGGTCATGCGGAGTCTCCTCGATTGGGGGTGGGCTCGCGGGGTGGGCGGTTTCGTGGCCGTCGCGGCGGCTGCGGCGACGGATGAGCCTCGGGCAATCTAGGCAGGCGGGTGGGATGGATCAATATGAAGGGATCTGCATAGGATGGAGGGCCGCAGCGGCGTGGATGTCGCCGCGCGCCACGGACATGGAACAGAGCGCATGAAGAGCCGCGTGATCGAACGCTGGGTCGAGGCCCACCTCGCCGGACGGCGCATCAGCGCCAACTCGCTGATCATCTCGGTGTATGGCGACCTGATCGCGGTGCACGGCGGCGTGGTGTGGCTGGCCGACCTGATCCGGCTGATGGCGCCCTTCGGGCTCAACGAGCGCGTGGTGCGCACCAGCGTCTATCGGCTGGTGCAGGACGACTGGCTGGAGTCGGGACAGGTCGGCCGGCGCAGCTACTACCGCCTCGCCGCATCCGGCATGCGCCGTTTCGCGCCGGCGTGGCGGCGGATCTTCGAGCCCGAGGGGGAGGGCTGGAGCGGGACCTGGCAGGTGGTGATGCTGCCCTCCGCGCTCGAGGCGCGGGTGGCGGACAACCTGCGCCGGGAGCTGTCTTGGGCGGGCTACGGGGCGCTCAACGCCGGCGTGCTGTTGCGCCCGACCGACGACGCCTCGACCCTGCGCAACATCCTCGACGGCTGCGGCCTGCGCGACCGCGTGGTGCCGCTCACCGCGCGCGGCCTGGACGGGGTGACCGGCGCGGCCACCGACGAGCTGGTGCGCGAGTGCTGGGACCTGCAGGCGATCGCCGCCACCTACGACGGCTTCATCGAGCACTTCCGGCCGCTGCTGCGCGCCTTCGGTGCGGGCGAGGCCGAGCCGGAGCAGGCCTTCCTGGTGCAGACCCTGTTGATGCACGAGTTCCGCCGCGTGCTGCTGCACGATCCGCAGCTGCCGGTGCAGGTCATGCCCAACCGCTGGCGGGGGGACGCGGCGCGCGAGCTGTGCGCGCGACTGTATCGGCTGAGCTGGCGAGCGGCGTGCCGGCACCTGCAGGCGAGTTGCGCCACGCCCGAGGGGCCGCTGCCGCCGCCGTCGGCGCAGTTCTTCCGCCGCTTCGGCGGTCTGGAGCTGCCGCCGGCGGCGACGGACGAGGTCGCGGCCGAGGGCTGAGCGGGCGCTGTGAGGCGCCCGCCCGCATGGCCGCTCAGGCGTTGCCGAGGCGGGGTGCGCTGGCGAGGCCGGCGGGCTTGCCGCCGCGCACGGGGTGATGCTTGAGCGCGATGCCCTGGGTGAAGGCGGCGCGACGGATCAGGGTGTATTTGAACCACCAGCCGGCGCCGGCAGCCAGCAGACCCGCCGCGGCGAGCGCGCTGCCCGCGCCGGGCACGCCGGCGAGGATGCCCGCCGCGGCGAGCAGCGCGAGCCCAGCCGGCAGCAGGTGGCCGACGCGCACCATGCGCGCCGCGATCGCCTCGAAGGCCTGCACGCTGGGGGCCGGGGCGCGATCGGCGCGCAGGCCGTCGAGGTAGCGTCTCCACAGCAGCAGGCGGGCGCACAGGGCGAGCACGAGGGCCATCGCGGCGGCGATCTGCAGCCCGCCCGCCAGGGTGGTGGCGATCAGGCCCGCGCCCTCGGCCAGTCCGGTGCCCAGTACCAGCGGCGCGCAGCGCGCATGGCGCCAGGCGGGGATGCCCTTGTCGGCGGCGAGGATGCGCGCCTGGGCGTAGACGAAGGCGAGGCCGCACAGCCCGGCGAGTGCCTGCGCGGCGGGGTGGGCGGTGTAGAGGGCGAGCACGCCCGCGCCGAACAGCGCCAGTGCGACCGAGGCCTCGCGCGTCATCCACGAGCTGCGGATGTGACGGAAGACGTTGAGCGCGCGCCACGGTCGGCCGATCTCGAACCAGACGCACAGCAGCCCGAGGGCGACGAGGAGCAGGCCGGCGGCGAGTTGCGGGCGCACCTCGACACCGGCGAGGCCGGCGAGCCCGGCGAACAGCACGAGCCCGCCGCCGCTGCCGCCGCAGATGAAGTTGCCGGCGGCGCGCCAGTCCCAGTGCTGCTGCAGGCGGGGTGCGGGCTGGCCGGGGAGGGGGGAACGGTTCGGTTTCATCAGGCGTGATCCCAGATGTAATAGACGCTCGGCCCGGTGCCGAGCTCCTCGTGCATGTGGAAGTGCTGGGTTTTTGCGAGCAGGCGGCTGACCGCGCTGTCGGGGTCGTCGATGTCGCCGAAGACCATCGCGCCCGAGATGCAGGAGTTGACGCAGGCCGGGGTGACCTCGGGGTCGCGCCCGGGGATGCGTCCGCTCGCCGCGGCGGCGTCGATGCGTTCCTTGCAGAAAGAACACTTGGTCGCCACCGAGATGCGCGACGGGTCGAAGCGGATCGCCTCGGAGGCGATCGGCTGCTCGCCGTAGGCGAAGCGCGCTTCGTGCACGATCGAGCGCGCCTCGTAGGGACAGGCCATCACGCAGTTGGCGCAGCCGATGCACACGTCGTAGTCGATGGTGACCAGGCCGTCGCGGCGCTTCTGCGTCGCCTCGGTGGGGCAGACCGCCGCGCACGGCGGCTCGGCGCAGTGCATGCAGGCCGTCGGCAGGAAGCTGCGGCGCACGTCGGGGAACTCGCCGGTCTCGAGGTCGAGCACGCGGCGCCACTGCACGCCGGGCGGGGTGGCGTTGGCGTTCTTGCACGCCGCGGTACAGGTCTGGCAGCCCACGCAGCGGCGCAGGTCGATGCTCATCACATAGCGGGTCATTGCACGGTGCTCCCTTCGAGACGGCGGATCGCCACGCGCACGATGTCGGCGCCCGAGCCGGTGGCGTCGGTGAGTTCGAGCGACATCGGCGCCACGGTGTTGAGGCTGGGCATGCCGAAATCCTTGGCGACCGGGGTGGCCCAGTGGTCGAACTGGCCCGGGATGACCAGGGTGTCGGGGCGGATGCCGTGGGCGAGCACCGCCTTGCCGTAGGTGGCGCCGATGTGCGAGCGGATCTCGACGCGGTCGCCGTCGGCGATGCCGAGGCGCCTGGCGGTGTTGGCGTTCATGATCACCCCGGCGTGGCCCCGCACGTTCTGCGCCACCTCGCGCATCAGCGCGATGCTGACGTTGCCGCCGGTGTGGTACTGCATGCTCTTGGTGGCGAGCAGCCACAGCGGGTAGTCCTCGGGCTTCGCGCCGCTGTCGACCAGGGCCTGCTCCCAGCGCCCGGGAACGTCGTGCCATTCGGGCAGGGCGGTGTATTCGGAGAGCTGGGTGTCCCACCAGTGCATGTCGTGCTCGTGCAGGCGGTTGCCGAGCTCGCGGCCGATGCGCAGCAGGCGCTCCTGGTAGGGCAGCTCGTAGCGCAGGCCCTTCTCGGCCAGGGTGGGGGTGAGGTACCACGAGCGCTGCGGCATCGGCACGGTGTAGAAGCCGTGCTCCTTGAACCAGGCGAGGTCGTGGGTCTCCTGCCCCTGCGAGAGATCGGTGCTCGCCGCGCGGCAGATGGCGTCCCAGATCGTGTCCACGTCGTGCGTGCGCGTGGGGTCGAGGCTGAAGTCGTAGCCCTCGCCGGCGAGCGGCGAGACGCCGCCGGCGCCGCGGTTGATCGCCTTGTTGTAGGGCTCGAGCAGGCCGGTGCGGCGCGCCAGCTCGGTGCTGATCCAGGTGAAGTCGCGCGCCTCGCCCTGCGGCTCGACCGCCGGCTGGCGCAGCACCACGCCGCGCGCGGTCCAGAACTGCTCGACGAACTTGGTGCCGCCGACCTTGATCATCTGCAGGGATTCGAGGTCGGTGGCCTCGGGCAGCAGCAGGTCGGCGAAGAAGTTGGTCTCGTCCACCGTGTAGGCGAAGGACACGGTGAAGGGGAAGGTGGCGATCGTCTCCACCAGGCTGGGCGTGTCCCAGAACGAGATCGCCGGGTTGGAGCGGTAGATGAACCAGATGTCGGGCAGGGTCGGCTTGGGCATGTTGAAGTCGCGCGGCACCTCGCGCTGGAACATCCACGCCAGCTGGGTGGGGCCGAGCGCCTGGCTCCATGCCGAGTTGCCGACGATCGGCACCAGGGTGCGGTGGGCGTTGCGGCCGGTGGGCCGGGCGACCCAGTGCTCCTTGTCGGTGGGGTTGAATTTCTGCGCCATGAAGCCGTCCTCGCCAGCGGCGACGCTGAGGTGGCGGTCGTCGTGCGGGCGGTTCAGCCGCACCGTGGTGCCGAGGGTACCGCCCGGCACCTCGAGCGCGCCCACCAGGGTGGCGAGCACCGTGCGCGCCCAGCAGCACTCGAAGGCGCCCCAGCCGTTATTCACCGACTTGCCGAGGGTGACCGCGACCGGGCGCAGCGGCAGGGTGGCGCCGTCCACCTCGATGGTGGCGCCGACCTGCGCGTTCTCGAGGTACTCGCCCGCGATGCGGCGGATGGTGGTCGCGGGCACGTCGCAGATGCCCTCCGCCCACTCCGGCGTGTATTTGCGCATGTGCTCGACCAGCATCGTGTGGGCGGGCGTGCCCTCCACGTCGACGAGCGCATGGCGGGCGTCGTCGGCATCCACGGTCACCGCCGCGGCGACGCGGAAGCGGCCTTCGAGCGCGGGCTCGACGCCCGGGGTGTCGAAGGGCACGGCGCGGCCGGCGGCGGGATCCCACACCAGCGGCTTCGCGCTGTCGGGGTCGCGCAGGTAGAGGCCGTCGGGGCCGACCAGGTAGGGCGAGGACGTGCGGTCGCGCAGGAAGGGGAGGTCGAGCTGCCCGAGGCTGTGCTCGCACACCAGCACGTGGATCAGCGCGAACATGAAGGCGGGGTCGGTCTTGGGGCGGATCGGCACCCACTCGGACGCACAGGCGCCGGTGATCGACAGGTGGGGCTCGACCTGCACGCGCTTGTAGCCGCGCACGCGCGCGTCGGCGTGGCGGGTGACCGCGCACGGGCCGCCGGAGGCGTCGACGTTGCTGCCGATCGAGATCACGTAGCGGCAGTTGGGCGTGTCCGCGGCGACGGTGAAGGCGCGGTGCCAGAACTCGCCGTAGAGGTGCTCGGAATGCACGCACTTGACGCCCTGGCCGGAGCCGAAGCTGAAGTCGATCGGCCCCCAGGCGGCGAGGAAGGCGGGCAGGGTGCCCATGTACATCGCCGGCGTGCCGCCATGGCCGAAGCTGGCCGCCACGCGCGGCAGGCCGGAGTCGTCGACGAGGCCCTTCTCGCGCACCGCGGCGAGGCGGGCGGCGATGGTATCGAGCGCCTCGTCCCAGGAGATCGGCACGAAGCCCGGATCCTCGTTGCGCCCCTTCTTCGGGTTGGTGCGCTTCATCGGCTGCAGGATGCGGTGCGGGTTGTAGGTCTTCTGCACCAGGCCGTGCGCCTTCACGCATACGCGGCCGCGCGCGGGATGCACGTCGGCGGCGGCGAAATTGGGTTCGATCTCGGTGGCCACGCCGTCGATCACCTTGACGGTCATGAAGTCGGGGCCGGCGACGCAGTTGTAGCAGTAGCTCGGAATCTTGCGTTCGTTGCGGGCGGTGGCGGCGGTCATCGCGGACTCCTCGCTCAGTGCATGCGTTGCGGGTGGGTGTAGACGCTGTGGCGGTGGCCGCGCGCGAAGCCGACCAGGGTGACGCCCGCGGCCTCGGCCAGGCGCACCGCCATGCCGGTCGGCGCGGACAGCGCGGCGATCGCGGCGATGCCGACGGTGGCGGCCTTCTGCACGATCTCGTAGCTGGCGCGGCTGGTCATCAGCACGAAGCCGTCGTCGAAGCCGCAGCCGCGCGTGGCGATCGCGCCGATGAGCTTGTCGAGCGCGTTGTGGCGGCCGACGTCCTCGCGCACCAGCGCGACGCTGCCGTCGCGCCGGCACCACGCCGCCGCATGCACCGCGCCGGTGAGCTGGAACAGCGGCTGCAACGCGGCGAGCTCAGCCTGGGCGCGCTCGAGCGCGCCGGGCTGGATCGCGGTGTCGGCGAGGCGGGCGGGCGGCAGCGGGCGCTGCAACTGGGCGAGGCTCTCGATGCCGCACAGGCCGCAGCCGGTGCGCCCGGCGAGCGCGCGGCGGCGTTCGCGCATGGCGGCGAAGCGCTCGCCGGCGAGCGCCATGCGCACCTCGCAGCCGAGGGCGTGCTCCACCACGTCGATGTCGTGGAGCTCGCGCGCGCTCGCGGCGATGCCCTCGCTGAGCGTGAAGCCGAGCGCGAAGTCCTCGAGATCCTGCGGGGTGGCGAGCATCACCGCGTGGGAGAAGCCGTTATAGACGAGGGCGACCGGCGCCTCTTCGGCGACCGCGTCCTCGCCGAGGATCGCGGAGTCGGTGCCCCGGCGTTCGACGCCGTAGCTGCGGTGCGCGCCGCTTGCGGGGGAAGGGTGGTCGAGCATGGGGACCTCCTGTCGGGAAGGAGCCGCAAGAGGGTCGTGCAGCGGCTTGACTTAATGATACAAAAAAATATCAATAAATCAATATCGGCGTATCACAAAATTATAAAATCAATTTAAATCAGTAAGTTGCAGATAGTTAGATATCCACGAATAAGATTGCTCGTGTTGCTTCGCTATGGGGGATTTTGCATAGGATGGGTGCGGCGGGAGCCCGGGCGGTCCGTGCTTGCCGTGCGAGGGGCGGGCGTTCAGTGGCTGCCGAGGCGGTGATTCACGGCGGCCAGGTCGGACGGCGTGTCGATGTCCAGCCAGCTGGCGTCGTTGTCGACAGCGAGTTCGACCAGCGCCCCACGGTGGCGAGCGAGCAGTGCGCGTGCGCCTTCGTCGCCGGCGAGGGCGCGCAGCTCGTCACCGAAGCGCGCGGCGAAGCCCACCGGATGGCCGCGGCGGCCCCGGCAGACGGGGGCGGCGATGGCGGCGCCGGAGCGCAGCGCGTCGGCGACCAGGCGGTGCTGGGCGGTGGGCACCAGCGGCATGTCGCCGAGCGCGACCAGCCAGCCTGCGGCATCGGCGGTGGCGGCCACGCCACAGGCGATGCTGACGCCCATGCCGGGGTGCTCGGCGCCACAGCGAACCACCTCGGCACCCGCCGCACGCAGCTCGTCCTCGAGCGTGCCGGGCTGGGCGGGAACGACCGCCACCACCAAGTCGACGGCCGGCAGCAGGCGGGCGCAGGTGGTCGCGGCCACGCCGCGGCCGTCGGCCAGGCGGGCGACGAGCTTGCCGCCGCCGAAGCGGCTGCCGGCACCGGCGGCGAGCAGGATGCCGACGATCAGGCCGCGCGTGCGAGCGGGCATGCGGCGGACTCCGTCGCCGGGCGTGCGACTGCGGCCGTCAGGCTCGTGCCGTTGCGGCGTGCGGTGAGGTCGGCGACGATCGCGAGCGCGATCTCGGGCGGCGTGCGGCTGCCCAGCGGCAGGCCTGCCGGTGCATGCAGGCGGGCGATCTGCGCGTCGTCGAGGTCGAACAGGCGCAGGCGCTCGCGGCGGGCGGCGCTGGTTGCGCGCGAGCCCACTGCGCCGATGTAGAAGGCGTCGCTGTGCAGCGCGTCGATGAGGGCGAGGTCGTCGAGCTTGGGATCGTGGGCGGCGGCGAGGATCACGCTGCGGCGGTCGGGGCGCATCGCGGCGACCGCGTCGTCGGGCATCTCGGTGGTGATCTCCACGCCGGGCAGCGTCCAGCTCGCGCGGTATTCCTCGCGCGGCTCGCTGAGCGTGACGCGGTAGTCGAGGGCGAGCGCGAACTGGGCGAGATAGGCGGAGAGCTGGCCGGCGCCGACGATCAGCATGCGCCAGCGCGGCCCGAAGGCCGCGGTGAGCCGGGAGCCGTCGAACACCACCGCGGTGTCCGGGACGGAGTCGAGCAGTTCCACGGCGCCCGTGGCGAGGCTCAGCCGACGTGCGAGCAGTTCGCCGCGCTCGATGCGCGCGAGCGCCTCGGCGAGCCGGCTGCCGGCGTGCAGCGGCTCGAGCACCAGGCTCAGCGAGCCGCCGCAGGGTAGCTGGAAGCGCCGGGTCTGGTCCGCGGTGATGCCGTAGGTGACGAGCTCCGGGCGCTCGAGCCATTGCGTGCGCAGGCGATCACTCAGGTCGTCCTCGATGCAGCCGCCGGAGACCGAGCCGGCCAGGCGTCCGTCGCCGCAGATCGCCAGCAGCGCGCCTTCGGGTCGCGGCGAGGAGCCCCAGGTGCGCACCACCGTCGCGAGCGTGACCGGCAGTCCGGCCGCCTGCCAGGCGACGGCCTGGCGCAAGGTCTCGAGATTGACGCTGTCCATGTCGGTTCCTCGGGAAAGGAAAATGTTAGACACGCTAACTATTGGAGTTCAAACAATTACACTTCGAAGTGTAGCAGGGTGCCGGGCCCTTGCAAATTGAAAAGCACAGCAGCGGGACGTCCGGTTTCGTCTCGGCCAGGCCTTATGCCCCGGGGGCGCGGGCTCGCCGCGGACGACGCGCTTGCGCTAACCTCGCACGAGGCCGCCACGATGGCGGCAGACACGGAGAGCGGGCGGCAGATGCGCAGGATCAGGCTGAACTACGTACTCGGCGCGGACACGGGGTCGGCGCCGCTCCACAATCCCCTGCTCGACCTCCTGCAGGCGGTGCGCGAGCAGGGCTCGATCTCCGCCGCCGCGCGTGTGCTGGACCTCTCCTACCGCCACGTCTGGGGCGAGCTCAAGCGCTGGGAGCTCGAGCTCGGCCAGCCGCTGATCCTGTGGGAGAAGGGCCAGGCCGCGCGCCTGTCCGAGTTCGGCGCCAAGCTGCTGCTCGCCGAGCGCCAGGTGCAGGCTCGCCTGTTGCCGCAGATCGAGGCGCTGCGCGCCGACCTCGAGCGCGCCTTCGCGATCGCCTTCGACGATTCGGTGCATGTGCTGTCCTTCCACGCCAGCCACGACGAGGCGCTCGCCGCGCTCGGCGAGGAGGCGCGGACCCGCGGCCTGCACCTGGACATCCGCTTCACCGGCAGCGTCGATGCGATCCGCGCATTGAACGAGGGCCGCTGCACCATGGCCGGCTTCCACGTGCGCCTGCCGGCGGTGCCGGGCTCGCGGGGGTCGTCGTCACACTCGCAGCGCACCTACAAGCCGCTGCTGCGCCCCGGCCTGCACAAGCTGATCGGCTTCGCCCGCCGCAGCCAGGGCCTGATCGTGGCACGCGGCAATCCGCGCGGCCTGCACGGCCTCGCCGACCTCGCGCGCCCCGGCGTGCGCTTCGTCAATCGCGCGCGCGGCACCGGCACGCGGGTGATTTTCGACGAGCTGCTCGGCGAGCTCGGCCTCGCGCCCGCCGCGATCGAGGGCTACGCCAATGACGAACCCTCGCACGCCGCGGTCGCGCAGGCGGTGGCGAGCGGCCAGGCCGACGCCGGCTTCGGCATCGAGGCGAGCGCGCGCAGCCGCGGGCTGGACTTCGTGCCGCTGGTCGAAGAGGCCTACTTCCTCGCCTGCCTCAAGTCCACCCTGGAGCACGACGCCACCCGCGCCCTGCTCGCGCTGCTGCGCACCGCCGCATGGCAGCAGCGCCTGGCCGACCTGCCCGGCTACGCGCCGATGCAGAGCGGCGAGGTGCTGTCGATGAGCCGGGTGCTGCCGTGGTGGCGCTTCGGGGGGCGTGGAAACGCTCGCGAAGGAAAGCAATAAGCTGATGTTTGAATTGCAATTTTCCGTGAAACATTAGCGCGGAACCTGGCCGCTCGCGTCCGAAGCGCGTAGAATCCTGCCCCTTGTTCACGCATTGCAGCACGGAGCGCGCCATGCTCTATCCCACCCGTTTCGATGTCATCGTGGTCGGCGGCGGTCACGCCGGGACCGAGGCTGCGCTCGCCGCGGCGCGCATGGGCGCGGCCACGCTGCTGCTCACCCACAACATCGAGACGCTCGGGGCGATGAGCTGCAACCCCTCGATCGGCGGCATCGGCAAGGGCCACCTGGTGAAGGAGGTCGATGCGCTCGGCGGCGCGATGGCGGCGGCCACCGACGAGGGCGGCATCCAGTTCCGCATCCTCAACGCGTCCAAGGGCCCGGCGGTGCGCGCCACCCGCGCCCAGGCCGACCGCGTGCTGTACAAGGCGGCGATCCGCCGGCGGCTGGAGAACCAGCCGAACCTGTGGCTGTTCCAGCAGGCGGTGGACGATCTCACCGTGGTCGGCGACCGCGTCACCGGCGTGGTCACCCAGATCG